>Ga0114922_10001048_pt1 | contig 26328 bp, 27 predicted proteins | sample AartaG_FD_100975 | JGI IMG/M metagenome (GOLD analysis project Ga0114922, IMG submission 100975) | Deep subsurface microbial communities from Aarhus Bay to uncover new lineages of life (NeLLi) - Aarhus_00045 metaG | ecosystem: Environmental > Aquatic > Marine > Oceanic > Sediment | place... | reverse complement strand
GGAATAATACCATAGTATTTTACATCAGAAAATTGAGTAGTCAGTATATGTTCTGCAATTTTGGAACCTTTTTCTGCATTGCCTGAAACTATGTAACATCCTAGTTTATCAAAATGCTTCATTGAACCATATGCTTGGATTACTATGGCTTTCACTGCATCTTCATATGATTTTGCTTGACTAAAAGAATTAATATCACCATCTTGTGTGCCTTCCAAACAAGGATGAACATTTAGAAGAGATCCCATAACAAATTTCAGTAATCCTATTCTTCCGCTTTTTTGAAGATATTTCAGAGTTTCAAATGTGAAAGTTGTTTTTAATTCATGACTCTTAAACTCATCTAGGAGAGATGGTATCTCAGCTAAGGATTTTCCTTCCTCCAACAGTTTTGCTGCTTTAATGGTTGATATACCAACTCCAAAAGAACCTTCTTTTGAATCATATTGATAGAAGTTACATTTTCCACCTTTTTTTTGATATTGGAGAATACTTGCTCTAACAGTATTGACAATTCCAGTACCTCTAGAAGTCATATTTATAATAAAAATATCTTCTATTCCTTTCTGCTCTAATTGATTAAAAACACTTACGAAATATTCAATTTTTGGTTGAATAGCTTTAGGAATCTTCTTGCTTGATTGAACTCTTCTCATAAAAACATCGGGGGAGATTTCACTTGGATAGAGCAGTTCCTCTTTAGTGTCAGGAAATTCTATAGGAACCTGAACTGTAAATATGTTATATTTTTCAATCAAATCTGAAGGGATATCTGCTGCAATATTTGCAAGAATAACAGATTTAGTCATAGTATATTATTAGCATAGTAAAATAAAAGCTTAATGTCATAAAAACACTCCAAATCTAGAGTTTCTAATATTATCATTGAATGGAAAGGAGATTTAAAAGAAATCAGAGAAAGGATAAGAGAAGGACCTCCAAACATATGAAAAGGAATGATTTGTTTTTGAAGTAGATTTATATTTCAAATCCACATACACAAGTTATGGGTTATGCAGGTATTACTTTTCTGTTATTTGTAGCTTACATCCCACTTATCTGGATAATTTTTAGGATAAGGCAAAGAAATAAAGCTCTAGGATACTTAGCAGCATCTGTCTTCTTAGTGTTGCTACTGGGGGTTTGGATTGTTGGATTTCTTAATCGAACTATAATGGTTGGAGCTCTTGAACATCTTATTATTGTTGGTTCAGTTACAACTCTATTGGTTGTAATTTTCGAACTAACGATCAACAAGATTAATCTTATCGCCAGATTTCAAAGAAGGAGGAGAGCCTTCATATCTGTAATTATTTTGATCCTTCTTGTCATTGTGGGTGGAAACGCGCTATTGGGAATACGCAAAACGATGTTGAGTGCAAAGTATTTTGAAAATACAGTTAGTTATGACTCTACTAATTTGCCTTTCGTTGTTTTAGATGAAGAAAATGAGATTGATAACAACATTAGACTCGTTACTAAAGAATTTGCTATTAGCAAAGCTGAACAAAACAAAGCAGTGTTTGGTTCTAATGCGGTATTAACTCAAGCTAATGTGATTTATGTTAATGATTCAATATATTGGTGTATGATTTATGCACCTAGGAAATCAGCGCAGATTTGGAAATCAGGGCAATTTAACCTTGCTTGGGGATTAGTCTTAGTAGAGGTTAATAGTCCAAATGCTGAGCCAGTTATTATCAATTTTCCACAGGGTGATTTCAATTATGCTGAGGGTCTTTGGTATAATCATAACATTAATCTGAAAAACTACAGACGCAATCAAAATGCCAAATATTGGCGTTCTTATCCAGCTTGGACTGGAACAGATTGGGTTTATGTTGTAACTAGATCAACTAGAAACGTCTTTGGTGCATGGTTATCAGATGGTATTGATGTACTGGATATTAAAACTGGTGAACTAATTACTCATTATACAGCTGATGAGTTAGATACAACGCCTGATTATCTTTTACAAGTTTATTCAGAGGATTTGATTGAGCTAGAATGGATTATCAAATGGGGAAACAGACGAGATACAACAGCTGAAGGAAATATTCGATTACTACCAGGATTCCCTCATTATAGTTCAGACAGACTAGGATTCTATGGTGAGGGTGTTGAAGACATCCGATATGTCGAATATCAAAACACAACCCTTGCATTCTTTGCAACACATCCGAAGGATTCTTCAGAAACTTTAGCGGGAATTGGGGTTATAAGAAAGAACGGTACAACTTTCTACAACTTAAGAGAAAGAGGCTATATTTCAGCTATTACTGCCTCTACATTAGCTGAAGGTCAACTTACTGCTCCAAATGAAGGTAGTTATATTGTTCAAATGCCAGTACCTTATGCTCTAAACACTTCAATAGGTTTTAGGCTTGCTTGGTTTGTTCCAATTTATTGGCGAAGTGGATCTGTTCAGCGATTATCTCATGTGTGTGTTATTGATGCTTTAGATTCTGGTTATATTTCAATAGCAGAAGCTGAAGGACTTACAGGATCTCAAGTAGTAAAGGAAGCACGATTGCAGTTCAAATCTTTCTTTGCTTCAGAAATCCCACAACAGGACTATTCTTATGCTGAAATTGATATTTTAGGAACATATGTAGACGATGGAAATAGCATTTTTGTATTCCAATTGAACAACTCGCAGATAATTCGATGTTCCCAAAACTACCTTAATGAAACACATTGGAACCAAGTTGTTTTAGCAGGTATAGGAAATATAATCCAATATACATACACAGAAGACGATGAAAGCATTCTTTGGGCAACAGAATTTTATGTTATTGGTTGATTTTCTCTTCTCTCCCTTTTTCTATTTTTTTTAAACAAAACTTTAAGAATCTATTACTTCTTTTAAACTTGAATGCCAACAGATTTATCTTCATTACCTGTTAATTGTATTGCAGATTCAAATTCAAATTGTGCAGAGTGTGAATTAGAAGGAGAACTTATTTGTTTTGTGAATAAAAAATTCGCAAATCGTTTTACCTTAGGTAATCTTACTTATAGACTTCTGGCAATAGGTATTTTTGTTTTTTCAGGTTTAATGATTGGTCATTGGTGGATGTTAATTTCTTATGCAAGTTTAGTTATACTAACTTTCACAATTATAGAACCCAGATTACTCTGTACCCATTGTCCTTTCTATGAAAAAGAAGGAAAATGTTTGAAATGCTGGGCTCTAAGAGGTATGCCTAAATTGTGGAAATATCGACCAGGTCCCGCATCTAGAACTGAGAAGACAATAATGCTCATTTTTGGTAGTTATATCGATTTATTTCCCTTTGTTGGTTCTATCTGGGGAATTGTTTTCTTTGCATTAAACTATGAGAGTAATTTATTTCCAGGTATCGCTGAAATTGTTTCAACAACATTGTTTCTGATTGTTGCGGGATATTTCTCAAAAATTCTTTTAGGAAATTCTTGTAAGAGATGTGCTAATTTCTCTTGTTCTATGAACAAAGTTTCTAAGGAGATTATTGATAATTTTCTCGAGAAAAACCCAAAAATGAAAGAAGCTTGGTTAGTTTGTGGATGGCAATTAAACAGCGATTAAGTTATTAAATAATAACACCCATTTATAGCAATGAATGATGAGAACCAAGGATACGATATAGTAGGTTTAGGCTCATGCACGATGGATATGATTTTTTCAGTAGATGACATTCTTAGGATGGAATTAGTCGACAAAAATCAATCTCAAAAGAAGTATATGGCAATAGAACATTCCTCAAAATTGAATGTTAATAGCGTTAAATTCTTCCCTGGTGGATCAGCAGCTAATGTAACCTGTAATTTATCTCAACTAGGTTTTAAAACAGCGTTTATTGGTGGAGTGGGAGACGATATGAACGGTAATGCTTGTATAGAGGATATGAGGAAGAAAGGAGTGGATGTTTCAAGTGTTGAAGTGTTCAATAGTGAAACAACAGCAATATCCGTCATATTACAGACTCCATGGGGTAAAGATAGTTCAATTCTAGCATACAAGGGAGCAAATAATTTATTCTCAGAAGAACATTTACCAGAAGAAAAATTGCTAAAAACTAGATGTTTCCTATGGACTTCTCTAACATCAAATGATGGAATTAAGGCTATTGAAAGAGGTATTGCATTAGCTAAATCACAAAATAGTCTAATAGCTGGGGCACCATCAATCTCAATAATAAAGAATAGACCAAAAGAAACTGTATCTCTTCTAAAAAAAAGTGATTTTGCGAGCATGAATGAGGAAGAACTACTAACATTGACCGATGAATCACAACCTATTGAAGGGATGAAAAAATTATTCGATTGGGGTTTGAAAATAGTTAATATAACCTTTGGCAAGGATGGACAATGGATAAGTGATGGAGACAAAATTATCAAAACAACTCCACCTAAGGTTTTTCTGCAAGATACAACAGGCGCAGGAGATGCAACAATGAGTGGAGTACTTTATGGTATTCTAGAAAAGAAAAGCTTGAAGGAAACTGCTAAAGTTGCTGCTTCTTTGAGTGCAATGGAAATTGAAGTTGAAGGTGTTAGAGTTGGAACTCCAGTTAAATTTTCAGAACTTGAAAAATTCATTGACTCACATGAAATTAGGCAAGAAATTGAGAATTTTGAATAAAGCAACACCAATAATGAGTTCTTATCACTTTTCAGTTTCAACACAGCCCCCAAAGTGTTTTTTAAGCTGTTAATATTTTTATCATTTAGAATGACAAAATCATTAGATGAGATTCTTAGCTCAGTAGCAAATGTTTGTGATAGAGAAACAAAACAATCAAAGGGTTTTGGGATTGAATTTGGAACTTATTCTGCGCATAAGCTAAAAGCAACCAATGTGAAATGTATGGTTGTTTCACCTTTGATGAATTTAAAATTAGTTCATTTTATGAATGAAAACAAAGCAAATGTAGCTGTTAATTTACTGCCTTTATCTATTTTAGAAAATGAATTTCCTTTATCAGAAGTAGATTTTGAATTGCTACGAACCTTGATCATAAACAACATTAAAACAATAAGAATACCTCTAGAATGGCTTTATTCTATCAAAGGAAGTTTTCCTTACTTCCTTCAGACTCTAGGATTTAATACTATAGAAAACTCAAGTTATACAACAAAATCTGATAAAAAGCAAATTATCTGGAATTTATCTGAGATGAATTTTCAAGACTTTCTTTCATCTCTAGGTCATTTAAACAAGAAGTGGATTGCTCATGCTTTCGGTCAAGCAGAGGACAAATTATCATTTATGCAGGAAAATGAGAAATTATCTATTTCTGATATTCGTGATTTAAAAGAATCTGGAGTTAATACAATAGTAAGTTTCAGTTTAGATTCTAGTTCAATACCTGTATATCAGAGGAATAGGATGAATTTTCTATTTATTCCTTTTGTGGATTATTGCAACATAGCTTTACGTAAATTTGCACAGATTCTTCAACTAGAAACAAATGAAAAAGTTCTCTTCCATCCTTTTGAGACAAAAGAATGGATGGGTTATCAAGATTTACATGAACGATGATAAACTTAAGAAGTATAATCAAATATTGAAAATTAGGGGGAGAACATGGATACCTTGGTTCCGTTAATTCTAACTTCACTTGAACAAGTAGATGAAGGACGTTCGATAAGATCTGTTCTCCGATTTCACATTCAGGAAAGTGATTTAACAGATTTTGAAATATCTACACTATACTATCATATTTTTGAAATATATAGGAAGCTAAATCTGATAGATCAGTATATTAAAACAAGCACTTCTTCTTTCTCTTTAAGGAAAATCAAATTCAGAACGAGAGCTCTTCTGAGATTTGCTACTCAACTTCTTAAAATTGAAAAAGAACCTATTAGTAGAGTAATTGAATTATTAGAACCATATTACAGAGAGATTGCAGACTTAGAACTGGATGATTTACTTCTTTCAATAAATGATTTAACTGAGGATATGCTTTATGAAAATAAACATGATTTTGCATCAAGAGCAGCTCTGGATTATTTCACTCCTACTTGGATAATAAGAAAATTCTCTGAACAATGGGGAGAAGATTTTACAAAAGAAGTTCTTTCTACTTTTCTTGAAACAATGCCAATGTATGTGAGGATTAATGATTTGAAATCACATCTTGAGGAAATAATTACTGGATTTAAGGAACAAAAAATTTCTTTTACAATAGACAGTGATATACCAAACTTGCTTAAAATTGAAAATAGTCCTATCCCAATCCCTCGCACAAAGGAGTTCCAAAGTGGTAAAATTGTGATCCAGCAGAAAGCTTCTGCTTTAGCATCTCTTGTTTTAGATGTAAGAGCTAATGATCAAATTCTTGATATGTGTGCTTCTCCAGGAAGTAAGACTTCACATATTGCGGCTTTATTGGATAATAACTCAAAGATTACAGCTGTTGATATAAACAGAGAGCGTATTAGTATTTTAAAGGATAGACTAAAATTACTTGGTGTTAAACAAGTAGCAATTATTCAAAGTGATTCTAAGGAATTAAGCAAAATCACCACTGATAAATTTGATCGAATATTGGTTGATCCTCCTTGTTCTAGTTCTGGGACATATTCTTCCCGTCCAGAAAATAAGTGGAGATTGAAAAAACGAGATTTACGTTGGTATGTTGATTTACAAAAAGATTTGTTAGAAGAAGCTTCTCGATTAATCAAACAAGATGGTGTTATAGTATTCTCAACTTGTTCATTGTTTCATGATGAGAATCAAAATATAATCACATCCTTTCTTGAAAAGAATAGCGATTTCAAATTAGAAAAACCATTACCTATTATTGGAATTATTAAGAAAACGCCTTACGGCGAAGTACAGGAATTATATCCTCATTTACATGAAACTGAAGGATTTTTTGTTGCAAAGATTAGAAAAAAGAAGTAGATTAGAGAATTCAGCACCTTAGTATATTATTTCCAAGAGGTTATCAATCTTATCTATCAACTCACGTCTGAGCTTGGTTCGTAATGGTTTTTCAACATTTTTTAGCAATTCAATATCTGAATCTGATAGAATTTTAGATGCAAGTATTTTGACAGTCTCATCTGAATCATATGATTTTAGATACTGTGCAATTTGATGGGCTTTTTGTTTAGTTTTGGTTTCAATTGTTATCTGCTTTAAACCTTGTAAAGCTGGTACTGTTTTTTCACCATATACATATGCTTTTCCCCCTAAATCCGGTTTTGTTGAAATAGAGGCTTCTTCAGAAGCAATTTCTTCTAATTTCCTTATTAGATTTGGTAAAATTCTATCTCTTTCTTCTAGTTCAATGTTTATAATTTGGTATTTTGATCCTTTTCTTATTTTAAGATTGGTAGCTGCTCTTCCTGCCCAATAGGCTAAAGATGAGGGAATTCCATCTTTTCTATAGATATAGATTCTCTTTTCTACCCTATCTACGATTAGATATGCTCCATTATCTTCATAGAAACTCTCTCTTTTTGCAGGTACTTCATTATAGCTTCCATCCCTTCTTACTGAAAAAACACGAAGACCCATTTTAATACCCCAGTGTCAACATTATATATGTTCACACATAAAAACGTTTTTTCTAAAAGTTACTTGTAAACAGTTGGATCATTGATGTTTGCCTGTATAAATGCCCTTTTTCTTCTTTGACATGATTCACATAAGCCACAATGTATCGGTTTTCCCTCTTTTGTCCAATCTTTCACTTGATAGCAAGATGATGATAAACCTATTTCTGCTTCATTTTCTTCAAGAAAACGGACAATATCCTTTTTGTCTGCATCATGAAATGGAGCTTGGATTGTTATCTGATTAAGGCATCCTAGTTCCAATGCTTTGTTCATTCTATTTACAAAATCTAAGGTGTTATCAGAAAAAGTAGTTCCTTCTTCTTTATTAGCTCCAAAGATAATATCAGTTGGTACTTTTGAACTATCCGCTAAAGATGCAGCTATAGATAGAAAAAGAAGGTTTCTTCCTGGAACCCAAACTTCCATAGCAGTATGTAGAGTTAGTTCTTCCTCATCTAATTGTTCAATGGAATTAATTCTTGGTAATTTTTTTTCAAGTTTGGTGAGACTAGAACCAGCTTTTTGCGAAAACTCTTCTAGAAAAGGTAAATGGAGAATTTCATTTTTTAATGATAGTAGAGAAGAAAAAGTTTTACTAATCCTATCAATTGTTTTATCCTCTTTACTACCATAGAGAAAACTTAGCAAGAATATTTCATCATATTTTTGCAATGCCCAGTACAGACATGCTGTTGAATCCATACCTCCAGAAAACAGAACAATTGCTTTTTTCATCCTTCTCACTATTCCAACCATATTTTCGTATTATTCACGTATTATTTTCTATTTTGTTATTTTCTTCTGTATATGAAACAACGCTTGTAGGTGTTTCTGCCATTATAATAGTTATCTTGAATTGAGGGTATTGTTCTTTTATTAAATGATGAAAATACTTAGCAAGTAATTCAACAGTCGTTGCTTCTAAAGGCAACAAAATCACATCATCCTTTGGAAAACGATAAAATTTCCCTTCACATGTTTCGATTATAATTTGATCATCAATTATGGAAATATTCAAGTCCTTATTGTATTCAGGGATAAGAATTCTATGATCATATTGCTTTATTATCTTCCCTACATTTGTTTTGAAGATACCGAAATCTATTAACATACCATTTTCATCAACTTCTCCCTCAGCTTCAACTTCGATATTATAGTTATGACCATGAATACGGGCACATTTATCATGTCTAGTTAACATATGTGCTGAAGCAAGAGTCAATTTGTCTCCAGAGATTTTTAATTTCATTTTAACACCTATATTGTTCTAGTTTTTGCAACATCCTCTTTAATTCTAGATATTTCTTTTGCATAATTTTCTGCAATTTGAATTGCTAAAGATTGTATTTCATCTACATTAATTCCAAGATCTAATAATCCTACAGCTTGGACATGTTCAGGTACACCAGTATTTAGGATATTTAACCCAAAGTGGATTTTGCTGCTTGATTTTCCCACCGTAGCAATTCCCACATTCAATTTCTTTCCATCAATAAAAATATCTGTACCTTTTTTTTCAACTTCTATTTCTTTTTCCTTCAAGATATCGATAGTTATTTGAGTTAGTATCCTCAACCTGTAATACTCTATTTCCATATTTGGTGGTTGAATATCAAACTCTTCAATTATAAAGTGTAAACTGTCATCAGAGCTTATCAAGATATTACTTAGGTGTGATTCTCTGATGATATCCTTGATATCTACCATTTCTTTTGGAGATAACTTCATTCCACCTCTGAAAACCAGAATACTTTCCCCAATTACTCCATATTTCTCTGCAGCATAATGACTTGAAATCTGCGACCCATCATATATCATTTTATTAGAAAATTCTTCCAAAATTATAGTGTAAGGTGATTTATTGACTGTTTTCATTTTCCTCTAATCCATTGAGTTGTTCTAATAATTCCTTTAATGAAGTTCTAACTTCTGCAACTGCATTATGCTGATGAATACTTTCGTAATTAATTTGTTTTACGCAAATTACTGTTTCTGGAGGTTGATTTATGTATCTCTTAGCAACTTTCTGTAAAATAGTTCTTACAACATCTTCCACAAAAGCAGGATGTTGATGTGCATAGAGAACCACAGCTTGTTCATCTTTTCTCTTTAATACTTCATGAGTTGGGGAGCTCATTGATGTTTCAAGTATTCCAATAATGTCTTCTAGCTCTACTCTCTCAGCATCTCTTGGTTGTTCAAGAACTAAGATTGATTTTGACCTCTGATTGTGTGAAGCTAAAGGGATGTTTTCAAGAACAAAATCTATCTGCTCTTTTGTAAACCCTTCTTCTGTAAGCTTTTCCTTAGAAAAATCTTTAGAAAGTTCTTGAGAACAAGGACAAACAGTGGTACCTTCTACTTCAGCTCCGATTATTTTTGTAATAGTAACAGTATCTCCGTTTTTTTGAGCAAGAGCTCCAGCTCGCAATTTGTGAACACTGGATTTTTTTCTACTAACTGCTTCTGAATATGTTTCCATCTCATAATCTGCAGTTAGTTTTACCTCGGCATTTGTTGCTCCTGGTTGAATCGAAAGAATCTTTTCAGCAATCTGAGCACATAGTTCTTCACAATCAGAGATTACTTCACCTGTGAGTGTTGCTATCACTTCATTGATTGCTTCTAGATTTCGAGACATATGAATCCCTCGTTTTGAAGGTAATAGATCAACATAAACATCAATCTTTGCAGATAATTCATTATACTCTCCAAAACGTTTACGACGAATAATTTTTGGAATGTCACTCACACCTACCCTTCTAATACCTATCTGAATCTTTGATTCATCCGCTTGAACATCTGATAATTTTTTGCTATTTAGATTCATTTTTTTCCCTACAAGATTTCTATGGCTTTGTGCATTTGTATTGATATGCCAATTTTATCTGGTGATAGATATTTTCCAGCAATTTGAGAAAAATTATCTACTTGGTCCCATGTTGGTTGCTCAATCTTCGAGTTTGATGTTGGCGTAACAAATTGGATAACAATGGGAAGTTCTATTAAACCACACTTTTTTGCTATAAAATCAAAATCTTCTTTTTTTGAGGTTTTGGTTATTACAGTTTTTGCAAACACTTTAGATCCAGCTTTTTTCAAAATTCTGCTCATTTCTACTTCCCTATCTACAAGTTTTTTCCATTCCAAAGCAGCATTTGCTGTTCTATCCTTTATATCTACGCACGCATAGTCGATTTTTTCTGCAATATTCTCTAGAAAAGAAAGGTTATCAGTGTAAGCTGTTTCAAGATATGTATTAAATCCTGTATCTTTAAGAGAAGTAATTATGTCTTTTACAAACATTTCTTGATACAAAGGCTCTCCTCCAGTCAAGCTTACTGAATGTAGATCTTTAGTTGAAAGTTCCTTCACAATATTCAATACATCTTCTGATGTCAAAGGATTAGTAGTTTCTGTAAAAGATTGAGTACCTGCTTTAGTCTCAATGAAGCATTTTGCTGGGGTTGTACTCCATGATTTAGGAGAATCACACCAAATACAACCTTTTGTTCCATGAGCTCCTAATGCAAGAGGACAACCTGAAAATCTAATGAAAATCTGCCTTAATCCATAGCAACTTCCATCAACTGCTGCTCCTTCGCCTTGGAAACTTGAGAAAATTTCTTGTATGTAACCCTGTGACATCGAAATGTAATTTTCTTAACTCTAAATAAAAATTCCTTATGTTGATATGTTTGGCATGAGGAAAAAAAGTGATTTTACAGACTGTATTTACCAATTTGATCAAAAGTAGCATACTTTTCAACATATTCCCGAACTTTTCTAGCGTATTCCTTAGTATCTCTTTTCATCAGATTAGCTGCAGTTGAATTTAATGGATCATCGGGATTTGGATTACATAAGATGAAACGTATAGATTCTATAACATCTACGAGATTATTAGCTGGTGTCCAATCAGCACCAAGCACTCCGACACATATTCTAGTATCGAATACATTTGCGTGAAAAACTTTTGTTAGCATTTTTACCTTTGGTGGTTTAAATGGGTATTCTCTTGGAATTTCTACTTCAAGAACAAAAACACCATTTTCATATAATCCTGCTCCGAAGATAAATCCCCTCCAGTGAAGTGTATTTCCATCAACAGGTTTGAAAGTTGGCAACTCTTTTTTTAGTTCATTAGCTTCGATTGCTATTCTTGGCCAAAATTCTTCTTCTGCTAACATTAACTCAAATCCAGTTGTTTTTTAGAAGACAGCTAAAATTAGAACCCACCTGAACCCTTGTTCTGCATTTCAAGAAGTATCATAAGTATTGCTGCAATTAATCCCTTTTGATCTCCAGCAATTTTTTCGAACTCTTTTCTTTCTAGCATCATAGCCACAGAACGCCATCTAACTAGTAATTCCACGATGTCTCTTTCACTCATTAGCCTTCATTTATGAAAAGTTTGCTAGATATATTAAGATTATGTCTCTCCTATATGAAATTTGAATAGACAGACAAATTTGAGCAATTTTTTGAATACGCCTAAGCCACAAATTTTTTTAATTTTAATGTTGAATCCTAATTGTGAATATATATGAGTAACCCAGAGGAAATGTTAGTTCAACTAATTAACTCAATCAACAAACTATCAACACTTGTTCAAAATGTCAACGATGCAATTTCTAAGCTATCGACACAAATAACACAGCTTGAAACTAAGATGGCAGGTTTCTCTAATGTTGAAAACCAAGTATCTGAAGTAGGTCTTAAACTTGGTGAAATTCCTGGAATTAGGGATATGATTTCAAATCTAAACTCAAAAATAGATGGGTTAGGATCTGTAGCTGCAGCACCTCCAGCTAAGGCAAAAAGTAAAAAGCAGTCTGCACCTCCAGCAGCAGTAGTTGCAGAAGCAGCTCCTACTGAGTATACTTCCCCAGCTTTAGCTGAAGAAGACGCTGGCGCAGGAGTTTCAGCTGAAGCTGATGCTGCTTTTGATGCCGTTTCCAAGAAGTTTAAGCACATAACTCAGATGATTAATCCCACTAGTAGTTGTGGAAATATAGGAAAAATGCTAGAGGAACTGAGGGATGAGGTTGAAATTCAAGTAGGGATGTCACCTATGCTATATGAATTGAACTCTTGGGTTCAAAGAGTTTCAAAAATGCCTGAAGCAGATATCCTTCTTCCTGAAGTTCATTCCGAATTAGTTGTCAAACTAGATGACTGGTTGACAAGAGTAACCAAAGCAATTCACTTAAAATATCAAAATGGATAGGTTTGCTTCTAATAGTAATACCCCCGTTCATATTGATATAATACTTATTTTTTAACCTATATAGACTCAATGAGTACATGTTATGATGAATCTAAGTGATATTAAGGGTATCATAGAGATAAATGGAGAATTATATGATCCAAAAGAGGTTCTCAAGGCTCTTCTTGAGCAAGGTTTGAAAATCCATCCCGTAAATGGATCTCTTTTAATCGGAAGAACTTTTATCGATCAATCTCCAAATCTTGAATTTAAAAGCAATTCATGCCCAATATCTAACCACTGTAAGATATTTGAACAACTAAACTTATCTAAAGTTGAATTAACAGATTCCACATTGTCATCATATAATATCGATTTAGATACAAATTCTATGTCTAATCAATCTCCTCCAAACAGGTTTTATTCAGATCCAGTTCAGATGGATGTTAACGATATGGATATCCAAAGTCTTTTTTCAGAATCGTCCATAAGAGATACAATGGAACAATATAATAATAATCAGCGAAGTTCAGCTCAAAAATCTAGTTTATTAAATAGTATAGAACCAGAGCCTACTGAAATGATGGGAGTTTCTCATTTAACAAAATATGGTGAATCCAACCCTATTGATACGTCTCATATTCCACATGAATATAAGAAAAAATGCCCATATTGTAAATCTGTTGTAAATATGAATTGGAAGTTTTGTGGAACTTGCGGTACACATATGCAATAATTAGAGTATAAAGAGGTTATTCTCCCCCTTCTACATCAACACAACCTTCAGGGGTTATAGCGAAAACAGCTTCAGCTTCAGGTAAGTATGGTGAGTCGTAAATTCTAATGATACGTTTCTCGCCTTTGGATTTGCGTAAATAGAAGCGAGTAGTGGCCCAATGACCGAGAATGTGCCCTCCTATCGCCTGTGTTGGATCACCAAAAAAAGCTGCAGGATTTGATTGAACCTGATTTGTTATTGCAACAGCTACATTATATGTGTCTGCTAATCTTCCGAGTATCCCTAAATGATAATTAATCGTTTGTTGTCTCTCAGCAAGAGTTCCCCTTCCTGCATATTCGGCCCTAAAGTGCGCTGTAGCAGAATCAAGAGCAACAAGTCCATATTGATCCTTGTGATTGTAAAATAATTCAAGTAGTCTTTCTGCTAGAGACATTTGGTGATCAGAATTATATGCTCTTGCGTAAGTTATGTCCCTAAGAACATCCTCAAAGTTCTTCTCCCAGCCTAAATCTTTCTGTAGTTTTCCATGAATTGCTTTAATTCTACTGGGAGAAAATGTTCCCTCAGTGTCTATAAAAACAGCTTTCTTTCCAACCCCACCTAATTCAGTTGGTAATTGGACAGTTACACAGAGTTGGTGACATATTTGAGATTTTCCAGAGCGGAAAGGTCCAAAGAATTCTATAGTTTCTCCAAGCCTTACCCCTGCAACATTTAGCTCTTCTATTGTAGTAAGCGCATCTAATGCTTTGATACCATAAGAAAAGGCTGGAGATCCCATTTGTTTTTCCATAATATCAAAAGCATTTATGAACTCGATTCCTCCACGAATTTCACTAAGGGATTCCTTGTACTTTTTTGCAGCACTTGAAGTAATCCCGTACTTTTCTTCTAACTCTCTAATAGGAGTTGTTTCAAGAAGATAAACGTTTAATCCCTTCTCTCTTAACATGTCTGCTGTTGCTTTACCTACTCCAGGTAGATCCTCTAAACCGATTTCTTCTTTGAAAAATTTATATTTCGGAACTGTAGAGGTTATTTCATTTCTTACTTTTTTTGCGATTGATCTTTGAATACCCAATGTTTGTAGTTCAATGAGTCTTGTTGTCATTAATCCCTCGATAGTTGTGATTTCATTTTCTGTCAAAATATCCAGGGTTTTCTTTCCTAAACCCGGAACATCTTTAAGCTTAAGATTTTCTTTAGCTTCTTTTTTCTTTGAACTCTTTTGTTCTTCTTCTGTTATCTCAATTAGATGTTCTTCGTACTGTTCTTCAATTTCCTTTGGGTCAGGTTTAGTGGTTTCTTCCTGTGTTTCCTTACTCATATTATGCACCACTGCTATTACTCCGAAGAGGTTAGAGTATTTAAAGATAATACTCATTTTACACTTATTATTCTTTAAATTTAACTTCTTCTAAGGGAGACTGTGTTTTGAAAGTAATGAAATACTGAAGTAAAGTAATTATAAAAGAAAAAAATAGCTTTTAGAAATCTATTCCCATCCTTGCTTCTAGTCCTTTTGCATATGGGTGTTTGATCTCTCCAATTTCAATAATTGTATCAACTTTTGATTTTATCTCTTCTGGAAACTTTCTTCCAGTTAAAATAATTTCATCTGTAGCATAATGAAAAATTCCTTCTAATTGATTCCAAGAAAGCAATTCGAAATGTAGAGCAATCCCAACTTCATCTAAAAGAAGCACATCAACTTTTGTTTTCTCTAGTGTTTTTTCTAGAATATTGATTCCATTGTTCATTATAACTGTATATTCCTCTTTTTGTGCCTTGGAATGAAAAAATTCTTCTTTTCCAAATGTGAACCATCTTATATTTTCTTTATTTTCAAAATAGGTGCATTCTCCACAGTTTACTCCAGTTTTTAGAAATTGGGCTACTAAAATAGATTTACCTTCTCTTTGTTTTTGAAAAATAGATCCAATACTTAAAGTGGTCTTTCCTTTTCCTTCTCCCGTTATTAAGGTAATCTTAACCATTATCTGAAAAATCGTTTTTATAGTTTTTAAAGCTTGACTAAAAGTCTCAACATCTTGACACAAGTTACTACTTCTTTTTATTCAAGCTGAGTTTCTTTATCAATAATTGTTTCTTTTTCTTTTGCTTTTGCTAGTCTGTCCTGTTCTTTCTCTAAATGTTTTAATCCTTTATCCTCTAATTTTCCAGTGCCACTACAAACTGGACAAACATCTTTTCTTGCTTCTTTTTTTGGTCCTGCATCAACATAACCTGTTCCATAGCAATATGGACAATTTTTACCTATTACTTTTGCTCCTGATCTTGCATAAATGTAAGATAATAGTAAGAATATAACACCTAATCCAACAGTAATGAATCCTGCTATTTCTAGCCCTCTAGCATCAATCCCACTCTCTTCATAAATTGCAACGCCCTTGTCATACATATATAATCCTACAATTAGCAGAATGCCTCCAAAAAGAAAGATAGAATATTGAATGGCATAGATTCTGATATTTGATATTCTTCTTTTCCCTTTAATCATTGATTGGATAATTATTCAAACGCTGAAAAATATTGTGTTTAGAATAGAAAATGAAATTGATAGAAAATTGAGGATTTTCTCCGTTCCCCTTATCTTCCAGATCTCCTTATGGAATCATTCTTTATTGCATTCTCTAGAAGAGTTTTTACTAATTTTCCAACCCCGTCTCCAGTTAATGCTGATGTTTCAAGGTATCTGCAACCTAGTTTTCGAGAAATTCGTTCGGCATCTTCTCTTAAGACCTCTCGTTTTGTATCTGTTTTATTACCTACTATCGTAATATCGAGATTAAGACTTTGCTGTCTAAGTTCTCTTATCCAGTTTGCACACTCTTTGAAAGATTCTTTTCTAGATACATCAAAGATAATTGCTGCTGCATTTGTCCCTGCGTAAAGAAGATTTCTTACAACGCCAAATCTTTGTTGGCCTGCCATATCGTAAAAAAGTGCAACTGCTTTTCCTTTACGTGTCTTAAAAGAATAAGAATGGAATTCTGCTCCAACAGTTGGTTTATAATTCTTTCGAAAAGTATTTTCTGTTATTCTTTTACAGATTGTTGTTTTTCCTGATCTTCCAGGACCACATATAGCTAACTTGTATATATCGTAATCTCTAAACTTGACTTCTACTTTAGAACCCATCCAGTTAGCACCAAGGTAAACCTCTGAAATTTCAATAAAAGACGATGTAATACTACGCGGTTACTGGAAACTATATGTCAAAGAAAATACTAATCATATATCTTTCTTGCTGAATTCTTAAATAATGAAACAGAGTAAGTTGATGTATGAATTTCGAGTTCAATAAGGTTGCAGTAATTGGGGCTGGAACAATGGGGAGTGGAATAGCTTTGGTTTTAGCTAAAGCTGGGATTGAGGTTAATCTTAATGATGTTAAGGAAGAATACTTAACTAGGGGAATGGAGCAGATTAATAAATTTCTCAAAGGCAGTGTAAAAAGAGGGAAGATGACTGAAGAAGAAGCTAATCAAATAAAGAACAGAATTTCTCTGGGTGTCAATCTAGTCGAGTCTACAAAGAATATTCAAATGGTAATTGAAGCAATTATTGAAGAATTTGAGGCAAAAGAAAGATTGTTTACGAAACTTGATGATATCTGTGAAAAGGAAGTGATATTTGCAACCAACACTTCTGCAATTAGTATAAATGATCTTGCAAAAGCAACTAATAGACAAGAGCTGTTTATAGGACTTCACTTCTTCAATCCACCTTTGTTAATGAAATTAGTTGAAGTAATAAAGGGAGAGAAGACAAGTGAAGAAACTTTTGATAGAGCACTATATCTCTGCAAGAAACTGGATAAAACACCGGTTCCCTCTAATGAAGCTCCAGGATTTATAGTAAATCGATTATTGTGGGTTTTCTTGAATGAATCCTACAAACTTATTGAATCTCAAATAGCAAAGAAAGAGGATATAGATACAGCTGTAAAGCTTGGACTCAATCATCCAATGGGACCATTTGAGCTTTCAGATTATATCGGTCTTGATATTATGTTAGAGATTGGAGATTACATAGCAAATCAGGATGGAGAAGAGTATAAACCAGCTTCATGCTTAATAGAATTGGTTAAACAAGGAAAATTAGGAAGAAAATCTGGAGAAGGTTTCTACAACTATTCTACATAGAATTGAGAAGAATAAAATTGAGGAGTTTCTTAATTATCTCCTTTTAAAATACAGTAAAAATGCGGATAATGCTGCAGTTACTGCTGGTACTAAAGCAAAAATAACCCATGCCCAAGCTGTAGATAGAGGATTACCAATATCCCATTGTGGTAAAATTGGGTCTCTTAGTGGATTTGCTGATTGAAATTCAACTAATATGTTATTTTGACCATTTTTTTGCTGGAGATCTTCCCAATTATCATAGTATGTCATTTTTACAAACGGTATTGCTTTTTGTATTATGGTATCAGATGTTATATTATAATAAAAGATCATACTTTTCCCTGATTCCAGTTTTGTTACATTGTACTCCAAATATTCTTTAGTCATAAAACCATATGTGATATTTACAGCTGTAAAATCATATTCAGCAGGAGATTGTATAGTTGAATTGAGTGTTACATTGCCATTTGAGATTTGACCAAAGATACTTGAATTGATTACCAAAGGAGCTGATGCTGTCAAATTTAATGATACTGTAATATTTGTGATAGTGTAGTTAAAGTAATTCTTAACAAAAATTCCAACCCTTATGTTAGTATCTATAATTGCAGAATCTTCCATAATTACTTGATCTAATACTAAGGTTTGTTCTGAAACATAACCGCTAGTAAAATGAGCATAGAGTAATATGGATGTTAGAATTGCTATCAAGAGAATTTTACTTTTCATTTTCATTGATTTATCTCCTTCAGAGCATAAAAAGTAGGAATGTTTTTAACTTTAACTCTTTGTGTCAGTATACTACAAACCTACATCAAATCTAAAGTGCTTTGGTATGCTCTAGAGATGTCGATATTCTCAATTACTGATGATTTGGCTACTATTTCTGGAAGTTGAAGGTTTATCCAATTCATAGAATCTTCCATTTCTTTTCGCATATTTGGGTCAGTTTTTCGGAATATATCAACAAGCATGTCAAAATCAATATTTGTATTAGATTTTAAGACTTCTAACCAACTTCGTAGAGTAATAATTCTTTGAGAGGGAAGAATAAATTCAACAGAGTTGTTAATTCGATTTGTTACGACAACTCCTTTTATTTTCACTGGCATAAGTGAAAGGAATTTTCCTCCTAATTGTGTTCGGAAAAGAAGAGAAAGTATCTTAGTTTTATCGTTTATTCGAAGTCTAGAGTATAAATGGTCATAATCAACAAGTGATGTTCCAAAGAAAATCTTTGTGTCTCCATGTTCAATATTCAAAGCTGATTTAGATTCTAATATTGTATTGAGGTCATTTGTCTTGAATCTAATCGAGATAATTCGAGGTAGATCTTGAGTTAACTTATCTAAGATTTTATCAATATCTCCTTCAATAACCAAATCATCTCCGGATCGTGAAAAACGAGGATCAAACAATCGTTTAATTGTTACAGGTTCTTCCTCAAGAGCTGAATACAAATCATTCAAGCTTTCAATGGTGAGGGATTTTTGTGATATTCTAATCATTGTAGCTTCTGGCAGAGAAAACACCTCATTTAACTAAACCAAGAATCAAGTGATTTTTGTCCTTCAATTGATTCTTCCCAGGAAATACCAATGGTATCCAACAGTTGTAATAATGTAGATTTAAGTAGTTCTTTAACTTTAGGTATATCCACATCAGATTTCTCTGCTAATTGAATTGGTTTTACTGAACATTCGCCACTTCTTTTTATTCTATCTGATAATTTGATAGACTGGGTCTCTATCTTAAATGGTTTAGTTTTAATGAAACTGATTAAACTACCCACAGTTGGTTTTTCGCCATCAGGAAATGATTGAATAAGTTGAACCGCAGCTTGTAAAGGTTGAGTCCAGCTGTCATATTGATCAATTTTCTTGGAAAGTGTTACGGTTATAGCTAAATCATCAAGCTCGAAATTCCTTTTAGAGATAATTTGATTAACAGAATGTATTGTTTTGATTATCTTCTTCTTAGCTTCTTCCAAATCTCCTGGAGTTTGGACTTCAGATAGAATATTCAGTGCTTTCTCGAAAGGTCGTTTTGCTAATATAGGAGTATTTTTCTTCTTACCCATCAAACCTTTTACAATAGGATATCCCTTAGTTGTGATACCGAAATAATTTTTCTTCCTTTCTGAAAGACCACAGTAACGGAAAACATAATCAGTTCCTAACTCAATCTGAAAGGTATCCATACTCCATTTTTCTAGTACTTTGATGTTCTCAGGAGTTGGTTTGTGGATGAAAATACTATCTGTATCACCGTATAATACTTGTAGACCTAATTTCTCTTCACTATACTTTTTAGTTTTAGAAATTGCCTCACGGGCAAGAGCTGCTGTAGATTCTGCTACAGGAGGACAATATAGTGCAAAATTATCTGAACCAAAGACACCGTAAGACGCATTGAGTAAAACTTTCAAAGAAGACTGTGTAACATCACTAAGTTTTCTTTCGTCTTCACTCAAAGATGGATCTTTTGCTCTATCCTTGAACCAATAGACTCGGATGTCTCTAATGAATCCTATTAACATTGAACTAATTCCAACATGTTTATCACAAATCCAATGGTTAGTTTCAGGTATCTTGTTCTTCTTACATTCTGCATGACTACAGTTTAGTGTTTCATAAGAAAGATTTCTAGTTTTTATTAAGGATGGATAAAGACTTGCAAAATCCAAAACATGAACATCCCACCAAACACCTACTTGAGGTTCTATAACAATAGCTCCTTGATACTTCTTCCCTTTGATAATGGCTTCAGTTGAAGTACCTCCTTTTAGTTGGAGGATATCTTCTCTCCTTGGAATCAGATAATTTCTAATTCTATGTTCGAAATACATCCAATTTTGAATCCATATGCTAATACTGGCTCGAGTAAAATCATCTATTGGCATTTTTGTGATTCGTGAAAGCATCACTATTAATTCTATGACTTGATCATTATTGAAACTGGTTAGCTCATAAGTAATTTCTGAGTCTCTCCCATTATATTCAATAAGCTCTTCCAGATCCAAATCCCAAATATCTTTTTCTAGCTTAAGCTTTTCCTTACCCAAAATGGTTTTTCCAAGCTCATCTAGAGTGACTCTATCATAAACTCCCCCAAAGGCATAAATTCGAATAGCGGGTTGTCTGAAGAATCTGTAAAGATCTAAGTGTATTGAGTGAGTTAAATAGATATCCTGAGATCTTGTTCTTACAAATGGAATTAATTCCTCTTCAATTTCCAATTTCTTAGCTCTATTATCTAGATATAAGAAATCAAAACTGTCACCATTAAAAGTAATAACAATTGGATACTTACTCATCTCCTCGAAAACAGCAGTTAGTAATTCTTTCTCGCCATCAAACTCAATAAAATTGGTTGAAACTTTACTTTGATCTATCTTTATTTTATCTTCATTCAGAACAAAAACCATAGTTTCCTTTTTCTCATTAGTTATTGAAATAGAAATGACTTTCTGTTTAGCTGCATGAGGATCGGGAATTTTATTTTTTTCACTTTCTACTTCAATATCCACAGAACATCTGCTTAATTTTGGAATGGGGGCAAAGAATATTGGAAGATATTGATCAACTAATTGTAAAATTTCAGAAGATTGTCCTTCAAATATCCTAAGAATGTTCCCTTTAACCTCAATAGATATCTTAGGTTCTACTATCTGGAGCTTATTATTTTTGATTTCGTAAAATAAACCCGGAACTAGTTTATTATCATAAATGTAGTTTAAATGATATCTTATATTGGCTTCAAAAGAAGGTCTGATTCTCTCTCTATAACTATCCTCTCTACCACCAATAACTAGAGGATTAGCGGCAATTACTTTCGTTAGATCTAATTCCTTTTCATTAAGCAAACTGTATTTCTTAACAACCTCACAACCAATAAACTCCTTTTCATTCACCAGTATTTTATCAACTTCAGCTTTACTAACAGTTGTGAGTAGATAAGGTAAATGATTTGTTGTATCGTACCATCTGAAGACTTTGTTTTGTTCAGGATTGTACAGTTTTACATATGCTTGCTCCTTTTTACCATCATATTTTACATCAATAAGGTAGGATGGGGGTAGATTCTCTGGGGTAAGGTTAACATATTTACTCCCCTTTTTTTCGGAAGTTTCGTTTTTTTGATTTTTGATAAACTTTGAGTTGTTACTTTGCATTGTATTAGATGCTGGTTCTTCCTCATTTGTTTTGGTTTGTGAAACTAAATTCTTTTCATCGCTATTCTTTGAATCCACTTTTTTTGAATCCTGAATAAAACTCATTAGATTTTTATTGTTATTTTTCACTAGAGATATACCCACTTTCCATTTCAATGTAATTTTTATGGTATAATAAACGTGCTTAGCTACAAATTAAAGATACCAATTATATATTTTTACTATAAGTAATAGTTGAATCAGATTTTTAAACTAATTTATAACACTTATTTCGATTAATAAATTCAACAGATGAAATGTATATCCCGCTAATTTTATTTATTACCAAGTTTTGTTTATTTTATGAAATCAATAACTAGCAAATTGAAGAAAGTACATTACCTAAAGCTTGAGAAAGGTGATGATATACTCGAATGTATAGTTTCTTATTGTAAAGAGCAGAAATTGTCCTCAGGTGCAGTTCTTGGAATAGGAGCTGTAAGTAATCCTTCTTTAGGATATTTTGATTTAGATGAAAAAACCTATCTACAAAATGATTATGAATTCAATGCTGAGATATTAAACTGTAGTGGGAATATTGCGAGGAATGCTGAAACAGGGGAGTTTATGGCTCATTTGCACATGCTAGTTGGCGATCCGAAAGGAAAAACCTATGGTGGGCATTTATTACCTGGCAACAAAATTACAGTTACAGGCGAGTTTGTAATTCTAGAAACTGAAGAGGTTTTAACTAGGGCAATTGATGAAGAGTTTAAATTACTTCTACTAAATCTTGAATAATGATTACTTGTTTTTCAAGCCTTGGAATTTCGATAAATGCTGTTTTTCTTAGTTTTTCCACTTTTCCTTTAACGTTAAGAAAGATAATCCTCTAACAAACTTTTAATAAGGCGAAATGAGTTTATCATATTAAAAATAGCATCGTGATTATAGTGTCAGATATACTTCAGGAAATACTAGAGAGTGGAGCAATATTGGTTGTTGATCCAACTGTCATTCAAACAAATCCTGATGATTTTTTAGATCATTATGGACATATTTTGGATGTCATAGCATTGGTTGCAAAAGGAAGATCTGGATTTACTTTCTACCAAAGTAACAGTGCTCCAAAAGATAAAAAAAATGGTGTCTTCTTCCATTCATTTTGTACAATTGCGGACAATATGGGGATAAAAGTTGATGCAATCACTTATGTTCATGGGGATAAATTTCTATCTCAAAACACTGATTTTCAACTGAATAGTAGTGATGGAGCAATAATTGATTCATACTCCTGCCCCAGTCAAGAAAGTATGGTTAAATACTCAGCTGCTATAGCTTCAGAAGTTTCACAATATCCCATTGAAGGTATAATATTGGATGACTTAATGTTAGCTAGTAAAAGAACTTGTTTCTGTGATAGGTGCAGAAGATTGTTTGCTAGCAAGTGGAATATTGAAAGAGATTTTAGTTTTGAATATCTTGAATCAAAAGATTTAATGCTAAATTGGAATGATGAGAGGTCCACATACGTAAACCAAACATTGAAAGAAATTACAGATTCTGTGAAAAGTATCAAGAACATTGATATTTCGATTGTATTAAAAGCTGATAAAGAAACAGGCTTTATCACTGGTGCTAATGAGTTCTTTGGTCAGAATATCACAGAATTGGCTAAAATTACTAACAATATAATCATCCACGTTAACCCATGGAGTGAAACATATCCAGCAAAGAATAGTCCTGAATATCAACATTTAGTCAGTTCATTTTCCGCATTAAACGAGTATTCTAGATCAGGAATAAAACCTTCTTTATATTTCTGGAATGTTGATTCAAAAGATAAACTCGATGTAGTTATTCAATTAAAAGATGATTTGAAAACAGAGAAAGTTTTCGTAGAACCTTCTTTACCTCCAGATTTTACAAAACGAAGAACAATTAATTTAGGGTTTTAAAAATGAGTCTTGAAAAAGCAATTGAAGAAATTAAGAAAATGTTCTGGGGTGTTTTGAAAGGTAGATTCAACCCAGAAGAAGAAGAGGATGTCAAAGCACACTTAATAACAAATCTAGCAACTCTCTCTTCATTTGTTAAAACATGTCTTCCTCCAGAACAACAAAAGGAGTATGATAAACATTTCTCAACTGCAAAAGATGTTCTTCTGAAATTTGATAGTGCAGGACCTTGGTTTAGAGAATTACCTGAAATGATTGATACAGTTTACAATGTCATCACATATGCAAATATGCTACAAATCGAATATCATAGATTCAGTGGAATAGAAGATGATAAGTTGCAGTTTGTTAATGCCAAGCTTGAAACTTTGGAGTTTCAAATCAATTCTGTAAGTGAAGAAATAAAGAAAATCAAACAACAAACTTCGGCTCTAATACAGCTACAGAAAAATGGTATTCAAATCACTGAAACTGAATCATCTAAACAAATTCCCATTGAAATAAAAGAGGAAAAAAAACAAACTGAATCTAGTGTTCAAGTCTTTGAGGAACAGATTGAAGCTGAAACAGAGAAACCTGTAGTGGAGGAAATTGCAGAGCAGGAAATTATTGAAGAAGTAGAGGTTGAATCAGTTCCAATGGAACCTGCTCCATTAGAAGAGGTTTCAGAATTAATAGAGCAACCTGAAAAAGATATGATTGATGATGCTAAGGATTTGATTGAAGGCATAGAACTTGCATCTAAATATGAATTTGAACATGAACCTTTTATGCATAATATAGAGACTGAACAAGAAGCTTTGAAAGAGTTAGCTAATCTACTATCTGCTCTGGATCCTGGTGATGATACAGTTATATCACCCTTAACAGAAAAACTCATGGCGATTAGTGATGAGGGTGGAGAACCTTCACTAATAAGTACACCCACAATTGATGAGAGCATAATAAGTGAAGAAGGCTTAAGTGAAGAAGAAGTTGTTGAAGTTCAAGAATTTCGTTCTTCTGTAACTAGACTAACTACTGTTTTAACAAGTCCAGAAAATAGAGAAACAGCAGCTGACTTTGTATCTGCAATAAAGGATACAATAGCCCATGTATCAAAAGAGAAAGACTTTGAAACAGATGAGAAATCAGCTTTAACCAAGATTATTGAAGAAGAAGCTGGTGAAGCTGATGTTGCTCCAGTTCAATTTGAAGATATTGAGAATGTAATTAAGCATCTTGAAACAAGAAGACAAAAAGCAGTAGAGAGAATCCAACAGCTAGAACATGCTCTCAATTCGGAAAAAATAGATGAAGAAGAATGGCAGGAATTGCGCATAAAAGCAGAAAGACACATGTTAAGAGTTGAAGATACTCTAGACGGGTACAAACGCTATTTAACAAAATTACGAAGCCAACCAAATTAACAAGTAGATAGTTATGACTAACCTTTCTTTAATTCATTACTATTTTGGTGAAAGAGAAAAAGCGTTTCTTGTAGGATTCGGGACAATTCTTAGAGCAAAAGGACACTCAAAACTTGTATCAATGATATTAATTGATAACTCTTTTTCTTGGATAACCGATTTTGGAATAGAAGATGTCCCTCATACTATTATTGAATCAGGGGATACAGAGAATAGTATCATTAAGAAAATTCTTGAAGTTTTGAATGGATTAAAGGATACAATTTGTTTGATTGCTAATTTTGATATTTTGATCAATAATAAAACTATATCACTTAAAAATCTCATGCGAACTATACATGATTTAGATACTTCAAATGAATATATTTTTACTTCAGAAAAATACTTCAAAGAATTTGAAGAATTTGCTGATTATGTTAGTCATGTTCAAGAGCTTTAAAACTTAAATCTACTGCAATATGTGCTATTTTTGGACCTAACCACCTGATTAGTCTTAATTCTGTAATTTTATAATCTAAAGGTTGGTTTAAGAAATAAGGGATACTTCTTATTCGATTATTAACAATGTTTTTGTCGATTTTCTTCGAGCTAGTTTTTTCAGTAATTTGCCAATGAATTATGCCTTTTCCATTTTTCAATGATTGGTGGGCTACTGGAAGAGCTTTATCTGAATCTAAAGGTAAAGGAAGCAGAACTCTGTTAACACTATCCATAAACATCTCTGGAACAATTTCAAAAGCATCTCCGAGATAAGGAACAACTTTTTGCTGACATTTGTTTAGTTCAATGTTTTTGAGAAGATACTCATATGCTATTTTGTTTAGTTCAATACTGTGAACAACACATGAGCTGCACTTTGAAGCAATTACAATACTAAAAGGACCAACTCCAGAGAAGAAGTTTAGAATTAATTCTTTATTTCCAGTTGAATTTGCAATTCTTTGCCTTTCAAAACTCAAACGTGGAGAAAAAAATACTTCTGAAAGATCAACTAAGAAAGAGTTCCCATGTTCTTTGTGGATTGTTTCCGTTGTATTTTCTCCCATAATATACTTAAGATTTCTTTTTCGTTCTTGACCTTGAATTTTTGAAGTTTGAAATAATACTGATCTAATAAATGGATGTTTTTGGATTTTTTTTTCTGCAAAATTT
>Ga0114922_10001047_pt1 | contig 26350 bp, 24 predicted proteins | sample AartaG_FD_100975 | JGI IMG/M metagenome (GOLD analysis project Ga0114922, IMG submission 100975) | Deep subsurface microbial communities from Aarhus Bay to uncover new lineages of life (NeLLi) - Aarhus_00045 metaG | ecosystem: Environmental > Aquatic > Marine > Oceanic > Sediment | place... | reverse complement strand
CCCGGATCGTATCCCCTTGCGATCATGGCCTGATAGACCCTTTCGGCCCGCTCGTAGCTGTGCAGGAACAGCGTGCCGATCATCCGGCCGATTACCGTGGAGTGCCATAACCAGCGGCCGCCGAACAGTCGGGCGTCCCGGGCTCTTTTCATGCGAAGGGCCTCCTCGACGATGACAAACAGGTATCGATAGGCAAAGCTGATGATCAGGACCAGGGTGCGGGGCACCCGCAGCCGCTCCATCGCCTCGAGAATCCCCGCGAAGGACGTGGTGGAGGAGAGCAACACCACGGCGGTGACTGAAAGAAAGGCTTTGGAGATGACCGCAGCATAGAGCCTGGCACCCTCCCTGCTGACGGCGACAGCGGGTGTGAGCCGAACGAGGATCTCATCGCCTGGCCGGAAGGGCGTAAGCACGGCGACGAGCGCTACGAATCCGGCCACCGGCAGGCTGCGGCCGAGCAGGTAGCCCGGAGGCACTTTCGAGAGGGCGGCTGCACCTGCAAGGAGCAGGAGCGCGAATCCAAGAGGAAGCCACCGGCCGGGGGGTGTTGTAACCCACAGGGACAGACACATCAGGACGACCAGGACCTTGACCCTGGCGTCCAGGTGGTGGACCGGGCTGTCCAGGCTGACATACCGGTCCAGGAAATCCAGGTTCAACGGGGGATCGATTCTCCGGCGTCCTCGGCAGCGGGTCGGCCGGGCCGGGACCGGCCGCGGACGAGCAGCCTGCCGAGCCCAAGGGCGAGCCCGAAGACGATCAAGGTCCCTGCTACACCAGCCAGAGCGGTGGCTATACCGCTACCGCCTACCCCGGGCATCTCGTAGTCGGGGACCGGTGCGGACTTCCAAACCTGCCTTCCCTCGGCTCGTCCCAGGAACCCCTGGTCTTCGGCGACCCGTTCCAGCCCGTCCGGGGAGGAGGAAGCGAAGGGGGCTAAAAATGCAGCCAGCAGCAGGCACACACCTATCGCGGCGAGAAGAAACGGGAAGAGGTACTTCTTCATGCCCTCACCTGTTGGGGCTTCCAGGCCAGGACCAGGTCGGGGCGGACTCCGAGCATCAGAGACACCACTACGGCGGAGATGATCCCCTCTCCAATCCCGATCAGGACATGTACGCCGGCCATGGCGGGCAGCGCCAGCTTCAGGGGAGAGGTCCCGGACAGAGCCAGCTCCACGGCGCAGACCGATGCGGCCAGCACCACAGAGAACCAGGCCGACACGGCCGCAGATGCCACAAAAACACCCCTGCGCCGGGGCAACACCAATGTCAATAAGCGGAACAGGCCGTATCCCCCGAGGCCGCCGACGATCCCCATGTTGAAGATATTCGTGCCCAGTGCGGTGAGTCCGCCGTCGGCGAATAGAAGGCTCTGGATCACCAGGACCACCGCCATAACGAGAAAGCCATTCAAGGGTCCGAGCAGCAGCGCTACGAGCAGTGCCCCCAGAAAATGCCCGCTCGTGCCGGCGGCCACGGGAAAGTTCAGCATTTGAGCCGCGAAGACGAAGGCGGCTGAAACGCCCAGGATCGGGACGTTTTTTTCGCCCAGCGTACGCCTGGCGCGGGCCACGGCGGCCGCCCCAACCCCCGCCGAAACCACCGCGGTTGCGATGTTGATCGGCGCGCTTATCAGGCCGTCGGGGATATGCATCAGGTTCCTCCTCTTCCAATTAGAAATGGAAGCGTGTTATCTTTTAGGAATTCGTAACACAGAGAAGGTTTTCTGTCAAGCCCGGGCCTTGAGGGCCAAAATGCTGTTCTGGAATTACACCCGGTTGAGGGACTGGAGCTTCATCATATCCGTAAATGAAGCTTTGAGCTTGAGCCGTCGCTGCTGAAAGGCCTGCTGCCCGCTGATCTCTCCCCGGGTCATGGCCCGGAGGGTTTCCGAGTCCATTTGGTAACTGATCTCGGGTCGGCCCAGCGGCGCTTGTAGAGTCTCGGGTTCTTGGGCAACGCCCCCGACAATCCGGATGATGAAGTATTCATCGAAGTCGCTTATGAAATACTGCATGACTTTGTCCCAGTTTCGGAAGTTGTGGGCAACCTGCGGGTGACCAAATTTCAAGCGTTGATCCTCTAAAAGCTGCAGCAGTTCCTCCCGTGGTACGGCGGGTGCATTACGACCCTCTCCGGAGGAGGCCCGGCGCCGGTTCCGGTTCCCCCGGCCGACTCCAAGTCCTAAGCGGGGTCTCAGCCGGCGGGACAGGCGCAGAAGGGGAGGTAGTCCGCGGGCCGAGCGTGCCAGCAGATCTCTGGCCGCCAGATCCTCCGCTACTTCGGTAAGATCCAATCCTTCGAGCCCCTCCCTGGTCTGCAGGCCCGTGGGCACGTCCCAGCCTCTCAGTTGATAGTAGTCGTCCCGCAGCCGCACGTACTCCGTCAGATCGATCCTCTCTCCGATACGGGAGGTGATTTCACCTCCCCTACCCGGCACGATACACTCGGGGTCGGCCACATGTCCTTCCAGCGGGCGGGTGTGCCACTCCTCCGGAAGCACATCCTGAAGGCGGGCCTGGTGGCCTTCCCGCAGCAGGATCGCCCGCTGCAGATTGAAGATACGCGCTCCGATCCGGTTAAGATCTTCCACGGTATAGTCGAACCCGGTGACGGCGGTGAGGATACGGCTTTCGATCCCGGGATCGCCGATATGATCCGGAGAGTTGGGAAGGTCGATAACCGGATACATCCAGTCGCAGGTTATGAGGCTCTCCTTTGCGTACTGGCGATCCTGTATCCTTTTCGCCGCCAGGGCTTTACCCTCAAAAGTGGTAAAATCCCCGGCTTGCTCGCCTCCCCAGAACCGGCGGGCAATGCCTCGGACAACCTCGGAGGACACATGGGCTCCTTCCACACCTTTGGCCCAGCTGGACCACTGGGCGAGCACGAGCCCTGCTTCGTGGAGCTGCTGGATCGGCTCCCGGGGTTCGAAGGGATAGAGCAGGGTGTTGATGGTGCAGTACCGGGGATCGTAGGGGTCGTTGTGTCGGAAAAGAGACCACGCCGCCGGGCCTCGCTCCCGCGCGGCGGTACGGGCGCCCTTGGTCAACAGAGCTCCGAAATCCTCCTCTGCAACGATTTTTTTCAGCAGCATTTCGATAAACTCCAGGCTGCCCACTCTGCTGATGGGGAGACCCGTTTCCGCTGCCGTGATTACCCCTTCGGCATGGCAGCGGAGCAGCCATTCGATGATGGCCTGCACTTCCCAGGTATCGATGCCCAGCTCGTCGCAGGTCCGGTTGGCATGGAAGGGAACATCGTTGTCCTGTCCGTAGTAGCCCCAGGCATGGGGCATATAGAAGAAACGGGACTGGCACATGAACTTGCCGCTCTTACCATTGTCCGCAGTGTACTTTACCCGCAGGCAGTTGGCGAGACAGCCGTAACAGGGCAGCTTTCGGGTCTTCGGTCCATGGGCCATGAAATCGATACCCCAAGCCTTGACGTTTCCCCTTCCGTTTCCTCGTAGTTCGCGGGAAATTTCCCGCAAGCTTTCGGGGAGGGCTGTTTCCACGACCCGCCGCTCGCCCCGCACGACAATTGCCTTGAGGTTTTTCGAGCCCATGACCGCACCCATGCCGCCGCTGCAGCTGGCATCTCCATCTGCGAAGAGCGTGGAATAGGGTACCAGCCTCTCTCCCGCCGGGCCGATGGTGAGCACCTTGGAGTTTTCTCCCTCTCGCTGTTTCAGGAGTTCGATCGTTTCCGTGGTGCTCCTGCCCCAAAGATCATCGGCATCGTGAAGGCGGATGTCCCGGCCCCGAATCGACAGTATTACGGGGCGAGCCGCTTTGCCCTGCAGAATCAGCCCGTCGTAGCCGGCAAATTTAAGCTCCGCCCCGAAGGTTCCTCCCAGGCTCCCGTAGCAGAAGCCATCACCCCCCGGCAGGGGAGATTTTGCATACACTCCCCAGCGCGAGCCTCCCAAGGCTGGAACGCCGGCCAGGGGACCGAGGGAGAGGATCATCCGATTCCGCTCATCAAAGGCTTCGATCTCCGGAGCCACCTCGCTCCAGTAGATCGCAGTGGCCAGGCCGCGGCCGCCCAGGAAGCGCTCCGTATACTTCTGAGTGGGGATCTCCTCCGTCGCACCGGTGGATAGATCGACCCGCAGGATCGTTCCCGCGTAGTTATTAGGTGCGCTCAAATCGGACCTCCCGTGTGGGTCGACGCTCTCTTTCTCTTGAGATGCTCAATGAATCAGACCGGGTTTGTCAGCAATAGTACCTACTTTGCCTGCCTGCGTAAAGGTACGAAATAATCTGGGCAAAATTTATGAAAAGTTTCTCTTCCGTGCGGCATCTTGACGGTATCTTGTTTTTGGAATAACATGTTGTTAACCGCTTACGTAAGCGGTTAACTCGCTCGGGTAGAGAGGTGATCTGTTGAGTATAACCCTAAACAAACAAACGGCAGAGCAAATTTATAGAACTATGGTAAAGATACGCCGCTTCGAAGAAAGGGTAATACAGTTGTATGCGGACGGAGAAATCCCCGGCTTCATGCACATATACGTCGGTGAAGAGGCGGTGGCAGCCGGGGTATGCGCTGCCCTAAACAAAGAGGACTACATCACAAGCACTCACAGAGGCCACGGCCACTGCATCGCCAAGGGGGGGCGTCTTGATCTGATGATGGCCGAGCTCTTTGGGCGCAAAACAGGATACTGTAAGGGCAAAGGCGGGTCGATGCACATTGCAGACTTTGATATCGGCATTTTGGGAGCCAATGGCATCGTCGGCGGCGGTTTGCCGATCGCAGCCGGAACAGGGGCAGGCATCAAATATAAGGGCGAAAAGAAGGTCTGTGTCTGCTTCTTCGGCGACGGTGCCACCAACATCGGACCCTTTCACGAGGCCTGCAATCTGGCATCGACTTGGGAATTGCCCGTGATTTTCGTTTGCGAGAACAATCAGTTTGCCCAAACCACCCCCCAATCGGAACATCAAAAGATAAAAGACGTAGCAAGAAGGGCGATCGCGTATGATATGCCCGCAGTCACGGTCGACGGAAACGACGTAGCAAAAGTGTATGAAGCCGCAAGCAAAGCCGCAGAGTTTGCTCGCCAGGGGGATGGACCGACATTCATTGAATGTAAAACCTACAGATGGCGGGGACACTGGGAAGGCGACCCGCAACCCTACCGGACTGTTGAAGATGTTGCGCGCTGGAAGGAAAAATGCCCCATTAATCGATTCAAAGACTATCTGTTATCCAACAATATCAGCACTCAACAGATATTGGACAAAATCGAGAATGAAGTAGCCCGCCAACTGGAACAAGCAGTCGAGTTCGCCAGGAAAAGCCCCCTTCCCGACGTTCAGGAAGCCTACTCCGACGTATTCACGGTCTTGGAATAGGAAGGTAGCAAATGGCGCAAATGACGTTTCGAGATGCAATCAACAGAACTCTAGACGACTCGTTGAGCAGTGATCCTACAGTGCTGCTGTTTGGCGAGGATATCGGGCAGCTCGGAGGTGCCTTCCAGGTGACCAAAGGCTTATGGCAAAAATACGGCTCCGAGAGGATCAAAAACACTCCGATCTCCGAGGCGGCGATTGTCGGCACCGCGATAGGTTCAGCATGCGTTGGCTTGAAGCCAATTGCGGAAATCATGTTTTGCGATTTCCTCTATATCGGGATGGATCAGATAGTCAATCAGATGGCCAAGATGAAGTATATGTTCGGTGGAAAGGCTGTTCTACCGATCGTAATCAGAACAACCGTGGGAGGCGGTCTTTCCGCGGCGGCCCAACACTCCCAAAGCAATGAAGCCATGTTCATGCACGTCGCCGGCCTTAAAATTATCTTTCCTTCCACACCGGGTGATGCGCGGGGGCTATTATTCTCAGCGATCAAAGACCCCAATCCTGTACTGTTCCTCGAGCACCGTGTTCTCTACGACATCAAAGGGGAGGTGCCTGAAGAACCCTACGCAATACCTCTTGGAGTGGCGGATGTGAAGCGGCAGGGAACAGATCTGACGGTTGTGGCAACAGGGATGATGGTTCACAAAGCTATGGAAGCGGCACACAAACTCGAGGAAGAGGGAATTTCAATCGAGCTTATCGATCCGCGAACCTTGAACCCTCTGGACATGGAGACAATAATCGGGTCGGTAAAGAAGACGAACAAAGCCCTTGTTGTTCATGAAGCCCCTAAAACATGTGGTGTGGGCGCGGAGATAGTATCTCTGATCGTCGAGCAAGGCTTCGATTACCTGGATTCACCGGTACTACGCGTGTGCGGGAAGGACACGCCTATTCCTTTTTCACCGGTCCTGGAGAGCTTTGTGCTCCCTCAGGTAGATGATATCGTCGACGCCGCACGGAAGCTTGTCCGTACCACAGAAAAGATTTCATGATCACCGAGATTCGAGCTCCCAAAACAGGGCTTACCGCCGAAACTTTGCAGATTGTCAAGTGGCATAAAAAAGAAGGAGAGTTCGTCGACAAAGAGGTGCTGCTGGTCACAGTCGAAACAGAAAAGACTACTCTGGATATCGCTTCTCCTCGTTCCGGTTTTCTTAAAAAAATCAATTATCAGGCTGGTGAATCGGCTGTGGTTTCTCAAGTTATCGGCTACCTCGCAGACTCCATGAATGAATCCTTGAGCCAACCTGAAAAGGAAAAGCTTCTTGTCTCACCGGTAGCCAGAAAATTAGCTGCGGAGCATCAAGTTGAACTGACCAAGATCGAGGGAAGTGGTCCCAACGGTCGTATACAAAAGTCTGATGTTGAGAGATATATCAAGCAACAAGCACCGCGACACGAAAACTCTGCCGAAGAAAAGAGCTGCGGGGGGTCTACTGGCAAAGTTCTATCCGACAGTATACGCAGGAGGACCGCCGAAGCAACCACTAAAAGTAAAACAACAATACCCCATTATTATTTGTTTTCGTCTTTCGACGTCAGCCATATGCTGGAGCAGCGGCAGGCTCAGGGTAGCAAGCTCAAACCATCGATTATCACAATACTCGTTAAGGCTTGCTCTGTACTCTTAGAAAAGCACCCATCGTTTACTAAGGCATGGGACAGAGGTGCCATCACGGCTCGCTCTGATATCAGTGTCGGTTTCGTTGTAAAAATTGACGATGGGATAATAATTCCCCACATATGTAACGCCCACAGGATGAGTATCACCGAGCTTGAGGAAACCGTACGTGCGCTCATTGAAAAGGCAAAGGAGTTCAAACTCCCGGCGGAGGCCCTGCAGGCTGGTACCATGTCCATCAGTAATCTCGGTATGTATCCGGTTGACTGTTTTGTGCCGATTATCTATCCGTCTGAAGTAGGAATGATGGGAATCGGGCAGATAAAAAAGAACGCCGTCTGGAACGGTGACGAATTCATCCCCAAAGATATCATGGCTATAGCGCTGGCACTGGACCACAGGCTGGTCGATGGCTCAGAAGGAGCGGAGTTTATCCAGGGATTAAAAGACATCATCGAGGGAGCCGGACCCTCGGATTTATTCCAATGAAAAGTGGGAAAGCCGAATTCTATCTGTTGATAGTATGACGATAGCGGTAATATAAAGTTACAATGTGAACGATGATCGGTCAAAGAGCTCGAATCATTGATGTAGCAAGGATGTGTGGCGTCTCCACCGCTACGGTATCTCATGTAATCAACAACACGAGGTTCGTGAGCGAGGAGATACGCCACAAAGTTCTGTCGGCTGTGAAGCAGCTGCATTATTATCCGAGTGATGTTGCCAGAAGCCTGTCCACAAAAAGAACCAAGACGGTAGGCGTGGTAATCTCTGATATCCAGAACCCCTTTTACGGACCGCTCATCCGCGGTGTCGAGGAGATCCTGATAGAAGCGGGTTACAATATTCTGTTGGCGAGCAACGACGAGAATGAGCTGAAGCAAAACACAAAGCTGAAAATATTTTTCTCAAAAGGTGTGGATGGTCTTATCCTGACTCCGGCCGGAGACGATCAATCGTTTCTTGAAGTTATGGAGTCCCTTGACACTAAAATTGTGCTCATCGATAGGATCCCCCAGTACTGCCGATACACGTCAATCATTGTTGACAACAGGAAAAGCAGTCAGGAGCTTATAAATCATTTGGTAGACGATGGCCATAAAAGGATCGGCATGGTTTATGGTGTTAAGGTCTCCACGACCGAAGACAGATACTTGGGGTATGTGGATGCTCTGCGGGCACACGATATTCCTGTGCAAAAGGATCTGATAGTAAGCGGAGGGTCCCAACAATTGGGGGGATACTATGGGACCAAGCAACTACTGAGTCGAAGCTCGAGACCAAGCGCGATTTTCACATCCAACAATCTCATGACTCTAGGCGCTGTCATGGCCATAAAAGAAGAGAAGATAAAGTGCCCTGAAGAGCTGGCGATTGTTGGATTTGACGATACATCCTGGGCTCCATTCTTTACCCCACCGCTCACAATGGTGAGCCAGCCGGTAAAGGAAATCGGCCTGACCGCCGCGAAAGTGCTGCTGGATAAACTCGAGGGTAGAGAAACCCCAGGCATCATCAATCTGCCAACCGCACTGAAGATACGGGGATCCTGCTCCTTGAAATGCCTGGCACGATACGAGGTCAGAGATGTGATCGCTGAGATAAACGAGTATCCGTTTTCCACGATTTGAAGTTATTTGACTCCCAACAACCCACATTCTCAAAGTGATCGATGTTGGCCTGCGACGATCTACAACCGCCGGATCAGCCGCTGCGCTTCTTCGAGTACCCGATCCTTGTCTTCTCCCCGAATGATGGCGTACTTGAAGGTTTCGATGGCCGCCTCGCGCACGTGCTCCCGGCGGGCGTCCTTGTCGAAAGCTCCGAGAACATAGATCCGGTACACGGTCTGGGTGAGGTCGGGGCAGAGCTTGCCCGTGGCGATCCAGTGGGCCCGGATGACGTTAGCCTCAATCGGTTCCCTGGGCAGATAGCTCACCGCCATATCCGCTCCCAAAGCCGTATTCAGGTCGGGGAGGCGAACGCCGGCTTTCTCCGCTGCTTCGGGAAGGATGTTGTCCAGCTCCTGCTGTAGATACACGGCGTAACGCTTAAGCATATCTTCCACCGCGTCGAAGCGCGCCGCCCGCTCGTCGGGTTTTTCTTCGGAAACGCCCGTGTAGACAACGTACTTTTTGGGGATTTCCGAAGCTCGCACCCCCGCCTCTTTGAGGGCGGCCTTTCGATTATCGATCCAGCGCGGCGCATCCCGTTTGGGATCGCTGTCTTTGTCCCAGACGATCTGTCCGGGCTCCGTACAATCAGCGGAACCGGTGGTCACACAGCCGCTCAACAGAATCCCTGTAAATATAGCTAGCACAACCGTAAGGATGGTTATGATTGTAGATCTTTTCAACTTCATGCCATACCTCCTGCTTCAACTATATCACACTATTCACTCTCGATCACGAGTGGTGCACCGGGTCGACTCAGAACGGATCCCACAGTCGCGGACGGTTGCGCGACCGGCCGCTTTACCGGTATGATCCGGTAGCCCGATTCCCGGCCCACAAGGTCCTGACCAGGAGAAGCGACTTGAAGGATCGGAACAATCCCGACGGAAAGAAAAGGGTCAGCAGCATCGCTCGCGAGGAGGGGCTGCGCCGACCTATTCCGGACATGTTCGACGGCCCGGTGCTCAAGCTCATGGCCCGCCTGGCTTCCCCGATCTTCTTCGGCATGCTCTTTCAGCTGTTGTACAATGTTACCGACACGATCTGGGTCAGCCGGATCGATCTGGCCGATCCTTCATACGTCGGCGGCACGGGAATCATCTTTCCCTTCCTCTTTCTGGCCATAGCCCTCAACCAGGGCATCGTGGTGGGCACCAGCTCCCTGGTAGCCCGAGCTATCGGGGAGGGAAACACGCGGGTCCTGGACAAAACAGCGGAGAGCGGTCTGGCCATCGGCATTGTTGTGGCCGTGGCTATGGCCGTACCCACCTACGTTTTTTCCACCGGTATCCTGCGCCTGCTCGGCGCCGAAGGGGACTATCTGGTTCACGGCTCCGAGTACCTGCGATTCATCGTGCCCGCCGGTGTGCTGCTGTTCGTTTCCAGCGTATTCTTCGGCATCCTCCAGGGGGAGGGGATGATGAAGTACGTGATGACCGCCATGATCATCGGCACCGTAGGGAATATCATTCTTGATCCGATCTTTATTTTTACCCTCAAACTTGGAATACGCGGCGCCGCTCTGGCTACCTCGGTTTCACAAGGCTTGGCCGTAGCCTTCATCATCAGTGTCTTTGTACGGCGAAAGACCCAGGTCCAGGTCCACTGGAAACTCGCCAAAGTGGACTGGCAGACGATCAAGAAAATCCTAGCAGTCGGCCTTCCACAATCCACCGGTCAGGTCCTCATGGCCTTGAGTTTCTTCTTCTTCAACAGGGTTGTGGTCAGCATCGATCCCCTGGCGCTAACCGCCTTTGCCCTGTGCGGTCGCCTCGACCAGGCCGTGCTGATGCCGATCTTCGCCATCGGCGCAGCCCTGATCACTATGATCGGCCAGAACGCCGGCAGGGGGAACATCGATCGGGTCAGGGAGATCTGGCGCAAGAGCCTGCTCACCGCGATGGGGCTGGTGGTTCTGACCGCCGCGGTGATGGTGCTGCTGGCACCGAAAATCTATCCCTTCTTCAGTGATCTGGACCAGGTTGTGCACTACGCAGTGCTTCAGACCCGGATCGTCGAGTTCACCTTCGTGTTCGCCGTGATCGGCATCCTCTCCCGCTCCTTCTTCCAGGCTATCGGCTATCCAATACCCGCCCTGTTGATTACGATGTCCCGGCTGCTGCTGCTGGCCGTACCGGCGATGCTGCTGTATGTCTACGTTTTCGACCTGAAGATTTACGGCGTCTGGCTGGGCATCATAACCGGGAACATCCTGGCCGCCGTAATCAGCGTTCTCTGGGCATCCCGCACCCTGCGGCTTATGCAGGAGGGCAAGCTCAAGACCGCCAAAACCTGATCCCTCCCGAGGAAAACCACTTGGAAGTACCGATCCCGGCGGGGGAAAAAATGTACTCTCCGGAGTAGTGATTTTATACAAGCAGGTAGAAACCGTAAACCGTCTCTCCTCCAATGGTAATCTAGAAAATTAGAGGCAAAACGGATAATTTTCTAGACAACCACAATGGTGAGCCACCCCGTGAAATAGATAGGGTCAGTTTGTCCCTAGCCGGACTGAGAGGATCCGTCCCGCCGCAGCCATGAAGAGCCTATCTTGTTTTTCTTTGTCTCTTCTAGTACCTTATTACAAAGTAATACCAGAGGAGTCGCAGTATGAGTTCCCACAAAGACGAGGTGATTACCTTCAAGGCCGAGGCCTCCCTGGCCGAAGCCATCCGCAACCTCCCCAACCGATCCGCCTTTATTCGAGCGGCGATCCTCTCCGCCCTGGATCACGCCTGTCCCCTCTGCCAGGGCACGGGAATCATGACCCCTGAGCAGAAGCGGCATTGGGACGCCTTCAGCGAGACCCACCAGATCGGCCACTGTCGGGAGTGTGATGCGGTGCACCTGGTCTGCTCCTCTGAAGGCCCGGGTTGAGAGAAGAAACCGCATGAAACGAATGATCCTCGTCTTCGGGATTGCCCTTATTGTCTTCCAACCCTTCTCCGCCTCGGCAGGGGGACAGAAATCCATTGAGCAGGGAGAACCCATTGCCTTCGTCAGCATCGGTCCCCAACGGTACCTGGTGCAGAGCATCGCGGGATCGCGATTCCGGGTCGAAGTTCTCGTCCAACCCGGACAGGATCCACACACCTTCGAGCCGACCCCCAAACAGATGACCCAACTGAGCCGGGGAAAACTCTATTTCAGCATCGGCGTTGCCTTCGAACAGTCTCTGATTCCCCGCATCCGCAGCAGCAATCCTCAGTTGAAGATCATCGACACCCAGGCGGGTATCGAGCTGCGAGAGATCGAGGCGGGTGACCACGAAGGGGAGGATCATGATGAACATGGACTGGATCCCCACACGTGGTTGAGCCCCGTCCTGGCCAAGCGCCAGGCCCGGACCATAAGGGATGCTCTGATCGAGGCCGATCCCGGCGGCAGAGGGGTGTACGAGGCGGGCTACCAGTCCCTGGCTGCGGAGCTGGACAGCCTGAACGAAGAAATCGCTGCAGCCCTGGCATCCTACCGGGGCCGGGAGATATTTGTTTATCACCCCGCCTACGGGTACTTTACAGATGAATACGGCCTCGAGCAGGTGGCCGTGGAGACCGGCGGCAGCGAACCCAGCGCCCAGCAGTTGGCCCGACTTATCGAGCGGGCCAGACAGCGGCATGTGCGGATCATCTTCGTACAGCCCCAGTTTTCCCGCACCGGGGCCGGGGCTGTTGCCGAGGCGATCGGGGGCGTCGTGGTCCCTCTCGATCCGTTGGCCGAGGACTACGTAGAAAACCTGAGGGAGATGGCCCGACTGATCGCCGACGCGCTTGGATCATGAGTACAGCAATTATTTCGTTTAAAGATGTGGACTTCTACTACAACAGCGACCCGATCTTGAAGGATGTGAACCTGGAGATCCATCCAGGCGAGTTCGTTTCCATTATCGGGCCCAACGGAGGCGGCAAGACCTCCCTGCTCCTGCTTGCCCTGGGTATGCTGCGGCCCAATCGGGGCACGGTGCAGGTATTCGGCCGAGCCCCGGAGCGGGAACGGAGCCGTTTGGGCTACGTTCCGCAGTTTACCCGCTTCGATCCACTGTTTCCGGTCACGGTCTACGACGTGGTGCAGATGGGACGCCTGGGACGATTCTGGACCGGACCGTATCGCAAGGAAGATCGGGAGGCGGCCCTGGCCGCTCTGGAACAGGTGGGATTGGGGGAGCTGCGGCGGCGGTCCTTCGCCGAGCTGTCCGGCGGGCAGCGCCAGCGCGTTCTCATCGCCCGCGCTCTGGCAACGGAGCCTGAGATCCTGCTTCTCGATGAGCCCACCGCCAACGTCGACAGACTGGCGACGGACAAGCTGTACGAACTACTGGTGGATCTGAATCAAAGACTGACCGTTGTACTCGTCTCCCACGACTTGGGCATCGTTTCCCGATTCGTAAGCTCGGTTGTCTGCGTGAACAAGACCGTGCTCACCCATCCGGTCAGCGAGCTTACCGGGGAGATGATCCGGGATCTGTACGGCGGAGAGATCGCCCTGGTTCGCCACGATCACAGCAGCGGAGAAGAAGTATGATTGAGTTCGTCCAGGATCTGCTGCAGTTCCCCTTTCTGCAGTACGCCCTTCTGACAGGCATCTTGGCTTCCGTGGCCTGCGGTGTGGTGGGCAGCTTTATCACGGTTCGTCGGATCACCTATATCGCCGGCGCCATCGCCCATACCACCTTCGGAGGCATGGGGGCCGCGATCTACCTGCAACGCCGTCTCGGCCTGGCCTTCATCACCCCCCTTCACGGTGCGGTCTTTGCCGCCCTGCTCTCGGCTGTCATCATCGGTATGGTGACGTTGTACGGCAAACAGCGGGAGGACACCGTCTTGAGCGCCGTTTGGGCCATCGGCATGGCTCTGGGGATCTTCTTCATCTCCCGAACACCGGGGTACAAGGAGGATCTGATGAGCTATCTGTTCGGCAACATCCTCATGGTACGAAAAACGGACCTGGCGATGATCGGCGCCCTGGACCTGCTGATCGTGGTGATCAGCTTTCTGTTCTACTACAAGCTGGAAGCGGTGTGCTTCGACGAAACCTTCGCCCGCCTTCGGGGCGTACGGGTGCAGCTGTACTACGTGCTGCTTCTCTGCCTGACTGCCTTGACCATCGTCATCCTGCTCCAAGTTGTGGGTATTGTAATGGTGATCGCTCTTCTGGCCCTGCCCGCGGCTACCGCCGCTTCCCTTACCAAGCGGCTCTGGCATTCGATGATTCTCGCCTCCGCCCTGACCGGAGCCTATATGGTCGGAGGCCTGGCGTTGAGCTACAAACCCAATCTGCCCGCCGGCGCCACCATCATCATCGTGGCCGGCATCGTCTATCTCCTGGTGATAGTACTGCGGCCCTCCCACAGACGGTTTCAGATGCCCAAAAAATAGCGCAGGGCGAAGAGAAACCCGCAGGTCACGATCCCGACGGTGAAATTGTCATCCAGATCCATAGAAAACAGCTCAACAGCAGCGGCAAAAAGAGGTCCCGCGATAACTGCGTACAGGGGAACCGGCCGCAGCATGTAGATCACCCAGCCTGCCATGAAGCTGCCGGCCAGAAACCCCAGGGACCCTTCGAGGGTGCGAGCGCGAAACAACCTCACCTTTCCGAACTTGATCCCGATGATCTTGCTGAAAAGGTCGCCGACGGTAATGAAGGCCAGCCCCAGGTATGGAATTACGCCGGGGAAAACGAGAAAGATGAGGAAGATCGCTACAACAAAGCTGGTCATCGAGGAGAAGCGTTTGATCTCCTTTTTTTTGAACAGCAGCTGGAGCTGATGGCGGCTGAGCATTCGGAAGATATCCGTTCCGATCAGAATGACCCCTATCCCGGCCATGAGAAACAACAGCGTCGTTCTCCCGAAGAGCAAGTCGATCGGGATGAATAGCAGAGCAAAGGGCCTGGCAATGACCCGCCACCACTTCATCTCGATCTCCGGATCGATGACGAAGACCCTGCGAATGACTGTGCTGCGGACTGCCAAAGCGAAACAGTACAGGGAGAGACTGAAGATCAGCACAGCCCGCGGAGCGAAACCCATCTCCAGCGGGGTGACAATACCGAGAAAGAAAAACGCCGCCAGACAGGTCAGATCTCCGCTCCGGGAGGCGGAAAACACCAGGGCTGCGACGATCAGGACCGCAACCAGCCGGTCCGGAGCGAAGGATCCCTGCACAATCGAAACGGCGCAGGAGAACAGGCAGATGCCGGCCGCTGTGACCATTCCGCCACCACCGCGAAAGCGCAGGCAGAATGCAAAGATATGGCCCAGCATCGCCATCCAGGCCGGTACCAGCAACCAGACTGCGGGTAGATTCAGGAGGTTTTCTGCAATAAGAACCGCAGCGATCCCCTTGCTCAGATCGACGGCCGCCGTGATTGCTGCGGGGAAGGGGTCACGGACATCGACTCCTTTGAGGATTTTTCCCAAAAAGTAGGCCGGGGAGATGCTTCCCAGAAGGTAGGCGGCCGATCCAGATAGAACTATTCTCAACACCGCCGAAGCCGCCATTTACGCTAGTCGATCGAACCCCGTTCCACGTAGGCGTAGGCGCTATGATTGTGAATGCTTTCGAAGTTTTCAGCCTCCACGCTGAACCAGCGGAAGTCCCCCGTTTCTTCGAGCTTCTGGGTAACCTCCCGAACCACGTCCTCAACGAAGCGCGGGCGCTTGAAGGCCTGCTCGGTGAGATACTTCTCGTCCTCCCGCTTCAACAGGGTGTACACCTCGCTCGATCCGGATTGCTCCACGATGCTGATTACATCTTCGATCCAAAAAAATGTATCGAACAACAGCTTCACACGAACGATGCCCCGCTGGTTGTGGGCTCCCCGATCGCTTATCTCCAGAGAGCAGGGACAGACGGTCGTAATGGGCACCTGTACCCCCACGTAGAAATGCTCGTAGCGGTCACTCACCTCGCCCATGTACTCACAGACGTACTCCATCATGCTCCGCTCCCCCGAGATGGGTGCCTGCTTCTCTATGAAGTAGGGGAAAATGACCTCTGTGTAGGCGCGGCGGGCGTCGAGAAGCGTGCGTATCTTCCCCAACATCTCGAGAAAATTATGCATCGAGATATCGACATAGTACTCGTTCACCACGTCGATGAAGCGGCTCATGTGGGTGCCTTTGAACTCATGGGGAAGATCGGCGTACATGTTGATCGTAGCCACGGTTTGCTGGGTACGATTCTTCTTGTCCAGGACAACGATAGGATACTTCACGTCTTTTACACCGACTTTTTGGATCTCGATCTGGCGTTCGTCGTGCTGGTTCTGGACGTCTTTCATTGCTGTTTAGATTTCCACTGATGACTGATCGAAAGAGTACTGGACTCGCTGAAATTGAGCGCGGAACTCGTTCACCTCCCCGCCGACGTACTTGCCGTCGATAAGGCACTTCTTGAACAACTCGGCGATGATCTCCATCTCTTTTTTCTTCATACCGAACCGGGTCATCTCCTGGACGCCCAAACGGATTCCAGCCGGATTGGCTACGTTTTCCAGAGGCTCGTTGGGAAGCAGGTTCATGTTGAGGATGATGTTGTTGTCCTTCAAATGTCGGGCTACCTCGTCGCCGCCCCCGAATTCCATCACGTCCACGGCCAGTTGATGGCTCTCCGTGTAGCCGTGCTCCGCCCCTTGAACCTTCATGCCGAGCTCGTGAAGCTTCTTACCCAAATGCTTGGCGTTGGCGATGACCTGCTTCGCGTACTCCTGACCGAATTCCATCATCTCGTACACCGTGATCGCCAAGGGAACCAGCGTATCGAGATGATGGTTGGACGAGGATCCCGGGAAAGCTCCTTTGTCGATCCTCCGCCACTCGTTCTCCCCGGCGTTGCTCAGGATGATTCCCCTCTGGGAGCCGAAAAAAGTCTTGTGAACACTTCCGGTGATCAGCAGGGCTCCTTCCTTCAGAGGGTTCTGGAAGCAGCCTCCGGCTATCAAACCCAGTACGTGAGCCCCGTCGTAGAGAATCGTAATATTTCTTTCCCGGCAAAGCTCAGCCAGCTCGCTCACCGGTTCGGGAAACAGAAACAGACTCTTACCGAAAATCAGTACTTTGGGCGAAATGGCCCGGATCAAATCGATGGTCCGTTCCACGTCGACGTGATAGCCGTCGGCGGTCAGGGGAAAGTTCACGATATTCGTCGTATACTTACCCACCGAGCCTGCCCGATGATGACTGATATGCCCGCCCCCCGGTGTGGAATTGACCATTACCACATCTCCGGGATGAATGAAGCGGCTGAACACAGCGTCGTTGGCCACCGTTCCACTGATCGGACGGACATCGACCTGCCGACAGTGGAATAGGGTTTTCATATGTTTCTTCAACCTGCTCTCGATTTCGTCGATGAGCTCTGTGCCCTGGTAGTAGCGTTCGCCGGGATGCCCCTCCGCATAGCGGTGGGCGAAATCCGAGCCCATCACCTGACGGGCCCGATCGCTCAGCACGTTCTCGCTGGCTATGAGGTTGAGGGTGCTGCCGCGCCATTGGTTCTGCTTTTGAACAATCTCTTCGATTTGGGAAATGTTTCGTTCGTACATGATGGGCTTTAAGATATCCCTCCGCGACCGGGGAGGTCAATAAGCTTCCCCACCTCCGACTTCATGCTCCATGTCAAAACGGCCGATCTTCCCGAGCACCGCCGCCCGAGCCTCCTCATAGATCTGCCGGATCATCGGATCCCGGAAATTGAAGATCCGGTCTTCGAAGGCGGTGGTCTGCAAGCGGTCGAAGAGCCGTGCCTTTGCTTCGTCGATGCTCTTGCCATAGATGTGGTAGGAATCCGCCTGCCAGTTCAGCCGTCCCAGTTCGACGGTCTTGCCTGTTCGACGAGCAATTTCATCGGCAATGACCAGACGGTTGAACTGGATGAACCCGAACATATTCATGAAGTTGGCACCCCAGGCATCGTTGGAACGAAAACGCACATTGCAGTTCAGCCAGGCCACCGCCTGCTCGTCGAACACCAAACGGTACCAGATGGACTGCAGGCAGGGTGGGTCGTAGCAGTCAAAATCGATGTTCGGCATCCAGGTGATCATCTGAGCCTGCCGGGTGTGGGGCTGCTCCACCAACTTGGCGATCACCCTCTCGATCTGATCGATGACAAAGGTTCCCGCCTGCACGGACTCCCCGTTCACCTTCTCCCGCCAACTGCCATAGGACTTCAGTCGTTGGTGATAGGTGTACTCCCAGCGGGTGTCTTCGGGATCGTTCATGTTCTTGACCCAGTGATCCTTCGCCCCGGTCAATTCCAGAACGTACTCCTGAAGATCCTCGATACCCCCCGGGAACGCCTTGTGGATCATGGGATCCGCCCAGGGGTCGTGTACCGTGATGTTCATCGTAGCATCGATGCTGAGGGGATCTCCCGCCTGGTCGTACTGAGTGGCGATCCGGCTTCCGTTTTCGTACAGCGAAATCAGAGCCCTCTCATAGGCTTCGGCCAACGACCGGCCTTCGACAAAAAGCACCGGGATGTTTTTCACACCGGCCTCTCAGTGGCGAAAGCTGCGCTGGCCGGTAAAGACCATGGCCACATCAGCTTCGTTGCAGGCCTCGATGACCTCGAAATCCCTCTCCGAACCGCCCGGTTGAACTACCGCGGTGATTCCCTCCCGGATTCCCACATCCACGCCGTCCCGGAAGGGGAAGAAGGCATCCGAAACCATGCAGGCTCCGTCCAGTCCGCCCCGCTGCTCCTTCACTTCTCCGTCAATAGCCTTTTTTTCCTCTCCCTCCCCGAGCCCGCTGTAGGGCTTGCCGTGACGCTGCCAGCAGATCCGATCCGCCAGCTTCCGGTAAGCCTTGTCCCGGGCGATCTCCGCCACCCCGACCCGGTCCTGCTCCCCGGTGCCGATGCCCACGGTCACCCCGTCTTTGACGTAGATCACCGAGTTGCTGGTGATCCCAGATTCGACCAGCCAGCCGAACAACAGATCTTTCGCCTCCGCTTCAGACGGGCTTCTGGCCACCCGGTACTCCCTGCCCTGATAGCTCGCCTCGGCGGGGATGAAGTCTTGGACCGTCAACGTCCGGGGCGCGTAGGACCACTGAGCTACAAGCCCTCCGTCGATCAGGGTCTTGAAGTCCACCGCCCGGGTACCCACGAACTCCTGCAGGCGGTCGATGTTCCCGACACGCATCACCCGCAGGTTCTTTCTCCCGGCCAGGATATCGAGCACTCCATCTGCAAAATCGGGAGCGGCCACCACTTCGCAGTACTGCTCGGCGATCAGCTCCGCCGTCTCCGCATCCAGCTGCCGGTTGACCGCGATGGCGCCCCCGAAGGCGGCGATCCGATCAGCCATGTAAGCCTTGTGATAGGATTCGGCCAGGCTGCCGCCCAAGGCCACACCGCAGGGATTGTTGTGTTTCACGATCACCGTACAGGGAGTCTCCTGGAAATAGCGTAGTATATTGAGGGCGCTGTCGGCATCGGTGATGTTGATCTTTCCCGGATGTTTGCCCGACTGCAGCAGTTCCGCCTCCGAGGCCAAGTAGCGCCCCGGTTGGATACTCTCAACCTCTCCCAGGACGAGATTCCCGGACACCAGCTTGTACAGGGCCGCTTCCTGATCGGGATTCTCTCCGTAGCGCAGGCCTTTGTCCTGACCACCGATCCGCCAGGTCACGCGCTGGAAATGAAGACACTGGCGCTCACCCCCCTGGCTGAAGCAGATCTCGAGGGTGTCGGGGAAGTAATCCTTGGTGATGCTGCGGTAGGCCGTTTTTAAGTCTTTCTTACTCACCTTCGCACCTCTCGATAAGATTCCCGTACCTGATCCCGGCTGCAGGAACACAGATAGGCGGCAATCGCCGTGTCGTACTCCGAGGTGTAGGAGAAGGTCTTCCGAGCCAGACGAAAGCGGGTCTCCAGGGATAGATAGCCGCCGCTGCGTTCCAGCTCCCCGACGATCGACTCGTAATCCCCCGGATCGACCACCGAGGCGACCCGCAGGTAGTTCTTGGCCGCCGCTCGAATCATGCAGGGACCGCCGATATCGATATTGGCTCGAGCCCGTTCGGGGCTCACCTCCGGATCCTTCACGGTTTTCTGAAAGGGATAGAGATTGACCACAACCATGTCAAAGGCTACCGCCCCGGTCCTCTCCAAATCCTCCTGATGAGCCTGGTTGTAGCTTTCGCTCAGGAGTCCCAGGTAGATTTTGAAATCCAGGGTCTTGACCAACCCCCCCTGCATCTCCGGCTGCCCCGTGTACGAGGATACGGCGACCAGGTGGTCCGCCGCCTGTCCGCCGAGGATATCGGCGACGGCCCTGTAGGTTCCTCCCGTAGAGTACACGGTAATCCCGGGATTGAGACGGAGCAGCTCCGGTATGAATCTCTGCAGTCCGCCTTTGTCATAGACGCTGACCAGCACCCTTTGAATCTTTACTCGGTCATCGATTGTTTCTACGAAGTTCATGGGTGCATATGTAAAACGAAATCCCGGTTTCTGTAAAGGTGCCTCGCTGTGGATCCTATCGCTCCGGTCGGATCTTTCGCTGCTGTTCCATCTTTTTGATCTCGCTCATCATCTCCCCATAGCGTTGCTCATTCAGGGGATAGAAGATGAGCATGAACGCGGCTAAAGCGAAGAACAGCGCCGTAACCGGCCCGATCAGAAGCCGGATACCCAGCTGAGCCAACCCGGTCTGAGCCGTCTCGGCTACGTAGCCCGTGGCATGGAGGATCAAGCCGCTGACCGCGATGGCCAGTCCCTGACCGCCCTTGCTGAACAGGGTCCAGATGCCGTAATAGCCTCCCTCGCGGCGTTCCCCGCTGTGAAGGTAACCGTACTCCACGGTGTCGGGGATCATGGACCAGGGCATCGGATAGGTGGTGGAAAGACCGAGGCCGGCCACGAACATCATCACGAAAACGAAAATGACACCGAGCTCATGCCCAAGGGCGAAGACCAGCATACAGGCCAGGGCGATGATCAGCATGCCCACTGCATAGGTCGTTTTCTTCCCGATTTTCTTGGATACCAGAACAGCCAGGGGAATAAAGATCATGGCCGTGACCAGCAGGATCAGCAGGGCCACCGTAGTCAGAGCCTCGTTGTCGTGGACGTACTTGAAGTAGTAGATCATCGAGCCGCTGACCACGGACACGGCGATCATGTTCAACATATAGGTCAGCAGAACGATGATGAAGGGCCTGGTCTTGAAGACGTAGAGGTAGGACTTGAAAAACCCCGTTTTCGGTTCCGCTGCAGATCTGAGCATCGGCTCCCGAACCGAGGAGAAGGTGATCAGGGATGCCCCCATCATCAAGGCTCCGAACACCGCCCCCATAACGGCGAATCCGATGTTTTTATTGGGAAGAGCATTGACCAGGGGTAGGGCCGCACCGGCTCCGATCAGGGTCCCCGTGACCATAAACACGGCCCGATACCCATTTAGGCTGCTGCGTTCGTGGTAGTCCTTGGTCAGCTCCGGAGTCAGGGAAGAATAGGGAACGTTGACAACGGTGAAGGCAGTGCTCAGGAAACAGAAGGCCGCCACGGCCCAGATAATCACGGCGGTCTGATTGCTGAGCCCGGGGTTGGTGAACAGGATGATCATGGCGATGAACCAGGGAAAGGAGCCGAACAGCAGATAGGGACGGCGGCGTCCCCAGCGGCTCTTGGTTCTGTCGGAGATATATCCCATCATCGGATCGGTGATCGCGTCCCAGATCTTTCCGGTCATGATCACGATTCCCGCCATCCCGGCCGCTATCCCCACCGTGTCGGTGAAGTAGTTGAGCAGCCAGAAGGCGATCACCGTAAAGTACAGGTTTCCCCCGAGATCTCCCACACCGAAACCGAGCTTGACTTTTACCGGGAGTTTTTGGCTCTCTTCCATCCCTGTTCCCTCCTCTGCCCCGCAGGATTCCCTATTCTGATTGCTCTCCTGAGCGCGGTCAAGGGTACGCGTTGACTCAGCGGAGCCGGATGTTCAGCTTGGTGGTGTGATCCTTGAAAAAACGAAAACCCCCGCCCTCCCCGATGATTTGAAACACCGACTCAGGTTCATCGACCCGGATTCCGGACAGACAGTGTACAGGAAGATCGGCGAAGGCTCCGGTGAGCAACGGGGTGGAGGGCCCGAGAATCGCCACCTCCCGACATCCCGCCGCAAGATCGAGCAGAGCGTCGATGGTGTTGTTGATGATCGACGTGCCGGTAATGATCGCCACCTGGCTTTCCGGCAGAAGCCGCCCGCTGTTCTCCGCCGGTTCGGCCCCCGGTTTGGCCACCTGATCCACGGCGGTTACCTGGACCGAAGCGTTTTTCAGCTTGTCGAGAACCGGCAGGAAACACCCGACCATGCACAGGCGATCCCCTTCCCGGATGTCCAGCTGATCCAGAATATCCCCGGGCGTCGCTGTAGGATCATCGATAGAATCGGCGATCAATGCGTTCGCCGCGGCCATACCGAGGGCCGAGCTGATCAGATCATCCGATCCGAGCTGCTCGACCAAATCCTCCGCCTTGCTGCCGGCCAGATGCCCCCGTCCGCTCAGCCCCTGAGCGCAGGGCTGTGAGGATCGCTGTCCGGGGAAGGTGAAGGCGACACCGGTGCTGCCTGGCTCCAACTGGACCGCGCAGTAGATCAGTCCAATCTGTACGCGCCGCACACGAGTCCCGGCTCCCTGCTCCAGGATCAGACCGCGGATTGTCTCTGCAACTGTCATTCTCCAATTCTCCCATCCCGATCCCAGGCCATGACCTCGCAGGAGGTGCTGCTGCTGTGGACACCGATCACAAATCTGCTTGCCATAACATCCCCCGGGCGGATATTGTACTATAGTTGGACGAGGTAAAAAAGGAGCGGTTGAATTCTTTGCCGGCTGAAGTCTTCCGTCTGATCAACACGACCCAGGAGTACGCTTGGGGTTCGCGAAACGCCATCCCCGAGCTTCTCGGGAAATCCTCCCTTTCGGACACACCCCAGGCGGAGCTGTGGATGGGGGCACATCCAAAAGCGCCCTCTACGGTTGTTCTCGCCGAGGGCAAAGAGCTCCCTCTCCCCGATCTGATCGCTCGAGACCCTACCGGAACTCTCGGAGCCACTGTAGCACGGAAATTTTCAAACCGCCTTCCCTTTCTGCTCAAGGTGCTGTCTGCGGCTCTGCCGCTGTCGATCCAAGCCCATCCCAACCTCCAACAGGCGCGGGAAGGATTTCGCAGGGAAAACGAACTGGGGATCCCCCTTGATGCATTCCAGCGCAACTACCGGGATGAAAACCACAAACCCGAGGTGATCTCCGCGCTCACTCCTTTCTGGGCCCTGAGCGGTTTTCGTCCGATTCCGGAGATGCTCGATATTCTCCGCTCGATCGGATTTGCCGGTATTTCGGAACACCTCGATGCCTTTCAAAAGAATCCAGATCCGGCGGGATTGAAAAAATTCTTCGCCGCTCTGATGCGCCTGGACCGGGACACCCGGGAGAGGGTGATAGCCGAGGCCGTGAAGTGGGCCCGGAACAACCGGACCGAAAAGGCGATCGCACCGATCGCCCGCTGGCTCGGACGCCTCGAAGAGCTGTATCCCGGCGATATCGGTACGCTCTCGCCCGTTTTACTAAATCTCATCTGCCTGCAACCCGGAGACACGATGTATCTGGAAGCGGGGGTACTCCACGCCTATCTGGAAGGAACGGGAATCGAGCTCATGGCCAACTCGGACAACGTGATCCGGGGCGGGCTGACTCCGAAACACGTGGATGTTGAGGAACTCGAGTCCATCGTATGTTTCAGTGGGAAAGCTGTCCAACTGGTGGAATCTCACCGGACGGTTCCCGGGGAACGGGTGTTTCGGACTCCCGCCGAGGAGTTCCGTCTAGCGGAAATTCAGGTGGATACAAACGAACCCTACAGGAGTCCCGGGACCGGAAGCATCGAGCTGTTGATCTGTCTCGACGGTGAGGGACGGATCGACACGGCGGATTCTCTACCCTTGCACAGAGGAGACTCCATCATGATACCCGCCTCGACATCCTCGTATGAAATCCACGGATCTCTCCGTCTGTTCAAGGCTTTTGTCCCCCTGTAGACCTGACCAAGCCAGACCCGATCACACAAGGGAAGATAAATCGTGTATAATAGTTCCGTGAAGCGTGTTCGCGAGTGGGCCGAGCAAATCAGGAAGTCTACGGAGAGGGCTTTTTTCGGCAAGGAAGAGGCGATCGAAAAACTGCTCATCGCCTTACTGTGCCGTGGTCATGTTCTGATCGAAGACGTTCCCGGTGTGGGCAAAACGATCGCCGCCCGAGCGTTGGGCCAAAGCTTGGGGGGGACATTCAAGCGCATCCAGTGCACCCCGGATCTGCTGCCGGCGGATGTTCTGGGTGTCTCGGTGTACAACCCCAAGACCGGGGATTTCTCCTTTCGGGAAGGACCTATCTTGAGCAATGTTCTTCTGGTTGATGAAATCAACCGGGCTACCCCCCGCACCCAGTCCGCTCTGCTGGAGGCAATGGCGGAGAATCAGATCAGCGTGGACGGACGGCGGATCGCCCTGCCGGAACCGTTCTTCCTCATGGCCACCGAGAATCCCGTCGAGTTCGAGGGCACCTTTCCCCTGCCGGAGGCCCAAAAGGACCGCTTCTTCATGGCCCTGAAGATCGGTTATCCCGATCGCGCTTCGGAAGAGGAAATCCTGGAGAGCCAGAGACGGATTACCCACCCCGTCTCGGATATCGAGGCGGTCACAGAGCTGGACACCGTGCTCTCGATGCAACAGCTGGTGGTCGACGTCCATGTCAGCCCTGCTCTGCGGGGATACATCCTCGACATCACGGAGCAAACCCGGAAGGAGCACCGTTTTCGTCTCGGGGTGTCTCCTCGAGGCTCTCTGGCTCTGTACAAGGGGGCTCAAGCCCTTGCGGCAATTCGGGGACGAGACTATGTCATCCCCGAAGATGTGAAGGAACTGTTCATCCCGGTCTGTGCCAAGAGAGTGATCGTGCGCTCGGAACACCTGGTTAAAGGAATCACGGCGGATGAGCTCCTGGCCGAAGCTATAGATCGTGTGGAGGTCCCGATCCTAAAGGCGGTTCGGTGAAACCCGCCCATATCCTCCTGTTCCTGATCCTTCTCCTCGTCGTGCTCTTCTTCCCGCTGCGGATCCTGCAGTTCGTCACCCTTCTCTATATCGCGGCGGCAGGCCTGTCCCTGCTCTACTCCCGCCTCATCTGTCGATACGTGATCATCCGCAGGAAGGACAGCGTTCTCAGGGCTCACCGTTTCGAGCCTATGGAAATCACCCTGATCGTTGAAAACCGAAGTCCCCTGCCGGTGGCCTACCTCAATATCCTCGATGAACCGAATTACTTTTTCGCCTCTGAACCGGGGAACTTCCTGATCAGCCTGAAACCGGGGGAACGAAAAATTCTGAAATATCCGATCGAGAGCCAGCGCAGGGGGCTGTACAGTGTCGGACCTGCGGTGATCCAGGGCAGTGACCCCCTGGGTCTGTTTCCCTTCCGCAAGCAAGCCAATGAACGCCAGACCCTGATCGTATATCCGGAGGTGCTGCCCCTGTCCCTGCAGAGCTTGGAAGGGTTGCCGGGGGGGACGATACGAGTGGAAAACCGCATCTACGAGGATGTGACCCGCTACCGCTCCCTGCGGGAGTATCAGCCCGGGGACGCTCTCCGGCGGGTGAACTGGAAAGCCTCCGCTAAAACGGGCCAGCTGTTTGTGATGGATTATCTGCCCCTGCTTCAGGCCCCGGTTCTTCTTTTGCTGAACTTGAACGGGGAAGACTATCCGATGCGTTTCCGCTATCACCGGATCGAGCGGGCGGCCACACTGGCCGCCTCCCTGATCGTTCATTTTCTCGCATTACATCAGGAGATCGGGCTGATCGCCTCGGCGCGTCTTCGCCGGGAGGAAGCCGTCCCGGTCGCCGAGATCCGTGGCACCCATGAGCACGCAACCGCCCTGCTGGAGATGCTGGCAGAGATGGAAGCTGCGCCTGGCAGCCGGGATTTCACGGAGCTTCTCTTCGCAGCCGGTATCGAGGTACCCGTGCGTACCCGTCTCGAGGTGATCACCCCTACTCTCTCCGAGCTTCACTGCGCCCGCCTGCGCCAGATCAAGGCGAAGGGATGTACCGTCGAGATCTTCCTGCTCGGAGAGCAGAACCGGGCGAACGGGCAAAGCTACGGAAGCGAGTTTCCCACTCTTTCGGTGCAGGACTTTGGAAATGAGCTCATCTATTAGCAAACGCTACCTTCGGCTGTATCGCTCGGCAGTACACCCGTTGTTCTCGATCCTCCTTCCCCTGCTCTTCCTGCTCAGCATGGACCAGCTCTTACGGGTGCTCATCCCCGAGATCCCCTGGTTTCCCCGCCACCTGGCACCCCTGCTACTCGCCGCCGGAATCGAAGAGGCGGTAATGGGCAACCTTCTGTTCAAGGAACGGGCCTCTTTCGCAGCCCGCATCAGAGAGCTGTGCTTCGTTCTGGCTCTGGCGTTCGGATACCTCTTCATTCTCCTGGGGGTCCAATCGAGACGGGGGGTTCATCTCTCCCCGGTCTTGATCTACCCGATGGTAGCGGTCTTGCTGCAGTGGCTTTTTTCCGGCGGGATCCACTCCGGTCTGCGGGAGCGGGAGATCCTGTTGAGCGCCCTGGCGGGCAAGCGGGGATCCGCCCTGCGCCACAGCCTG
>Ga0114922_10001046_pt1 | contig 26352 bp, 14 predicted proteins | sample AartaG_FD_100975 | JGI IMG/M metagenome (GOLD analysis project Ga0114922, IMG submission 100975) | Deep subsurface microbial communities from Aarhus Bay to uncover new lineages of life (NeLLi) - Aarhus_00045 metaG | ecosystem: Environmental > Aquatic > Marine > Oceanic > Sediment | place... | reverse complement strand
TTAGTCCCAAGAAAACCTGGAAGCTTGATAGGCTGACACTGTACTCTTTGAATTTCGCCACATAATCCTTCAGATGGTCCTTTTCATCCAACATTTTGAGGAATGTATCGTAGGCATTGGCGTTTGAAACCACGACCTTGGCTTTGTATTCTGATCCATCAACCGTTTTAATCCCATAGGCAACATGGTCTTTTACCAGAATCTTCTCGACTTTTGCTTTGAGTTTGACCTTGCCCCCCTTATCCTCGATGAATTTCACAAAAGCATCGCTGATTTTCTGGGACCTGCCTTTGGGGTAAAACCCACCACCGTTGAGATACCCGATGGTGGGCAAGGCGTAATAAAAACTGGCAAGTTTAGATGGCGGAAGGCCATAATATCCCCAGAGCGAGGAAATGAGGGCCTTTAATTTGGGATTTTTGATCCGGGTATCCACCAGACCTCCCCAGGTTTTTGTATAACTTTTGAACAGATAGGGAAAATCCTTCGGGAAGCGGCTCATATCGACTTGCCCTCCTGTCTGGGAATACTTGTTTATATCCCGGGAAAGGCCTTCCATGTCCTCAAAAATTCCTTGTATGCCCTGCTCTTCCTCTGGAAAATATCCGATCAGCATGGCGATATATTTTTTCAGATCTCTTTGGGGTACACGATAATCATAATCAGGAAAAATGGCCCGGTAAAGATGTGGATGGGGAACGAACTCAACATCTTTAATCTCGGGAAATCCCTGAATGAGGTTCCAAACACCATTTCTCTCCCCCACTGTGGTGGAGTGGAGCGATACATCGAACAGAAATCCTCCCGGCCTTTTGAATGTCGAGGCATACCCGCCTGGGACATAATGCTGCTCCAGGACCAAGGGCTTGAATCCCTGCCGTGCAAAGGCTGCTGCACAGCTCAATCCTCCCAGCCCCGAGCCGATAATCACAACATCGAACTCTCCATTCTCCTGACCGGTGATCCTTTTCTTTGGAAAAGAGTCCCAATCAAGAGCAAGCATCGGAATTCCTGCCAACAAAGTTTTCAGGAAATCTCTTCTCGGCAAGTTTTTTTCAAACATCTTCCCTCCCTATGTGCGCAAAAATTTATATCAAGTCAAAATCCACTCGTTGCAGAATGATAATATCTTTTTAGGAGCCGGGCATTTTGTGGATCTTGGCAACACGCTGGAATTTCTTATCCCCTGCCTGCAAAATAACGACATATTCGCCGGGGGGAACCAGTTCACTCTGTCGCCTTCGCATACGAGGAGAATCACCCATCTGATCCCTCTCTTCTTGAGTCAGTTCTCGACGCATGTCCCAGATCACCCTGTTCAATCCAGCCTTAGAGTCACCCTTCAGAGTCACCACCTCTTTCCCCATCAGATCTTGGATCAAGACCTGAACTTTGTCCTTGGATTCATCCTTTAAGTAATAATTGACGACAATCCCATAAGTCTCATTGGAAACGCTAAATTGCCTGTGCCCGGGTGGATTCTGTCTTCGTTTATAAACCCACTGAACTTTGGGCTCGATCTCGAAGAGAAAAACGTCTTTGGTCAAGACCTCGTTGTTCAACTCCTGGAGCGGGGTTATATCTGTGACATACAAGCCTCTGCCGTAGGTTCCGACGACAAGGTCATGTTCACGGGGATGGATCAGCAAGTCGAAAATATCCTGGGTGGGCATGTTGTTCTTCATGCTTACCCATTTGTTCCCGCCTTCGATCGTCGCCCAGACGCCAAATTCCTTTCCCACAAACAGGAGGTCCGGATTTATTTTGTCCTCCACGATGACGTGGACCACCCCATTGGGCATATCCCCGGCAATGGAAATCCATGTTTTCCCGAAATCTGTCGTCTTGAGGATAAACGGCCGAAAATCATCCCTTTGAAAGCCGGTCTTGACCACATACGCGGTTTCGGGATCGTGATGAGAGGCAAAAACCCGGCTTACACAATATTCCTCCGGGGCTCCAGCTTGGGCCAAATTGGCCGTTCGATCCATCCAAACTCCCCCGGTATTTTTTGTTAGCTGCACTTTCCCGTCATCCGTTCCCACCCAGATGACACCCGATATCACAGGAGATTCCGAAATCGTCGTAATGTTGCAGAATTCGATGTTTCCTTCGAGCTTTTTCGGATCGTTCGTTGTCAGGTCCGGACTTATTGCTTGCCAATCGTCTCCCCGATTGAGGGATCGCAGCAGAACTTCGGCGCCCAAATAGATAATCTGGCTGTTGTGCGGGGAGATGTGAATCGGAGAGGTCCAGTTGAACCGGTATGGGGGATCATCCTCTCCCCTGCTTGGGCGGATATATTGGCTCACGCCCTGTTTTTGGTCAAAACGCTGGATCGCACCCATCTGGGAGTCATTGTATAGCCAACGGCTGTCGTTGGGATCCACCTGATTGTACATCCCATCACCTCCGCCGACAACAGCCCAATCATTCCGGGTGATGGTCCCATAAACGCTGTTGCTCGGGATCTTGAACGATCCGGTGTCTTGAGTTCCCCCGTAAATGTAATAGGGTTCGTCCATGTCCACACCGATGGCATAAAACTGGGCCCCGGGGATATTTTCGTACACATCCCAGGTTTTTCCAAAATCATAGCTTTGTGCCAATCCGCCATCATTTCCCAGGATGATTCGATTGGAATTCGCCGGATCGATCCACACCACATGGTGGTCCACATGCACCCTGTCGGCGATGTTCTCAGGACCTTCTTCTCCCCACGTTTTCCCTCCGTCAGTCGAACGTTGGAGACGCGTGCTCAAGGCGTAAACAATCTGGTCATTGTTCGGATCGATCCGGATCTCTCCGTACCATTTCCCCCCGCCGAGATTGTCTTCTGTCCTGTTCATCTTTTTCCAATTCTCACCACCATCGTCAGAACGATACACTTCGCCACCGACTCTTTGCTCTTGGGGCTCTTCTCCTCGTTTTTTCGCTCTCTTGGCTTCAGCTTCGGTGGGCGGGCGCATGTTCCGGTTTTCGATGTGGGCGTACAGGATCTGAGTGTTTTTGGGATAAATAGCCAAGCCTATTCTGCCCAGTTTCCCTGTAGGCAGCCCTTCTGTCAATCTATTCCATGTCTTTCCCGCATCGATGGATTTATAGATCGCTGTCTCAGGGCCCGATTCTTCGAAATGCCAGGGCTCACGCCATTTATCATATGAGGCCGCATAGATGGTTGCCGGATTTTGGGGATCGATGACCACATCCACAACTCCGATCTTTTCGCTGATAAAAAGAACGTTTTCCCAAGTCGCTCCGCCATCTGTTGTCTTGTAAAGACCCCGCTCCTTGTTGAAGCTGAAGTGATAGCCGAGAGCAGCCACATAAACGATGTCGGGATTTTGCGGGTGGATAGCGATCTGGCCGATGTGTCGGGTTGTCCGCAATCCCATGTACTTCCATGTCTTTCCCGCATCTGTGGACTTGTACACCCCATCCCCTTTGATTGTCAGACGACCTGAAGCGGCTGTTCCGGTTCCTACCCAGAGGACATTGGGATCTGAAGGCGCGACCGCAAAGTCTCCGATTGCAGGCGTACCCCCATCATCGAACAACGATTGGAATGTCGTGCCGTTATTCTCGGTTCTCCACAGACCGCTTGTGGCAAAAACCACATAAAAGGTATACGGTTTACCAGCAGGCACCTCGATATCAAGAATCCGTGCCCCTTGCACGGCAGGACCCAAGGCACGGTATTGGAAAAATTTCAACAAATTTTCATTGAAGACATCCTGCTCTTTTCCAAAAAGGCCAGAAATTACGAACAACACACACAACACCAAACAAAATCCGGATAATGTTCTTTTTCGCATGCGCCCTCCTTTCCTCAGTCATACATGCCGATGGGTGCACCAGGGGGAGAGGACAACGGCTCAGGAAGCGTGATTTTCGAGGGATCTTTTTGAAACAGTTCGATCTTTCCGATCGCATACAAAAAATGAGCCCTTTGATCGGGATCTGTGATCAAATACGTTCCATCTTTCACGGTATTCAGTTGCCATTTCAGCCAATTTTTAAGCTCTTCGAGCTTCATGAAGGCCAATGCCCTCACCTGCGAAGCGTTATCCTCATAGGCAACCAAGCTCATCATGTTGTAAAGAAGAATACTGTTGACCACTCGCTGAATCTCCGCAAATTTCCCCGACTTATACGGCGACTTCCACGTGAACATGATCAGTTGATCCAAGACATTTCCGAATCCGGGATATTTTTTATCCCTGGAATGATAGTCCACCATCCGGGCGGCCCTCTCCGGGTGAAGGATCAACCGGAGGGTTAAATTGGCAGCCACCTCGGCCGCTCCCAAAGGATCGAATGTCGATCCTGTATGCCCCGGGAAAAGCTCCCGTGTTTGTCTGTACCCTGGGGGCCGCGGTGGGATGATATTCAGAATTTTTTCGTCGATTGCCAAATTCGTCGGATAGATGGTCTGGAAGAGCGCTTCTAAAGCCCGTTGTTGCTCTTCCGGCTCGACGATTTCGGGATCCTTCTGCACATCCCCACGTAAAGTATGATTGTAGTATAGTCCACCCAGACAACTGGCGGCGGCCTCGACCTGGTACCGGTGAAAAAGATACACAGGGACAAGCACTTCTTCCAGCGTGGCCATCGGAGCCCACATCGGAATCCTGTTTTCTGAAAACCCATCGAGGGCAATGGCACGGATCTTCATCACCCGTTCCAGTTCATCTACAGGGTGTTTACCGTTGTCCCAGGAAGCGGTGAGGGGATGAGCGCTGGAGGGTCCTGCGTCCTGACTGGCAAGGTGAAACAGCCCGCTCGCAAAAGCATTGTCAAGAATAGCCTTCAGTTCTTTATCTTCGTCCATTCCACCTGGAAAATCCTGATATCCGTAGGCAATAGAGACCTTGTCCCACTCACCCACGCCTGTATCATAGGCATCGGATAGATCAAGGGTCCCATCCTGGTTGATTTTAACCAACGGATGGGGGTAATCCATCACAGAAGCTCTGTTATTGACACTGGAAGCATAGTTGTGTCCCAAACCGAGAGTATGGCCGACCTCATGACAGGAGAGCTGGCGGATACGTGCCAATGCCAACTCCACCATTTCCGTGGTCGCTTCCTTGCCTTCCTCATAATCAGCCACCAATCCCTGGGCGATCAGAAAATCCTGCCGCAGACGTTGAGATCCCAGGGCCACATGTCCCTTGATGGTCTCACCTGTTCGTGGATCTTCAACACCCCCTCCATAGGACCAGCCTCGAGCAGAACGGTGCACCCAATTGATCATGTTGTACCGCACATCCATCGGATCTGCCCCTTGGGGTAGCACCTTGACCTGAAAAGCATCCCTGTAGCCAATAGCCTCAAAAGCCTCGTTCCACCAACTGGCGCCCTCTAGCAAGGCGGTCCGGATGGGCTCAGGCACGCCAGGATCGACATAATAAACGATCGGCTTCACAGGATCGCTAACCTGAGCATTCGGATCTTTTTTTGCCAATCTGTGGCGAGGGATAAATCTTTTTATTATGGATTGATCGATCGGTGTCGAAAAATCCAGGTAACTCATGCTGCCGAAATTGGACCGGGGATCATAGACACGAGGCTTATAATTATCGTCGGGAAGCTTTATCAGAGAATGGTGTTGACGAACTGTGACGGCGCTGGGATCAGGAACAACCTGCCGTAGCATCATCCCGGGATTTTGGCTGGTAAAAGTTATAATCACATCCATTTCTGTGTTGTTGGGGAAGTTTTTTGTCCGGGGCAAATGGATAGCCGACCGAGTTATATCGACCCTGAAATTCCCCTGATTGGCGCGCTGGAGTCTCCGGGCAACTCCATGCGCATCCTGCATCAAAAAAGAGGTCGCATCCACGAGCACTTTGCCGTCACTCTCAGCCTCGGCCTTAAAACCCCAGATCACAGACTTGGCAAAGGCTTCCTCGACAGCTCGTTTCTCGTCCTCATCATTGCTGAGTGCTCGATATGAATAGTTCGGTTGGATCATCAAAACTTTGGGGCCGACTCGGTGGAATTTGACGATGTGGGTTTGACCGAGCTGACGGCCGTCGAGTCCTAGGTCGTTGGATCCAACACCAGCCGGCAATGAGCTCACATACAAAAATTCACTGTCGAGTTTATCGATTTCCAGCCAAATTTTTCCTGCATCAGCATCCCAGTAAAAAAGGAAAAATCCCTTATACTTTTCCATTCCTGCTGTTTTTTGACTGATTCCAGGTAGTTCGGCACACACAAATGATACAGCAACAGCAAAAATCACGAAAAAATAAAGAAAACGTTTCATTTTAGGCCTCCTTGGCTGGTCCACATTTTAATAAATAATTCCGGTTTGGAGATTAATGGAATATCACAAGAGATAACAAATGGCAAGCTTGCCTGGATTATTCACAAGTCGAGATTGCTGCAACGGCGAAGAAGCAGCCTGTGAAGCCGTAGTGAACTACCGCGAATAGGCTACGATGAAGCCGGTGTAGTGAGATCGGCACGCCCGTAGGGTAAAAAATCGATGACTAAATATTAATCGATTCTAGATCTTGGTTTTCTTGAAATTGAAAGAAGGCATCGACTTTTTATGAATAATTCAGTTTAAGCTTTGAAGTAGACCTCAAATCCCTCCTTGATAGGTGGGTAGGCATAATAACTCAGCAGCTTGACTAACTGTTCCTGGTAATAATGGCTTTCCTCATTGGCTTTGGCATCCTCTTTGCTTTCCCAAATGGCAATCGATACAGCCTTTCCAGAATTTCTATCCACAAGGAAATTCAATTCTATTAATCCCTTTTGCGATTGAGCGGCAGGAACGATGCTATTCTTATACACTTTCAAAGCATCATCTATGAATGCGATCTTGAGTTGCATGGTTGTGGTGCGTGCAAACATAACTCATCCCTCCCTCATTATATTGTTCCGTATAGGTTATATCTTAATAAACCTTTTTAATAAAATAAAGTTATGCAGGCTTTTTTCCCCATTCTTGGACCGGCACATCATAACCTTCGCGGATGGGCTGTTTGGCATAAAAAGAAATGAATCTTGCAACTTGTTCCTGGTAGTACAGGCTTTTTTCATTGGCTAAGGCATCTTCTTCACTTTCCCAGTAGGTGATCGACATCCCATTCCCTGTTTCTCGGTCGACAAAAAGATGTGTCCCCATAAAACCTTTCTGTTTTTTTGCCACAGGAACCACGTATTCTATGTAGATCTCGATAAACTGATCTATTTTTTCTTTAAAAATTTCTGCTGACGTCACACGAGCAAACATGGCCAAACCTCCTATCTTAGTTCCAAGGTTTTTTGTTGATTCCGGAGAGACGTCTCTGGGCATCGCTGACTTTGGAATTGTTCGCATCCGCATTGAACCAGAGGGCAAGAAATTTATTATAGTTTTCCTCGGCTTTTACATTATCCCCCAATTGCTGGTATATCCGTCCGAGCGTGTAAAAACTATTGGCATAGATGTCTCCGAAGTAGAGCCTTCCCGTGGATAAGGTAGCAATCTCTTCGTATTGTTCGACAGCTCTTTCCAAATCCCCTGACCGGTAATATGCCAAAGCCAGAGAATCCATGTACAGGGAGTGGTTATTTAAGATGTGCCCCTCGGTCCATAGCGAACTTTCAGATGACAGAAGAGCTAAGGCTGCCTCAAGATGCTCGATCGCCTCAGGGTATTTTTTTCTATCAAGCTCGATTACACCCATCAGATGATGGTAGCGCCTTATCTCTTTTTGATGAGGCCAACTTTCGATAGCGGCTTTAAGCTCGTCGGCTGTTCGCTGGGCTCTGGTTCGGGATCTTATTCCCAAATAGGCCAATCCTTTGTAATGCAAAGCTATCCTCTGCAAATCCTGTCTTGCTGTATTTCCCCCCAAATCCCAGGCCTTATTGAACTCTCTTAAAGCTTCCTGGTATCGCCCCAATGCCATCAGGCGAAATCCTAATATCGACCGGGCTTGGGATTCTATCCATTCGACTCCCACATTTTGAGAAAATGAAATGACTTCCCTGAGCTGTGCTATCGATTCCCTGAAGCGCCCTTGAGTGAGGTACAAATTTGCTAGTCCATGATGTCCCAGATACGGGCCCGCAGGCTCTTTATCTTCAGTGATTTTCTGGTACTCTTTTTCTGCCTCGTTAAATAATTCAGTCATCGTGTGATATACACCCTTCAGATAAAAACTTCGCCGGTGTGTCGGTGCCAAGGGAATGGCTATATCCAATTCGGCTTGGGCAATATGAAATAGCCTATGACAAATATAATTGAAGACCAGATATTGATGGATCCAGGAATTATTGGAAATGTTTTCCAGATAACTCCTCAAAATCCTCTCGGCCTCATCATACAGGCCTTTCATCATGTATACATCCGCAAGCGAAAAGTATGTGCCGACAAACTCGGAACGAAGGCTTTTGCTCAGTTCAAAGTGTTTCTGGGCCTGGTCTAAATCTTCGATATCATAAAAGATCGTGCCAAGATTTTGATGCCCGGAGGTATCATCGGGGTAAAGCTCGAGTAGTCGCGTGTAGGCTTCTATGGCTTTATCAAAAGTTTCTTCTGTCTCACGATAATAATCTCCTTGGATCAAATACAGCTCTTTTTCAGATAACCGTTCACTCAAGTCCAAGGCTTTCTGGATATATTCCTTCCTCTGAGGGGAAAGACCCATATTCCCGTAACTCACCGATAAAGACCTGTAGGCCATGGCAAACTCAGGATCGATGGTGACAGCTTTTTCCATCAAATCGACACTCTGACGATATTCTCCTTGGAGGTGGCGCCTTCTCCCTTCCACATAATATCTAAAGGCTTCTGGAGAAGTTGTCGTGATCTGAGCGACTTCTTGATCTAAATCATCGGCAAGTTCTTCGGCTGTAAGCTTGAAGCGTCCCTTTATTTTTTTTGTCAGTCTATCCACCATCGCAAAAATGCTTTCTACCCCGATACCTTCATCTGATTCAGAAGCGATGGTCTTATCCCTTCGGACATCTATCAGGTTGACATGGATGCGTATGGTTTCCCCTGCCTTGGCGAAGTCTCCGACAAGAACATGATTGATTCCTCCTCTGGATGCCACTTGTTGTAGAACGTCAGTGGAATAGGTTTTGGCTTCAACCTGATTCAAATTATCTAAAATCTGGAACAATTTCTCACTGCTCAACACTTCGATGTATTTGGATTGGTTAAGGTCAGCCACAAGGGAATCCGCGATCATCTCCCTCCAGTGGTCCAGATTCGCATCGCCTGTATTGTTCTTGAAGTACATGACGGCCAGCGACGGCTTGCCCTCCGGGATGGATAGGCCTTTCTTCAGAAAAAGCTGCCAGATGAGAATGGCGATCACAATAATACCAACTCCGATAAAACCGGGGATCAAGAATTTCTGCAGATCAAATTTGACGGCTATCTCTCTCGATGCAGGGGGAGCCTTTTCGGGGACCACTCTTTCGGTCGTGGAAATCCCTGATTCGATTTTGTCCAAATCTTCAAATAGTTCTTCTGCACTTTGGTATCTTTTTTCCTTGTCCCTCTCTAGGCATTTAAGAATCAGCCGGTTAAGATCTTCCGGAACTTGGGGATTATATTCCTTCGGACCCTTGAGTGCTTCATCCATATGTTTCATGGCAAGACTCAATGGGATATCTTCCTCGAAGGGCAGTCTGTTTGTCAGCATCTCAAAAAGTATCAGCCCGACCGAATAAATATCCGATCGCTGGTCGATATCTTTGGCTTCGGTCTGTTCTGGTGACATGTAAACTCGAGTGCCGATTATTTCACCTGGTTTGGTGATATCCTCTGATTTAAAAGAACGAGCAATCCCGAAGTCCATGATCCGCGCGTTCCCGAATTCATCGATCATGATGTTCTGGGGTTTAAGATCCCGGTGCACAATTCCCAGTTTGTGCGCTTCGGCAAGACCCTCGCAAATCTGTTTGGCCGTGAACACAGCTTTCCCGACGGTAAACTGTCCCATTCTTTTCATCGAGCTCTTCAAATCCTCACCCGAGACATACTCCATCGTGATGTAACGGATTCCTTTTTTGCTCCCGATATCATACATCCGGCAGACATTTTTGTGGGATATTTGTCGGGCGGTTTTGAGTTCTTTCCGGAAGCGTCGGATCATTTTTTCATCGGCAGCGAGCTCGGGCCGGATGAACTTGAGGGCGACCTTCTCATCGATCTCTGTGTCGAGAGCTTTGCAAACGCGGCCCATACCTCCCTGTCCCAACTCTTCGATGATCTGGTATCGACCGGCAAACGTGGTTCCTGTTGCCAGTTCGTCGGTGGGGGATTCTATGGTCTTGGTGAGATCAGCGGCTTCCTCTTCGGGTTTATCATCCAGTTCCTCTTCAAATTCGGCAGAAGGATCGGGACTGGGTTCAGGAAGGGGCTTATGATCCGGGCGTTTCAGGATGATCATATTCGCGCAATTCCCGCAATAGATCGTGTCTATGGGATTTTCATAGCCGCATTCAGGGCAATTTGCGGAAAGCGATTCTTTCTCAGCTGGTATTTTTCTTGCAGGTTTTTGCTTGGCGGATTTTTTTCTCGCTGGCTTTTTTTTCGCGACTTTTTTTTCTGTAGGCTTTTTTTTCATTGTCCTCGGCAAAATATTTAAGTATTGCAGCTATTTATATTAGTCGAATGAGTGCTTATCCCTTTTTATTTCGATAAAAGAATATCAATTCACAAAAAAAAATGCAAGATGCAAAAAAGGATCAACTTTTAAGGTTAAAAAGAATTCATTCGCGACAAAGTTCGACTTCGGTGGCCCCCCAACTCCCACCTTCGTAAAGGGCTGTCTGGAAGTGAAGAACATGAGGATCTTTTTCCAGAATGCTGTGAACTATCTTCCGGAGTGTGCCAGTCCCTTTGCCGTGGATGATGCGGACCTGATAAATACCTTGGTTTCGGCACTCCCGTAAGTATTCCGGGACAAGGTCCTTCACATCTGTGGGATGAAATGCGTGCAGGTCCAGCACCCCATCGATCGGAATCTTTACCGGATCATCTTCCGCCATATCTCGCCAATTATATTAGAAATGGCTGAAAAAGGGGATGATTCTATTTTTCTTTTTTACTTATTCGCAATCACGTTCTTGATCAGGTTCGTTTCAGTTTTCCACATTCTAGTGGTGAATGCGATCTTCCAGCCATCGGGAGACCAGTCCGGTGTCATGATACTGGCACTGGGATGAAGATGTCTTCCTATGTCGAGAAATTTCTTCCCTCCATCCTCCCGGGAGATGATAGCAAGGTCTGTCGGAGTTCCTGTCTTTTCATCTCGCCCGCGTGAAACGACAAGATGTTTTCCATCAGGAGACCATGCGGGGCCTCCCAAATTTTCCTTTTCCCCACCGAAAGATTCAGCTACCCCGGTTTCCACATCGATGACCTCGATTTTTCCGCGCAAGGCCGTGGCAAGCCATTTATGATCACGGGTTGCCCTGAGGGTCGACCAGTAGAAGGGATCGCCCTTTTCCAATTGCAGGAGAAAGCTTTCCTCCCCTGAATCTATGTCTCGCTTTGCGATGCCCGACCCGGCTATGCTCCCTACCATTTTGATATAGAAAAAAGCTTTCCCGTCACCGGTCAACTCGATGCTGGAAAAAAAGACGGGAAGCGGCGATAACTTCCACTCCTCGGCTTTCAGGTCATACCGGAAGAGAGAATACTTCCGTTCGCTCTCCCAATGGGAAAATCCGAGGCCGGAACCGTCGGGCAGCCATCTTAGGTCACGAAAAGACATAATCTTGAAGTTTTCGGTGGGGATCCTAAATTTACGGATATTTCCTCCTTCTGACGTCATGACAACGACAGATGCATCGTTTGTCTGATCGACAGAATTCGAAATAAAAGCCAGGTGCCGACCGTTGGGCGACCAGGCCGGATTGATGTTCGTACCGTAAGGACTGAAGTCTACCATCTGAGGCTTTCCTCGGATTTCGTGATTTTCGGGATCGATGTCCAGGGTCCAAATATCGTGAATGACAGCCAAAGTATTGGATATCAGCCCATTCTTGGACCAAGCGGACAATCGGGCGTTCTGCATGCCTTCCAATATCATGAAGGGCTGTCCATTGGGCTTTCCGCCTTCGACCTTGATCCCCCATAGGGCCCAGCTTCCGTGACGGAGGCTCAAGAAAACGATATGCTGGCCATCCGGAGACCAGCGAGGCTCCTTATCATCGGCACGATGCTTGGTGAGGGGCAACGGAGATCCTCCGCCGACAGGGATGACAAAGATATCCCGGCTGCCCCCAGCAGGGCCATCGGAAAAAACGATGAACCGGCCGTTGGGAGAAGCGTCCGCAGAGGCAGAAGCCTCCATCTGGTCAGGGTTCATGGCGCTGTAATTCCGCTTTATAAGGCAAAGCTCGAGAAAGCTTGCGTCTTTGGTGGAAACCAAACCCAGGCTGGTCGTATTACCTTTTTTTCCTAGGAGTGTCACCAGTGCGGTCCCGTCCTCCAACCAATCACAGGGAGCAAGGCCCCCAAGGCCCCCCTGCGTATTCCTGAAAAGAACACGAGATTTCCCAGAAAGTGCCGCTATCCTGAGCTCTATTGCAGGCTCCTTTCCCGTCGTTCCCAGAGTGAATGCCTGATAGACGATCTCTTCGCCCGTGGGAGACCAAAGGGGAATGAAAGTTACATCGGATTTTTCACTCCATTCGAAGTTGGTGATAAATGTTTTCTTCTCTGTTGCCAGGTCGTAGATTGCCACATTCTGTCCTTTGGTCATATCGATTCCGGCGATTTTCGTCCCATCGGGTGAAAGGACCGGGCATTCCAGGAGAAGCTCAGCCGGGAGGAGTCTTGTCATGGACAGGCCCACGGGCTGTTCCTTACGCAATGCAGCAAGCCGGGCTCTGGCTTCGGCCACCTGTTTGGCCTGGCCGGCATAATTCTTCAAGACCTGCTCGTAGGCTTTGATCGCCTCTGTTCTTCCTAGTTTCTCATAGCAGAGGCCGATGTGGAGTTGGGCATCGGCAGCGATCTCCTTCTTTTCGGCAAATTTCTCGAGGACTTGTGTATAAATCTGAATGGCCTTTTGGAGGTCGCCTTCCACTTCCTCCGCATACAACCCAGCTTGGTAAAGCTGTTCGGCACTTTGCTGCATGCTTCCTTGAAACACAAAAACCAGTACCAAAGTCACAAAAATCCAAGAAAATCGTTTTGATCTCATGATGTTTCCTCCTCCATTTTTTTTCTCATCAGGAGGAAATATAAAACAATCCTTTTTGCAGTGAATGACGTATCCATAACGCTATCATGACGTTTTTGTGAAGCCGGTTATCCTGAAAATTTATACCCCACACTCCTTACCCCGATAATGTGTTCAGGTGAAGAGGGATTTTCCTCGATTTTTTTCCTCAGCTCCGCGATGTGTTTATCCACCGTCCGGGGCTGAATGTAGACATCCCTCCCCCACACCTCATCCAGGATGGTGTCCCTACTTACAACCTGACCCTTGTTTTGAACCAGGAAGTGAAGCAGAGAAAACTCGAGCGCTGTTAAAAAGACAGGACGTCCGCCCTTTTTTATCTCATACTTTTTAAAATCTACTTCGACATCGCCGAAGGCGTACTCATCCATTCCCTGCTGGACCTGTTTCGATCTCCTCAAAAGGGCTTTCACTCTGGCAAGAAGCTCCCGTGGGCTGAAAGGTTTTGTGACATAATCGTCAGCTCCCAGTTCCAGTCCGAGGACCTTATCGATCTCCTGGCTTTTAGCAGTCAGCATCAATATTGGGATCGTGATACCCGCCTGCCTCAATTGTTTGCACACCTCGAATCCATCCATGCGGGGAAGCATGATGTCCAAGATAATCAGATCATAGTTGCTCTGTTTAGCCATTGAAAAACCCTTTTCCCCGTCTTTGGCGCTTTCGACTTCATACCCTTCCATCTTAATGTTGTCCTCCAAAGCCATCAGGATCGCTTCTTCATCTTCGATGATCAATATTTTTGCCATGTCTGTCATCCTTTATTCGGATCAAGCGGAAGTCTCATCGAGAAGATGCTTCCCTTTCCTGGTTCGCTTTCGACTTGGATGCTCCCTTTATGAGCCTCGACGATCTGCTTGACCAGGGTCAATCCCAAGCCGCTCCCCTTGACCGTCCTCGTTAATTCATCCCCTCCCCGATAAAACCGGTCAAAAACCTTGTCCATATCTTCTTTTTTTATGCCAAGGCCAAAGTCCTTCACCTCGATAACCACACTCTTTTCGTCATTATAGGCCTGCACAAAAACTTTTTTCGACTCTCCTGAATATTTCACAGCATTGTCGATCAAATTATTGACAGCCTGTGTTATCGCTGAAGTATCAGCCATGATAAATGGCAAAAACTTTTCGATCTCTGTCTCGATGGCGAACTCATCATGCTTTACCCTGTCCTGGATGGCCGAAACGATGTTCTCAAGCAAAGTTCCTATGTCTACATGATCAAACACAAACTCTTTTTTCCCCTCTTCCATCTTTGCAAAACTCAGAACATTCTCGGTGAGCAGGGAAAGTCTTTCGGATTGTTCGAGAAGTACATCATAATATTTCTGGCGTCTCTCTTCAGAAGGCACTCTTCCCGCATGTAGCATTTCAGAGATCTGCCGGATCGAAGTCAGAGGGCTTTTGAATTCGTGGGAGACCGTCGAAACAAAATCCGATTTCATCCTCGAAAGCTCCATCTCCCGGGTGAGCGATCTTATGGTCAAAATCAATCCAAAAACCAGGATCCCAGCAATCAGGATGAACATGTAGAAATAAATCCCTCGTCGGGATGTCAGGAAGGCATCCAGAAGTCGTGGATCAGCCTGGTAGAATTCCATGGTCCAATCGGGAAAATTCTCGACGAAGTCTGATCTAACAGTAAAAGATCCGGAGGGAGTGTCAGTCGAGGCCAAAACCGTCTTCCTGTCTCTCCCACGAATGATACAATCGGTTCCCCCAGAAAAGGCAACTGTTTCCATAATTCCTGGCAACAAACTTTTTGTGAGATAGTGATCATCGACCTGAAAACCCCAGATATCATCGTCATTAGAATTATTACGCAGTAAACAAACCAAATACTCGTTTGTTCCAATTTCCAATGTTGCCCTTCGTTTTTGCTCAGAAAAATCCTCCCAAGGCTGAAAAGCGTTCAGCGCCCCTTGTGCAGCATTCTCTTGGAACAAAAGCAATCTCTCTGTATTATCTCTCTTAATGTTTTCCTCATCAACTAGCTCTTGAAATGTCTTTTTACTGGATTGCAGATGTTCAGATAGAGATTCCTGTGATAGAACAGTATTAATAGAATCCTGTATGCGGGTGGAGTAGAAGTTATAAGGTTCTTTTTCAAGCTTCCATTCACCGCCTATATAATCTCGATATAAGTCTAGGCAAACTTTTTGCGCTTTAGCTTGATCCTCCATCTCTAAATGTAAAGATCCGATTTCTAATCGGGCGGCCAATCCCAAAGGAATTCCCTGTATAAGTTGGATTTGGCTGTACCTTTCTGCGATCGTTTGATACGTTTTCATGGACTCCTGGAACTGTTTGGACTTTTTCTGGACTCTGGCTATTCTGCTCAACAGATCGCCTTGGATTTTTGGATTAGATGACTCCAGCAAAGCTTGCCTGTAAGCACCCATGGCTCTCTTAAAATCCTGGTTTTGAAACTCGAACTTTTGAGCTTGCTGAAGCAGGCGATCGATCGATTGACTGGGAGGAGAAGTATCCGAAAGTTGAATACTGCCGCTCGATCGATAGAGAAGAAACGTGTTAAAAAATCGAATTGTTAGGTCGCTTTGAATCGCAAAAACCTCCTGTATCAGGGGATGGGAAGTTATTAAATTTTCAAACTGCTGGATCATGCCGGAGGGATTGTTTGGATTTTTATCTAACAGGAGCTTTTGAAACGCTTGTTCAGCAGCTAGGAGGCTTTCATCGACTTTTTGGCTGATATCTTCAGCAATACCTCGATGTTCATCGATTCTATTTTTTTCCAGGAGCGCACGGTCATTCTGAACGCCGCGAAAGGCTAGATATCCCAAAAGTAAGCTCGGCAGGACAATACCGAACAAAAAAAGAAAAACGATCCTTGTCCGTTTAGGCATTGCTGATTTCATCGGCAATAATCAGAGAATTTAACTTAACCCAAGATCGCTTCTGAAATTTTAAAAAACTCCGTGATGAAAAACAAGCCGTATTGTGTACATCAAACGAGAATAGTCTATTAGATAGGTTATCAAGCTCCATGAACCTCCAGCTACGATTGTGTGAAGATCGTGCGAAGGAAATGTATAGGGCTATTTCCAGACCATCCTATACCTCCTCAGGAGAGGCAAATCATTTCTGTCTCTAAGAATGCTGTACATCTTGCCTTTTTTGATTATGGACGGCATTTCACTTACAGAACAAGGAAATTTGGCTATATATCTGCCTTCGGAATCGAAAACATCGAAAAAGTATTCCCCTTTAGAAGCTTTTTCGTAAGTTCTCACATATATTCTCCCCTCATCATCGCAAATGAGATAAGCATAGGGATAATAATGCTTGGGATATTTCAATTTCACCTGTGGGGGCAGCTTTCTATCACCGAATAAGACTTTGTAATGCCATTTGCGGTCCTCCTCTGTCAATCTTTCAGGATTGTAATCCTTCACGATTTTTCGGATGACCTTTCCATCGGTGTTAACAAAATGCAGGACATATTCGGTATTGATCCCCCAAACCAAAACATCGTCGCTTCTCACATCATAGCCAAAACGTTTATCGACCATGATAACCTCATTCCGTTTGCTGCTATCTTCAAGGCTTCCCATCGTCATGACCGGTTCAAAACCCTGATCGAATTTTATCAAATCCACTGTGAAACCCACTTCATTCTCGGTCTGGTTCCATGTGACATAATTCGCATACAGAAATCCCTGACTATCAGCTTTGATCCTGTATACGTCCCAATATTCCCTGAGTTTCACTTCTTTGAGACATTTGCCATCTCGTGAAAAATGGGATAACCGATGGTTGGATCGATCGACAACGCCGATTTTATCCCCCTCGATAACACTCAGATATGTTACATTTTGAAATTCTCCAGGTCCTTGACCTTTCCGTCCGAACCTTCGGAGCAGTTGTCCGGTTTTGTCAAAGATTCTGATGCAGCCTTCTTCGTTATCCATGGTGATGATGTTTTCATCATCGTCAACACAGACCCAGTTCAACGTAGAAAATGGATAGTTCAGGTCTTCATCTGGTTCGCCAAGCCTGAGGTCTTCGATAAGGGTCACCTGGGAAGGCATGCCGGGTAACGAGACGGGTTCCTTGGGATTATAGACAACAGGAATCCCATCCTCCATCTTGACCTCGATGTCTTGTCCCAATAGAAAGACACGCAGAAATAAAAAAAGTAGCATTACAACTAAAAAGACCTTTAGAACTGGAATAAATTTTTTCATGATTTTCCCCTCATTTTGCTTAAAGACTTAAGCCAATTAATTATAGCTGCTTTTGTTTTTTCTTGTCAATGCAAAGAGAACGGGAAAAAGGAGAAGGTTCTATTTTTTCTCTATTTCAGGCAGGAAATTCTCCATAGCCCAGATTTCATTCGAGACTTCACTCATAGCCCTGAAGGAGATTTTCCTTCCATCTGGGCGGATACTGGGAGAAGAAAGCATCTTGGCAGTTAGCCCCACTTCATGGGCTTCGCCACCCTGTACGGAAATGCGTAACAATTCGCCAACTTCTGTTTCCATCGAACCTCTAACGACCAGGAGATGGCGTCCATCTGGAGTCCACGCCAATCCTTGATTCCCAGGGATAAATCCAGGCCATGGGCTCCTGAACAGTTCATGGGGTTGCCCGCCTTCGGGCGAGATAATTTTGACCACTGAGGTTACTGGCCAAGAGTCCTCATAGACAACAAATGCCAGCTGTCGGCCATCGGGTGAAACGGCGATGCTTTGTCTTACACGCTGATTCTGGGGGAGAATATGACAAAGTTCCTTTTCCTCCCTAGTTGCAATCTGATAAGACCCAAGAAAACAATCGCCGGGTCCGCTATAAGAATCGCTAGGTTCGCGTTTATAATACGTAAAAAAGATCGTCTTTCCGTCGGGAGACAGACCGGGCCAAAAACTTCCGGCGCCGTCTTTCCGCTGCATAAGCAGGCTTGTCTCTCCGGTCTCAGCATTTGCCCGATAGTAATCGATGCGGAAGTCTCTCTCTCCTCGGCAGGCGGAGACAAGGAGAGACCGCCCGTCCGGAAACCATTGAACGCCGCCGTACAGAATGATATCGTTGGAGAACTCACGCTCCTCCTCTTTTTCAAGAGATCGGATATATAACGTACGCCACCCCGGCGCCCATGAATCCGGGCCGGTTTGTCTATAGAAGGCCAAATTTTTTCCGCTAGGCGACCAGGCAGGTTCGATCTTGTCCGCAAACCGGCTCACAAGCACTCTCGGTTTTCCCTGGATTTTGCCAGTTGCTGGGCTCAAATCTGCAAGGAAGATATCCCCCATCGAGATGCTCAGAGTGTAGTAATAGGCGCCTTGGTTCGTGAAGCATAGCACTTTATCGATATCCCCGATATTGGGCTTCACAAGCTTGGGCTCACCCCCAGGTTTTCCATCAACAACGTCTATCACCCAGAAGCCCGGAGTCCCCCCCCGATCACTGACGAAGAGAATCCTCTTCCCGTCCGGTGTCCAGGCGGGAGAACGATCGTTTGCGGGATGATCGACGAGAGGAAAGTCGCGGCTTCCGTCATAGGAGAGGAGGAAAAGATCATTCTGTTTTGAGCCGTCCGTTGCTGCCGCTTGGTATACGATATAACGGCCGTCTGGCGAGAGCTTCATTCTCGAAATCGATGAGAAATTGGTTTCGTGGGTCGGTTTGATGACCTCCACCACTCCGTCCGCGACCGAGACAAAAGCAATCTCGGCGGCCAGGGATCCAGGTCCTCCCATCCGGAAAAAAGCCACAAGAATTCGTTTTCTGTCGGGCGACCATCCGCACGGATAGATGTCATCGCCGTTATCCCGGTGCACGAGAATGCGAGGTCCGGAACCATCAATTCCCACGAGACGCAGGTCCCAGGTCTCATCCCCGTTGAACCACTCGTATGCAATCTGTTTGCCATCGGGGGAAAAGACGGAATGGTCGGCAAAAACTCGAGATTCGATGGAACCTTTCTCGGTGAGGCGTCGGGTTTTGCCGGTGACGAGGTCGCGGACGGCAAGATTGCGCTCGTCCACAAAGGTGGCGTAACGGCCATCCGGTGAGACAGAGCTTCCGCTTCCATCCCAAACCTTTCGCATAACAAATTTGCCGGTAGCAGCTTCTGTTGTGAGCGGGACTTTCAACAAGCTGGACAATTTTTCTTTTGCGATTCTAACAGTGTCAACTTGATGAGGGTATTTATCGATCACTTTCTGGTAGGCTTTCTCGGCTTCCTGCTTTCCAAGCTTCTCATAGCAGATGCCGATGCGGAGTTGGGCTTTGGCGGCTAAAGATTCATCTTTTGACTCCTCGATGACCTTCTGATACAGGGCAATGGCTTCTTCCAGATTCCCTTCTGCCCGTTCTTTGGCCAGCGCCTTCTGGAACAGATCGTAGCCATTTTGGAGGGCGAGGGTTGTTGCACCAAATGCAAACAAAAGAAGTATAACAATGAAAATCGTAGGTTTTCTCATCTCTGCCCTCCTTTCCCCTTTTTCTCTTGAAGCAGAAAATTCTCTAGCACCCAGATTTCAGGCGCTTTTCTCTCCAGTCCAATAGATGTAAAGGCTATCTGTCTGCCATCAGGATGAGGGCTATTGGTCGAGGCCCCGGTCATGGATATTCCCATTTTTTGCGGTTGCCCACCATTAAAAGGCACGCGCCACAACTCCCATAATTTATCTCCCTTCTGAATCCTGGAAAAGATGATGAATCGTCCGTCAGCACTCCATCTCGGCTTCACCTTGGCGTTTCGGCTGTTCTCGTACCGGCACAGCTCCCGGGGCTCTCCGCCTTCTACCGGGATGACCTTAATGACTCTTTCAAATTTACCGGTTGGGGATTTAATCGGTTGATCGATTATGGATAACCATTTTTCGTCGGGAGAGATCGAGAAAAGTGGCGAGTTTTTTATATCGAGCTTGTGTATCGTTTTGGTTTGGCCTGTTTCAAGATTGCGATAAACAATAGGACATGTAGAATTGATCCTGTCATAGTTGAGATAAAGGATCCCCTTCCCATTGTCGGCAAATTCGGGAGAATTAGCGTGTTCCTTCCATGGTTCTTCGTTCTGCAAGGTCGCCGAAATTTCTCCCGTATTTGCATCGACTCTGTAGAACCCGGAACGGCTCTCTCGATCTGTTCCAAACACCAAAACCGATGAAGAATCGGGCGCCCAATCCAGATCAAATACCCTCACATTGAGAGGGAAAACCTCTTCACGGTCCTCTTCGAGGGAACGAACACACAGAAAGTTGGGGCCCTCAAGTCCTCCGGGAGGAGGGGGTAACGGACTCCTGACAAATGCTATCTGTTTGCCATCGGGTGAAAATTCCGGCCAGTGATTGCGTCCCTCAAAAGGCAAGGGCATTTTTTTTGCCGGAGCATTGCTCAAGCACAACTCAGGATTTACAGCAGCAATATAAACATTGTTGATGTTACGGGAGAAGCCGTAAAAGAAGCTTCCGTTCTGTGTGATACCCATCGAATCGACATAACCGAGATTTTTTCGGACCATTTCCGGTTCACCATCGGGCCTTCCATCGGATACGAGAAGGCTCCAAACATCAAAAGTTCCTGTGCGGTCACTGGCAAACAGAAGATGTTTTCCATCCGGCGCCCAGCCCAGGAAAAAATCCTGAGAAGGATGCTTAACTAAAGGGACTTCGGTTTTCCCCCCGATCGAGAGCAGATAGATATCACTATCTGATCCTTCTTTGGATAAAAAATCGAAGGTGATGTGCATTCCGTCAGGGGAAAATCTCATATTGCCATCGCCCTTTTTTGCCTTCCTGACAGTCTTGATGGAGCCGTCAGCAACAGATATGAGAGAAATACGACTGCCACCCAACATGCTATAAATTTTAGCCAGGATGTAATCCCCATCTGGAGACCAGTCAGAGCAAATAATCCATGGATAAGATTTGGTCAGGATTCTGGGTTCTGAACCATCCAGCCCGATGATTCTTAGGTCGTTTTTATTGTCACCGATCCACCAGCTGTAAGCGATTTTCTTGCTGTCAGGAGACCAGCGGGAATTTTCGCACCAACCTTTATCTTTCCAATCCTTTTTACCCGTAAGCGGCCGTTTCTTTTTTGTGGCAATCTCGTACACAGCAACGTTGCCTGTGTCCCAGTCAGTGAAGGAAACATAACGGCCATCAGGGGAAGGGGCCCCCATCATTTTTAAAGCATCAGGATCGGTCCCTTCCATGACCAAGTGCACATTTATCCCACGATCAGCTTGTCCGACAGAAGACTCAGCTTGGATAAGGGAAGACAGCTTTTCCTGCGCCATCTTCACAATATCCTTCTGGCCGGGATATTCGCTGATCACTTTTTGGAAAGCTTCCTGCGCCTGTTTAGCTTTTTTTTGTCCTAGTTTCTCGTAGCATATGCCGATACGGAACTGGGCTTTGGCAGATAAAGATTCATCCTTCGCTTCTTTGACAACTTGCTGGTAGAGAGCGATGGCCTCTTCCAGATTTCCTTCTGCTCGCTCCTTAGCCAGCGCCTTCTGAAACAGATCATAACCGTTTTGTGGGACAATACTTCCGAAGCTGAAAGCCAATATGATGAGGACTCCTAACGCGATCGACGTTTTTTTCATTTTTCCCCTCCGATTAAGTTTTTTGACATCAGTCTAAACTTAATGCTTTCAGCTTTATCATGTGTCATGAAGTTGTTGAGATAATGTCATTTGTTTGCAAAATTTATATCATAAACTTGTCTGATTTTTGTCATGAAAATGTCATGGCTCGAGAACCAGCTTATAGCCCACTCCGTGAACAGTGAGGAGATGCCGGGGTTTCGAAGGATTTTCCTCGAGTTTCGTGCGAAGCAAAGCGATATGATTATCCACAGTGCGAGTTGTCGGGTACTGGTCATATCCCCACACCTCATCCAGGAGTTCATCTCTCGTGATCACCTCACCTGCCCGCGCAGCTAAAAGCCGAAGAACACCAAATTCTTTTCGCGACATATCCAAAACTTCGTCTCCTTTTCGAGCTTCAAAACACTTGAAATCAACAGAGATTTGGCCGAATTTCAGATCGTTGGGCAAATCTCCTGTTTTGGCCTTTTGAATCCTGCGAATAATAGCCCGAATTCTTGCCAAAAGTTCCGGAACAGAAAAGGGCTTGGTGACATAATCATCGGCACCCAGATCCAATCCGTGAACTCTGTCCATTTCCTCACCCCGAGCTGTCAACATCAGGATGGGTGTTGTGACACCTTCGTGTCTCACCTTGCGGCACAACTCATATCCATTCATCTTGGGAAGCATCAAATCGAGGATGATCAAGTCCGGTTTTTTCTGCTTGATCAGATAATAACCCTCTTCCCCATCGACAGCAGTCAGCACCTCATAGGATTCATATTCAAGATTGTCCTTGAGCCCGCGCAAAATGGCAGCGTCATCCTCGATAATCAAAATGCGTTTCATTATCCCGTCTCCAACGAAAGATAAATAGAGAAGGCACTTCCTTTTCCCAAAGTGCTGTCAATTTCGAGGCGGCCCGAGTGAGCCTCCACAATGTGGGAAACAAGGGCTAAACCCAGGCCTGTGCCGACAATGCGTTCGTTCTCGGGCGAAGGCACACGGTAAAACTTACCAAAAATCCTATGCTGTTCCTGAGGGTCGATGCCGATGCCATGATCGCCTACTTGGATCACGGCATGACCATCTTTTTTTTGTAAACGTAAGCCGATATCTCGGGATTCACCGGAGTATTTCATGGCATTGTGGAGAAGGTTTAAGAGGGCCTGCTCTATGGCATCTTTGTCAACATTCACATCAGGCAATCCATTTTCCGTTTTGACCTCAAGAGAGAAACCCTGTTGGCTAAGAGGATACTCCATGGCTCGAGCTGCAGATTGGATAATCTCATATAAGGAAGCTTGTTCAGGATGGTAGATTCTTTTTCCCTGTTCGATCTTGGAAAAATCAAGCACGTTGTTGAGTAGTCGAGTCAGGCGTTGGCTTTCGTTGACGATCGTATCCAGGTATTCTGCGTGGGCTTTAGGATCTTTTGAGCGGCCCATACGCATGGTTTCGGCAAACATCCGGATGGCTGTCAACGGAGTTTTAAGTTCGTGGGAGACACTGGAGACAAACTGAGACCTCATCTCTGCCATACTGACCTCGCGGCGAACATCCCGCCATAAAAGGTAGGCCCCGAATAGAGTAATCCCCAAGATCAAAAACAGAGCAAGCAGATAAAAAATAGGCTGGACAATCCAAGGCTCTGAAAAAAGTGACTCTTGATTCTCAGCAAAGACCATCTTCAAACCTGGAAAATTCGGCCCCAAAGATAGCCCTTCAAGACTGTCTGCGCTGGCCAATTCATAATCAACAGGAAACAATTCTGTAAAATCACTATCTTGTCGAAGAGATGCAAAAATATCTTCGACATTCACCACAATCACAAGGGAAGGATTCTCAGAAGGGGATGCAGCAAGACTGACCAACCAGCTGTTTTCTCCATAGGAAACCCATTGGGATCTATCGCTGTCGCTGGATCTTTCTTGATTCGTTGAAAGTCCCAATGTTAGGAAATCATTCTGCAGAGCTAAGGCCTGTTCTTGCTTCCGGATATACTTTTGAAGTAAAAGATGACATTCTTGGATAATCTCTTGAGAGGAGCCATCCTGAGTTTTTTTGTCCATATTCTCGATTAAATCCGACAGCAAATAGGCAGCGCCAGGTGATAACCAATACTCGTTATTCATCTCTTTTTGGACGCTTTTGATGATCTCTTCATTGTTTTCGCTCAATTCGAGCAAGCGTCCGGCTGCATACAAGGAGAGGGGGATTCCATATTCATCTGTAAGGTTGTAAGGCAAGCTCAGAATTTTTTTGTAATGTATCAGGGCTTCTGAATTGTTCTCATATTTCCAAAAAGTCCGCGCAAGGAGCAATCGCGCGTACTCTTTTTGCACGGGCTGATCCGCTCCATTCATGGCCTGGTTATACAGCCTGGCTGCACGGGTAAAATTTTTCTGCGCAAATTCTTCCCTTTCGGCCGATCGAATTTTTCGAATGAATTCTGGATCATTCAAGAGTTCTGCTGTACGCTCTATCTCTTGACTGCGCTCCCACGGAAGGAGGAGCTGCCGCCCCTCGACAAGACCGACAAGCACAACTTCAGGATTCACATAACTGATTTTAGCCGGCATAGAATCTTGATCTGATAAAGCGCTTCTCTCCTGTAATTTGATGTTTTCCACAGTGACAAGCAGATGTTGACCGATATCACGTGCCATCCGAACCTTTTCATCTGCCGTCCGCTTTTGAACCAGCTCCCTTTCCTGGCCGACCATGCGGATGGTTATTAAAACGAGAACTATACTGGGGAGCAGGACGGCGATTAAAAAAAGGAGGATTTGTTTTCGGTGACTCCGGCCTTTCATTTCAAGTGGCTATCCCCTATCAAAGAGAATATTCTAATAAAAGGCAGAAGTCAAAATGTCATGAAAATGTCACAAAGGATATTTTCTACTTCTTCTTTTCCCTAACAAGCTCCTCGACTTTAACTTCCCAGATGGTTCCTTCGGAACGTACCTTAACATCTCCTTCAGAATCATAGGATATCCATTTCCCATCTGGTGAGGGATAGAGCCAATCTTTCCCCCAGTTGTTATCATCTGCAGCTAACTCTACGACTTTGTCTCCCTTTTCAGAGACCAAGTATATCCTATTTCTGGATCCGTATTCTTCCTCTTTCTCGCCGATAAAGGCAAAGTGCTTCCCGTTTGGTAGCCAGCTAAGTCCTCCGGCGCGCTTTATGTTGAAGTCCTCAAGATCAAAAATCTCCCGGGCCTTGCCGCCTGAGATAGGAATGACCAAGATTTTCCCATCAGAGATAACGGCGAGCTCTTTTCCATCTGGAGACCAATCAAATCCCTCCTTATTAGAGATGCTCAATATTTTCTTTGCCTCCCCACCGGATGCAGGGATGATATGAAGGCTTGGTTCATCCCCTCTTTTTTCGTCATATCTTAATGTATAGGCAATCATCTTACCATCAGGAGACCACACCGGAAAGGTTTCGTGTTCCGGAGATTGTGTGATATTCATAGGATCACCTTTGTCTGCAGAAGTAACCCAGATGTCCCCTCCATGGACCACCGCAAGTTTGTTCCCATCTGGAGACCAAGCCCATTCATCTCTTCTGCCAAAACCAACAGGCTTTTTATCCCGTCCTTTGAAAACCATAATTGCAGGCCCGGTGGGCCGCGCATCCTTGAGTGAAACCGGCACCACGTAAAGGTTCTCCTTGCCCTCACTCTGTTTCTCGAATAAGAGAAGCCTCTTGCAGTCGTGCGATAGAGAACGAGGCTGAGGTTTGCTCACATCCGAAACACCCAGCTCAATCGGTCTGGCCTCACCACCTGCTATAGGGATCATCCAGAAGGCAAGATCGTCCGAATATTCTGGTTCAATCGGATGACTTCCTTTTGTGATAATCATCTTGCTGTCAGGAGACCAATGGTGAACATACGGCCAAAGCATGAGATCTCTGCCAAGCTCGAAGGATGGGCCGCCGGAGGTTGAAACGACTCTGAGAACACAAGAATATTCGTAGGACGAACGATAAAAAAGCATTTTTTTCCCATCTGGAGACCAGGAAAAAAATCCCCCTACTCCGGGCGTATCTAGATCAAACACTTTTTCGTCAGCTAAACGGAAGAGACAGTACTTAAGGCCCGGAGTAGAGAAAACTATCCAGTTGCTGTCTGGTGACCAGGAAACAGGACGACCGCGACCAAAGATTTTCCGTGGCTCTCTCCCTTCGACAGAGATAGCCCATATCTCAGAATTAGTCTTGGTATAGGCAATAGTCTTGCCATCTGGTGACCATACGGGACGTCCCTCAAACATAGGATCATCTGTAATCTGAGTAAGTGCGCCATCCTCGACTGAAATGATCCAAATGTTACCCTGATATTCTCCTTCGGTTCCAAAGAAAACGATTTTTTCTGAATCAGGTGACCAGGAAACAGGTCCCTGCCACCCGAAATTAATGTCGAGGAGCTTTTTTGGGGGACCTGTTGCCCGCCCCTTTTCTGGAGAAACGGGAACTATCCAGAGGGGTCCTTCTCTTGTGAAGAAAGCGGCTTTTTTTCCATCGGGAGACCAGATTCCGCGCCAAGCATCCATGTCCACA
>Ga0114922_10001045_pt1 | contig 26356 bp, 21 predicted proteins | sample AartaG_FD_100975 | JGI IMG/M metagenome (GOLD analysis project Ga0114922, IMG submission 100975) | Deep subsurface microbial communities from Aarhus Bay to uncover new lineages of life (NeLLi) - Aarhus_00045 metaG | ecosystem: Environmental > Aquatic > Marine > Oceanic > Sediment | place... | reverse complement strand
CCGCCCCTCTGTGCACTACTCCTGCGACTCATTTGGTCGGCTTCAGAAAAGGCTTTGCCGCCCCCGGCAAACCAGTGGACTCTGGGCATGCCTTTCGCAGATGTTCACATCGAGAACAGGCCTTCCGAAGTACACCAGGCCGACCTGATTTTGATGCGATGCAGACTAAAGTTTGCCTCCGTGTCCTCTGCGTGCTCTGTGGCAAAAAAAGCCTTTGTGGCTAACCAAAAAATGTAAAACGAAACCAATTTTCGAAAGGAAAAAATGAACATATACTCAGCTATAACAAAGATTTACGAAAATGAACAACTGGCAGACCCGGCCAAAACGAAACCAATCTTGCCCGGTCTAAAACGACAACTCTCTCGCATTTACTCGTCAACGCGCCCGCGTCCTCGCAAGGCACCCGGCCCCCGGATCCAGACCCCTCCTTACTCCTTACTTCTTACTCCTTACTCCTTTTTTTGTTATAAATTTTCAAACGTTTTACACATTTCGCAAACTTATTCGAGCGCAATTTCACCCCTTTTTCTCACTTTTTCCAAACTTTTCACACTTTGAAACACTTTGTCGAATGTTTCCACACTCCCAACCCCCATTTTTAGCCCAAAAACAAGGGCGATCCCGCACCTGTCAAATTCTCCACCCCCATTTTTAACCCAAAAACCAACCTCCCTCCAACATCACTTTTACTCCCCCCAGTCCTCCCACCCGGCCCCGCTCCGGTCATCAGGAATCTTAAAGTTGGCCACAATACAGTCATAAAAATACCTTACCGTACAGTGAGCACAATCAGCTGCCAGCCTTACAACAGCGGATTCTTGGCTGCCCTGCTCCATTTCAAAGCCAACCCTGACAGTCTTGCTTTCGCCCGATTTAGGCCACAGTTTCTCTCCGCTGCCCACGTCAATAAGCGCAGTTCGTGCAGCCAGAAACCCCTTATAATAGTCCATTTCGCCCATTTTGGTAAGCTGGTAATCTTCTACTACTACCAGCAACACCATATTGGCATCCAACGCCGCTCCCACCTCTACAACCGGCAGAAGTGAGAAATTAGGGTGATTAGAGCGATATTTGGACAATTCATCATAGCCAGCGAGATACTCAGCCTTAATTCTGACTTTTTTTGTGAGATTTTCATTTATGGCCTCTGTCAGGTAATAACGCAGGTTTACCTGGGCTCCGAGCCAGCCGGGCTGATTAACAAGCACCAGCATCTTCTGCTCTTTATGCTTAGTAAGGTCATATTCGGCAGGAATCTTTTTCTCGTACCTGGTCGGAGTACCCAGAACAGGTACAAATCCCGCCAACTTACAACCGCTGTGCGGAAAAACCATAGCCAAACCAAGAAACACGCTCAGTTTTCTCATTTTTTCACCTGCCACGACCTTTTTCCGTTTCACTTAGCCTTGGCTGCTCACCGCCAGCGCCCGAGCCAGTGTTACCGCCCAGCCGCCCGCAATAACGACTATCAAGGCTAAAATCAAATATATTAGCTTAACTTCGGTAAAAAAGCGATTGAGGAAACCAAAATATACTCCAAAAACAGCTATCAGAAAAGCCAAAAATGCCGAAAACACCAGCAAACAACACAATAATGCGCCGGCCGGCTGGATATAAAATGCCTCAAGAATTCTGCCTTGAGCAAAAGTAACCACCGAAGTAGTTATACCACAACCTGGACACGGCAGACCGTAATTCTGCTTAAAGCCGCAGGGAAATGGCCACAGGCTGACTTTATAATGTCCTGACAGCCAGAACAGACCGAATGAAACAATGACCACCAATAAAACGACTCCGGCTGTGAGCCGCTGGTGAAAAGACGCACGACGGTGAATTCTCGGCTTATTTAGCTGTTGGCTTGTTTGCATAACTACGTTAGAATAGGACAAGGTAGTAGTTATGTCAAGGTCACTGAGAGAAAGGCACTAATGGTACTGGAGCATAGAAATCTAAGCAGGATACTCGAGACTGCCATCGTGGCAGCTCGCCTCGCTGGACAGCGGGCGATGGAAGAAATCAACTACCTCAAGGTCTCGATAAAGAACGACAGCGAGCTGGTAACGCAGGCCGACGCTCGATGCCAGCAGATAATAGTGGACCGCATCAAAGAGACCTACCCTGACCACGGCTTTCTCGCCGAGGAAACCAGCGAAGGTAAGATTTTCAAGCAGCCGCCGAGGGCATCCGAGCCTATCTGGTGGGTTATCGACCCGATAGACGGAACCAACAACTTTGCGCACCGGATGCTTCTCTTTACCATAAGTATTGCAGTAATGTACAAGGGCGAACCGATTGTGGGCGTACTTTTCGAGCCGGCCACGGACTCGATGTTCACCACCGTCAAAGATAGTGAGGCACAACTAAACGGCAGAAGAATAAACGCAAGCCAGGAATCGATGGACAACTTTTCAAGCGTAGGCCTAGACAGCCACTTTGATAAAGGGGTGCCGCGGTGGGCACGCGAAATCATCCAGCAGACGAGATTCCGCAATCTCGGCACAACAGCACTGCAACTTGCCTATGTGGCAAAGGGCAGTCTCGTCGCCACTATCATCAACCGCCCGAAGCTGTGGGACATAGCGGCCGGGGTACTGCTTGCTGAGGCCGCAGGGGCCATCCTGAGCAACTGGCAAGGCGGAAAAATATTTCCAATAGATTTGGAAAATTACGAGGGCGAGGAACTGCCGGCAGTTGCCGCCAATAAGAAAGTCCACCCGCAAATCTTAAAGCTTCTAAAGTTTAAAACCGCATAATGGGCGCAACATCTTAAAATATACCGCCCAGAATTCAGAAGGATTGATTGCCGAAGGCCCACAGAAGCTCCGTTCCCATTTAGCACTTTTCGCTATGAAGCTTTAGCGTCTTCTTCTTCTTATTAAAAAGAATGCGCCGAGACCGAGAAGGCATACCGTTGCCGGCTCGGGAGTCTTATTGTCGAAGAACCCCTCCTCATAGGCGGGATCATCTTTATAGTAGGGCTCATCCCGATACTCCCAACTACCTGGGTCGCCGGATGTGCCCCGCCAGCCCCAATAGTCGGTTGGAGCCGAACCAAACGAACCATCGAAAACAGCCGTGTCTATATACACAGGCCAGTCAGGGTCAAACCCCTCAGCCTCATCATCCCACTCGTAATAGAGGCTATAGACGAACCACTTAGTCACATCCTCTCCTATGGTATTGGTAATCCGTGGCCCATACATATAGGCCCATTTGGCGGTCTCTCCCGGGTCAACTACCCAGCCCCCATCGTCGACCTCAACAACCATGCCCTCCGCATCGTATAATACCGTCTGCCAACCAATGTTATTCCACGCCCCGCCCTCCTGATAATCGAGTGTCTGCTGGGGCGTCCGAATGAACCCGACACTGTCCAGAGCATAATGCGCGATGGCTGTGTACGATTCACCATCATCCAGCGAAATACCCCACTTATCCGAGCCGGATACGAGTGTAGCCGAGGCAACTGAGGCCAACGCAAGACACACCAAAGCCCCCAACACACAAGAGAATAACAAGCTTTTCATTGACTTCTCCTGTCAAACACAGCGTAATTACGCGAGCCGCGCAATAATTACGCCTGCCTGACCTAAAGCATCACAGGCACAGACACTCAAATATGAGTATTTCAGCCTGCTCCAACTTAAAAAACTTCTAAATGTACGTCTCTATAGCGTTAAACCGACACAACAGGTGCCGGCCTATTCACCGTCTTGTGCCAAAGCAGCTGGCGAGTCATAAGCGCGCACAGCAAGCACTTCTCCTCTTCAGGCGAAATCGGGTGTATGTATTAAGCGAGTTTCTTCCACCCCATTAATAGAACAGCATTATAACATCTTCAAGCTGTAATGTCAAGCAAAAAATCTACTCAAAAACTTTTATCTTCCACGCACAGCCTCAACCGAATAATCTACCTTGGGTCAGGAACCGGGTGCAGCGCAGCGACCCTTACTTTGCCGCCACTGGGATAGACACTGCTTCTGTCAAGTACGGCTATAGCCCTTTTCTGCGGGCCGTCGATGCCGATGCGAACGAGAATATATGCGGTAAAGACATCGCTCCGCACAGTAACAAGGTCGCTAATCCTCGCAAAAATAACGTCCCGCTCTTCAAAATCATCCGCCGCCCCGCCTAAAGGGTGGTCCGGCGCTGTCAAATCGGGAAAACCATCCAAATCATCATTTTCTTCAGGACCCAAAATGTAGTAATGCATGCTGTAAGCATCTTCATTCTTTTTATTTATTACAGTTGTCAGCTCTCCGATGCTCGCAAAGCCGGCTGTTTCCCTTACTCGGTCAATCCCTGTGGCCGTCTCCCGGTCATCGTAGTTAATGTTACTTTGATCGACAACATCGGTCTTATCTCGATAAGCCACTATCGCCTGGGCAAGAGCAACATTGTTGTAGCCGCCTCGTCTCTGGGAGACCCAGGGTAATTGCGCTATCACATACCACGGTGCGGTATTAATGTTTATTCTGCCGGGAACCTTAAGCTCATCACCATCTACCCCAGTTCCTTCACCCTCGCCGTCACCATCGTTATCAATACCATCACGCGTAGGGTCAAAACGGGTCAGATACCTGAATATCTGCTGGAAATCAGGGTCTGCCAAATCGAGACGCACTTCATCCTCTTCATCCTTATCGGGACTATACCCGATCGCACCGGCGCGGTTCCCCCTGTTTCTATAGTATGCGCCTTTGCGGAAAACCATCCCGATTTCGCCGACATTTGTAAACTTTTCATCTGCAGGATGAGCCTGAATTATACCTGTGTTGGAGTCCTCGTGGTTGTTATCACCGCCAAGCGTTGAACCGCTACGGGGAGCCGACCACAAGCGCCTTATGTTCTTGTGCGGCCTAATGTCCCTCCGAACACTGCGAGAAATAGAATCTGCATTGGGATTTAACCACGGGCTGCCGTTAGCGTTGGCGTCCGGCACAAGGCTCGAATCAACAGTAATCCAAATATCACGACCATCATTGGCACGGACGCGGCGCTGCAGTTCTACAAGGTCGCCACCCTCGAAAATTTCACTATAACGAGCAAAAGGTGGTTCTTGCACGGAAGCAGCAGAATCTACGTTCAACTCCGCTTCCGGGTCTTCAAATAGTATTACGTGAAAGTCTTCTGTGCCCGACCATTCAATATCATACTCCTTCGCGCCAAAAACAGGGGCACCAATAGGGCCACCAGGAGTCTCACCTATCACGAGCTTCCAGTCGTTTTCGATGGGCGCTTTATCCAAAGGATAAGGCTTATAAAGCTCTATCGCATAGGACCGGTAGATGACAGGCCCAACCTCCCCCCCGGGACCAATAGGGCCGCCAGGAGGAATGAGTTTCTTGAATTTATGGACCAGTTCGGATATATAAATACAGGGACTTTCAAAGCCGTAATACCTCTTGCCACCGGTCGGAGGCGGATCAAAGACGGTAACATTTGAATCGCCATCGCGAAAATCAATCAGGTTAACGGCTACCTGCGCAGCCACATCCGCGAAATTGGGGTCGGCGAGGGCCTCTCTTACTGTCTCGTATACATCTCTGGCATTAGCGTCGTTGATATTGAGCATCTTGTCACCATTCGGGGCTGTAATACGGTCCATATTGTAGGTTGTAGCAATGTGGCGATAGTTGTAATCATCAGCATCCGAAGAACTGTTGTTGGCGTACCAAAACCACTCATTGGCATCCGTAATAGAGTGGTCGGATTCATTGCGGGGGACGTAAGGTTTCCAGCCAAACGCTTTTGTCCAAAGATTACCGATTCGTGTTTTAATCGACGTCTTACTAATTATGTATCTATTTCGCAACTTCAACTCATCGGAGATATCGAAAGGGGTCCACAATCCATCGGGCTTCTCTATTCGCCAGACAACATCGTCCATATATCTGGCGAGGTCCCAGGTTTCGCGCCCCTCTCTCATCCTATGCAAGTTACTAAACGGTGTTGCTCCGCGTCTCAAAGCGGCCAGATTTATCTGGGACAGACTTGAGCCATCGATTCTATCGCGGCTGGGTGCCCCATTGGGGTCGAACTCATACGCCGTGTTGACATTTATCATCCCGCCGTTGTCGATGACCCTGATAGCGGCGTAAATGGGTTTGCCCTTGCCGGACGTCGTACCATCAAGCTCAACCCACTTCGAATCGGCCACGCCGTCACCATCTGCATCGGCGGGCTGTTCCTCTAAATCCCCGTTGTTTTTTAAATCTATCCTCTTGCGGTCCTCGATAATCTCCGCGGGCACATCCTCTCGACTTGAATCGCCCCACTCACGATTTATGTACCCTGTAACATCGCTTATCTGCCGCCACCTATAGTCATTGCTGTCTTTATACGGTTCAAGACTTGCCAGCCATTTGTCATTGTCGCCGGGGTAGTCGTAGTATTCGGCGCCGTTGCCGGGCACATCTAAAGCCAGTTCCCGCGATATCTTCGCAAGCACCGCTTCAACCGCGAAATTCAGCTCCTTGTTTTCTGATATGGCTGAAGTCGCGATTTTGTCCACCCGGGCGGCCATGAGAAATATCGTCCCGACAATAGCAAGCAGACTCGTCAGAACCACCGCTAAAATAAGCGCCGAGCCGGCCGAATACGTGATTTTCGAAAATTTCCTTTTTCCCATTTTCACTTTTCCCAATTAACCGCCCAGGTAAACAATATGGGTGAACTCTCTACCCTTTTCGCCATCCTGCTCTATAATTCCACGGGAATCATACAGCCTGAAAGTGAACTTAAGGGCCTTCGGAAAAGCTGAAAAATCCTCGTCAGCTCTATTTTCCGCTTCTTCGATAGAGTACCAGTCAGGTTCGCCTATTGAGTCCGGGAGATTAAAGTAAACGCCGAATTCGTTAGGCATCGGCATCAAGTCGAAGTGAGAATCATCGTCATCTCCGTCGGCGTCGGGGTCGTCACTCGGGAACCAGTAGAAGCGGTCATCGTCCTCGTCCCAATACGCCCACTGGATTGCAAAGCTGCCGACACCCTCGCACATCAATTTATGGTATGTGTAAGGGTCATCCATATCAATATCAGGCCGAGTTTCAAAACACACACTTACTATCCTGCCGTATTCATTTGCATCCACGGTCTTCCACTCTGCCAACGACAACCTGTCATGCTCCAACTCCTCATTATTGTTCTTAAAGTTAAAATTTGACATATTCACATTGGGCCACTCTTCCACCCTGTCGTCAGCGGTTAATAGGTGCTGTCTTCTGGCCAGCAGGCTCAGGTCTTGGGCCTGGCCATAATAGACCCTCGCCATATTCCCACTGACTACCAGGTCGCCGTTCGGATCCGGGCCCGGATCGATGCTGTTGGCTTCGTACGTTTGTATCGACTGGAAATCGCCGTTCGCAAAGAACATAATCTGGTCGTAGCGATTTGGGTCCGCTTGCTCGAACCATATCAGAAGCGGCGCATCGGTCCGTATACCCGCGAAATCGGTGTTTAGCTGGTCGGTAATGGCCCGCAGCTTTCGCGTAATCTCGGCGTTCGCCCTGGCGGTGCGATGCGACTCTATACTCACATTGAATATCACACCCGCAAAGGAAAGCACCATAGATAAAAGCGCAACTGCAACTACAAGCTCAATTAGTGTAAATCCTTTTTTCATTTTAGAACGCCTAAAACGACATCGTTCTTTGATACACTGCGATACAGGGATTTCGACCGCCGTTGACAGGCGGCGGGACCACCCAGGCGTCGCCTCCTTCCCAGTCGGCATCGAGCAAAACCGTATCGTCATCAGATGCATATCGCTCTAATACGCGATAGCGCCGGCCGGTCTTGTCATCAACAATCCTGCACCCATCGGTAATAAACCTTTTATCGCCGCCGGTTATCCTAAGCTCGTTGTCCTTAAGTCCACCCTGTGAGACACCGACCTTGACCGGCCTCGGCCAATTAATAAAACCACCGCCATCGGGGGCATGGTATTCCCGGTTGCGGCCGACTTTCCTGCACACAAAGACCGTTACCTCTACGTCCGGATTAAGGTTAGAGTTGGGGTCGTACCTGCTGGTGAGTCTGCACAGGGCCGACCAGTAATACCGCTTCTTCGAGATGTCGGTCCCGGCCGACGGGTATGTAAACTCATTAGGGTCAATCTCGTCCGTAGCTGGAAAGACATCTCCATCGTTAAAGTCGAAAAGCTCCTCGCCGCGTCTGGCCCCACCGCTCAGCTTATCAGGGCGAAAGTCATCAGTTGAATTACACGGGTCGCCGACAGCATAGAGTCTTACTTTCGCGAAGGCCTCGTCGGTTACTATCGCCGCCTTTGTCTGCTCGATGGCGATGGTGGTATAGTGTATACCGACGGGAAATACGCCGGCTATAAAAATCATGCCGACGGCCAATACACCAACCGACAGCAGGACCTCGGTAAGAGAAAAACCACGATTTTTCAGTTTGTAGCCCATTCTTATATCTATGAACTATCAACAACAACCTGACAACTAATTCACCTGTTTATTAAAGTGCCGGTGTAGGGATTTATATAAATCTCTTCCAAATATTCCAAACATTCCCTGTAAGCCCGGCCTCTGTTATAGGCCTCTTTGAATTTGATCCTGTCATAAATAATAAAACTGTTTCGACTCAGTTCAGGCCCGTACCCCAAATCAGGTGGCGAGCCGTTGAAATAATCATCCTGAATGAACATGCCGGTCTTATTATCTACAATGTTTTCCGGGGAATTAAAGACCTCATCCCTGGAATCGTTAAGGTTTCTCGGCTGTCTAATACCATCTCTATTGCTTGTTTCCACCCTGTGTTTGACCAGCTTGCCGGACGGTGAAAATATGACCGAAAAGGTAGTTGTATCATTCACTTCCGCCGGCCCATTTATCTCACTGTCCATATTAATACGATCATCTTTGCACTCAACATTGCCCCTGAAGCCGGTTCTTTGAACGACCTTCAAATCCATCACGCCGAACGAATCGGGCAGTTTTATCGGCTTCATGCCCTCAACCGCCCGGAAGCCGTTGGCCAGCTCGGTATTTGGCTTGTCGTGTATTATGAAAATCATGTATTGAGGGGCTTTCAGTGGTCCTTCGTGATGGTAGGCCTTTTGGAACCTGATACCGACAGAGTGCTGTTCTCTCGCGGCGATGGCCCTCGCCGAGGCCAGTGTCGCGCCTATCATGGCCCGTGCGCCCGCCTGTGACTGGAATGAGTCAATAAACGCACGTACGGCCGGCAGCCCGAAAACAGTAAGCAGCGCCACCGCCGCGATGACAACCGTCATCTCGGTCAGTGTAACAGCGGATTGTCTCGATTTCGCTCTCATTTTTTTCGCCACAGGGCCATAAATAAACAAACATCACTTTCTATCTATTTGTTATGTCATCAGTATTTCCGAAGATTCCGTCCGGCCCGGCCGAAGTAATCAATGGAAAACTCCTCCTACTTTTCTTTCTATCGCTCGGAGAAGTTGATGGTCTCTCGTCGTAGTAATCATATCGCAGCGTCCTGCCCCACGGGTCGACAAGCCGCAGCAGCGGATAAACCCTGCCGTCAACTGTAATTTGCAAATCATCACCGCGAGCGTCTTTGTTGGTTATCAGGGCCCTGACAATCCCGCCTCTATCCGGTCTGTAAATCTTATCGAGCGTCGCCCTGCACGATGGGACCCTACTTAGGAAAAAATACAACGCTTCGCTTCCCGAATAATCATCCTCGTGGTCGCCGGCGATATCCGAGACCGACACATCCAACACGTCTCCCAATGCCTCTTCAAGTTCTTCCTTCCTAAAACCATTGCAGTCTATCGGAAAATCAAGCCCAAGATAAAAGTCTCTTTTTTTGTCAGAGTAAGTCGTGGGAACCTCGTAGTCATATCCGTAATCCGCAAATTCCTCAAGGGCGGCATCAAGCAGCTCAAAAGTCTCCTTCATAAGTCGCTCCTTGCCGCGGTGGTCAATACGAGCGGCAATACCTATCACCATCGTGGTCAGGATTGCAATTATGGCCACGACAATTATCATCTCCACAAGGGTAAAGCCCGTTTTGTGCTCGTAACTTCTCATAGCTTTAGCTTGCTCAACTATGCAGGGGGGAAAGGCTCTATCTCAAAAGTTGAAAATATCGTCGCTTGTCCCGTATTCACCGTCCGCCCCCGCTGAAATCAATATGTAAGAATAGGGCCTGTGCGGCCATCCTGTGTCTATTGTCACCTTCGGGTCTATGATTTTGTAATCGATGTAGAAAACTCGCTCGTCCGCGAGCTTATGCGGGTCCTGGTCGGGGTCAGGCTCAGGCAGCCTGCCCAGGGCAATCAGCGGCATATTATCACGGACCTTGTAGATTTGGTCATCCTGCCTCCCGGACTCCATCGTTTTGCTGGATGTGTCCGCCCTGTAATAAAGAATCGGCGTACCTGCCTTGGCGGTTTCACCGTTATCCAAAGTTATCTTCTTAACGCCAAATACGTCACAAAGAACATAGGTTTCTTTTTTCAGCACCCAGGTATCATCGAACAAACCGTCTTTCCCGCCCAGTCTAAATGCACTGGCCGTCGCAAGCTGCAGATAAGGTCCTCTTCTGGCATCCAAATTCTCGCGACCATCACTTCTTCTTGGGTCCAGGTCCTCAGGATAAAGCTCATAATTGGACTCACCTGGAAGGTCAGTTCGAAGGTCGCTTCTGAAACTTGAGTCCTCGTGAAAGCCCATCAAATCCTGGCCCATCATGGCCTCAGCAAGCTTTTGTGCACCTGTGTAAAATCCAGGGCTATATTCATCTCTTTCTGGCCCGGATGGCGGATAATCACCGTAGTCACCCTTAAAGGCCGTCAGGGCAAGGTCAATAGTTGTAAATTGGGCCTTTTGCTGAGTTTCTTTGGCGATTCTCCGCACCATGGCCAGTGCCGGGATAAGTAGCGCAACCAACATCGCGATTATCCCAACCGCCGTCAACAACTCTACAATCGTAAATCCTGTCTTTTCACACTTCACGATCTTCCCCTTTTACAAATTCTTAACGCCTTCTTTACGTCCTCGGCAGCAGCTTAAATAACAAAATCCTTTCTACTACAATCCGTATAACCAACTTTTCTCAAGCCACCCATCAAGCAGTATGCAAAGGTCCGGATAGCCGACTTCTCCTGAGCCATCGATATCGCCTTTAAGGCACGCTCCTTCCGGCACCTCTCCCCACTCGTCCATCAAAATTGCATAGTCAACAAAACTGACAATCCCATCGTCATCAAGGTCGGTAGCCGGCAACTCCGCCTCGTAGCAATTATCATCCCGCCAGTTGTTTGAATTACTGTTGGCCATCCAGTAGTCAGCAAAAAACGAAAAATCATCGAAATCAATAATACCGTCCTTGAATAAATCGTATTCATCCTCCGGCCCTTCCACCAGCCACTGCTCTACCAACATTCCCAAATCGACCCCATCGATATAGCAGTCGCGGTCAAAGTCTTCCGGAAGATAACCAAAACCTCCGCAGTGGGTATTGAACCTTACCACGTCCCATTGTGTCATATAGCCGGTATATGTGGAGCCTCCTGCATTTACCCTTATGCCCAGAGACAATTTGTGTGAGTCTGCGTCTTTATATTTCTCCTCGACAGTGTAGATAGTGTAGATTTGGTCATAGTATTCGCCTCTCACGTCTGACCCGACACTGTTCGACTCCCAGACAACCTCATCGTCAATTAGCATAACTGCGCTGCGCTCACTCGGGTCCCATGGGTCAGCCGTATGCATAGTCTCCAGCCTTACGTTAAAAATTATTTCGTTGACATCCTTCAGGTAAACCTGCTGAGAAACACTCGCCATATCCCCCGTGGCAAACGTTTTGTACGGATCCGAAGAAACAACTAAATAGTGGTCCCCGTGGGTTAGCCAATCCGCATCGTCCGAAACGCGCCCGGAGAAATCAGGCACCGGCACATTGACATCACACCAGCGATAAGGCGCCTCCGTCGTGATATCAAATGTCTTGCCATCATATTCAAAACTACCGTTCACAACCACACCGACACCGGCCCGTACCTGCCCGGCCAATAGTAACACAACCATAACTACCGTAATAACTGCTATTCTTTTCATCACTGTCCCCTAATTACTCACTAACCTGTAACTATTATTCCACAACCTTTGTTGCCAACCATACAAACATAGATTAAATCGGTTTCTAAACCTTCGGCTCACACAGCCGTTAGTAACCGATAGCACCATTTCTCAAAAATTAAATATATCGTCTTCCGTGCCATACAGGCCATCAAATCCCGCCGAAATAAGGATGTAAGAATCCGGCCTGTGGGGCCTGCCCCTCCTCATCCTGATACTCGGGTTCCTCGTAACTCTATAAAATCTTTCGCCCTCACTTTCAGTGGGCGCCTGGAAAAGCGGATGTTCCTCCGGGGATGCAAGGTCCCATGGCTTGCCAAGGTCAAGCAGCTCATGATTGTCCCGGTAATCGTAAAAATTACGAGCCTCAACAGAGGGATTAGTCAGGGGTGGCAAATAATAATTGGGGTCGTGCAGATTACCCGCCGGGTCTGCCTTATAATACAGTATGGGCATGCCGATTTTTTTGCCGGTCTCCTTGTTTGTCACACGCGCATACTCGTCGCAGAGAACAAATAAATCCTCGCTGTCCCCGCCAAAAGCGGGCCCGGTATTTCCCTGCCCGTACAAATTCCACAGCCTGTAGGCGTTGGCATTCTCAAGTTGCAGATAAGGGCCTTTTCTGGCTGCCAGATTCGGCACGTCTGGATCATCACCTGGACTGGTCGGATCCTTGTCATACAGCAGATTGTTTTGGCCATCCTCTAAATCGCTTCTGAAATGCGAATCCGGGTGAAAACCCATCAAATCCTGGCCCACCATCGCTTCACAAAGCTTCATCGCTCCACAGTAATCGGCATTATCCTCATCCAGTGCGCTTGAATCAGGATAACCTTCCTCCACGCTTTGGAAAAGCTCCATCGCCGCCTCAATGGCGTGGAACTGGGCCCTCTGCCTCACCTCTCTGGCGTATCGCTTGACCATGGCAAGAGACGGCACAAGCAGGCTCATGAGAATTACAATGATACTCATAACGGTCAGCAGCTCTATAATGGTAAACGCCGCTCTCTTATTGAATTGTCTTATGATTGCCTTCATTTTCTTACCCTCTAACAAATTAAACATTTCATTTGCCCGTTTGGTTTTTACGCACTGCTTAAACCTGTGATGATTTGTATCATCGGCAGGAATATCGCCAGCACGATGGTCATAACTACAGCGCCAAGTACCAGAATCATAATCGGCTCAAGCAGCGACATTAACGACGCAACCAGTACATCGACCTGCTCATCATAATTGTCTGCCACCTTCATAAGCATCTTATCTAAGTCGCCTGTCTCCTCACCCACCGAAACCATGTTGGCGACAATCAGGTCAACGGTCTTCGACTGCTTCAACGGACCGGCAAAGGTGTCCCCCTGCCTGATGGAATTGTGAACGTTGCCGAGCATATTGGCAAAGACCTCGTTCCCCGCTGTCTCACGGCTGACATTAATAGCATCCAGAATCGGCACACCTGCGCTAATCAATGTCCCCAACGTCCTTGTCCACCGTGTAACAGCTATTTTACCGCTGAGCTGGCCAATAATCGGTATCTTCAATTTAACGGTATCCAGAACCAGTCTGCCAGCGCGAAACTGCCTTGCAATCCTGAGCAGAAAAATTATTCCAAACGGCACCCCTAATAGAATCGCCCAGCCAAACTTATATGCAATCCACGCACTTATACTAAGTACGGTGCGCGTTATCGCGTTCATTTGCTGGCCCTCTAACATCTCGGTAAGAACAGCATCAAACTGAGGCACCACAAACGTCATCAATAATAATAAAATAATGAACGCCGCACCCAAAACCACAATCGGATAGATCATCGCGCTTATAACTCGTGATTTAAGTTTCTGGGCCTTCTCCATAAAATCAGCCACACGCGATAGGATTAGATCCAGCACGCCGCCGGTCTCACCGGCTGCCACCATACTGACCATCAGACGGTCAAAACTACGCGGGAATCTCCCCAACGCTTCCGAGAGCGTTGCGCCGCCCTCGATGTCATCGGCCACATAACCAACGACCTTCTTGAATGTCCCGGACTTTTGTTGCTCCTCAAGAATCCTGAGCGACCGCAAAATGGGCAACCCGGCATCCTGGAGCGTCGAAAGCTGTCTCGCAAACTGCGTGACAATCTTGACCTTGACCTTCCCGCCCGCGCCTCGCCTGGCTTTGGGCTTTGCTATGGCTCTCGCCGCAGCTTTTTTCCCGGCACCATGCTCACGAACCTTGGTGGGAAAATAACCCAAATTGCGTATCTTGCTTATTGCTTCCTTCTGACTCAGGGCCTCCACTTCATTCTTTATTGCTACACCCTGCGAATCCAGTGCTTCATATTTAAAAACAGGCATCCGAAACACCTCCTTTGGATTAAAGATTACCTACCGAATGTTCCACAACTGCAATCCTTACTTACGCTTCATAAGTCGTTTCTTTTACTACCTCGTCCATAGTGGTAATGCCATCATATATAGCTTCCAGGCCATTATCGCGCAAAAGCCTCATGCCGCCTTTTTGACCGGCTGCACGCAACACAGCCGTTGAGGCCTGGTTCATAATCAATTCACGTATCTCATCGGTGAACGCCATAAGCTCAAAAATACCCGTTCGCCCCCTATAGCCGGTATTATTGCACCTGCTGCAGCCCCGCCCGTAGTAGAACTTTTTCTCGTGGATCTCCTCCGGCGTAAGGCCCACTTCCGCTAATTGTAGATCGGTCGGCTCGTATGGCGTCTTGCAATGCTCACATATCTTTCTGACTAATCGCTGGCCAACAATACCTTCGAGCGTAGCTGTCATAAGAAACGGCTCCACCCCTAAATCTAAAAGTCGCGCTATTGAGCTTGGGGCATCGTTTGTGTGTAATGTGGTAAATACTATATGGCCTGTCAGAGACGCCTGCGCAGAAATCTCCGCTGTCTCAAGGTCACGAATCTCACCAACCAGTATAATATCAGGGTCCTGACGCAAAATTGACCGCAGACACCTCGCAAATGTAAGTCCAATGCCCGGCCTCATCTGAACCTGAATCACACCGTCAAGGTCATATTCTATCGGGTCTTCAGTTGTGATTACCTTTGTCTCTATATTATTAAGTTCGGTTAAGGCCGAGTAAAGAGTCGTGGTTTTGCCGCAGCCCGTGGGGCCTGTAACAATTATAATACCGTTAGGCTTATCAATAAGCTGACGGAACAATTTGAGCTCGTATTGCCTCAGCCCCAGTTTCTCCAAATCCAATTGAAGCTGACTTCTATCAAGAACACGCAGTACGACACTTTCTCCAAACATCGTGGGCAGAACACTAACCCGCAAATCAACCGGCTTGCCCTGAACAGTCAGTGATATTCGCCCGTCCTGCGGCAATCGCCTCTCCGCGATGTCCAGGTCCGCCATAACCTTTATACGAGAGCTAAGTGCCGCAGCGATGTATTTCGGAGGAGGAACCATCTCATAAAGCACACCGTCAATACGGTAACGCATCTTGTATTCATTCTCAAACGGCTCAAAATGAATGTCCGATGACTTATCACGAATTGCTTGCAGCAGAACCAGGTTCAGCAGTTTCTTTACAGGATTTGACTCAGACAGCTCCTTTAACTCATCTAAGTCAATACTTTGATTCCTGCCTTCAAATTCCGCAAGGTAACTGTCCTGTTGTATTTCATCTATCAACTCGTTTATCGCTTCTTTTTCTTCTTCTCCCTCATAATACTTGGCCAAAGCACTCTCCAGCGCCTCAGAGTCGGTCATCCTCGCGACTACTCTAAAACCCGTCAATGTGCTCAAATCATCGGCTGCTCTGAAGTTATCAGGATTGTCAAGGGCAATAACCAGCTCGTTTTGTTCTTTATTGTATTCTATTGGTATAATACGATACGTCTTTACCATTTGCGCTGGCACCTTCTCGATTACATCAGGAGGCACCTCAATATCGCTCAACTTCACAAATTCCATCCCCCGCTGGGCCGCCAGAGCAACTTGAAGCTGCTTTTCATCTATCAACCCAAGCTCAAGGAATATCTGCCCTATTTGGACACCACCATGGCGCTGTTTCTGGATTATTAGACATTCATGGACCTTCTCTCTTGTCAGAACACCCATTTTTATAAGTATCCTGCCAAGCGTCCTGCCTCTCAATTGCTCTATTGGAGGAAGTGCTTTTCCCGTTTTTACCTTGTCCATTTGGCCTTTACCTCAATTCCAGTTCCATTTCAATTCTTGCTTATTATATCACATTAAAGCCTTTTTGGCAAGCAAATTACGAATTGGACATATAGTTATTAGGACTGTACCTAATCCCCATTTTATCCCCCCCTAAAGCCCCTGACGTCCGAAAAATCGGTCTTCTTCTTGCTCCCTCACAAAAAAAATACCAGCCGACTCCACGCCTGTGCTGGTACTTCGCAAAACCTGTCCTCAGCACTCACATTAATTAATCAGTCCTGAGAATCGGCCCCATATCCTCAAACTCTGCTCGTTTTCCTTTTACTTTTACACCTCTTAGCCTGGTCATAGCCTTGTCCTGCAATTGGCCCGGCTGACGGGACTTGTCCAGCATCTCTTCCATAGTAATCTTGCCCATCTCATACAGCTGCCACAGGTGGTCATCCAGAAGCTGCATCCCCAATTTCTTGCCTGTTTGGATACTCGAGTCAAGCCGGTAAGTCTTGTTCTCACGGATAAGATTCGAAATCGCCGGAGTGACAACCATAAATTCATAAGCGGCAATCCTTCCTCTGCCGGTAGCCAGAGGACAGAGAGCCTGACTGAGAACCGCCATCAGATTGGCACTTAACTGAGTGCGAATCTGCTCCTGCTGGTTTACAGGAAAAACATCGATAATTCTCGTAATCGTCCCCGCAGCGCTTATCGTATGCAGTGTACTAAACACAAGATGGCCCGTTTCAGCGGCCCTGATAGCCGATTCGATGGTTTCCAGGTCTCGCAGTTCGCCTACCAGAATCACATCAGGGTCCATCCTCAAAACGCGTCTCAACGCCTCCCCAAAGCTCGGCACATCAACGCCAACTTCCCGTTGATTAATAATAGATTTCTTATGCGTGTGATAATATTCTATCGGCTCTTCAACGGTTATAATATGGCGGTCAAAGTTCTCGTTAATGTAGTTTACCATACAAGCCAGAGTAGTCGTCTTACCGCACCCGGTCGGGCCTGTAACCAAAAATAACCCTCTCGGCCTGCGGCACAAAGCAGCACAAATCTTAGGCAACCCTATCTCCTCAAAGGTCAAAATTTTCGTCGGGATAAGACGCAAGACCACCGTAATATTACCTTTTTGCCGAAAAACAGACACACGAAATCTTGCTTCCTCACCATAGGCAAAGCCAAAGTCGGTTCCACCCTCTTCATGGAGTTCTTGTTGATTTCGCTCAGGCGTGATGCTTTTCATCAAGGACACCGTATCCTCAGGTTCAAGTACTTTGGTCTCGAGAGACCTGAGCTGGCCGTCTATCCTCAGTACCGGCGCCCGGTCGACAACAAGGTGTATATCCGAGCCCCCTTGTGTAACACAGGCCTGTAACAAGCGGTCCATATTGACTGTTGCCATTTGAAAATCCCTAAATGACTTAGTTTGTTTAATCGGTAACCGTGACTTCTGTATGTGATATCTTGATGACCTCTTCTGGCGTAGTTGTGCCTTTGAATATTTTTCTCTTACCGTCCTCCATCAACGTTCTCATCCCACTTGCTCGGCAGGCCTTTCGCAATTCCGTAGTAGGGGCTTTTTCAAAGGCCAATTCCCTTATCTCGCTGTTTAGTTCCACCATCTCAAAGACAGCAATTCGGCCCTTAAAGCCGGTATTCTGACACTGGCTGCACCCAGCACCCTTGTAAAAAGAATGCTTTCCAATGTCCTCCCGCGTAATATTGAGCAACTGCAGAGATTTCGGATTCGGATTTTCATCTACTACTTTGCAGTTCTTGCAAATAACTCTCACAAGTCTTTGCGCCATAATAGCTTGTATTGAGCTGGCTACGAGGAACGGCTTAACGCCCATATCTATTAGGCGCGTAATTGCACTGGGAGCATCGTTGGTGTGCAAGGTACTGAAAACCAGGTGTCCTGTAAGTGCTGCCTGAATCGCAATATCAGCGACCTCGCCATCTCGAATTTCACCGACAAGTATAATATTAGGGGCTTGTCGCAGCATCGCCCTGAGAATCTTCCCAAATGTCAACTCAATTTCTTCTCTGACCTGGCACTGGTTCATCCCGTCAAAGTTGTACTCGACAGGATCCTCAGCCGTAAGGATTTTCTTGTCCGGCCGGTTAAGTTCCTGCAGAGCGGCATATAGCGTCGTAGTTTTTCCGCTACCTGTCGGGCCCGTAACCAAAAAGATGCCGGTGGGCCTTTTGATTATCCGTTGAAAGCGTTCATAATCATCCTGCTCAAAGCCCAGTGCCCGAATACCAATGTTGACCGCATCTGGACGCAAAATTCGCAATACTACACTCTCCCCATGATTCCCCGGCAATGCCGAAACACGAAAATCAATATCCTGGCCTCCGATCATGCGCTTAATACGACCGTCCTGGGGCAATCTCTTCTCAGCAATATCCATACCAGATAGAATCTTCAGTCGCGTGATCATTTGTGCCTGCATGTTCTTCGGAATGTTATCTTTCTCCAGGCATACACCGTCAACACGGTATCTTATGCGTACTCTGTCGGCCATCGGTTCAATATGGATATCACTGGCTCGCATATAGTAGGCATTATCTATTATAAGATTCACCAGCCGGACAATGGGACCGTCGTCACGACCGCCTGCCGCTTCAGCACGCATAGCTTCCGCTTGTAACTCCTGACTGGCCTCGGCAAGTTCCGCAGCAGTTGCATCAATACTGTGGTTTAATCTGTCATCCTCCTCGCTTCTCACCTGGTCCAGTTCATCCTGGATGTAGGAACTGATTTTCGAAGGGCTCGCCAGACAGCAGTCCAACTCCCTATTCAAGCTGAACCGAATCATATCCATCGCATCTAAGTCTAATGGGTCGCTGATGATTAATTTCAACCTGCCGTTTTCCATGCCAAGCGGCAGGATATTGTGTTTCCTCATAAGGTCTGCCGGGATAAGCTTCATCACATCAGCAGGGATGGTAGTTCGATCCAGGTTCACGTATTCTAATCCAAATTGCTTGGCAATTGTCTTGGTCAAGGTTTCTTCGTCCAAGAGGCCCTGTTGGAGCAATACTTGGCCAAGCCGCTCATTCTTGGTCTTGGATATCTTGATGGCCTTGATAAGCGGCTCCTTCTGGACCAGCCCCGCCTTAAAGAGCATTTCACCTAAACGTCTACGCTTCTTCGCCATATTTACCTCTATTATGCCAATCTCGTGTAAAAACTATTATACCATTTTCAAGGCAATTAGTCAAATCTACAATTGTGACCGGAGCATATTCAGGGCTGTCTGCGCTGCCTGAACACGTATAAACTCTCGATCGCCAGATATAACTAAGCGTTTCGTTTCGCAGCCATTATCGGAATCTATGCTGACATAAACCAAACCAACGGGTTTTTGTTCACCGCCGCCGGTTGGGCCGGCTATACCGGTTATACCAATGGCAAAATCTGTTCCGGCATTTTCTCTGGCGCCCTGGGCCATGGCCTTCGCCACCTGCTCGCTTACAGCCCCATATTCTTCAATCAAATCAGCTGGTATCCCAAGCTCCTCGGTCTTAGCATTATCGCTGTAAGTAACCCAGCCCCTTGTAAAATATCTGCTCGCCCCGGGCACATCAGTCAGCAGCTTTGCCAGCCAGCCTCCCGTGCAGGATTCGGCCACGGCAATTGTCTTTTTCTGCTGAGCCAATTTTTCGCCCACCACCTCGCCTAAAGTCTGCTCCCCCCTGCCGTAAACCACCTCCCCCAGTAACCCCATCAACAATTCTTCATCTTCCTCGGCCATCTCCCGGGCCTCACCTTCACCTTTTGCCGTTGCGATAATATGCAGAGTAACCACGCCACGGCAGGCCGTGCAGTTGATTAGCGGGTTCCTCCCTCGTTTCATAACCGTGCCGACTAATTCAGCGATTATTGACTCACCGACCCCAAAGCACTTTAGTTTTCGCACAACTATCATCTGTCCACCGGCAAATTGTTTTAGCTCGGGCAAAACCGAACCTTCAAACATTTGCTCCATTTCCGACGGCACCCCGGGCATACCAACATACAATTTGCCCTCCTTCCTGGCCATAATCCCCGGCGCAGTACCAAGATTGTTCGCAAGGGCCCTTGTACCGGCTGGTATATACGCCTGAACCTTCGCTTTCTCGGGCATTTGCAAACCTCGCCGCCCGAAAAAATCCTGTATCTTTTGCAGAAGTTCACTCTGCATTTCCAGTTCAACCCCGAGCAATTTCGCGAACGCCTGGCGCGTCAAATCATCATCGGTCGGACCTAAACCACCCGTTACCAGAATCAACTCAGCGTCACCACCTGCCAAATTCAATGCTCGGACAATCAAGTCTATATCATCCCCAACAGTATAGGAGCTGACAACGGGTATCCCAATCGAAAGCAGCCTTCTGCTCAGATACCCGGCATTACTGTCCACCGTTTGGCCGCTTAAGACCTCATTCCCAACGCTGACGATACTCGCTTTTCGCATAGCCCTAAAACTCAATAAGTGCCTTGACCACGCCGTCGCGATACCCCGCAACCATATCAAAGGCCTCCTGAGTCTGCTCAAGTTTGAACCTATGGGTAATCATAAAGTCAACACTGATTTTGCCGGAGGCTACCAAATCAATACAAGCCTCGGTGCATTTATTTTGTCTTCTAACGTTTATAAGAGTGATTTCTTTTCTGCGCATCTTATCAATAACCAAAGAAATTCTCTCTGTGCGTGGAATCCCTATAAGCATCAACTTGCCGCCCGGCTTGAGTAGCTCGACGGCCTGGTCAATAGTCTCCTGTTGACCCGCACACTCAAAGACAACGTCCATTCCGGCAGATTCGCGATGAAGAATTTCCTCGACTATATCTTCCCCGTTCGGATTGCCGACCCAGCTTGCGCCGTTCTTTTTCGCAACTTCAATGCGCTCATCAATCTTTTCAGTCACGTAACAGGCATTCGTATTTTCAGCCTTAGCACTGACCAGACAGCTCAAACCGATTGGGCCCGCGCCGAGAATCGCTATGGCCCCGTCTTTCGGTAACTTGGCCTCTTTGACAGCGTACAAACCTATGGCCAATGGCTCGCACAATACGCCCTGAGCAAAACTGATTTTACCGCCCATGGGAAAGCAACAATCTTCAGGCATAACTATGTACTCGCATAAACAGCCCTCAACCTGACCGGGACAGCCAAGAAATTTTAGATTTCGACAGGTATTTCTTCTGCCCTGCTGGCATTGGTCACAAGCCCCGCACGATATTGCCGGGTCAACGACAACACCATCCCCCACTCCAACGCGGGTAACTCCCCCGCCGACGGCCTTAACCGTCGCAGTGCATTCATGGCCGACTATGAACGGATACTCAACAATTTGCGATCCTATCCTGTCGGTCTCGTAATAGTGCACATCGGAGCCGCAGACGCCGACCATCTCAATTCTCAATAAAACATCGTTATCTTCCTTTATACTCGGCTCCCGAACATCTACCAGCTTTATTTGCCCAATACCAGCCAATACAACCGCCTTCACAAAATCTCTCCGAGAAAATGTTACCTTTGCACACTGCTAACGTAAAATTCACCTTTACTTATGTTAATTAAGAAGATACGACTTTATAACAAAAAATCATGTCTTTTCCCATGATAATTATTCGCACCCACAACTCTTATTGTCAGGACTGACCACAATAATATAGTAACATCACTTTTGAGATATCCCCCGTCCCATAACGTGGCCCACCAAATTAAGTTCCGGGCTTCATAGGTCGATAATGAGAGAAGTTGGTTTAATGCGCTGACGGTGCATTTGTTAGCAATGCACGACCATGTAACGAGACACAAAAATGAAGAGAGCCTTCTCACTCACTGAATTATTGATAACAGTTGCTGTCCTCGGCATCCTCGCCGCTGTTGCTCTGCCCGTCTTTCAGTCGCACACCCGGCAAGCCAGAGAAGCCGCAGCAAAGGATAACCTGCGCATTTTGCGAAACGCAATTGAGCTTTACGCCGCTCAGCATAATGGCATCCCGCCTGGATATCCAGCCAACGACCCTTCACGCTCGCCCGGAAGCCTGCCATTCACATTTCAATTGATTGGAAACGGCAAATACATCTCTGAATACCCGAAAAACCCATTTAACGGCTACACCGCAATAACATTCGTTGGCAATGATGAGGATTTTCCGGCCGGTCCGTCTGGAAGCCACCTTTATGGCTGGATATATAAGCCCGCAACTAAGAAAATCAGGCTGGATTGCCTCGGCACAGACTCGGCCGGCGCCCCCTACTTTGACTACTGAAAAACCGCGTATCAGCAGCGCCAGTTTGTTAAGCTTAAAAAGTCAGGACATGAAAAGGGGCAAAATGAGTCACGCCTGAGAGGTCGTTGTCGAGCACTTTCTAAGTGGCTTCCACCGCCTCAGAAATCCCGCTGCAGCCACGGATCAGTAGCTTCCTCCCTCTCCTTTTTCCGCGACTGTGCCGCCTGAAGAGCGCCGCTCGCCTGGGACCAGTCTGGCCTCAATTCGAGCGCCTTCCTATAGTATATGATGGCCTTTTCGAATTCCTCTCGTTCAAGCATAATATTGCCGAGACTGTAATGCGCCTCCGCAAACTCAGGATCCAGCTCCAGAGCCCTGCTATAATGTTCTATCGCTTCACTAAGTTTGCCTTGCCTCCTATAAGCATGGCCCAGATTGAAGTATGCCTCGGCCATTTCAGGGTCCATTTTCAGGGCCTCGGAATATTGAGAAATCGCATCTTCAAGACGCTCCTGCGCCGAAAAGGCTATTCCCAACCTCAAGTGGGCCCAGGAAACATACGCCTCAAGGTATCCAAGCGATTCATCTTCCGGCCGGCGGGCCTTCTCCTCTTCTACACGCGACAAAAACTTGGAATAATGCTTGACTGACTCGGCAATATTATTTCTCCCCATCGCGATGCCGCCCAACAGGTAGAAATTAAGAATATAGTCGGGATGTTCCGCGACCATCTTGTTGCACATGGCCTCCGCCTCGGAATACTGTTGCCTCTTAATAAACACCCACGCCGACATAACTTGCTTGTGCAGGAGATTAAAATCCTTCGGGTCGTTTTTGCTGCTGTCAAATTCAAAATCTACATCCGTACTGCCCGCCGCCACGTATCCCAGAGATTCCAGACGTCTCCTGCTCTCTGCGCTTAGCACAAACTTATCTTCCGCCTCCTCGGTTCGCACCTGCTCCTCTATTATCAGCTTCAGATGCTCCTGCAACAGCCGGGCACGCTTGGGGTCTTTACTGAAAAGATTTTCTTCCTCACGAGGGCCTTGATTAAGGTCGTAAAGCTCCTGTCGCGGGGCCTGGATGTACTTCCATGGGTAGTTCACTACGCCTAAAAGCGGAGGGCAGTCATATCGTGTCGGAAGAAACGATTCACAATAAATATACCTGTCTGTCTTCTCGATGTCTCCTCTCCTTTTTAAAAACCGTGAAAGGTCCACCCCGTGTATAGTCGAGGGCGGCGTAATACCCAGCACGCCGCAAATAGTCGGAACAATGTCAACCAGGCCCGCCGTCTCGTTGACCCTCTTACCTTCCGCCCCCCCGGGTACTTTGATGACCAAAGGAACATGGACCGTGCTTTGATAGATATAGTAGCCGTGCTCACGCTCACGGTGCTCGCCAAACCCTTCTCCATGGTCAGATGTAATGATTAACAGCGTGGAATCATAAAGATTCAGCTCTTTTAGTTTCTTTATTACCTGACCAATACAATAATCCGTATAGGCGACCTCGCCCGCGTAAGGGCGACCGGCAAACGTTGACGCAAACGGCTCGGGCGGCTCGTATGGAGAGTGGGGGTCATAGTAATGCAGGAAAAGAAAGAACCGTTCATCTTGGTGTCTTTCCAGCCACTCACAGGCAACACGGCTCGCCTCACCGCCCTTGCGCTCGTTATGATAGAAAACCGGTATCGGCTCCACAAACTCGTCGTCATAACTGTCAAAACCCTGGTTCAGGCCAAACTCCGAATCCAGAACATACGTGCTGACTATCGCGCCGGTGCTGTAACCTTCTCGCTGCAGTACCTCGCCAACCGTCACGGAGGACTCCTCCAGCCGATAGCCGAGGTTGTGATGAACGCCATGATAGAGCGGAGTTGTACCGGTCAGCATCGAAGAATGGGCCGGCAGAGTAAGCGCAATCGGCGTCAGTACATGATTGAAAACTATTGCCTCTTCCGCAACAGCGTCTATGTTAGGGGTGGTCCTGCCAGGATAGCCGTAGCAGCTTAAGCTGTCCGCCCGGCAGGTATCCATGCTGATGAGCACGATGTGGCGAATCTCTTTGCGCAAACCAGCGACACGCTCGAAAAACCACATCGCCGCACCGCACACCACCAGACCCAGCACTATAACACGCCACCAGGAAAAATTTCGCCTTCTCTTCAACTTCTCGCCCATAATATTGCCATCTAAATAAATTAACCGTGCCGCGCAGGGCTCGCCGCACAAAAAACCAATTCAATATATATTATACCCGCCAGGTGAGGCTGATACAACAAATTGCAGACAAATTGATTCCGCCCCCGTGTGTAAGCAGCTTGTTGATGATAAAGATAAAAAGAGGCAGGCCTTCTGACTGACCTGCCTCATTTCTCTCTAATTTGTTGGTTTTAGACGCGTCTGTTCAGTTACTACATTACTTGCGACGGCGCAGGAGCAATCCGCCAAGTCCCAGTAGCGCAATCGTCATCGGCTCAGGGATTATCGTGTAATCAAAACTATCCGCCGGCGTCGCGAAATTGTCGTGCGCGAAGAAATTAACCGTACCGGTGTCGTCTATATTGCCTGTTAGTTCCATCAGGAACTGTATGCCGGCCTCTATAGGGGTGACCGTGAAATCCGCCTGCATCAGATAACCGATACCCATGTAATAGGGAGCCCCCGAGTAGTCATAGGGGCCGTAGATGGCGCCGCCATCACCCGGATAACCCGGCTGACCAGCAGTCGTTTCAGCTACGCGCCCGTTTCCCAAAGCGCCGCTGCCGCCAACCCCGAGGAGGACGTATCCGGGCCACGCCGCCGTGTCGTCCGAGTAGACCTGGACTGTCTCGCCTGATACCCAGCCAACAGTTCCCGGGAGTTCCTGATTGTTCCTCCGCAGCGAAAGCTCCGCGCTTGCCGTCGACGCCACGCCAAGTACCAACACTAAAATTAACAACTTTTTCACCATCACATTGCTCCTTTCAAAAATGCAGTTATTTTCTTTAAAATGACATTTACGCTTTTCTGACGACATTTATTTTCAAACCTTTCTCATTTCACGCTGTATGCTAAACTAGGCCGTTTAACCTGTTAACTTGCCAAAAATTCTTCAGATGCACGCGAAAAACGCAGAATAAAAGCATCTAACGGTGAGTTCTCTCTATTACCCCATTACTGATGAGTTCTCTTGTCCCCCAATAGGACAACCGGATTATATCACAACGGCAAACCCAATGCAAGCAAAAAATCCCCCTTTCCCAAAAAAATCTTAAAAAACCTGATAAATGCCGTTTAACGGCTCAAAAAGGGCTTTCCCCCGTCCAAAAATCTGCCTCGTGGCGCTCTCACGGCAGCACTTTTGGCAGAACCCCGGTATTATGAGATGGCGAACGGGGACGAATGTAATAAAATTGAAGGCATATGGGAAGTTTCCATTCATTGGAGGGAACCAAATGCTGCTGGCGATGTCCAAAAGTAAGAAGGCCCGAAGGACTAATATGATAAAGACTTTGCGAATAACAAGTGTTTTAGCGGTGGTTTCGGCGGTCGTTTTTTTTGTTTTGCCTGCGGTTTTTGGGGTTCGCAGTGATGAAGGGGCCGAGCAATTTTTAGGTTCTCCCGGCGCGATAGAGAATTTCAAGAAGGCGAAAGGCCAGACGGGCACAAAAAGCGAGAGCCAGGTCTCGCCGCTTGTAAAGGCGGCGGAGGCGTTTGGATTGTATCTGAATCCTCCCAAGCCGAAAGCTCCATCTCGTCGTGTACCCCGTGAAAGAGCTGGCAGTGCACCGCGGCCTCGTGCGCCTGTTTCGGCCAAATTTAGCCTTGTGGGTACCAGTTATTATGCGTTACGTCCGGAGCTTTCGCTGGCATTGATCGATGAGCCT
>Ga0114922_10001044_pt1 | contig 26371 bp, 22 predicted proteins | sample AartaG_FD_100975 | JGI IMG/M metagenome (GOLD analysis project Ga0114922, IMG submission 100975) | Deep subsurface microbial communities from Aarhus Bay to uncover new lineages of life (NeLLi) - Aarhus_00045 metaG | ecosystem: Environmental > Aquatic > Marine > Oceanic > Sediment | place... | reverse complement strand
TCTGAGCGCCCACCACTTTCCGCATTCCTACTTCGCTGGCTCGCCGAATGGAACGTGCAGTTGCCAGATTCATATAGTTGACACAGGCGATAAAGAGAATCAGAAACGCGATCGCCGAAAAAAGGAGGATATATATAATGTCATTATTCACCCCTATTTCCTGCATACGATGGGAATGCAGGTGGATTTCTGTAATGGGCTGAATTGAATACATTTTCGGGTAAGGCTCTTTAAATCCGGCCTGTTCAAATAAAGGCCGTTCTATGGTCGGATGAATTTTATTTTCAAATCCTTCGGGATTGGTACCCTCCTGTAATAAAAAATACGTATAAGAAAAATTACTACGCCAACGTGTAATGTCATTATTGGTTATTTGGAAGTAAGTCACATACGGAACGATGATATCCATAACAAAGTGGGAATTGGCCGGCATGCCAGAAAAAATACCCGAAACCGTAAAATTCGTACGATTATTCACGGTCAAAACTTTACCCAGCGGATCTTCATTTCCAAAATATTTAGCTGCTATTCTTGCAGATATTAATATTGCGGAAGGATCATCCAATGCTGTTTGGGGATCCCCTTTAATAAAAGGAATCGTAAATATTTCAAACGTTGCAGGACCAGCCCAATAGAATTCATCTTCAAGAAAATGGTCTTGCTCGTGAGAAATCAACATGTTTTTACTCTGAATAATTCGGGTAACCGCAACAACTTCGGGAAAATTTTCTGTCAATGCCGGACCTAACGGAGCCGGAGTGAAGGTACGATCTTCTCTAACGACTCTGTATATACGGTCAGAATTTTCATGATACTTATCAAAACTCAGCTCATATTGAACGTACAAGGCAATCAAAATAAACGCCGCCAGACCGACCGCAAGGCCAATGATGTTTAATGAGGAATAGATCCTGTTTTTCTTCAAATTTCTTAAAGCAATGAACAGATAATTTTTAAGCATGGCAATCCTCCAATAAAACATATCGCCAATAAACGATGGAAGTAATACAATAATTTGAAACCAATACCAAAAAAAAGAAACAAACCTGCCTCTGTTCCCAGAGACAAAGTCAAACCGTTCCTCAAAATCCTTCAAGGCTGCTTCGCGAATGCTATTCCTGAGCATTCGTCCGAGAATCCACCTGCGTACGGAAGGAAATTTATACTTTACCAATCGCATGTTGCTATGCCCCTTCTGTCAATGGCGGCACATCCAACCACATGGCTGTGTTCAACTCTTTTACTCTCAGTAATTCTTTCTTCCCTTCACCAGTCAGGCGATACAATGTTTTTCGTCTTCCCCCTCGTTCAGGCAAAGGTTCACTTTCAAAGGATTCGACAAATCCTGTATCGACCAATCTGCCCAGAGGACTATAGATAGCACCGAACAGCCATTTGACATTCGTCATTTTTTCGATGTATTCTCTAATAGTCACACCATAGGCATTATCCTGCAATTTCCAAATAGCCAGCAGAATCATTTCTTCTTTTCGTGATAAAAGTCTCATCTCTCCATCCTTTCAATTACATTAGTATATATTTGTACACGAAAAGTGAAGTAAAATGTTTCAATATTTCTCACTTTTTGTGAAGATATATACATTATATTGATTGGTTAAGTAAAAAAATTAGGATGGTAATACTGGTTGCTGGTAGCTGGCTACTGGTTTCTGGTTACCGGTTTCTGGCTGAATAAAGAGAATCAGGTTGATTTGATATGAAAGTATAATTCATCTATATTTAAAAACAAATGGTAATATAAAAACAACAATTAACGACCAAACAAAATATGAAGGTAAATAGTATGTAGAATATTTTTCAATTTTGGTTGAATCCCCCTTATTTATAAAAAGAAATTTATAATAATTAACGAAAATAATTACAAGATGAATAAAAGTTAATAAATTAATTCCAATAATTACTGTCCTATTTGGCGTTAAGCCAAAATTATAAATCCGATAAATTATTGCAATTACAGCAATAAGATTTAATGTAATTGTTAAAGCAACAAGAATAAAATGAATGTATTTCATCATTTTCAAAGATTCTGTATCTAATTTTTTTTGAGATATAATAAATATTAAAATTGATAGAACAGATATTAGCATCATATTAAAAACAATTAATAAATCTCGATCATTAAGTGGTAGCTTTTTTTGAAAAAATATTGAAATCAAAAAAATAATTAACGTTATTGCTACTATTGGTGAAAAAATATTTGACAAAAGTGAAGACATTTTTAATTTCACATCTTTTAAGTATTTATTTATTAAAAAAGCAACATATACACACCCTATCATTCCAAGAGGAACAATATTTTTAATATAAAATTCGGATATATCCAAATTTATCAGTTTAAAAAGTTCAATTGTTATAACAGTTAAAATTCCTCCTATAATCGCTAACAATGTATACCATATTATCATCTCACCAATTAACAATAAATAGTCGAGTGCTAAAAGTGGTTTTTTAACTGGATTCCCAACATATGACAAGCCAACAACAGTAAAGAACATTATTGATAAATGCATATAAGCATTATTAATACTGTCAGGTCCATAACTTGGAATATAAATAATATATATGCATGAAATTGATAATATTACAAATGAAGGAAGTAGCCATTTTAGATTTATTTTATTATTCAGCATTATGAAAAAACAATAAACAAACACTACAAAGAAAGGAAAACACTTACCTAAAGAATTTATATCGTCAAATCCATTAACATTTATAAACGCAATTTTATAAAAAATCCAGGAAACAGCAGAAAATATCATTATTGTAATTAAATCTTTTTTTAAGTCAGAAAAAACATTTCTTTCTGACTTAAAATTTAATCTAGCATCCCAAAATTGTAAAACTAGATTTTCTGGATTTTCTGCAATAAGAATTTTAATTGATTTTATAAACTCTTTTTTATCTTCCCTATAGAGCATTTCCAGTTTTTTAGGATTATTGAGATTCGTTTTTATATTCTCATTAATATTCATAATTCACCTTTCTTATATTTCTAGCCCCAAATATTGCACATAACGATTGTGTATACGCATTGTTGTTATTCCTCCAATTTGGCAGGATAACAACAATTGTTGATATATATTTTTTACACATAATCCCCTGATTTCCGTTTCATTTTTTTCCTATCCCTTTTTACTAAAATAAAGTGTACCTCCGGAAAATATCAATAATATCAAAAACATATAACACGGAATCCACAGCATATTCGCTGGAGGACTCATATTCAGAAAATTGATTAAAAACATGATCACCAGACACGGTAAAGAGAACACCAGAGTCATCAGACCGGATTTGGAAACATCCCGAAATTGCTTTTCATCGTACCATTCTTTCAATCTCTCTTTTCGTTTTATGATCAGCCAGTAAGAGACAAAAAGACAATAAGGTATCATAATAAATATACAGTAAGGAATTAATATATTTTTTAGAATTCCAATGGGCGCTTGAATCAACCACAAGAATAAAGTAACGGCCAGACCTATTATACCACATAAAATACCGACATACTGGGCTGTACAAAATATAATTTCATCCTTTTGGGCAAATTCGATCTGTACTTGCTTTCGAAGTTCTCGAAATGTGATAAAAATCAATATGAATAAGAGTATGTGAAAAAGACCATGGAGGACAGATGCTGAATAGAGAAAGGTCCATTCCCCATATGTCGAGATTCCCATCTTGTATTGTTTGCCAATATCACCCAAAGCGGCCCAATCTACAAATAGACTGATTAAGGAGATAATACCAATACACATCGATACGATTCTTAACATGTTGGTTTTCTTAAAAAATTGAAACTGGAAAATGATGGTCAAAATCGCAAAGAGATGAAAAAAGAAAGAAAATAATAAGCCAATAAAAACAATTTTCATTAATCTATCATCAAAAACACCGATATCCTCAAACTGAATAATTTTCGGCCTGACATATTCAAAGGCAATCGTGTTATAAAGCAGCCAACAAAAAGAGATGAATCCAAAGATCAGGGATATAACACCACTTACTTTAAGTCTCTTTTCCATAGTTCCTCCATTTGTATCACATTATTTTCTTTATGAGTCCCGATAAATCGATTAACGAATGGCATATCACTCTCCATTACTATGGAATCTGCATTTCCTACTCATCATCAATAATGTAAAAGATATCTTCCACAGATTTACCGAAGAACCGGGCAAGTTTTAACGCCAGCAATGTCGAAGGCACAAATTTGCTCTTTTCGATGGAATGAATCGTCAGACGTGTGACACCAACAGCATTGGCCAATGCCTGTTGTGAAATTTCATCTTTATCGAATCGGCATCTTCTAATATTATTTCCAAGCTTCAAACGGTTGACCTCCGGATTTATACCCTGCCTGAATAGATAACCATACTATACATTTTGTATACTTTACTATACTAAATATATAAAGGAATATACGCAATGTCAAGTTCTTTTTTTAATGAACCATTCACTATTGGGATACCTGAGATATTTTTATTTCCACCGGATAAGGGGATACAGCGGTATTCTGTAATACCCTATTCAGGAATCATTCAGGAAGGTATTTACATGATATTGATTAAATCGATTTGAATACGAGAAATGGCAAGTGCTATTCTACTCATACTTTATATGATTACACGAATCCCAATCCTGATTTGTACGTATGACATAATGAACACGATATCAATGATTAAATGGATTTTCTAAAAATGAAATGGATATTCCTTTACATCCGACTGACCGAATAATCAAACGCAGCAAGTTCTATGTTCTCCGAAAGAAATATTTTCGTCCATCGTACATTGTATTCTTGGTCCTTGTTCTTGGGGTTTTAATCATGAAAAACATCCTGAAGGAGGTTCCGCCGAGCAATGTTATCAATCATACGCGGTATGGCCGAAATACAGTGAATATCCATCTGGTCCCCGAATCCGTCACAACAAATCCCGTCTATGAATTCGGCAGACTCTCGGAAAACCAATATTTTTTAGATATCCACGATAGTCACATCCGATTTGAGTCAGAAAGAAATTTCGATTATGGTGCCATCTCAAAGATTGAATACCAACGACTCGATTCCAAGAAAACACGAATCACCATCACATTCTCCTTATTAAAGGATGATCCTGAAATTGCTTATATTCAGGATCCACCCCACTTTCAATTACATTTCAACAGGTACCTGGATGATAAATTTATTGTGGTCATCGATCCCGGTCATGGCGGAGAAAATACAGGCGCTACAGGATCCAAAGGGTCAACTGAAAAACATATTTCATTGGCCATCGCACTGAAATTGAAACACTACCTGAACCAGAGGAATGATATTGAGAGTTTTCTTACGAGAGAAACAGATCGATACGTTTCATTATTTGATCGAAGACTTTTATCAAATTTTTGGGATTCCGACCTGTTCTTATCTATTCACGCGAATTATGCGCCAAACAAACTGATCAATCAGACAGAAATCTACTATGCCAGTAGTCGCAGTCTGGCCCCGGCCAGGATTATTCGAGATGAGCTTCAACGAGACCTAAAAAATGGAAGAGGGCTCATACGGAGAAGAGGTTTTGCCGTGATCAGACGGAATGCGGCACGCCTCGGAGCCCTCCTGGTGGAGACGATGTATCTCTCGAATACTGTAGGTGAAAAATATTTAACCAGACAAAATAATCAAGATATCATTGCCCTCAGCCTTTACAATTCTATCGATAAAATTATTAATCAATCCCAATAGGACAATCTAACAGAATCAGAGGGACACAGTATTTCCTCTATTATTCAGATTGTTTCAATACAAATTTATACTTTAAGAACGAGGCCAATGATAAATAAAATCCAGGTTAAATTAATTGACACAATCCACCAGAAAAATAACTTACCCACACTTCCTGTCTCTTCCAATGTCATCTTTTTATACTGGTGTACGTATTTGGGAATGAGTAATCTCAATAGAAAGAAATTGATTTTTACACCCCTCTTTTGCAGCTCACGAATGATAAAAATGGTTATCATCACATTAATAAGAGCAGAAAAAATCGCCAGATACCAAAATAAGTAATAATCCATCTTGAACCTTCCTTATGAATATGGTAAACAGACCCTGCTATAAATTAAGGCACATAACAAAACAAGCCAATCGATTGAATTACTTCTATCGAATCAGCTTCATAATTACGACAACAAGTAACACTAAAGCGATGCTTGAAATGATGATTGCTGCTATCCCGCCTTCAGTGATGCCGACATGAGTCCGGTACGGGTCGATATGCAAATGCTGATCAAGAGATCGCTTCTCCACGCGCCGTTTAAAACGGATTCGGTTGTCATCGAATTTCTCAATCATCTGCCATCCGGCCTCAGCTTCCTCGGCACAGAGTTTTTGGAAAACATCAGGATTCTTGAATCTACGCGTGGAAGCTCGTACGATTTTAAATTCCCAACCTTCCAAGTCTTCATCATGATACACGGTCATTATCTCTTCCTCCTTCCGTCTTTCTGCTGCTGCTGCGGCTGCAGCAGCAGCGGCTGCAACTGCTGCTCCTGACATATCACACTTTTCCTATGTTAATAATTTTGTCTGTTATCTATATATACATATTAGAACAGGGAACGCATTTTCCCCCGTGTCGTATTCCCCCTGGATTGGGTAAAATAGAGGAAAATCAAATCCTCCTATTTATTTGACAATTCTCTGAGCCACTCCTCCATGATTGGTCTCTATCTTAATTCCAATGTCATTCACCCCATCTTTATAACTCATTGCATAATCGAATAATCCAAAAACCTATCCACAGGCATACAAATACAATGAGAAAAATCCGTATAACCAAAGGATTCACTCTTATTTGAATCTCTTTACCCGTGATAATTTCCAGGGCAAATTTTGAAAAAATAAAAATCAAAGAAAGAAAGATAATCGGCCCCATCAGATGATATTGAACAGAGTCCCACAACCGTAAATGAGAAATGGCATAAAACGAATGACTCAATCCACAGGTTGGACAGGGTTGACCTGTCGTCTCTCGAAAGAGACAGGATAGCAAAGTCACTTTGTCGGGATTTATAAAAATCGACAACAGGAATATCATCAACAGGGCCGAGGCCCAAAAAATATTGTTTGTCCTCCTTATTGACGATAGAGATTCATTTAAATACAATCGAATCATTTATCCTCACTTTTTGGGAACAGTGTAAATTCAGGGCCAAATTGACCCAGAAACTCCAGGCTGAAGGCCCGGAAAGTATACAAGATCGGTAATGTGACAACAGAACTGATATATGGTATTATTAAAAAGATGACACTCACACAACAGGTAAATATCACAATGAGAATAACACAGATAATCATAAGGATATGAAGCAAGAATACGATGAATCCATAAAAAATGAAATATAAAAAGTAGCGCGAAAAGAGGGGCAGAAACCGACTCCATGCCTGATTTGTCCTCTTGTTGTGCTTATACATGATGGGGACCACGAAGTCGTTTAGAAATGAAGCGATAAATGCTGTAATGATAACCATCATAAGAAAGAATAAAGCCATTCCCACAATGGCCAGGACCCTCATTTGATGGGGAGCATAGCTTTCATCGAGATAATATAAGACAGAGAAACAAAAAACCAGAAACGACATAAATAAAACAAAACAAAGGAATCCAAAACAGAGACGCCACAAAAACAGAGAATTCCCGATCTTCTTAAATCCATGCCACGGCTTAATGACCTGGGCGCGGTCATGAACCACATTATCCAGAAACATGAATTTGCCTCTGGAACTCAGCCAGATTAACAGCACAATAAATAGAATTAAAAATACCAGGCCAAATACGATCAGCATGAACCATCCGGGATTATCGATCAACCATTCCCAGGCTTCTCCTGGGAAGTGAAAAAAATCATCCCAATCAAATCGGCCTCTTCCACCACCCTTATTGTCGCCTCCTCCTTTGTGCCAATCCGTTAATCCGGCCAGGAATGCTGTGAATCCTACAACAAACCACTTGCTGATATCAAACGGATGAAAGAGAGCCTTTTTCATCCGGCCCCATGCCCCTGATAAGGGATTAATATAATTGATGTTCATGTTCCCCTCCTAATTCTAATGTATGGTTTCAATTTTGTAATCCTATCGCTTCTGTGAAGAACAATATCATTAACATGATAAACCAAATTTACATCAAATAAACAGTCGGCAGTCGATAAATATTCAAATCATTTGATTTTGTTGAATTGTCCTGCAATGATATCTCCGTCGGTTCAAAATGAACCCATCCAAACAGCTCATTTCAGCACCTTATTCAAGCTCAGGTGAGACAAACCCCATTCTCCAATGGACGTCATATATAATCCGGAATGTATTTGAGAATTTCGTCGGGCTGGCAATCCAATTCCCGGCAGATGGCCGAGAGGGTACTGAATTTGATACCTTTTAATTTTCCCTTTTTAAAAAGGGATAAATTCGTCATCGAGATACCGATGCGTTCTGAAAGTTCAGTCAGTGACATCTTCCTCTTTACCATCATTAAATCGAGCGTGACTTCAATCGCCATAACGGTTTCCTATAATATTGATTGGATCACGGTTTGTTATACGGAAAAGTAACGGATGATACTAAAACAGACGTGCCACACTGAATCCGACAAACCAACCCGGTTGATTCAATCGTTTCGTCACATCCAGACGGAAGAAATTCAAGACACCGTTAATGGAAAGCCCAATTTCATGGTACCAATCATTTAAAGAGAAGATGCCATTTGATAGCGTGGAAGCGTTTTCTTCAGACACCCAAGTCTTACCGGAAGCACCGTGAATCAGTATCCCCAAACCCTTCTTGGCAAGCCATTGGAGTCCCAGGATCTCAAATGGCACGGTGCGAAAATGATGTTCCCAGAAAATGCCGATGTAACTATCGCCCACCGGTCGTTGGCTCAGAGTTTTAAACGCACCAAAAGGAGTCAATACACCCAACCGGGCATCCATACCATAATACCGCTGAATGGGCATCAACCCTTCTGCTTTACCGGCCACGAGTTGAAAATCGAGACAATTGGGTAACAGCCGTCTCGGAAGAAAGGTCGTGATATGACCGCACCAGATCAGCTCATGACGAGTGAAAGAAAAATCGCTCTTCATAAAATCAGGGCTGCTGTGCTCGACGCTTATCTCCAGCCGGTTCTGCCCCGTAGGACCCCAGGGGATAAACTCATCGCCTAACACGATGACTGCATTCACACTTCTGAGTTTTCCCTCGTCAATAGCAGGATTCGACCTCTGAATCCGGTCTTTATTGAATAGACTCCAGTCCGTGGCTTTGTCAACAGAACTGTGCTGTTCTTCATTAAAACCCAAGGAAATTCGAATGGGCAACCTGGAAAAAGAAAATCCAAACTCACTTTGCAGCGATTCATTCCAGTAATAGTTAAAGTAGTCATCATACCCGAGAACACTGTGAACGGATGAGAACAGTTGAGGGTAATTCCTGGACCGAATATTGTTCTGAGTATCCGTTGCATAACGAAGACTGAAAAAGAATTTCCTTCTTTTCCCGAAGCGACTCTTCAGTACACCCCCATAGGCCCAGCGCTTTAGTCCTGTTTTGTATGCTCCATGTAATTCGAGGGTGATATTCTTACGAATATCTCGCTCATATTTTAAACCGAGATGAAAGGCATCGACACGATTGAATCGGAGGGATGGGCGGATACCCGACAGCCATTTTCTGGAAGCACTCGGTTCCTGCCCCTGTTCTTCCCTCTCTTGTGCATCGATTCTTACATTAATGCAACGGGCAAGAAAACCTGTTGGACGGAAGGCTTTCCTCAAGGTCATGTTGCTGTCTATATTGGCGTAGGCATCCGATTCCCGTTCGGTGAGGGGAATGAGTTGTGTCTCACCGGCCAATAGAGTATCCTGCTTGACCGACACGGAATCGACCTGGAAAATCGTTTTCTTTTGATAAAGGGAATCGGGGAGTTGAACATTGATTTCATAATCAGTGAGTCTGGAAACCTGGTTGAATTTGATACTGGGAAAGTGCAGTCCAGTCATGCCAATCTTAACCGTTGCTCCGATACGGCAATCCACCGGCAGCCAGAATTCTCTCCCAAAACTGGAAAATTGTTGCTGGAAATAATAGCGTAGTTCTTCCACTGGAGGTGGATAGAGCAAGGTCTCATTGGTCCGGACGTCGATATCCACCATCGCATAATCTTCAAGCATGACCGAAAGCCGACCCACAAATGTAGGTTGCAATTTACCCTTGGGACTTATCTCAATATCCACGATTGTTTTGTCATCCATCTTCCGCTCGCCCACCAGTTTGAAATGATAATAACGAAGGGCCTTGGGATGGGTGGGTCCCACGAAGAGGTAGTCATCGGTATCGATATCGTCATCGTATAGATTGGGTATGATGCCGGCGAATGCGAAATTCATATCCGAAGTGATATTGGACGTTTCTCTTCTGGACCGAACGACTTCACGAATGCCCTTTTCATGATGCCAGTGGATGTCCGATGTGGACTCGGCAATGGACACGATACTGGTATCGTTTTCCAGACCCACGCGGGTATAGGCCTCGGCCTTGTAAGACTTCAACTGAGACCGCCATTGCTTTTTCTTTTCAATGACTTTCGACATGATTCCCACGGCCGGATCCTCACCGGTGACAACGATGGTGGGGAGACGGATCACCGTAGGTTTTAAAAGTACATTCTGTTCAGGAGACGAATTTTCAGTGATCGTCACACGCTTCGATTCATACCCGATGAATCGAAATATCAGGGTCGCCGGTATGTTTCTTATTTTTAAGGTATACTTGCCATCGTCATTGGTGATGGTCCCCTGATAAGTACCTTCAATTTGTATATTCGTATAGGACAGAGGCTGTCCGGTTTCCATATCACGTACAGTGCCGTGAATTGTTAACTGAGCAGGACAAATACATATGTGGAAACCCAGAAAGAAAAGCAGGATTTGAAATTTCAAACAACTCATTTTGTTTATAATCCTCATTTTTTTACTCATAGCGGAGCGAATCGATAGGATTTGCACGAGCCGCCTTCATGGTCTGAGAAGTGACTGCAAGAATGGCCATGAGAATTGAAACGAAGGCAGCAAATAGATAAGTACCAGCAGGAATATTTGTCATAAACAGTATTCCGGTCTGTAAAACCTTTCTCCACCCCAGATAGAGGAGTGGAAAGGCAATGCAGTTGGCTACCGCAACGAGAACCATGAATTCTCGGATGAGACTCCAAACAATACTTTTAAAAGAAGCACCCAGTACTTTTCGGATACCGATCTCCTTGGTTCTGCGTTCCACAACATAAGACGCCATTCCCAGAAGACCCAGACAGGAGAAAAACACGGCAACGATACCAATGGCATTGAAAAAACCGGCAAGCTTTTCCATAAGTCCGAATCCCATATAAAAATAATCCTCCAGAGTATAATACTCAAATGGAACATTCGGCATCAACATTTTCCACTTTTCCTCCAACATCACTTTTATGCTGTTGTCATCGGATGTGGGAGCATATTTAACCAGTATGCAGTTCAAATTGTCCTGCTCCAAATAGAGGACTGCCGGAGGCATTTCAAATCCGATATCCTCAAACAGAAAATCTCCTACGACACCAACCACGGTTCCTGTCTGCCCACCAACCACCAAAGATTGTCCAACGGGATTGTCCCATTCAAATTTATTCACTGCAGTCTCATTGAGAATGAAACTCCTTTTATCTCCATAATTTTTGGAAAAAGCTCTCCCCTGCTTGACTTCTATTTCGAGGGTCTCAATAAAATCATAATCAACGCCGTATGCATCCATGGATATGGCCTCTTCATCGCTCATATCTAACTGTTTCGTAGGCCTGTTGGACGACCAGAGAATGGGTAATTGACCCGAAGCCGTGACATGCAGGATATCCGGGTGACGGGAAATTTCCGTTTTCAAGGTCTCGAGATCCGAACGCTTCAGGTCGGTCATTTGAATCGTGGCAATATTTTCCCGATTATACCCTAAATCGGCTTTGACCAATTCTTTTGTCTGGGTTTTCAATATGCCTGCAACGACGATTAGTATAATCGACAGGGAGAATTGAAATACGATCATGATTTTCCTGCCCCGGCCGGTTTTTTTCGCTTTCCTGAACTGTCCTTTTAAAATTTGAACAGGTCGAAATCTAGATACAAATAAGGCAGGATAGAGACCGGAAAACAAGCCCGTCAAAAGGGCGGCCATGACGAGATACTTGATTAAAAAAGGATAATTGAGAATCGAGTTGGTAACATTATTGGAATAATTCACCATAGGTCCCGGACTACCGGCAGCGGCTGCAAGAATAGGATGAATGAGTTCATACAGGAGAATGGCTATGGGCAATGCGATAAAGGATAACAGGAGTGACTCTCCCAGAAATTGTTTGATCAATTGAAATCGACTGGCTCCTACCACTTTTCGCACGCCCACCTCTTTGGTCCGATACATATGCCTCGCAATGGACAGATTGATAAAATTGATACTCACCACGGCCAATAACAAGACGCCGAAAAATAATGTGATATACACGGCCGCTGGATGAGAACTGTTTACGATAGACTGGATATCCAGACCTTTGAGGCGCAAATCGACCAGAGGGAAAATATAGGTCCGTTGAACCGATTCCGATGCATTGGGAATATGCCTTTGAACAAAGGCATGCAATTTTTCTTCCAGTCCCGTTTTATTCAAACCTTTCGGAAGTAATACGAAAGAGGCGAATCTATTGGCGGTCCAGCCTTCCAATCCTTGAAAAACAGAATGGACCGTTTCCATCGAAACGAGGAATTCAAATCGAATGCTCGATGTCTTCTTCAAATTATGAAAAACACCCGTAACCGTGAGATTGACATCCTTATCCATGTTGAGTACCTGTCCGATGGGATTTGCGTCCCCAAAATATTTGAATGCAGCAGCTTCGGACAGAACAATGGAGAATGGCTTGGCTAAAGCCGTCTCCGGATTCCCCTGGACCATGGTGAAAGTGAAGAAACTGAGAAAATTCGGATCGACGAACAGGACCGAATTCTCATAGAAACTATCATTTTTTCTTCTGATGGTGGTTTTACCTGCCGGAAAGACCCGGACCCCCTCCTCAATCTCCGGAAATTCATTTTGTAATGTGGGTAAAAATGGTTTGGGGGTGAATCCGACATGCCGTTCCTCATTAAATTCGGATGAAATGACCTGTACTATGATGTACATTCTTTCTGCATTTTTATGAAATCGGTCAGCACTCGATTTAACTGCAGCATTCAATGCAAACAAAGAAAAACCTGCCATACCCACTGCCAATCCTGAGATGTTGATCAGTGAGTAGATTTTCTGCTTTTTCAAATTTCTAAACGCAACGAGAAGATAATTTTTTAACATAACGAAGCTCCAATAAATTGAGTTATAAATGAACGAGGGAAATAAAAGAAATATTTGACATGTGTACCAAAGATGGGCCCTGAAACGGCCATTTCTTTTTATAATTTTGTGGAATTGCTCCTCATAATCCACTAATGCACCAAAGTTTACGGCTCTGAGTAACAACGTTTCCAATATTTCTTCGGCTATTTTAGACGGTCGATATTGAATCTGCTTCATATCGTTTCTACTCCATGGTAAACGGGGGAACTTCGGCCCAGAGGGTTGCACTGAATGTTCGGATTTCAGCCAGAGCTTTTATCCCCCCGGGAGTCAACCTGAAAGTCACTTTCGGACGTCCTTCCCTATCCGAAGAGGAGTGTACCTCGGATTTCATGATCAGGCCTTTATCGTATAATTTACTCAGGGGCGTATAGATCGAGCCGAATAACCACTTGACACCGATACTGGTTTCCAGCTCATCCCTGATGGTGATCCCGTACGCATTATCCCCCAGCTTCCAAATTGTGAGCAAGATAAGCTCTTCTTTCCTGGACAACAGATCCATTTTCCCCTCTAATCATTATTTGTATTTAATTTCTGTGTGATCCGTGTATTTCCGTGGCAAATAAATCATGTTAAAATCCAGACGATACTTGATATATGTATTCGTTCTGTGAATTACCCTTATATACGTTTTGTGAATAACTATGTTTCATATCACATTTTTCATTTTAACCACGCCGTTCACACCGATATTATACGATATAGCTGATGGCAGTGATATCGAAATGGACATCGCCGGTGCACGGTTTGAATTCATGTGTGAAACGATATGGTCGACTGTGATTTTTGGGAAAGATGATGCCGAACCTATTTTAGGTGTAACGGCATTGGAGTCTGTGGGTATAGAAATAGACCCTCAAAATCAACATCTGAAACGTTTGCCAGCCGTCAGGTTGAAATAATCTTCATAATTTTCTATTTCTCTCCCCCACTCCACACATTATTCTCTCTACTCATCTCAAATTCGATGATTCGATCGGGATCGATGACCACCTTGGTGATGTCTGCGGATTTACCAAAATCGAATGTGACTCTATTCCTGATATTCTCCCATTCTTTCCCTTCATGCGACCCGTCGGCAAAATGGAATGTGATGACCACCGGAAATCGCAGCCATCCCTCCTTTCCGATAGTCACCTTATTCTCTTCAACCTTCTCAATGAAAAAATCGAGCGTGTGGGTCGTGTTCATGTACTCGTCGAAAAAGCGTTTTAGATTTTTCTTCGTGACCTCATAAACAACATCGTAAAAATCCTCGGTCTTGGGATGCCTGAAACTCCATCGCTGAAAGAAGGTCTTCATCACCTGACCCCATAGTTCTTCCCCAAAATAGTTATCGAGAGTATGCAGCATCATTTCCGGCTTGCAGTAATTGAAGGCAAAAAATTCATCCCAGGACCTGAACAGCCAGGATGTCTGAAGTATGGTTGCATCCTTGGCTATGTTGAGATAAATATTTCTATCGTGTTCCCTCGCCGTTTCAGTGATTCCATTATGATTTTCCAGAATATACGGTCCGTATCCATACTCCAGAGCCTTGGTGGAAGCATACGTGTTTATGCCTTCATCCACCCATACATGATCCGTCTCGTTGTTTGCGACCATCCCATACCACCAGTTGTGCCCGAATTCATGAATCGTCAGCCATTCTACGTATTTATCGGAATCGGGCAGGGGATCGGATTGATAGATTTCTATCTTCCCGTTTGTATCAAAATTACCCGTCTGAAACAGCGTGGGATACTCCATCTCACCGGTCGCCCGATGCTTGGATTCGATCACCGTGATAATTGGATATGGATAGGGTCCATAGCGGCTGCCGTAATATTCAAAGGTTACCCTGATGGCTTTGAGGTATCTCTGCGCCATATCGACATGGTCCTCTTGACACAGGAGCCGTATATCCGTTTCTTCATACCGCTCTTTGAACTCAACAAAATCGATGTCCGCACACCAGGCAAAGTCATGAACATCTTCGCAGTAGTGACGCAGCTTCTTTAATCCGTCTCCGATGTCCTTCTCCTCGATACGGATGCCCGTGGCTCCGACGATATACTCCTGGGGTATCGTAATCGTGACATCATACACGCCAAAGTCCGAGTAGAATTCTCCGTTGCTGTGATACTGATGGCATATCCACTTCCCGTCTTCATAAACGCCGATCTTGGGAAACCATTGGGTTACACTAAAGAAATGCTTCTCGTATCCGGACCGCGAAACTGCCCAGGGAAGTTTCGTCTCAAAATCGATGGTCAGTGTGACCGTTTCTCCCGGCATGATGATTGTCGGAAGCTTGACGGCGCAGACTGTTTTATCGTCACGATTCATATCATCGGGCTGTATATAATCCAATCGTTGTGTCAAATCCGCCCCATCGGCTAACTCCATTCTCAGAATATCGCAATACCCCCACTTCCCTATAAGTCCTTCCGGAATCTCTTCCAGTTCTGTGAGAAACGAACTGTTCTCATCCCTGAAGGCGTTCTGAAAGAGGTGGAACTGCAACTCATCAATGGGATCGCCGGAAATGTTTTTCCATTTCAGTATTTCCGTAGCCGTCACGATTTTCGTCTCCGGATCGAGTCGACAGTCGATGGTGTAGTCCGCGATGCGGCGACTCAGCGGTGGGTCGAACATCTTTGGCTGTGCGAATAATAAGCATGGAAACAGTATCACAAACAACAAACATATTCTCATTTTAACCTCCTGGTATAAAATAGCATGAGATCACTTCTTTGGCTTCAGATCTAATTTAATAATATAATCAAGTAACACTACTAATATTTAAAAGATATTTCATGAATTGGAGGACTGAATTTTTAAAGAATGGACATAGAGATATTATAAAAAGACTAGTGATGGTCCGAACTCATTTCAACCTAACCGAAGGCAAACGTTTTAAACGCTGATTTTGAGGGTCGATCTCGATTCCAACCGATTCTAAAGCAGTTACTCCCAAAATGGGTTCTGCGTTATCCTTACCAAAGATAACAGTAGCCCCAACAAATTCTCCCATGAATTCGAACCTGGCAACGGCAATATCCATAACGACTTCAGTTCCATCAGCTAATTCATAGGTACGCTTGCCTATAGGTTCGATTCCAATGTCTCGTAGTTGATTACCCGGAACCAGACAATCAATCGCTCCTGTATCCACTAAAAATAACCCTTCCCAGCGGCGCTCCGGATCACCCGGATTACATACGGCAACTGTTACCTGAGTTGTTCCCATAAATAATTCCTTAATTCAATGACGGATTGAGAAATACATATAAATAATCATATTGAGTTAGTAACTCTCACTGGAATAAAATTCTTTGGTATTACACTCTTATAGCCATTCATGAAAATAAATATTCTCAATTTGAAAGTCAAGTTGTTTTAATGCTGATGAAGCCAAAGCAGAGCCTGACCCCTGTTTTTCGATAATCAATGAAGACCGGGCAGAGGGGTATATTCATTTATTCTTCTTTCCAATCACCTCATACTTTTCAGGATGATCCACGGGTACGATGATCGAGGCCGCTTCGGCAACGATTTTTCGCTTCGGATTGTATAACTCCGCGTTCCGAGCGATGAATCTTCGGGTCTTACCGTCAGAAATGATGTTCCCCATGAGAATCCATTTACCGTTCTCACTCCTGATCTCGACCTTGGCCTCTCCAAAATCCATGACCTCGTTGACACGGCTCATCTCCCCGGCACTCCATGAATTCCTGCTCGAATGAACGATGCATCCGAGGATATCTCTAAATTGAGTGTTGTAAATAATCTTTTTCTCCATCTCTTCATCATCTTCTTCCGATTCAAACTGGAGCACCATCAGAGCGACCTCATCATCTTTTCGTATGGCCACAAGTTTATCATGCATGTCATCCACGGTATAAGAGATCTTATATTCTTTATCTGACTCAACATCGCGGAATATGACACTTCCGCTTATCTGGTCGTATTCTTTCTTAAATCCCTCTCTCGTGGCCATAACGTGAAATCCATGGATCCTATGGGATACAAATCTAAGGCTAAAATTATAATAATTTAAATATTTGAAATACGTGGCAATATTTTTATTGATATTCGCATTGATTTTCACGTTAATATTATTCAGAATATGACCACGGACAAGCTCATCGACTTTGGGCATTCTGGATGCATCCAAAGGTATAGAACGAGTAAACCGGGACTTGGAGCTACCAAAGGACATTGCCATTGATTTAAGATCTGTGAGCTTATTGTCAAAGAAACGTTTAATGGCCTTTTGAACACTTTTTTGACTCTTCGATTTGCTTCTGGGAAGATTAAACACTTTTAACGTATTTTCCGGTACCAGGCGATGATCCTTTGAACTCTTCATTTTCGCTCCGAAGCAGAAGTAATTCAAGTGTACAGGAATATTTTCCATCTCAATCTGTTCCACCAGATACGTGGCCTCTTCACGCACCGATGAATCCGGATCGGTTTTCGTTATATCATTGAGAATGATCAACGCTTCTTCTGGATATTCCCAACCAAGGAGGATGATGCCCTTTTTCCGTATGACAGGATCTTTTTCTATTTTGAGAATCTTTTTCAGCAATGGGATGGCAATCTCCGGCTCCAGGTCCTTCACCGAATTAAGGGCTGCAATTTTCATATCGGCCTTATTCACATTCTGAGAAGCCACGACTTCATCTAAGTATCGTTGTTGTTTTTCAGATCCCAGGAGAGCCAGCTGACCGGCAAGTTCCCTTTTAAATGCCAGGGCATCATCTTTCCATAGGCTTTCACCATGATTTCTGAGTAACAGGTTGAGACTTTTAACTGCATCTTCTTTTAGTGTTAATAACTGTTCAAGAGATTTTTCCCCTTTTGAAAGCTTATCAAGAGACTTCGCCATCCAATAAAGGGCTTCATCTCTGTAATGACCCAAAGGATAGGTCCTCAAATAGGCCTCGAAACGGTCTTTAGCCTTTTTCCATTCCCTCTTAAAAACATAGCTCTTGGCTTTCAGAAAACGATCGGTCTCCTTGTCAAAGTCATCGATGCTTATTACATTTACCATGCTTTTCATGTTGACTATCCTGTCAGAGGACTCAAGTCGTCTGGGACTCGCCTGAATCGAGGAAGAAAACAGGACTATAATCCCGAGATATAAAAAGGTTCTTTTTTCCATCTTAAACCTCCAGGTTAGATCCAAGGCTGGTCCGAGAGTCGACGCAGTCTCGACAGCAGTTCTTCCTCTCGGATGAATTGATGAAGTTGGTACGCAGCATCTTTGTCCCCAGGTCTGAGGTTGGACATGCTTACCAGAAGTAATTCCAAATCTTCCAACAAATCCTGCTGATAGGGTTCATCGTGTTGAGAAATCACGAATTTTAAAAGCTGCGTTTGAATCAACATTGCTGAGATGATTTGTTCCTCGAATTTCACGATTTCTTTTTCTTTTGTTTGCCTACTGCGATTGATAAAATCGATCAGGAATAGCTCAGCACTCTCCGCATACGATTGAATGGGTGATAGTTTTCGATGATCGGCTTCAGATAAAAATGTGTACTCATGCGAATGCCGTTGAAAATATTGTCTTCCCGTAAGGAATCCTATTACAAACACAATGACTAAAGCAGCTCCTGCAATAGCGAATTTTGGAGAGGGTAAAAAAATCGGTTTAACCGGTTTCTTTTTAAAAGTGCGATCCGATATTCTACTCCAGGAGTTGCCCCAATCTGGCAGAGGGGGTTCCTCAATAGTTTCAGTTATTCCAACAACACTTTTGTATTTCTGGTAAAATCGTGTACATTTCCGGCACTCACGGAGATGGCCTTCCAGTTCATTTTTTTCTGAAGAAGTGAGTTTCCCGAAAATGTTTATAACCATGGTGTTTTGAAAATCATGACAATTCATCGTTCCTCCCATAGCGGTCCAAGCTGTTTTCTGAGTTTGGCGACCGATCGAAAGAGTTGTGTTTTGATATTGCTTTCACTGCAATCCATGGTTTGGGCTATTTCTTTGATGTTCCAATGTTGGGCATATCTCATATCGAAGATAATGCGTTGCTTGGGTGATAGTTTCTGAATAGCCCTTTGAATTAACCGAAGAATTTGCTCAGTTTGAGCGGAGGTTTCAGGAGAGACATCCTGAGATTCCGGTTCTATAACCATTTCTGACAGAGAGTAAACCTGGTTCATTTTTCGTCTTTTCATTTTTCTCAGATAATTAATCGCACAATTGATACAGATACGATTAAGCCAGGCGGTAAAGGACGAGTTGTTAAAATTTTTAAACATTTGAATACTCTTAAATGCTTTTATGAACGTTTCTTGCATAATATCTTCCGCATCCTGTATGGATCTTGTATAGCGATATGCGAGCCGATAGATCCGCTCCCGATGGTTTTTATAGATTTTACGGAAGGCATCTTCATGTCCCTCCTTGGCTTGCAACAGGATTACTTCTTCATTCATAAACCGGGCCTTTGATCATCTCTATATATAATAACACATAAACGCCATAATGGGTCTACAATACAACACTTTATCCTTACATATCTGTACCTTGGTAAATCTCACGATCTCGACGGTATTTACCAAAACTCTGTAAAGACAATTGGATACCTGCTGATCTTAAATAAAATTTCTGTGAAATGACATTCTGTAACGCCGTTTGGATGCTTGGAATTTGAGATTTATTTGTCATTTGATCATTTGGTATTTGGAATTTGCGGCTTCACCGCGCTAAGTAATCCCGGACAGTTATTATCCAGGGGAGTAGGATCCATCAGGAATCATTATTTCAGGGAGTACTCAAGTTTATTAATCAGACCTCAAAGGTTCCGGAGACCAATGAGGTCTTTTCATTCGGAAAAAAACGGATGACAACGTCACAGCCGTTTATCTTTTCCTTCCTTCCTTCTTTGTTTCTCCAGCTTTTCTGCCTTTCGCATGGCTCGACGCCTTTGAATCACCATGAATTGTTTTCCCAACCACATCATAGGTTTTGTCATCAGACCTTCCATATCCTTCGCTACCTCCCTGAGGAGTTCAGGAATGGGAAGATGCTGGGGACAATTCTCCAGGCATTCACCACAGTCGGTACATTGAGAAGCGAAACCGGGTTTCCCATCGATGAGCCCACCAAGCATGATGGGATAAACCATCTTTGTTCTTCGCCTGTTGTCAAACATATGATAGGCGTTGTAATGTTCAAGACAGACGGGGATGTTTACACCGGAAGGACAGGGGATACAATACCGGCACCCGGTACATCCGGCCTTCATCAGTCTTCGATAAGTCCCCTCGACTCTGCTCACAAGCTGCAGTTCTTGCACTGTGAGAGACTCGGGATACGCTTCACCTGCGATCCGAATATTTTCCTCTATTTGATTCTCATGATTCATGCCTGAAAGCACGATCGTTACTTCAGGATGGTTCCATATCCAGCGAAGCGCCCATTCGACCGGAGTCCTTTTCGTCTCTGCTTCCTTCCAAACGGCTTCCACAGCGGGTGGCATGGAGGATGCAAGGTGACCGCCACGAAGCGGTTCCATGACAATAACACCGAGTTCTTTTGCAGCAGCATATTTTAATCCTTCTATGCCAGCCTGGTTCTCTTCATCTAAGAAGTTGTACTGTATCTGACAGAAGTCCCAATCATGGCTATCCACAATCTTTTTGAAATCGTCCTTAGCGCCGTGAAAAGAAAATCCGGCATAAAGGATCCGTTCATCGGTCTTGGCTTGATTTAAAAAGTCGACAACTCCAAGGATTTTCGACCGCTTCCAACTATCTCCATTGAGATTATGAACCAGGTAATAGTCAATAAAATTCGTTTTGAGATTATCCATCTGCGTGCTGAGAACTTTATCCATATCTTCCCGGGTTTTTACGATCCAATGTGGAAGTTTGGTCGCAAGCTTTACCTTCTCCCGGTAACCGTCGCTGAGGGCACGGCCAAGAAAAGGTTCACACGCCCCCCTGTGATAACCAAAAGCCGTATCAACGTAGTTCACACCGTGGTCGACGGCATAACGGATCTGATTTGTTGCCCGTTGTTCATCGATCTTTCCCTTTTTTTCCGGAAGACGCATACAGCCAAATCCAAGTATCGAAAGTGCGTCTCCCGTCTTTTTCATAGTACGGTATAACATAACTGACCCATCTTTTAACACCTACTATATGTTGGATATGAATAACTAGCGAAGCTTCGCCTCAATTTAATAAAATATTTAATTTCTGCAAGAAAATTATGACATTTCTATTGTCATATCAAGAACGAGAGATAGAAGATAACTATGCAGTTTAAAAAGAAATGATCGAATAATGTACAATTGTATCAAAATCAATATGTTTATGCTTAAAACAGGTTTATTTGTGAGGATTAGGAAGATGTTATCAGTGAGGTGAAAAGAAGGCGACAGGAGAACGGAGACCGGAAAAAGGAACTAACTTTTCACTCACACATCCTGCCTCAACACATCCGCCGGATTGAGCCTTGCGGCCATCAGGGACTGGATCGATATGGTTAACATGGCCACGATCAACGCACCGGTTCCGGACAGGACAAATGGCCAGATGGTGAAGGGCACTCTGTATACAAATTCGTCGAGCCACCGCTGCATACTGAAATAACCCAGCGGCCAAGCAATGAGATTTGCAACCACGATCCATTTAAGAAAGTCCATAGCCAGGAGAGTCACGACTCTCTTCTCACTGCAGCCCAACACTTTCCGGACCGCGATCTCCCTCCGGCGTTGTTCAACGGCAAAAGATACCAGGCCAATCAGACCCAGACAGGCAATGAAAATCGCCACACCCGAAAAGAATCCGATATGGGAGGCGAATTCCCGATCATCATTGAACTGTTGATCAAAGATATCATCTAAAAAGAAAGAATTAAATTCCCGGTCAGGAAATAATTCATCATGGTACGCTTTAATTTTATTCCTCGTCTCAACAATACTCCCCGCAGTAAGACGTGACAACAGCAGGGGACCTCTCCTCGGATTGTATAGAAATACCATGGGGCCGATAGGCCGTCGAGCCGATGTAAAATGGAAATCCTTCACAACGCCAACGACTCGCTTCGGGATGGCACCTCCCTGTTCCATGACCAAATCAATGCGTTTATTTAAAGACGTATCCCAACCCGTCAATCGTAATCCCGCCTCATTGATGATAACACCCGCTTCAGCATCAGTAGGTATTTCATTCGAAAAATTGCGGCCGTATGCCAAGGTAATATCCAGGGCCTCAAAGAATCCCTCATCAACATAATAACACGACCAGTTTGTGGTTCTTGTCCTGTCCGCCCCCTCAGGGATGGCTTGAACAGAGAGCCCTTCTCCCATAAGACGGCTGCTTCGGCCTACAGATAAGACGGCCGGTATATTTTTCATCTGATTCTTCAGCAAATCTTCCCTGCTCCTGAAAAAATTGGGTATGACCAGAACCTGTTCCCGATTATACCCCATATCCATCGATTTCAAATACCGAATTTGAATCAACACAGTAAATACACTTAAAATAAGACCCACCGTAATGACAAACTGACAGACGACCAGTATGCGACGCAGCAGGACACCGGCTTTGCTGGATTGGAATTCACCCCTGATTACTTTGATCGGTTTGTAAGCGGATAAGATGAGTGCCGGATAAATCCCTGAAATAAGACCGACCAGAATGGCTGTCCCTAAAAGAATAAGAATGAGCGAAGGATCGTTTAAAAAGTCAATATCCAGACGTTTTTCAAGAAAATTTTCCAGATGAGGCAATGTGAATTGAAGGACAACCAATGCGATGGCCATGGCCAGGACCGTGATGAAAACAGATTCTCCCAGAAACTGGAAAATCAACTGCCACCGCTTGGAACCAACGATCTTGCGCATACCCACTTCTCGTGCACGTTGAACGGCCCGGGCACTGGAGAGATTGATAAAGTTGATGGAAGCGATGAGCAGTATCATGAGCCCGATGGCACTCATCACATAAACGACAGAGGCGTCTTTCTTTCCTACATTGCGAAAATCATACCCATAATCCGTCGAATCCAAATGCACATCCAATAAAGGCTGCAGTCCGGGCGTAAGAATTTCGGGGAATCCGTTAGCCCTGGCGATTTGGATCATTTTTTCTTTGACACGTTCCGGATCGGCATTTTTTCGAATCCGGATGTAACCGGAAAGCACCTGATTCTCCCAGGAATCCCACCAGACCGGATTCCGTTCCACTCGTAACGGAATAATGATTTCATACTGAATGTGCGAATTGGATGGCGGTGCTTCTACAATGCCTGCCACATACGCATTTTGCATGCCTCTCAACTGGAGCGGTTTGCCCATGGGATCCTCATCACCAAAAACCGCCGAAGCAATTTCCGGAGTGAGCAGAACACCATCGGATGTGGCCAGGGCAGAAGCATCACCGGCCAGAATCTTGAAATCGAACACATCAAAGAAACCGGGATCGGTCACGAACGTCAGAGCTCTGACTGCATCCTCGGCTTCCTCTCCACTTCTTTCACTGTCCCCCCGTGCGATTGGTCCCCGCCCAAAAGAGATGATCCTTGTGGCACCCACGACTTCCGGTATTTCACTCTTTGCCGCAGGGATAATCGGTCCGGAGATAATTGCCCATTTGGAGGCACCCTGACCTCCCAAATCTTCGGTCGTGATGACACGATAGATATTGTCTGCATCCTTATGGAAACGATCAAATGTGATATCATCAATAACATAAAAGCCGATGACCAAACTGATGGTAAGCCCAACCGTCAGTCCGACGATATTGATGGTCGAATAAATTTTTTGACGTTTGATATTCCGCCAGGCGATCTTGAGGTAGTTATAAAACATGAGTCTCACCTTCGCTTACTAAGAAATAAATTAACAATTATAAATTAAAAATTAATAATTGTTAATTACATTTTATGTGTTATACTTTAGACGTAATTATGCGGGTAAAAGTTGCCGGCCTATTAAATCTTTTATTACGATAACAATATAAATTTTGGGTCAAGTTTCCCATTGTATAAATAGTGTTAGGGTTATTCCGTGGTAAATCTTTCATCCACCTAAACATCAAGGAGTCACTTTGGAAGGCGTTTATTCATACTTTAAAGTTTCAACGGGATTCCGGCTTGCCGCCCTGATGACTTGATAACTAACGGTAAGAAGGGCGATCAAGAGTGTCATCCCACCAGCAATGAGGAAAGTCATCGCCGTTATACCGATTTTAAACTTGAAATTGTCGAGCCATTGGTTCATAACAAGGTAAGTAATGGGAACTGCAGCACAAAAGGCATACATAATCAGTTTGGCAAACTCTCTGGAAAGAAGCACCAGGACGTTACCTATGGATGCACCCAATACCTTGCGAATACCGATTTCCTTGGTTCGGTCCTCTGCCGTATACGCTGCCAGACCGAATAAACCGAGACATCCGATGAAGATGGCTAAAAAAGAAAATACCGACGATATTTGTCCGGTCTTGATCTCAGCTGCGTACAACCGCTCGATATCCTCTTCCATAAACGAATAATTAAAGGGCTGACCGCCTGCGAATTGCTCCCAAACCTGTCGGATATGGGACAGGGTACCGGATATATCGCTGGAACGGATCCGTATCGACAGGAATCGAACCCGACCGCTCCGATTCAGTATTAAAATCAGCGGTGCCACATCGTAATGGAGGGTCCGAAAATGAAAATCCTTGAGGATACCAATAATTGTCAGGGTGCGCCACGATTCCAGAACCACTCCCAGTGGATCGGTCAACCCCAGAGCCCTCACAGCCGATTCGTTGATGATGGCCGTTGCCGTATCCATGGCCATTTCCCGGGAATACGACCTGCCCATGGCCATCTCCAACTTCAAAGTTTCGATATAATCGTAGTCAATACCGGTATTAAATATCAATATTCGACGTTCAGGTCCATGTTCTCTCGAATAAATGCCGACCACATGGTTGGCACGGGCCGGATACTGCCCACTGCCTCCGACACTGATGATTCTCGGATCTTTTTTCAATTCCTGTTTGAATGTTTCCGTCTTATCCCCCAATGCCGAACCATTGCTCAGAACGATCACATGTTCTCGATCGTATCCCAGATCCATGTTCACCATATAATCGATCTGTTCCTTAATGATCAACGTACCGGCGATCAAGGCAATGGACGTCCCGAACTGAAAAACCACCAGACCGTTTCGGATCCATTTCCCTCGGGAATCGGACCGTTTCAATCCCTTGAGTACGGATATCGGCTTGAATGAGGAGAGAAAAAACGACGGATAGATCCCGGATAACAAACCGACAAAGACTGCGAAAAGAATCAGACCAGGCAGTATAAATCCATCTTCCCACAGACCCATTCGAAGATCCGTCCCGGTAAACGTTCGGAATATGGGAAGGACCAGGCCGACGATGCTCAGGGCCATGACCAGGGCGATCAAACTCAATAAAATGGACTCGAAGAGAAATTGCCAGACGAGCTGGTTTCGAAGCGATCCCAAGGTTTTCCGTACACCCACCTCTTTGGCCCGATTCACCGACCGGGCCGTGGAAAGGTTCATAAAATTGATGCAAGCGATGAGCAGGACGAAAACAGCAATCAGGGAAAACATGTAGACATAGGCAATGTTCCCGTTGGGCTCGATCTCCTGCTCCAATCGCGATCTCAGATGGATATCCTTCAAGGGCTGAAGGAACAAACGGATACCATAGCCCTGAGCCAGGTATTCGTCATAGGATATCTGCCGTCTCTCCTCGACGCCGGGTGCCTCATATTTTCTCACCATGTCCGGGAATTTCGCTTCAAGCGCATCAGGATCGCTTCCCAACCCCAGCATAAGATAATTGAATATTTGTGTGTACCCAAAATTACGGGACTGACTCACCCGTGTTGAATTATAGGAGATTAAAAAATCGTAGC
>Ga0114922_10001043_pt1 | contig 26372 bp, 21 predicted proteins | sample AartaG_FD_100975 | JGI IMG/M metagenome (GOLD analysis project Ga0114922, IMG submission 100975) | Deep subsurface microbial communities from Aarhus Bay to uncover new lineages of life (NeLLi) - Aarhus_00045 metaG | ecosystem: Environmental > Aquatic > Marine > Oceanic > Sediment | place... | reverse complement strand
GTCGCCGGTGCTGGGGGAAACCTTTCTGAAGAAAGGCTTTCCCCCAGACCCCCTTCCAAAGACTTTTCGGCTGCCGTGCCGGCAGGAGCCGGCACGGCTGTAACAGCCAAGAAGTTTCTGAAGGGGGGTGTGGGGGGGGAAACTGTTTTCAAAGAGTTTCCCTCCCACCATCGTGGCTTGAAAACGGTTCAAACAGCCCTGCCTGTGCGGACAAGCAGACAGGCGCTGTGACGCCATGCACGCACAGCTGCTGAACCGTCAAAACTTAAGAAAGACCAGAATATTTGATCGCACCCAGCGCACAGTAACGCGCCCGATCTTGATCAAACAGGACAAGGACGATTAGTAGAGCAGACAGAAAGACAAATGGCTTGAAATTAAGGCATTCAGAGGGCAGGCAATAAGCTCGAAGACTCGCTCAGCCGGCCCCTACAACGACGCGGAAGCCTTAATTTCAAGCCATTGGACAGGGAGATAAAACACAATGCAACAGAGATTTGAGCGTACGCTTGTTGTGCTGAAGCCCGACGCCCTGCAACGGCGGCTGATCGGGCGGATATTGCAGAGGTTCGAGCAGAAGGGCCTCACGATTGTGGCTCTGAAGCTTATGCGCGTGAGCGAGGAACTCGCCCGCAAGCAGTACGCTGTTCACGAGGGCAAGGAGTTTTATGAGCCGCTGGTGAGATTCATAACGGCCTCGCCGGTGGTCGCATGCGTGCTTGAGGGCGTGGAGGCGGTCGCCACGGCGCGCAAAATGATGGGTGCCACGTTCGGACGCGATGCCGAGCCGGGCACGATTCGCGGCGATCTCGGGGTCAGCAGGAGATACAATCTCGTCCACGGCTCCGATTCTCCCGAAACGGCCGAGTTTGAGATCGGCCTCTACTTTAACCCTAAAGAGATCCTTACCTATCAACCCGATGACCTGCCGTGGGTGTATGACCTCACCGGCCCCGAGCCGGTGTGAAGAGAATTATGGATTATGAGTTCTGAATTATGAGTTCCGAGTACGAAGAAAAGATTCACCGCAAAGGCGCAAAGAGCGCAAAGAAGAGAGGGTGAATTATGAGTTATGAGCTATGAGTTCTTGTCTTCTTTCTTCTCTGCGATCTTTGCGCCTTTGCGGTGAATGCGTCTTGGACTTTGGACTCCTGTGCCGGAATACCCCACATTTGGGCTTGCTAAAGGAGCGGGAAATGGTATAATGTGCTCTTGTTATCCACGAGGGCACCTGTAGAACATCTCCGGCTGACCGGTTTCCCGGCGGCTGGTGCGGTTTTGCGAAAGGATCGGAAATGGCCGAAGAGAGAAGTAATCTGTTGATCCGGAATCGGAATGGGATCACGATTGTGAACTTTCTCGATTTCAGCGTTCTGGACCGGACTCAGATCGACAAAATCGGTGACGAACTCCTCAGCCTTGTCGAAAATCTGGGCAGGAAAAAGGTTTTAGTCAACTTCGAGGGTGTCGATTATCTATCCAGTGCCGTGTTGGGCAAGCTGATCGCCCTCCACAAGCGGCTGGCGATGAAAAGCGGCGAGCTGAAGTTGAGCGGGATCAAGGCGAGCATCCTCGAAGTTTTTGAGATAACCAAGCTCGACAAGGTGTTTGATATATACAGCGACGAGGAGTCGGCCGTGGCGAGCTTCAGAGCGTGAGCCGAGCGGCGCCGCCTTCGGCATTTCTTGAGGGAGGCATTCACACGCTGCGTGAGAACACGCATCAGGAGGGAGTGGAATGAAGGCGACCACGCCTGTGTGTCAATCCTGCGGCAAGAAAGAAGCCGCATACCACATAGTCCGGATTAACGTTGCCGGCAGTGATTATCACTGCTGCGCCGCCTGCTGGAAAAAGATGAAAATGGCTGCGCACCCCGACCGTGATAACCTTCATGACGAGCTGTTGTCGAGCCTGATGAAAGCGGCACCGCGCGTCACTGATCGCGAGGGCAAAACGGTTCGCGAACACCTCATCGAGGCCATCTCCGCCAAAATGAAGATGATCGCTTCGGCGGAATTCATGGACAAGATCAGGGAAATCGCCGACGTGATGATCACCTGCATGCGGCGCGACGGAACGATTTACACGTGCGGGTCGGGAAGCTCCGCCAGCGAGGCCCGGCACCTGGTCAGTGAACTCGTGGGCCGATACAAGTTGCCTGCGCGCCGCGGCTTGCCGGCAGTTCATCTTGTTCCCTGCCCCTCGCTGCTCGACGATTTCTCGCACGGCGATATTTTTGTGAGGCAGGTCGAGGCCCTCGTGACGGAGCACGACGTGTTGTTGGGCGTGAGCGCAAACGGCAACTCCGCATCCGTGGTGCGCGCACTTCGGAAGGCCTCCGAACAAGGGGCCTTTGCCATCGGGCTTACCGGCGGCGACGGCGGCGCCATACTGGATGCCACCCGGCTGAGCCTCGTGGTGCCGTCGGCCCGGAACCAGACAATCCAGGAATGCCAGACGACCGCCGTGCATATCATCTGCGACCTCATCGAGCAGGCGCTCTGCGGCGGCAGCGACAGCGCGGACCCGATCATGATTTAGGGTCTGGCACAGTCGGCAGGTGGCTATGTCGTTTCGCACCTGTAGCTGAGAACCTATGCGAATACTCAACAGACATAAAGCCACTCTTTGCATACTTGATCAAGTTGGCAGACCCCTTTCTCGACTTGAACTCACAAAACTGAGCTTCCTCCTGCGGCATGAATCAGCCTCGTGTGGGGGAAGCGCATATTACCAGTTTGTTCCGTTCCACTACGGCCCATTCTCTTTCTGTTTATACAGGGAAGCCTCAGCTCTGGTTGCGCAGGGTTTTGTGGATGAGCCGGATGAGAAATCATGGCAGTTCGGCAAACTGGGCTGCTGCGAAGCATTGAGGCCAGGACCGCCAGTCCAAAGTGACATAGTATCGCTTGCCCGCCGCTTCGGCGCCATGTCGACCCGCCAGCTCGTGAGCTACGTCTATGAACGCTATCCACGATTCACGGTCAACAGTAAGCACAGCAGAAGGCTTGAGCGCCCGATAGCTCCCTTGGCCGTTTACACGGCGGGCTACGAAGGACTTCTGATCGACGGATTCTTGAATACGCTTATTCACCATGGAGTTCAACGGATCGTCGACGTGCGGAGACATCCTGTTGCCCGCCGTTATGGCTTTCACGGAAGCACACTCTCGCGCCTCTGCCGGTCGATGCAAATTGAGTACTTCCATTTTCCCGAACTAGGCATTCCGTCGGCACTTCGCGCGAGCTTAGACAAGCCACACGACTACTCCATGCTCTTCGAGCGCTACAAAAGGGGCACCCTTCGCAATCAAGAAGGAACGATATCTGGGATTGCACGGCTTATGACCACAAGGCCAACGGCGCTTGTGTGCATGGAAGCGGACCCCAATCGCTGCCACCGCTCTCTTGTAGCGAAAGCCGTGAGTGAGAAAACTGGTCTTCCAGTACGACATTTGGAACCGGTAATATGAGCGAAGAGTACGAGTACACGAAAGTGTTAATTAGCGTCATGACCTATCCGCACCCGTCGGAATCTTACCAAGAACTGGTCTGCACGGCTGGGATCACCGACGCGTCGGAGTGGGTGCGGCTCTACTTTCTTTATGGACACGGTTTTGCCTTATAACACGTGGCTCGTAATCGGGGTATTCTGGCCGCCGAGGATCAAGGAAGAACAAGGCGAACTTTTCTGATAAGCAGTGAGTAAAGGTCGAGCGGCCCACCCAGTGACTGATCACCCCATAAAACCAGATAGCATCCTTGTTCGCGCACCCAACTGGGTGGGCGACGTGGTCATGGCCACGCCCGCGTTCAGGGCCGTGCGCAACGCATTCCCCGACGCTCGCGTGAGCCTCCTCATCAAGAAATATGCGCGCTGCATCGTCAACGATTCGCCCTGGTTCGATGAGGTGATCGAGTATGACCCGGGCGGCGAGCACAGCGGAGCGCGCGGCTTTTTGAGGCTCGTCGGAGAGCTGCGGCGTCGGCGCTTCGACCTCGCCCTGATCCTGGTCAATTCTCTCCGCGGGGTGGTCGAGGCGCGGCTGGCCGGCGCGCGCAGGCGTGTGGGCTACAGCCGCAACGGCCGCCGGCTGCTCCTCACCGATGCCGTGCCGCCCCCGACCGAAAACGGCAAGATCGTTCCGCAAAACATGGTCGAGTATTACCTGCGGCTCTGCTCGGAGATCGGCTGCCCGCCGGAGTCGACCCGCGAGGAGCTGTTCGTCCGCGACGAGATCGACCGGCAGGCGGAGGAATTCCTCGACCGGCACGGGCGCGACCCGTCGAAGACGCTCGTGGGCATCAACCCGGGGGCGGCGTTTGGGTCGTCCAAGTGCTGGCTGCCCGAGCGTTTTGCGCAGGTGGCTGATTCGATCATCGAGCGTTACGGCTGCGACCTTTTCATCTGCTCGGCGCCCGGCGAAAAGGAAATCGCCCGGTCGATCGAATCACAGATGAAGCACGGCCCGATCAACCCCTGCGACGACAACCCCGGGCTGGAAGTCTACAAGGGGATCATCAAGCGGATGCGGCTGCTGGTCACCAACGATACCGGCGCCCGACACATTGCCGTTGCCTTCGGCGTGCCTGTGATCGTCATCTTCGGGTCGACGAGCACGCGCTACACCGACATCAACCTCGAGGGTACCACAATCGTGACGGCGAACGTCGACTGCGCCCCCTGCCAGGAAAAAACCTGCCCCACAGGCACCCACGAATGTATGAAAGCCGTGACCGTTGAGATGGTGATGGAAGCGGTGGATCAGGCCTTGGCGGATCAAGCCTCAGGGAAGGCTTGATCCGAACATCGAACGTCCAACAAAGGAGCCTGCCTGCGCCCCGGGCCTCGGGGTGTGATAAGGGATCTTGGTTCAAGCCTTTGTCTCGTCGACGAACGTCTCCCCGCCTTCTCAGGCGCGCCGCCTTCCCAGGCGGCCCCTGTGCTGGGGGAAACCTTTCTGAAGAAAGGTTCTCCCCCAGACCCCTTTCCAAAGACTTTTCACGGCCGTGCCGGCAGCCGGCTCGGCCTGGTGTAACAGCCTGAAAGTTTCTGGAACAAGAGAACGCCCTTGAGGAGCCATTAGGCTTATAAAGCAAGCCGGCCCGGCCGCCGGGACGGCTGTGGGAAGTTTCTGAAGGGGGGTGTGGGGGGAAACTCTTTTCAAAGAGTTTCCCTCCCACGATCGTTGATCGCGCACAGCATTTCTATCTGGAACCCTGGGGGCCCGGCTTGCCGCCGTTGGGGCCGCTGACCCTGCCGAAGATCATTTTCCCGGCGCTTGTCTGGAGTGTGCGGGTGACTTCAAGTGTCACCTGGCGGCCGACGAAGTTGAGGCCGTTTTCGGCCACGACCATCGTGCCGTCGTCGAGGAAACCCACGCCTTGCCCGGGCTCGGCCCCTTCCTTGACGATCTGAATCTCGAACTCCTCGCCGGGCAGGAATGTCGGCCGGAGGGCGTTGGCCAACTCGTTGATGTTCACTACGCTTACGTCCTGGATCTGGGCGACCTTGTTGAGGTTGAAGTCGTTGGTAACGATCCGCGCACCCAGCGAGTTGGCCAGCCGCACGAGCTTGCTGTCGACCGTATCGCTCCCTGGCACCTCGGCCTCCTCGATGATCACTTCCACGCAGGAGCTCTTCTGGAGGCGGTCGACGACGTCGAGGCCCCGCCGGCCACGCACGCGTTTGAGCTTGTCGGATGAATCGGCTATCCCTTGCAGCTCCCGAAGGATGAACCTCGGTATGACGATGGGGGTGTCGAATATTCGCGTGTCGCAGATGTCGGCTATGCGGCCGTCGATGATGGCACTGGTATCGAGCAGCAGAGCCTGTGGGCCCTTGGTCCGGCGGTGGAATTCTACGTATGGTATGATGAAGCTGAACCGATGGCGGGTCTTGAAGACGAGGGCGACGCTGAGGTAGCAGAACACGCAGATGAGAATCAGCCGCACCGCGGGGCTGTAGGCTTCGTCCATCCCCGGGATGGCGAGCATCACCAGCGAATGGCAGAGGAACGAAAGGATCACGCCGACGATGAGGCCGAACATCAGGGCGGAGATATCGGAGGCCGAGCCGAGCAGGATCTCCATCATCATCACTACGATATAGAGCGCAATCATCCCGAGGATGCACTCCCACGCAGTGAGCTCGTTGTTGGGGTTGAATGTCTTGTTCGAGGCGATCAGCGCCCCGGTGCCCGCGCTGATCAGCAGGAAGAACGCCCGTATGACCCAGATGGTCATTCGTGAGGTCTTGCCGGCGGATTCGGGCGGCAGTGTGAGTGTTTCGGTACTGTTCATTTGAGCCCTTCGATTCAATCAGGTTCGAACGGATAGAGCAGTCCTTTGTACTTGTTCCGTGCGTGGCGGTCGGTCATGCCTGCAATGTAGTCGCATGCGGCCCTCTCAACGCCCTCCTTTTCGCTCCACTTCTGAAACCAGGGCGGAAGCTGAGAGACGTCGGACGTGTATTCGCGAAACAGCTCCCGGATGCAGCGATGTGCCTTGCTGGTCATTCGCGCCACGCGGTGGTGGTGATAGAGCCTCTCGTTGAGGAATTCCTCCAGCTCGGCCTTCTTGCGCTGCATCTCCTCGCTGAAAGTCGCCAGCCGGAAAGGTGTGAGGCGGACGTCGGCCACGCTCTTGATATTGTGATCCGAGATGTTTCTGAACGTGTTTTCCATCAGGTCGGTCGCCAGCAGGTTTATCAGCGTGACGATTGTCTGATAAATCTGAATCTTACGGGGGGCCTCCGGTATTCGTTTGTTTATCCAGTGGAAGGCCTCGGCCCAGAGCTGCGCCCCCTCGAGATCCTCGAGGGCGATTATGCCGGCGGTGAGACCGTCTTCGAGATCATGGTTGTTGTACGCGATTTCATCGGCTGCCTCAATGGCCTGCGATTCGAGCAGCGGGCTCTCGTCGGGGTTAAAATCGGTGCAAGCCGGCTTGTCGTGACGGGTGGTGTGCTTCGCGAAAGACTCCCTTATCTCGTAGGTCAGGTTGAGCCCCTCGTGGTGCGGATAGCGCTTTTCGAGCTTGTCGACCACGCGCAGGCCGTGGGTGTTGTGCTCGAAGCCGCCGTGGTCTTTCATCAGCTCTCTGAGGGCGTCCTCGCCGGAATGACCAAACGGCGTGTGGCCGAGATCGTGGGCGAGAGCCGTAGCCTCGACAAGATCCTCGTTGAGCCGCAGCACGCGCGCCACCGTGCGCGAAATCTGCGCCACCTCTATGGTGTGGGTCAGACGTGTGCGGTAGTGGTCTCCCTCGTGGTTGACGAAGACCTGCGTTTTGTATTGCAGGCGGCGGAAGGCGCGGCTGTGGATTATGCGGTCGCGGTCGCGCTGATACAATCCCCTGTATGGCGCCCTGAACGCCTGGTCTTCTTCCTTGTGGAGGCGCCCGCGCGATTCCGCCCCGCGCATTGCGTAGGGCGCCAGCTCGCGCTCCTCGCGCTTCTGCATGTCGCCGCGGAGTACCATTCCGGGCTGAGGCGTGCGGCCAATCATATAATCCGGTGTCTGGCTCATATTGTGGTGTGCGGGCGGATTTCAGCGATCTTGCTTTGTGAGCAGATCAAAAACATCCTCAAGCGCCTGCGGGATCACCTTTGTGTCGGCGAGCACGGGCATGAAATTGGTATCGCCCTGCCATCGGGGCACCACGTGGAAATGCAGGTGCCCGGGCAGGCCGGCCCCCGAGACCCGGCCGATATTGATCCCGATGTTGAAGCCGTGGGGATTGACCGCCTCGCGCAGGCGGCTCTCGATATCGCAGAGGGCCTGCATCATCTCAACGCGTTCGGCGTCGTCGAGATCGCACAAGTCGGCCTTGTGCGCGTAGGGGGCGATCATGACGTGGCCGTTATTATACGGGTACCGGTTGAGTATGCAAAAGCAGTGCTCCCGGCGATAAACCACCAGGTTGGCCCGGTCGTCATCGGATTTCCCCGCGACACACAGAAAACATTCGTTGGAAGAATCGTTTTCCAAGATATATTGCATTCTCCACGGGGCCCACAGCCTTCTTACCATTATATCAGCCGATCTTCATAATTTCACCGTAAACGTGTCCGTTTTCGACGGTCAATATGCCGTAGCCGGCCGACGCCCCGTTGATGGCGCGGGCGGCGCCGGGGTTGAACAGCAGCACGTCGCCGAGTTTTTCGTTTCTCGCCTCGTGCGAGTGTCCGTAGAGCAGCACGTCGATGTCGTCGCCGTCGAACGTAGGCAGCATGCGCTCGCCGAGGCGTGTGGGGGGGCCGCTTCCGTGCACCAATCCGAAACGCACGCCGCCGGCCGTCTCCAGGCGTTTCTTCGGCAGCTTCGCCTTGATTTCGGGCGGGTCCATATTGCCGGCCACGGCCTTTACCGGGGCTATCCGGGCGAGCCTGTCGAGAACGCACTGGTGCGCAATATCGCCGAGGTGGAAGATCAGTTCCACTTTCTCCGCCTTGAATCGAGTAAGCATCTGCCGCGACAGTCTGCTCGACGGCGAGCCGATGTGAGTGTCGGAAAGCACGCCGATTTTCATAGTGTTCCCAAGAGATTATTCCAATGATGCGTCAGAATGAAAATCGCCCCCGCGGATCGACAGGCTTGCCTTGCCGATAAATCCTGAAGTGCAGCGTTGGGCTGGTAACGCGCCCCGTAGTGCCCACCCTCCCGATCACCTGCCTCTGCTTCACGTGGTCGCCGGGCGCCACCTTCATCGCGCTCAGGTGAGCATAGAATGTCTTTTCGTCCGAGCCGTGGTCGATCAGGATAATGTTTCCCCATCCTGCGAAGCTTGTGCACTCGATCACGACGCCCGACTTGGCAGCGACCACATTTGCCCCGCTGGTGGTCCTGATGTCGATTCCATAGTTTGTGGCTACCTCGGTACGATCATTGAAATGCCGGATGATCGGCCCCGTGACGGGGCACACGAAGTAAGGCTCGGAGTTGATCTTGCCGGATTCCTGCCGTTTCGCAAGTTTCTCCAGGCCTGCCACGATCCCGGGCCAGTCCGTCTCGGGGATCAGCAGCTTCCGGCCTACTTCCAGCTTGGCGACGTCTTCCAGTTTGATGTTGTTGAGCTCAACAATATCGATCGGCTTCACGCCGTAGAGCTTCGCGATGCCCCAGAGGGTGTCGCCCTTCTCGACAGTGTGTCGAGTGGCGGCGGCCTTTACCTTTTCGTGCTTCGGCGTTCGGCCTCCCGGTCGGGACGGCTGGACGCAAGCCGGCAGCAGAGCGACGATGCACAACGCCATGCAGCGAACCGCGGCGCGTCGTGTGAGACGTTGCCGGCGTACAGCCGCCGTGTTTAGAAATCGCGGGAACGCGTTCACCTGCTTTTCATCCTGAAAGCGAGTGCCACGAAGAACCTCATCAGGAGAGGCCGATGGTGTGAGGCAGCGGGCGATGGGCCGCACATGCCCGGGGTCCGCCCTTCCTGCCCGCGACGTGAACGCCACCTCGATGCCGCCGCCGTTGAGAATAGTGCGCGGATAACCACAGATGGAGCGGGTGATGGGATTCGAACCCACGACATGCAGCATGGGAGGCTGCCGCTCTACCACTGAGCCACACCCGCGGATAAGGATAAGCCTTCTTAAGGTTATTATAACCCACTCCGGCGATGTGTCAAGAAGAATTCCGATGTTTCCTGCCCCAGCTCAGGTACATGGTAACCCACCCTGTGCCGGGCTGCGGTGTATAGGGACGGTATCCGGCAAGCGTCTGCGCAGGGCGTTGCGGATGGTGCGGCGTGGTGGCCGCAGGTGATGGTCGTGCTGGTGCGATCGGCGGCGGGCGAACGTGGCCGGCGGATCGTGTTGTTGTGCAAGGAAATGTGCCAAGAGGCCAGCGGCGCAGGCGGCGCGGGTAGGTCGCGGCAGCACAGCGGCCGATGAGAAAAAAGGCGAAGGGTAAGTGGTATTCGACCCCCCAACGAAACGTCCGTGGTCCGATGTAGACCCATCGGCGGACCTTTCACAACGTTCCGGCGCGGATGTGCTCTCAGGTCACGTTTTCTTCCGCCCAGTTTTTCAGAAGCTCCGCCGCGGAGGGTGAAGCAAAACTCGCCTTTCCTTCCTTCACTTGTATGCCGCCCAACTGATCAGATGTGATCTCAGCCCTGGCGCGGACGCCCCACGCGCCGGAAGACGCCGCCACCTCGTGCAGGCCGCCAAGCATCCGCAGCGCGGCGTCGGGTCCCAAGCTCTTCAGCAGGGCAAGGGTTTCGGGCGTCTGAACCATTCTCCCCACAAAGCCGAAAAGGCTCAGCCCGCACCTGCGGTCGGGCATGGTCAACTCGCCCGAGATGTTTACGTAGCCCATCCCGGCATACCGGCCGAGCACCTGGTGGCCGATTAGCACGTCGGCTCCGCGCTCGAACCGGCCGATGAACTCGTCGTCGGCCGACCACTTGTCCAGCAGCGGCATCGGCGTTTTCGTGTTGTGCTCGGTGCCGTTGAACACGGGGAAGTTGCGCTTCTCGGCGGCTTCGAGTATCGCCGCCAGGCGATCGTGATCGTTGCGGTGCGGGATCACCTCGATCGCGTAGAGCCCGAGGCGCTCTATCTCGGCAAACATCTTGTCCAGGTCTTCCTCAAACTCGACCACCGGATTCCCCAGCACCGGGTACGCCGGAATCGCGCCGTATTCGCGATACATTGCGATCATTCGCTCCCACGACACAAACGCCTCGGGCGATTCCTCCACATAAGCCGGCTTGCCGGCCTTGATCAGCCGGGCGCGGAGCATATTCTGATACGAAGCGCTCGTGCCGAGGTCGGCCTCGTCGAAATCCCCCGCCAGTTTCCTGATATACCCGGCCCGCAGCGGACGGTCGGGGATTGCGTTTTCGATCATCTCGGCCAGCGCCTGGCATACGTGCCGCTCGGTCATATTGCCGCGAGGCGTGAGCATGAGCACGTCGTCGAAACACAACTGCAGCTTCGGTTCGAGACGACCGAGGAGGTCGTTAAGCTTTTCGATCATCCGCCTGTTGCGGTCCATGAGGGCGTTTCTCATCATGTCGAGATCGCGCCGCCCCCGTGAGCCTGAGGGCAGGTCGTGTAGCACGCCCTTGGCGGAAAGGTACGTGCGGCCGGCGTTGCCGGGGTCGTTGCAGCGGACGCCCGCCCTGCGATAGGCTTCGTCCATTGCGATCGCTTCCATGCTGAAGGTCGCTCGCAAGCCCAGGATGCGACAGGCCTCCGCAAACTCCACGTGGCCGCCGATCGTGTAGTGATCGTTTATTCCCAGAACGTCGAGGCCCGCGCAAAATCCCTGCCAGGCCGCATCGCTGGGGCTGAGGAAGATGCCGAAGCTCTCGCTTGTATGAATGTGCGTGTTTGTACCGCGGCGGCGTTCGGGCGAAGGAATCTTTCCGGCGTCGGCGAGGCGTTTCAGCTCGGCGAGCGCCTCTAGCCTGTCGATCAGTGCCCAAGGTTCAGCCTTGTGCGACGCAACGAAGGTATCGTAGCCAAGCTCTCCCTTGCGGGGGTTTCCCAGTGCACGAACAAGCTCGTCAACTTTCATAGAACAACGCTCCGAACAAAGTTGAAAACCCAACGCGAAGCCGCCCCAACCGTGCGTGTACGGCGTCACAGCGGCTTTTTGAACCGTTTTCAAGCAACAATGGTGGGAGGGAAACTCTTTGAAAAGAGCTTCCCCCCACACCCCCCTTCAGAAACTTCTGGGCTCTTACAGCCGTGCCGGCTCCTGCCGGCACGGCAACTAAGAAGTCTTTGGAAGGGGGTCTGGGGGAAACCTTTCTTCAGAAAGGTTTCCCCCAGCACAGGCGATGAGGCGAAGGCTTGAACCAACATTCCTTATCACACCCCCGGATTCTTGGCAGAGCTTTGTATTAAGTCTGCTGGGCGATAGGCAGCGATATTGTGAAGGTGCTCCCGACACCTACCTCACTCTCGACGTCCACCTTGCCGCCGTGCATCTCCACGAACCGCCGCACGACTGAAAGGCCCAGGCCGATACCTCGGCGGCCGAATTCGTATTCGCCCGACGTGTGATGCGAGGTGTCGAACGTGCCGAAAAACTTCCGGAAGATGTGAGAGAGCTCTTCCGGCGGGATTCCTATGCCCGTGTCCGAAACGGAGACGTCCACAAACCCCGCTTCCTTGCCCGGTTTCGCCGCAACGGTGATGTGGCCCTCGTCGCGCGTGAATTTAATCGCATTCATCAGGAGGTTCACGAGCGCCTCAACGATCAGCGCCGGCTCGACCTCGAGAAGCGGAAGATCATCGGGAATGCTCGTTTCGAGGTGCTGGTGGCGCATTTCCAGGAAGGGCAGCACGCGCTCCACTGCCTCCCTGGCAAGGTCGGTCGCCGGGACCCGGCGCGTTTCGAGCACGCGCTCCCAGTCTTCAGATTCCATCAGCCTCGCCATGTTGACCACGATGCCCCCGAGGCGATCGGCGCATTCGAGGATCGACTTCAGTTCTCTGGGCGTCTCTTCGCTCTGCCGCGCCAGAAGGCGGGCGAATCCCGAGATCACGAACACAGGCGTGCGCAGCTCGTGGCTTGCGATATCTATGAACACCGATTTCAGGCGATCGAGTTCCTGCAACTCCGAATAGGCGCGCCGCAGGCCCTCGTTGGCATGCTGGAGAGACTCATTCGCGGTCCTCAATTCCTCCATCAGCCGCTTGCGGTCGGTCACCAGTTGATATTGCTCCATCGCTTGGGCAATGATGGCCAGGAGTTCGTCGGGCTCCCAAGGCTTGGTGATGTATCGATAGACCCTCCCCTCGTTGATCGCATCGATCACGGCGCGCACGTCGGCATAGCCTGTAAACACAAGGCGGACAATATCGGGGTAGCGCTCCTTTACCAGGGTAAGAAACTCGGTGCCGGTCATCTCGGGCATGCGCTGGTCGGCCATGACCACGTGTACCTCGTTCTGCTCGAGTATCGTCATGGCCTCGGGGCCGCTCTGTGCCGTGTGAACTACATAGTCGAGGCGAAAGAGATCGTGCAGTGTATGCAGAATGTTGATTTCGTCGTCGACTATCAGCAGCGGCGGTTTTTCCTTGGGCGTCATCTATCGTCCTCCATGCGGCCCAACGGCAGGCTGATTGTAAATGTCGATCCCTTGCCGAGCCGGGTTTCGACCTCAATGCTTCCCCCGTGCTCTCTGATGATCCCGTAGCTCACGCTCAATCCCAGGCCGGTTCCCTCGCCCTGCTTTTTCGTGGTGAAAAACGGGTCGAAAAGCTTGGGCATGTGCTCGGGGGGAATCCCGCAGCCCGTGTCGCTCACGCTCACGATCACTCGCCCGTTCTTCTCCGAGGTCCGCAATGTCATCGTCCCGCCTTCTCCCATAGCCTGGATCGCGTTTATTATCAGGTTTAGAAATACCTGGTTCAACCGCCCGGGATAGCACCAGACCATCGACGGCCTGCCGTACTCGCGGACCACGTCTATACTCGCCAACACCAGGTGATAGCCCACCAGCTCCAGGGTTGCGTCCAGGGAGTGCTCAACGTCGACCCTTTCGGCTGCCTGCTCTTCGAGCCTCGAAAAATCCTTGAGGTCGACAACGATGGATTTTACCCGGTTCAGGCCGTTGAGCGTGCTCGAGAAAATGCGATCGACCGTCTTTTCGAGATACCCAACGTCCAGCTCCTCCTCCAGCTCCGCGACTTCCCCTAGCTCGCCCGGGCCAAAGCGTCTGTTCTGCCTCAGCCGCCTGTACTTCAGCAGGATGTCGAGTATTGCGCGATAGTCGCGCTCGATCACCGAAAGGTTGTTCAGGATAAAAGAAAGCGGATTGTTGACTTCGTGCGCCACCCCGGCCACCAGCAGGCCCAGCGAGGCCAGCTTTTCCGTCTGGATGAGGTTGGCCTGAGTTTCCTTGAGCTGTGTCATGGCCTTCTCGAGCTGCGACCGTGCCTCTACGGCCTTTCTATTCTCTTCGGCAAGCTGTGTTGTGCGCTGTGCAACTTTTTCCTCAAGGCTCGATTGAGTTTTCATCACGGCATCGGCCATGCGATTAAACTCATTGGCGAGGTCGTCGAGTTCGTCATCGCCCGGCACAGGGCTGGTCTCGGCCGGTAGGGAACGGTGAGGCTCGATGCGGTGCGACAAGTCGCCGTTGGCAAGTGTCCGCGCACCCTGGATCAGCCGATTGATGGGCGCAACAATGTGGCGATGAAAACCATATAGCCCAATGAGGAAAAATACTGCTATGCTGCCGCCGCCCAGCACCACGATCAGGAGCACGTGCCGATGCATTTCTGCCAGGGCTGCGGCCGTGTACTGACCGGCCAGCACGTAGAGGCCCTCCGGCGCACCGGGCAGTTTCACCTCGTCTGTACTCACGAATTCCTCCCTGCCGTCTGCACTCTCCATCACAGCCCACCCCGGCGGGGTCCGTAGTTTCTCCAATGTGCCGGCAGCCGTCGGGCGACCCGCCCGACCCGACCCGGTAGACCACACCACCTCGCGGTCCCAGACCATATCGAGATAAGTATCCGAGTCTTCGCCGCCCGCTTCCGCCATCAGCCTGTCGCGGCACTTCACGGCCGGCTCAAACAGCCGCCCCGCGGCCACCGTTGCCACTGCGGCGCCCAGATAACCACGCTCGGGGCATTCGATCCTGCTGGATATTATCAATACCGGTTCGCCTGTGGCTTTCTCTTTTTCAACGCTCACGACCGACCCGGGGGCGCCGTCCGGCGCGAATATCGCGCGGCCCGGGCCGGCGGCGGGCCTTGCGGTCGCCGCCATCAGCCCCCCCAACGGCCCGACTACAAGCAGCAACGTGAGCGCCTCCTCGTAGGCAACAACGGCCCTCGCCTGCTCGCTAACTTCGTTTCGGAGGGCCGACCGCAACGGTTCCTCGTCCTCCCGCAAAGCCGCCCAATCAACGGCCACATTCTCGGCCTCAACGTGCGCCGTGTGCTCGCGGAGGTAATCCAGGACCGTCGGATTCGCCGCGAACTGCTCGATCTGCATGACCAGCGACTGCAACGAAAGATCGATGGCCTCGGCGGCGTCGCGGGCGCAATCCCGAGTCTGCTGCCCCGCGAACTTCTCGTGTTCCGTAGTAATATAATAATACGCCAGAGCAACGGCTATCGCCAAGGGAACGACACTGGCAACAACCAGGATCGCGGCAAGCTTAAAAGGTATGCTTATTCTCATACGAGCAAAACACGCTCGGCACTGGCAGCAGGCGGGAAAACACGCGTCTTCAGTTGCCTTCCATGCTACTAACTTCACGGGCAAAATAAAAAGGAAAAGTCGTGGCGAAGCTCCCCGCTCCTGTTCACCCGCCTAAAATCCTTGATAACCGGCGTATTCACTGCTATAATTAAAGCTCTTGGGTATTGTAATTCTCACACGCACAAGCGCTGAGCGCTGCGAGCGTTTCATGATCCGAGGTCTGCTTTTCGGAGAAGGGCAATGTCATTCAGTTTGCAATCGATCCGCAAGTTCCAGAAGCCTCTGATTTTCGGTCTGGCCGTATTCCTGATGGTAGCGTTCGGGGTTCCGTGGCAGCAGTTGTTTCGCGGGGAGGCCCAGCGCCCCGACGACGCGTACATGACGGTCCGGGGGCGGGACGTCACCATATCGGAGTTGCGGAGCTTCGTTCTGCGCTGGACGAAGGTTAACCGTTACCTGATTGAGCAGTACAAGGAACAACTTTATAGGCACCTTGAGCAACAGTTCGTGCTTGTAGAGGAGGCCCGGCGTGCGGGGCTCGAGGTCTCCGATCGGGAGGTCGCAAGGGCAGCCGTGCAGCAAGGGTATCTGTTGCGAGGCGTCGTCGTGGAAATAGCCCGCGCGAGACGGGACGATTTCAAGGACAAGGCTGACATCAAGGCTGAGGACATAGAGGCCTACTACAACGGTCACAAGGAGAGCTACAAGCTGGAGGAGGGCGAAGGCTACAAAGAGCTGGAGTCGGTACGGGACGACATCGAGAAGATTCTGATCGAGAGGAAGACCGGCGAGCTGATGTCGGAGGCTCTCGCCCGGGCCAGGCAAACCACACTGGCGGCGGGCGATACGGAGAACACGGCGTTTGCGGCGGCCGCGGCCGTTGCGGGCCTGGATTCCGACCGTAAGGCGGTTGTCGACAACGAGTACGTCTTGCAGCGCAACTTGGGCGACCTCGCCGGGAATGACGAGTTCACGAAGAAGCTTTTCGGGGCGCCCATAGGTGGCATCCTCGGGCCGTTCGCGGTCGGGGACGACCAGTTCATATTCAGGATCACGGCCCGCAGCGCGGGGTTCGACCCCGATGGTAATTATCATCCGGCCGTCGAAGGCTGGACTCTGACGGGGTACGGCGAACAAAGGAGAGAAGGCTACACGCAACTGGTCGAGAGGACCTTTTCGCCATTGACCGCGGCCGACTTTGAGAAGACGCTGCGGGAACAGATGCTGGTGGGTCGCTACACCAGGCTGCTTTCGGGAGCGACGTCGGCGCCTATCGACACTATAAGGCAGAGGTACTACGCGCAAAGTGAAACGGCGCGGGTCGACTACCTGACGTTGAATTTGGCCAAGTTCCGGGACGCGGCGGCCTTTTCGGAGCAGGAGCTGGAGGATTTTTACAACCAGTATAAGAGCCGCCCGGCCCCCGAAAGGGGCGGCCCGGGCTACCTTCAGCCCGAGATGGCGAGCATCGAGTACGTGCTGTTGCGCAAGCCCACCGAAATGTCCCTTTCCGATAAGAAGATCCCCCTGTATTACAAGAAGTTCAAAGAAAAGTACGTAAAGGACCCCAACGCCACAGTGCGGGAGTACTACTCTTTGGAAGAGGTGAAGGAGCAGGTGAGGGACGATCTCGTTGCCGACCAGTTTGAGGCGATGGAGAAGAGACTCCAGCAAGCGGTCGATGCCCTCGAAGCGGAGCTCAAGGATTACCTCGGGGCCTTGGACAATATGCCGGACCGAAATCAACTTCCCGATCTGCGGACCAAAAAGATCGCAGATCTCCTCGGCCTAAGCTGCAAGAGGACGGAGTTCTTCCGCAGGGACGGCAGGGATATCGGCAAGGTGGGCTGGGAATTCATGCAGGACAGAGAGCAGTTGCTCAGAGAAGTTTTCAGCGGGAGGTACCTCTCGGACGAGGAACTGCGGGCGAAGGGCAGGGGCGACGAAAACACCAAGATTTTCAGCGACGTGCTCATACTGACCTCCGGCAGCAAGTACTTCTTCCGCGTGATCGACCGGCGCCCGAGCCGTGTCATCCCATTCGATGACCTCCCGGACAATATCCTCGCGCGGGTGCGCTTCGACAAGCAGAGGATGGCGGCGCTGGCGCTGGCGCGCGAGGAAGCTCGCAAGATGGCCCGCGTGATCCGCGCCGACGCTTTCGATGCGCTTGCCGAAGAACTGAAGATTGATCCCGTCCTTACCGAAGAGTTCCTCCCAGGTGAACTGCCGAAGTCCCTTGAAGAGGATTCCGCAATCGCCAAGGAGGCCGGCAGGCTGAAAACCGGCGAGATGAGCCGCGTTGTTGCCGACGGCGACTCGCTGCACGTGGTCCTGTGCGCGGCCGGCGAGCAAGACGACGCGAAGCTTGTCTGGAAGATACTCACTTTTGCCGAGGACGCGGCGGTTGCCGGCCCGGAGCTTACGCCGGGAGAGCTGGCCGATTACGTTGAAAAGAACTGCGAGGCCTACGCGGAAGACGTTCCGCTCAAGGGCACCGCCACCATCCTCTACGTTGCGGCCAAGTATGAAGACGTGAAGGAAACGATCTCGCCTACCGATGAGGAGATCGAAAAGTATTACGACGAGCACAAGGAAGAATTCGAAGGCAAGCCGTTGGACGAGTGCCGGGGCGCCGTTGCCGCGGCGGTGAAGGCCCAAATGGCCCCGGCCAAAGCCGATGAGCTGCTCGCGAATGCCCTCGACGAGGCAGGGAAGTACGACAAGAGCCTCGAGGTTATCGCGAAGGACACCCCGCTCACGGCGAAATACGTGGCCGGAATCGAACTCGACAACGCTTCCGAGAAAGAATCATTTGTGGGCAAGGTCGAGAACCTCGCGCGGCTGATAATCGCGACAAAAGAAAACAAGCTGTCGGGCCTTGCAAAAACAGAGGACGGCCCGTTTTTCTTCAAGGTCCTGTACAAGGATCTCGGCGAGAGCGAAGAGCTATGGGGCGAAATAACTGACAAGGCCAAGGAGAAGGTGAAGGCTGATCTGGTCAAGGAGAATTCCTCCGGCCCGGCCACCGAGCGGGCGCAGTTGCAGCTCGACCGGTATGTTGCCCAAGCCTTCAGAAACGCACCCGATCGGCATCACATCACCGTGACAAGAGACCTCCGCGAGAGTCTGGAAAAGAAGCTTCAAGTCGGCAAGGAACTGACATTGAACCAAGGAGGGTTCACCAGAGAGACCGTCGAAACGCTCATGAAGTTGGAGGCAAACTCGCTGAGCGATGTAATGGCCGTCCGCAATAATGCTTGCCTCTTTCACGTCAAGAGCGTGCAGCCTCTTCAAGTGGCGAAGATCGAGTATGTGAGGCTTTCGGTTGATAGGCTCATCAGGCCTCGCCGTCAGAGCACCGGCGACAGGCTGCGGAAGGCGGTCGAGAAGCTGGCCCGGGAAGCAGGCGAGGGAATCTGCGCACAGGTCAAGGGCGGGCGCTCGCTGGCCATGGCGCTCGCCGCAGTGCGTAAGGCGATTCCGGCATTCGATTTCGCGAGGCGTGAAGAAAGCCCGTATTTCGCCGCTTTTGCCAAGAACGTGAGAGGCATGGGGAGGGGCCTCGACCTGCTTAAGAAGGTCTTTGAGCTGGAGCCCGGCGGCGCCCCCGAGGTTTATAAAGAGAAGGAGGGTTACTACGTTGTCAGGCTGCTCAACATAAAGCCGGCCAAGGAAGCGAAGGTGAAGTATGTTCGCATCACGGTCGAGGAAAGAGACCGAGAGGCAGTCAAGAAAGCGGCCGAGGCCATGAGGACCTTGCGCGAGGAGGCGGAGAAACTGGGCTCGCTATCGGACGCTCTCGACAAGGTGATAGATGCGCTTCCAGTGAAGGGAGATGTCCGCGTCGAAGGCTCGGATGACTACATCGAACTGTTCGCGCCGCCGCCGCTGTTGGCCGATGTGGCCCTGCTGAATGCGATCGAGGCAACCGAGGCCGGCGAGTTCACCCCGGTTGTGAGAGTGCCGGGGCGCTTTTACGTGGCTCACGTGCAGGAGGTGCGGACGCCGACGAGCGTCACGGCCGACTGGGTCACGCTGTCCGCAAGCAAGTTCTCCAATCCCGCGGCTCTGTCCGTTGAGGATGTGACGACCTATTACGAGGAGCACAAGGAAGATTACCGGACCGATAAGAAACTGAACATTGACTACGTAACGGCGAAAGACGGCGACTTCAAAGAAAAGGCCGAGAAAGACGCGACCGACGATGCCCTCAAGGAACACTACGAAAGCATCAAGAAAGACTACGAGAAGCCCGGCCCCGACGGCGAGGTGGTAGTCCCGGAATTCAAGGATGTGGAGAACGCCGTCAAGAAATCGTTCGTGACAGAGAAGAGCGCCCAGTACGCTCACGACGCCCTCGCGGCTGCCGCGAAGGACATGGCCGAGGAAGGCGCCGACCTCGAGGCAATTGCCGAAGAACACGGCCTGGAGCACCGCAGTACCGGGTTCCTGGCTAAGACGGCATTCGCCTACGAGGATGATTTGAGGTCGATACAGGGCCTGGGCGATCAGCTTTTCTCAATGGATAAGAGCGGTGTGACCGACGTGCAGACCAGCGGAGAGCGGCACTTCGTTTTCAGGGTCACGGACGTGAAGGAGCCGTACATCCCTGAGTTTGACGAGGTGAAGGACAAAGCCCGAAGGGGGGCCGATATCGAGTTGCAGCCGCAGTGGGCGCAGTCTGTCGCCGAGCATCTCAGAACTCAGATAGAAAAGGCCCTCGCCGATGGCAAGACCTTCGAGGACGCCGTGAAGGGTGCTTCCGTCGAATTTCCAATCGAGCTCAAGGCCGAGCTCAAGGTTACGGACGATCCTTTCACACGGCGGGTATACGGCGGAAGGAGCCGCGGCCGGGCTCGGTACTTCGGAGGCCGGACCGGCCTGCCGGGTGAGCACCCCAAGTTTGTGTCGACAGCCTTCGCCCTCCGGCGCGGAGAAGTGAGCTCGCCCGTGGCCGAAGACAACGAACGCGGCGCCGTGTATCTGCTGCTCCTCCGAGATCGGACAGAGCCGGAAGAGCCGAGCGAGAAGCTGTTGGAATCTATGCGATCCCGCGTGGAAAGAATGAATGCTACGGAACAGGTTGAAGATGCGATCCGACAGGTCCTGGCCGAAGTGCGCTATGCACGATAGGGTGAGACCATCGCCAGGCCTGCGGAACAAAAGCGGCTCTCCGTGAAGGGGAGCCGTTTTTTTGTGGCGCTATGCCCGGGGGGCGCCACGCTCACGATGCCGAGAGGATCATCCTGAAGAGCTTGTCGCCGGGGGCGAGACCGCAGACCTCTCGCAGGACGTGTTCCACGCCGTGCTGTTGAATCATGCGGGCCAGTTTCACGGCCACGGGATCGTCGGGGTTGTTGAAGCGCAGTGCGCTGCATATGCCGGCCACCACGCTCACAGGTTCGCCGCCGGTTTCCATTACGAGCCGCGCCGCCCCGATGAGGCGGTCGCGCGGCCCGAGCTTTCTGATCGGGTCGCGGCCTACCCTGGCAACGGTATCGCCGAGGGCGCGATTGGCGAATCGCGCCAGCAGGTCATCCACGTGCGCCTGCTGCTCTTCCGGGGTGAACCCGTGTTTCTTGATCAATGCCCGGCTGGTTTCGTCGAGGGCGGCAACGGCCTTTGCGCGGACGTCGGGGTCGGTCACGGCCTGCCAGATGTACTCGTGAGCTTTTTCCCATCCGAAGTATGCGCACAGCGCGTGGCCGCAGTTGTGGGTAAAAAGCTTGCGCTCCTCGTAGGCTTCCAGGTTGTCGTGAAACTCCAGGCCCTCGATGTCGGGCGGCCCGGCGGGAAAGCCGCGTCTGTCCACGGGCAGTACGGCATAAGCTTCGACGCCGACGTATAGGGGATCGGCCGCGTGCTTTGCCTCGGTCACGACGGGCACCATCCGGCTGACGACCGTTTCGGCAAACCCGACGTTATCCTCGATGTATCGGCGGCAGGGGTCGCCGGCGTGTTCGAGAAGAAGCTCCTTGAGCACCTTGCCCGCCTCGAGGAGGTTTTCACAGATGAGAATGCTTATGGGGCCGGCGTGTTTTTCGGCGCGCCTGGCGAGGCCGGCGGCGATGGTGGGGGCTATTATCTTGAGCACCGCCCCGCCGACGGACGCGCCGATGATATCGGCATCGGCGATCTCGGCCGCCACGGCGCCGGCATCGCGCCCGTCAACGGCCCGCACGTTTGAAACATCTATGAAGTAATTCTCGTCGCCGAGTATCTCGATCTTGTAAGTTCTTCGACGGTTCAGGGCATCTATCACTTCGGTGTCGATGTCCACGAACACGGTTTCCCAGCCCGACTGGCTGTAGAGCTGTCCGAGGAATCCGCGGCCGATGTTCCCCGCCCCGAAATGGACGGCTTTCTTGTGATGTTTGGTCATGGGGTTTACTTGCACAATTCGACAATGAGTTTTTCCACGCCCAGGCGCGGGGTGATTCGGCTGTTCTTGATGAGGATGTCTGTTTCGAGCGCCTTGCGAATGCCGATGGCGAGTTCGTGGCTGCTGAATTTCCGCGCGCGTTCGATGTTCTTCTTCGCGGCGTAGGGGTGCATATTGAGGGCCCGAACGACCTCTTTTTCGCTGCCGAGGCGCTCCATCATTTTCTTGACTTTCGAAAGGTTGAGGAGCGCTTTGCCGATGAGCGCCAGCCGAGCGGTTTCCATTCCTGCCCTTGGAAGCAGGCGGTCGAGCGCCTCGAGGGCCATCTTGCTGTTCTTGCCGGCCACGCCGTTCATTAGGTCCCATATCGGGACCGTTTTGTCTTCCTCGACCGTGGCGGCCACGTCTTTATCGGTGATGGTTTTCTTCTTGCCGATGTAAGTGACAAGCATCTGAAGGTGCGAATGGAGCTGGGCGAGGTCCGCCCCCACGATCTCCACCAGCAGTTGCGCGGCGGGCCCGGTGATCGTCTTACCCTGTTCCCGCGCTCTGTTCCGGATCGACGCAAGCAGCTCGCCGAACTTGGGCGTTTCGCAGGGCACGATAGCGCCCGCCTGCTCAATTGCTTTGACAACGCCCCAGCGACCGTCGGGCTTGTCGGCGCATACCAGCACCAGGCAGCCGGTTTTGGCAGGAGACTTGACATACTTGGCGACGATGTCCTTGTTGTCGCGGAGAAAAACACCGCAATTCTCCACAACTACCAGCCGCGTGCCGCCGAAAAAAGTCATCGTACGGAGATCGTCGAGTACCTGCGCGGCGGTCACTTGCCCCCCGTCGTATTCACTGACGCACATCCCGCCGCTATCATGGAGCACATTATGCGTGAGGGCCGAGACTACCGCGTTCCTGTAGTAATACTCCTCGCCGTAAAGCAGGTATACCGGCTTTATCTTTTTCTTCTCGATTTCTTTGAGGACCTGCTCCGGATACATAGAACTCCCCCGGCCGCGGCCTTGAGGAAAGATGCGGTTTATCGCTGTTTCGGAAAAAGCTACGGCATAATGAATTCGTGCTGAGATTTGCGCACGACGAGCACGGGGCACGGCGCCTTGCGGACGACTTTCTCGGTTACGCTTCCCATGAGGACATGCGCCAGGCCGGTGCGGCCGTGAGTGGCCACCACGATCATGTCGACGTCTTCTTCTTTCGCCACGCGAATGATCTCGAGGAACGGCGTGCCGCGGGTGATCATGCGTTCAACGGACAATCCCTCCTGCTGTGCCGCCGGAATCAGCTCCTGCATTTTTCTGTCCGATTCCTCTTGCATTCTGGCAAAGAAATCGGCCATGTCGAAACCGAAGCTCCCGCCGGTGGAAGGATAAAACGGGTCCTCGATCACGTGCAGCAGGACCATTTTCGCTTTGTACTCCCGGCAGAAAGAAAGGCCGTATTGGAGGGCTTGCTGCGAAAAATCCGAAAAGTCCGTAGGTATCAGAATCTTATCCAGCTTGATCATGGCGTTCTCCTCACGGCTATTGCTGGGTCAGTGCGAGCCCTGAGCGCGTGGCGTGCTGGCCACAGTACCGGGTTCCATACTCCATCGGGTTGTGAGTCCAATGAACTCAACCGGAACGGTTTCTCATACGTATCAGTCAGGCTTTCGGCTGCGCGGCGATCTTACCCTCGAGCGTCCTGAACAGACGATCGCAGTGATGCGCTTTCGAACGGACCAAGTTTGTATTAAGAAGCGGAAGAATTCCGGCGGCGTGACGGATCTTGTGATACCGTCCTTTCGTCGTGTCCTTGGTCGCCCGGTTCAGCGAGGGCACCAGCCTGGCCTTTTCAATTTGTTCCACGTCCTGATTCTTCGGAATGGCGCCCTCATTGAAGTTGCGCCCGTAGAACTCATTGAGCGCTTCGAGGTCTGCGATAAGCCATGCCTCCATGGTCTGGGCCATCAAATGACAGTTTTCATCACACAGATCGTCGCAGTCCCAGCCGTCCGATTGACGCAGATAGTCGACCGGCTCCGCCGAGACGGGGCCTTCGGAGTCGACCAGTAGTACATTGAACGCATCCGGATGGGAGCGGCAGGCTTCGCGGAAGCCATCAAAGGACGAATTCCGCGAGCCACAGGTAACGATCCTGAAGCGAATCCGCCGATCCCTTGCATCGGCCCTGAGCTGAGACATGAACTCGCCGAATGCGACGCGCAACATCCTCTTGGACTGCCCCCCCTCGCCGCACCCTTCGACATAGATGCGAAGCTCTGTTGTCATAGATTGCCCCCGATCTCACCCATTTGCCAGAGTTCGCCGAGCGTATACTTCTCGAGCCATTTCTCGAGCTTTTCCTTTTCCAAGCGGCGCACATGCGTACCAGACTGATCGTGCTCGCATACCAGAACACACTCTGGTACGTCGGTCAACGCAGACACAAGCATATCCGAATGCGTGGTGACGATCAGTTGAGTTCGCTGAGAGGCGTCTATGAGCAGTTGGGCCACGGTCGGCAGGACATCGGGATGCAATCCCAATTCGGGTTCTTCGATGCAGACCAGGGGAGGCGGTTCAGGATGACAGAGGATCGTGAGAAGGCAAAGATAGCGGAGCGTACCGTCCGAGATACGCGTGGCCGGAATCGTGATAGTCTTCTCGGGGCTTTCCTCGTGGAGGTACAAATTGACAGTTCCGTGAGAGACCTTGGTATGGAAGTCTCCAATGCGCCCATAGAAAGCCCGGAGGTTCTTTAGAATGCGTTGTTTGGCCGCGGGCCTGTTTTCGAGGTCGTTAAGGACCAATGACAGGTTGCCGGCGTCTTCCTCCAGACAATCTTCGGGCAGGTCCGCTGGTTGGGGGTTTCTGGGGGAGGCGTCGCGCCCGAGATGCCATTCCCTATACAATCTGATTGCCCCGAATTGCCGGCCGAGGTAAGTGATCTCCGGATACTGCCCAGGGTCCTTTCGCTGGGACAATACCGATTGTGTGAGATCAAACATCTCCCATTTTACAGAGCTTCTTGGTTGCCCTTTTTCGGTTCTTGCTCGTTTTGGCGGACGCTGGCTGGAAACAACAGGAGAGCCTTGTTCGTAGCGTAAAAAGTAACGCACGTCCTCTTCATCATGCAGAGGCTTTGCGTTGGCCACAATTTCGTCCACAACCTTCAGCCGCAGCCCATGGAATTCTGCAAAACTCAGCAAATAGCGCAGATCAACGGGGCCATCGGGATAATCGACAATCGCTTCGATCTCCGCTATCGTCTCGCCCTTCCCGCCTTTCCAAAGCCATTCGGTGACGCCTCCGCGAATGGCTCTCGTTATATTCTCCGGGGTGGCGTGCAAAAGGCCGATAGCTTCGATGAGATTTGATTTCCCGGAACCGTTCGGGCCGATAAGAACGTTGAGCGGCTGAAGTTCGATAGGCTCCGCAGCTTCTCCGTAAGAGAGGAGGTTTTTCAGCCGAAGCGATTTGATGAGCCTCTTGCCTTCCATTTCAACATTCTCCCTATTGGGCGTATTCCCGATGCCGCCCGTTCAACGCTATTATAGCAAAACACTTGCGTAAGAAAAGGAATTTTCAACGGCAGGGGGCACTTAGATTCCCTCGGAGGAATACGCCGTGCGCACTGACCATTGCATGGGGGATTTTCCCACAGCGCCGGCCGTGACCGCCGATTGTTTCCGTGAACCGTGCAGCGCTTTCCGCGATGCCCGTTGTTTTGTACTACAGAAGAAGAGACGGTTCTCCGCACGTTGGCAAGCATTGTCCGATACTCAGTCGAGACCGGGCTGGGTCTGAATTCTTGAAGGAGAAGAAATGGAAGAAAGAAGAGGCACAATCACGGAGGAGCGCGAACGCATAGAAGCGGTCACGCGCGAGGAGAAGCCGGCTCGTATTGCGGCCGGCGGCTCGATCGTCGAGGCGGTCGGGGGGGCCGCGGCGGTTGTTCTTGCTATCCTGGGCCTGCTGGATATACTCCCAGTTTCGATGGCGTCCGTTGCAGTCATCGCTGTAGGCGCAGCCCTGTTCATCGGGGGTGGAACGCTTGCCGCGCGTTTCTCGAGACTTTTGTATGTTTCGGAAGCGCGCTTTGCACCAGCGGCGACCTCGGAGGCTATCGCAGGCGGCATGGCAACGGAAACGCTCTTCGGCGCCGCCGGAATCGCCCTGGGCATCCTGGCACTGCTCGATACCGCCCCGATGACCCTGATCCCTGTTGCAGTGATCGCATACGGCACGGCGCTTCTGATGGCGAGCGGAGCCACGGCCCGTATGAGCGAAATGATGGTTCGCGGCGGAGCCGAACCGCACAGGGCCCGCCACGTGGCGCGCCAGGCGGTATTCGCCGCGTCGGGTTCGGAAGTTCTTATCGGGCTGGGCGGCATAGTGCTGGGTATTCTCGCTATCGCCGGCTTTACGCCGCTGACCCTCTCATTGATAGCCCTGTTGAGTTTTGGCGTTTCGATCGTGCTCAGCGGATCGTCCATCGCGAGCAGGATGTTGGGCATGTTTCAGAGGTAGGCCCCGGCTTACCGAATCGGCAGATGATCCGGCCCGCGTTGATCCCCCGGCAAGCAAATCGCCGGGGGATTTCGCACAGCCGCCCCCCCCCTTTCGCCGCCCCGAAACATCCCTGTTCGGGGTTTTTCTGAGCCCAAAGGGCGATAGTCTGTAGCCACGGGCGTCAGCCCAATGGCGTGAAATTAAGCACTCATGATCAACTCCTCCTGCAGAATACGCCTTGGCTTTTTCATAAGCGGATACCTGCTGCGCCGACGTTTGACCGCACGTGGCTCGAGGCGTCCGGGTC
>Ga0114922_10001042_pt1 | contig 26374 bp, 15 predicted proteins | sample AartaG_FD_100975 | JGI IMG/M metagenome (GOLD analysis project Ga0114922, IMG submission 100975) | Deep subsurface microbial communities from Aarhus Bay to uncover new lineages of life (NeLLi) - Aarhus_00045 metaG | ecosystem: Environmental > Aquatic > Marine > Oceanic > Sediment | place... | reverse complement strand
TTAGCGTGGGAGCCCGCGAGCTCGGCTGAGAAATGCCCGCGTCCCAATTCAGCCTTTCGGACCCAGTAATGCCCCGTCATGGCCATGGCTTTGTCTTCGACGTAGCACCTACCATCGTCGGGCATCTCGAAGCTCCGCTGGATGAGCAGGTACTGGTCAGATCCGTCGAGCCCCTGTTCGAACATGACCTGGTAGTAGTCTCCTGACTCATCGACCCAGACCCGGCTTGCATCGAACGCCTTCATCGCCCTTTCCTCAACCGCTACATGTCCCGTAAGAGCCTTCATGCCGCCTCGCGGTAGTAGCTCTTGAGCAACCCGCCCAGCCGCTCGTGGCACTTGACTTCGCCTTCCCGAGTCGGGGGAATGTCCGGTTCGACCGGTCGGCAGTAATCCAGCCCTTTGTGCGGACGCTCGAGGTTGTGATGTTCTGCGTACTGCTCGACGACAAACCGAACGTGCTTTTCTCCGAACAGGATCATCTTGTTGAGGACTTCGGCCTTCACTGCCCTCACCCAGCTTTCCGCGTAGGGATTCAAGTTGGGCGACCACTTGGGCATCTTCAAGCACCGCACGCCAGCCGCCCCAAGCGTCTGCTGGAACTTCTTGGTGAACAGCGGATCGCGGTCATGGATCAGGATCCGCTTGTCCTTGAGGAAGCCGTCCTCGGCGTCGGTCAGATTCCGGGCCCACTGGAGCATCTGGGCCTCGCACGGATCGACATGAATGCCGGCGATCTGGACGCGCCGCGTGGCTAGGTCGATAACGAAGAAGACCATGTAGCGGGTCAGGCCCTTCAGCCCCCAAGCCTCCACGCTGAAGAAGTCGCAGGCGCTGATGCTCTCCCAGTGGCTCTGGATGAAGGTCTTCCACGTCGTCTTGTAGGGCTTGTCCGGATCGGGCAGCAGGCCGGCGTCGAGCATGACCCTTCGGACCGTCTGCCAGTGGACCTCGTAGCCGAGTTTCTTCAGCTCGCCGTTGATCCGGCCGTAGCCCCACGAGGGGTTCTGCTCGGCCATCTGGAGCACCAGCTTGCGAATCATGTTGGCCTTGGTGGGGGCAGGTCCTCGCTTGCCCCGGCGGTCGGAGCCGTCGTACTTGCGGGCCACCAACTTGCGGTGCCACGTCAGGATGGTCTCGGGCGAGAACAGCGTGCCGAACTGGCGCAGCAGCTCCCTCCCCAGCTTCATGCCCGTCGCCGCGAGCCGACGCCTTTGGGAGTCGTTCAGGATGATCCGCTTTTGGCCAAGCTTCTCCCGCAGGATGCGGTTTTCCTCGCGCAGGTAGGCGATCACGTCCTGCTGCTGCCGGTTCATCCAGCCGGCAACGGCCACAACGAAGAACTGCCAAGGTGTGAAGGTCATGGGGTGGATGGAAGCCAAGGGGTGACTTCGAGAGCAATCTCGCTCAGCATGGCACCCGTGACACCACGGGATTGGTCACCCGTTGGCCGCTCCTTTCATCGATGGCGGCATTATACCGGGCCATTGCGTCGAGGCCAGTTCCGCCGGCTCAACGCCTACCGAGCTTCCTTGCGTTGTCGCGCCGGCGGGGGAGACAGTCTGCCGAACCTGCCCGCGCGAGGAGAGTCCGCGGGAAGCCGCCCGTTGGCGTCGAGGGTTACCTCTTCGAGGAAGCCCTTGGCGTCGTACCCGGCCGCCTTCATGATCGAGAAGTCCGTGAACCGGTTCCAGAGCAGCTCGATGCGGGACTCGGCGTCCACGACGTTCTCGTCCCAACGGACGAAGCGCCATCGCTCGGCGAAGTTCCTGTTGTTGGGCAGGCGGAGGATCACGTGCACCCGGCGGTCGCCGGCATCGGCCGGCGGCGCGGCGATCACGTTGCGGTAGAAGTGGACGAGCCGCTTGCCGGCGGGGTACTGGCGGATCGCCCTCGCCGAATCCGCCGTCGTTGCTCTCGAGAAATCGCCGGCGCTCTCATCGAGCTTCTCGGGGACCTTGGTTCCGCCGCCCATCAGCGAGACCGTTCCGCGAATCGTGTTATGGTGGATCCAGACGTTCCGCAGCCATCCCGGCTGGAGGCCCGCCCGGATCTCGCCCTCGACCGTGTTGTGGCAGATCTCGATCTCGTCGTTGTTCCACTGGCCGAGCAGCGAGCACCGCCCGCGCAGGACGTTGCCGCGGTAGGTATTCCCGTAGCCGTTGTCTTTGTCGCCGAAGCACTCACCGCGCTGGATGTTCTCGATGACGTTGTCTTCCACGACGGCGTCGCGAACGGTGTAGAAGACCATCGCCCCGCCGTGCCCGCCGCGCGGGGCGACGTAGAAGCGGTCGTGCATCCAGCAGTCCTGGATGACGAAGTTGCGATAGTAGTCGCACTCCGGCCGGACGCCCCAGGCCTGGAAGTCGCCCTTGCGGTTGCCGGCGAAGGTGAAGATGAAGGCCGGGTTCTCCGCCCAGTCGGCCCAGAGGTGGTGCAGGTTCATCCGGCGGAGGTGGAGGGTCTTGCCGCCGTCCCACAGGACGAACATGTAGTAGCAGGCGTTCTTCACCTCCAGGTTGTCCATGTAGACGTACTCGCAGCCTCGGCCGACCGCGATGCGGTGGCCGTAGCCCTGCGTGCTCGGCGCCTTGCCGGCCCCCGCGAGCTTGTCGGCGGCGGCCTGTTGCTCGTGGACAGCCTTCTGCCTGGCGGCGCTCCAGCCGAGGTCGATCACCGGCTTCTCGCCCGGGTATGCGAGCCAGTACCGCGGCGATCGGGCGTCGAGCCGCAGCACGTTCTCGTTGCGCTTACCGGGCGAGGCCGGGGCCTTCACCGTGTACCGGCCGCCGCGCAGGACGACCATGGCGCCCGGCGGGTAGGAGAATCTCTCCGGCGGGTTCGCCGCGCGCATCACGGTCCGCCAGGGCCTGGCCGCCGAGCCGTCGGCCCCATCGTTGCCCTCGGGACTGAGGAAGTAGAAGCCTGCCTTCGTGACCGTCAGCGTGAACGCCTGCGCGGCCATCCGGCCGCCGGCGTCGCGCAACGAGATCTCGACCCCGTGGGTGCCCTCTGCGGCGGGGGCCGGCCAGGTGATCGCGCCGCTGCGCGCGTCGATCTTCATTCCCGCCGGCGACTTGGTCAGTGAGAACCTGTAGGGGTATTCGCCGCCCTTGATGGCCGGGCGCATCGAGTACTGGATCCCGGGGTAGGCCTTCTCCACCGGCCGCGATGTGAACCGGGGCCTCGCGAAGCCTGGGCACTCAAGCGGGGTCGGATATCTCGGCGCGTCCACCCCTGCGGCCCCACACGCCGCAAGCGCCAGGGCGATTGTCGATCGGGTCATTCGGATAGCCTTAACCTGGACGTTGGGAATGCCGCGTCATTGCTGCCGGATTCTTGCGGCGGCCGTCGCCTGGAACGTCTTGGCGAGCCGTAGCAGTCTGATGTTCACGATGTCAGACACATAGATGTAGTCGTCGGTGGCGTCCACGCTGCTGGGCCAGGCCATGGGGACGCCTTGGACGGGCACGAGGTCGCCCGGGAGGCCGCCGGTGGAGTCGCGATTGCCGTACGTGCCGAAACGGAGGATCGTATTGCCCTCGTTGTCGATTACCGACACCTGCGGCAGAAGGGACGTCGGATAGTAGATGCGGCCCCAGCCGTCGACGCCGAAACGCGGCGTTCTGCTGAAGTGCGGGCCAATGACGCCGTAGTGGATGTCGTAGACCTTGGCCGGCTTGACCGGCGCCGTCGGGAACAGGCCGCCGGCCGTCAGGGACCCCGTGGGGGCATACTTATAGATGCGGCCGGTGCTTTGGAGGAAGTTCCTGTCGACCTCAAAGCCCTTCGGTGGGTCCTTGGGCGGGCCGTCGTATTTGCCGGCGTATAGGTTCCCCCGGCGGTCGAAGCGGACACCCGCGGCGCGGACCTTCTGGCCGAAGCTCCTGAACAGAAGGCCATCCCATGGTGCCTCGTTTGTGTCCGCCTGGAAGAAGCGCAGGTACCCGCCGTAGTCGGGGCCCGTGCCCAGCGCGCCCAGGGTTGCGAGGCTGCCGTCGGGGGCGGCGGCGATGCCCCGGTCGCCCTTGCCCAGGCCGATGCGCCAGTCGTTGCTGAGCTTCGGCGTACAGGCGTTGGTCCCCGATCCGCCGACTGGCCCGGGGGTAAGGAAGTCGCTGCCAAGCCTGTATCGCATGACCGGCTTGCGGTCGTCACGGGTGTAGAGCCACCGGTTCCGGGCGTCGATCGCCAGGGCGATCGCCCGGACGGGCTTGCCTTCGCCCTCCAAACAGGGCAGGAACTCCGGGTTCGCCCAGTCGGCGATCCTCGAGCAGAACCCGAAGCCGTCTGCGAAGTAGAGACCCTCGGTCTTCGGGTCCGCGGCGAAGTGTTGGAGGTCCAGGGCGCGCTGCCGGCCGGCCTCGTAGAAGTCCTTGACCAGCGCGAGGTCCGCGCCGCTGTCGCGGTAGACCCGAACCGGAAGCGCCGAATAGGCGACCCAGACGAACACCTCGCCTCGGACCTCGACTGCGACAAGGTGCGTCGGCTGGCTGAAGTGGCGCACTTCGCACAGGGGCAAAGTCGCCTGGGGGGACGTATCGCGCGTCCAGTCGCCGAACCTCAACAGCTTGAGCTCGCCCTTGCCGTGGTAGTGGCCGGTGCGCGTCGTCACGTAGAGGGCCTTCGAGTTGGGGTGGACGGCGATCGCGTCTGGATGCGCCAGGGGAATCTCGCGTAGGAGCTTGCCGGCGCTGTCCAGCACGACGATCCGCCGGTTCTGGCGATCGCAGACGAACACCCGTCCCTCGGCGTCCGCGGCCACGCCTTGCAGGGCCGCGTAATTGCCGTATCGGGCGTCCGCGATCGGCGAGGCTTCGCGGGCCTTCAGGTCGCGGATCACCTTGTCCTCGTCCAGCGCGAAGAACACCTCGGCCTTTCTTGTGGTCAGGTCGACCTTGAAGACCTTGCCGTCCCGCCAGAACCCCGTCGCCTCCGCGCCGATGTGCCGTCTCCTCTCGCCCAGCGTTCCCGCGAAGAGGCCGGCGATGTAGAGATGCCTGCCGTCGGGAGACAGGCAGGTGTGCATCTGGCCCGTCAGCTTCCAGGGGACCTTCCAGGTGTTCTTCTCCGGGTGAACCATGGGCGGCTCGTTGACGAACCTGCCTTCAAGGACCGGTTCGGCCGGGATCGTTCCGTCCGTGTTGACCGTCATCAACCGGTACTCGTGGGTCAGCAGGAGCCGGTCCCGGCCGGGCGACGGAATCAACGTGGCGATCCTGCCCCGGTTGCCGCAGATGAACGTGCTCGACAAGGCCGGCGAGTCCAGATCGTTGAACTGGAAGCTGTACGTGCCATCCTCTCTCGCGTGGATGCCCCACCCCTTGACCTGGTCGGCCTTCTTTCCGGCGGGGGGCGGATACACTGTGCTGAGATAGCTGCCGTTGGCGTCGTATCGGCGGAGGGCGGCCGGGCCGTAGTTGTTGGCGTTGCCCAGCACGTACACCGCGCCGTCGGGCTTGGCCTCCAGGCCCGTGATCCGCCAGGCGGCATGATCGCCCTGACCCATGTCCCTGGAGTAGTACGCGTAGGGATCGCCACCGGCGATTCGGTCCAGCCTGACGCCCATGCCGGCCCGCACGCGGACGGAGCAGGCGGACGCGTCGGCGACAGGTTGGCCGTAGTCGTCCTTGCCGTCCCATGTCAGGCGCTGGCGGAGGCCGAGTGCGAGCGGCGCCGGGGGCGCGGCGCCGACGCCCAGAACGCCGGCGGCGAGATGACGCACTACCTTGCCGTGGGCATCGAGGATCGCCACCTCCACGTCGGTCGCGGCCCGGACGGCGAATACTATGTTCGTTCCGCCGTCGGCTTGCTCGACGGTCAGCGAGGTGACGAGTTTGTCCGGCGCCTTACGTGCCGCCGCCCGCAGGCCCGTAGCCGCGAACAGCACCAGGGCAACGACCACTGTCATTCGTCGCATTCGGATTCCTCTCGGCGCCCGCTCGCTCAATCACCGCCGGCACGGGCCGTCGGGGCGTGAAGCTTCAGCGCGTAGACCTGGCTGTTGGTGTCCGTGCCCCAGATGAGCTTGCGCTTCGGGTCGAACATCACGCCGGCGGAGTGGCCGTGCGGCATGGCCCGTCGGGCGCGGTAGCGCGCCGGCTTCACGTCGTACTTCAGACTCAGCGCGGTCCACTCGTTCCGGGCGCAGTCGTAGGCGGGCGTCGGCGTCCACCGCTGGCTGTCGCGGTCGAGATACGTGGCCATCAGGACGACGTCGTTGACGGGGTCATAGCAGCACCGGTCGATCCACGCCGCCCGGGAGGCCAAGGCCGCGTTGGCCGGCGATAGGGCCGCGACGCGGCCGGACTCGAGGCCGAACTCGTACACCTGTCCGTCGTAGGGAGCCTTGCCGTAGGCTTTGACGAAGAACAGCACCCGGCCGCGCCGGGAGTCGAACGCCAGCGTCGAGTGGTCCACGACGGCGCCGGGCAGCTTCGCGCCGGTCGCTTCCAATGCCGCCCATTCGCCGGCGGCGTGCTTGTACAGGTACAGCCGGCCGTCTTTGGTCCAGCAGAGCAGGCCCTTGGACGTGGTGCACAGCGTGAGGGTGTAGAAGCAGGAGTTGTATTGCATTCCCTTGGGCTTGGGCCCGCGCGAGACCCAGTCGGCGCGGTTGGGGTCGTAGACGTAGAAGTGCTCGTAGTGGCCGGTCTGAACCATGTTCCCGCTGATCGGGTCGAAGCCGTAGTTCTGGTACGTGTGCCCCGTCATCCCCGGCCGGAGGTTGAGGTTGTACCCACCCGGATACGACGTGTTGCTGTAGAGCTGGCCGAGCGGGAACTCGACGGGGTAGGCCAGCTCCCAGCGGTTGGTGGCGAAGTGGAAGTGCGGCACGTCCGTGCCCCCGTGGGCCGAGTGCCCGCCGCTCCAGCGAAGCAGCATGTCGCGGCGCGTGTCGATAACGGCCGTGCCCCAGTCGCGGTTGAGCCGCGGCCGGTACGGCGGATCGGTCGCCACCCATTGGTTCGCGGGCAGTTCCTTGAGCGTCGCTTCGAAGGCCGCGGCGTCCGGCCGGTCTCCCTGCATGTAGAAGCCCGGATGGAACGGCCCGGTGCGATAGACGCGCGCGTCGCCCGGCTGGAGGCGAGCGCCGCGCCAGGTGTTCTTCGCCACGTCGTACGTGTAGTCCCCATCGGAGAGGTCCACGTACTGCCCGCCGCAGTAGTCAGTGTTGGAGTAGTACGTGAAGCCACCGGTGAGCTTGATGGTTCCGTCGCCGCTCGCAGTGAGCGTATGCCCCGCCCGCGGCGCGGGCGCCGAGGTCGGACGGCGCTGCCGCCACTGCCGCCCGGCCGGGTCGAACACCCACGTGTCGTTGGTCAGGTAGTCCAGGTGGTCGCCGCCGAAGATCACGAACAGCTTGGTCCTCGGGTCATAGGCGATCGGGCTCAACGCGCGGGCGGGCGGTTCGGCGTCGAGCGCCTCGGCCGCGACGGCGATGCGGACCTGGCACTCGCGCATCGCCCTGATATCCGCCGCCTCGACGCGCCGCTGGATCGGCCGGATGAGCTTCCCGGCCGCGGCGAAGCGGGCTTGCCCCACCTCGTAGTCGCCCAACCCCTTGGCCGCCCGAAGGTCGCCAATCAGGGCGCCGAGGGCCTTCAAGAAAGCCTGCTGCGCCGGGCGGACCTGCCGCGCCGCCATGCCGGCCTCCTCCTCGGCCGGCAGGCCCCGGAACCAAAGCCGCCGCGCGACGGCGCGGATGTCCTTGATCTCGTTGCGTAGCCGCCACGCTCGGTCGCGAAGGCCTTGAAGGGCGTTGGCCTTCCGAAGCTCACGATGGATGGCCCGCCAACTGCCGTCAACAAGTACCCTCGTATGCGGTCGGCCATCAGCGCTGCTGCGGTCCTGCCCGCCGAAGGCCAGACCGCGCCCGTCGGGCAGCCTGCACTTGGCGCCCCACAGCAGGGGCTGCTTGACGCTCAACGTCTTCAGCCGGTAGGGCCTGTTCTTCTTGCCGTCCCTGGCCCGGGCCGCTGGCCCACAGACCGTGCCCACCAGGAAGCAAGAGCATAGGACCATGCCCCGTCCGCTCACGATCATGCGCGCGTTCTCCTTCACTTGTCCGCCAACGGCCGGCCTTGGCAAAGCCACGCTTCGTTGAACGCCACGCAACGCATTCGGGTGCCGAACAGGTAGATCACCCCGTTGGGCGCCTGGGCGGCGGACAGGTATCGGCTCCTCAAAGGAACCCAGTTGTTGTTCGCACGCCAGGTTCTCGCCTACGCGCCGACCACCGCGCGACGCAGACTAGCGCGAGGGCTTGGCCGTAACCCATTCCAGCGGGAAACGGGCGAGGACGATGGTCCGGTACCCGTCCTTCTCGTACAGGCAGCCAATATCGCCGCCGGGCAGGACGGTCAGGCAGGAGTAGGCGCTCCCGCCCTCGCAAAGGACCCTCGCGACGGGCCAGGTGCGGCCCTCGTTGCGGCTCATGCGGATGGTCATGTGGTCGCGGCCGCGACCGCCGGGACCCGAGTAGAGGAGGATGTTCTGACTGTCGCCGGCGTCGACGGCCGAGTAGCGAAGCACGCTGGCCTGGCAGACCGGGCCCGGCTGGGCCGGCTCCATCGCCACGGCCGACCAGGTGGCCCCGCCGTCGGAGCTGGTGGAGACGGCTCGGCAGTGTTTGCCGTGGTAGCTCCGCATGTTCAGGTAGATCCGCCCGTCGACCAGTTCGACGGCCTGGCACTCGTTGGTCTTCTCGTCGGCCACTCCGCCCAGCCTCCAGGTCTTGCCGTGGTCGTCGCTGTAGATCACGTGCGAGCGGTACGGGTGCTTGCCGTCGTCGTGGATGCTGGTGTCGCAGGGGATCAACAGTCGCCCCTTGTGCTTGCCCCGTTGCAGTTGAATGCCCACTCCCGGGCCGGTGGCATACCAGCGCCACTGGGGCTTCTTCGTCGTCGCGGTAATGTCGACGTGCTTGGACCAGGTCACGCCATCGTCGTCGCTGTGGCTGACGTAGACGCGGCGCGTGTCCTTGCTTCTGCCGGCCTTGATGCCGCCCTCACCATCTGAGCCGAGGTTCCACGTAAGCAGCAGCCAGATCGTGCCTGTGCTCTGGTCGACGACCGGGCACGGGTTACCGCAGACATTCCCCGCGTCGTCCCAGATGATCCGCAGTGGCGACCAGGTCTTCCCGCCGTCAGTGCTGCGGCGCATCACCAGGTTGATGTCGCCGGTATCGCTCCGACTGTTCTTGCGGCCCTCACAGAAGGCCAGCACCGTGCTCTTGCCGGTGACGATGATCGCGGGAATGCGGTAGGAGTGATGGCCGCCTTCGCCGCTGGTGAAAAGCACGGTCTCGGGCACGGGCTTCGGCAGAGGCCGGAGGTCGCCCTCGGCGCTGAAGTCGGCGATCTCCATCGTGCTTCTCCAAGGGCGGAAGCCGAACGTTCCGAGCCGTCCGGTCGGGACCTTGGTGCGATACACAACTGCGCCGTCGATCTGAAAGGCCAGCTCACCCCCGCGCCGGATCACCTCCAGCAGAAACGCCTTGCCTTCGGCCACCAGCGCCTTGCCGGGCCGCACGTAGCCTTTGTCACCGGCCGGACGGAAAGGCGGCCCTTCCACGAACGGTCGTCCGTGGCGGCCCTCAAAGCCGAAGTGCCCGCCGCCGATCTGAAATGAGGCGGCGCTCTTGGCGAGGTTGCGGATCGTCAGCTTCGCCCGGATATGGAACGCGCCGCCGCCCAGCTCCCGCGGCGCTATCAGCACTGGACCCGTGCCGCCGCAGGTCAAGAGCCCATCCCTGGTCAGCCACCCCTTACCTTCCTGCCGGACCTCGATGAGCTTACCGTCCTCAACAAAGACAGCGCGAGACACGGGCTTCTCCGCCCGGGCAGCCCCCGATACCGCCAGCATACCTGTGACCCAACAAAGCCTGATCCGTCCGACTGCCGAAGCCATGTCTTCCGTTTCTCCTCAACCACGACGATCATATGCTAGAGTGCGAACGTGCCGGCGTCCATGGTAGCCACAAGCTGGCTTCGAAAGCGATCTTGTACGGGACGGGACCCGTGACCCCAAGTCGACGACCGACGTACAGAAGACACCCAGGCATGGAAAGGAACCGATGGCGGGCATGCGATCATTTTGGCTGACCGGTGTGGTGTTCGTGTTCTGCTGCGAGGCCGTCGCCGCGCCGCGGCCCTGCGACGTGGCCCGGTCAGTGGCCCGGCCGCCCGGGGCGCCCCGGGCGTCGGACGTCATCATGCGGAGCCTCCGTCTGCACCCGGCCAACGCGAGGGACCCGCACGACACCATGGCGGCCCTGAAGGCCTTCCATGTCACGCGCCTGGAATGGGCGTACATCACCGACAAGGCCTTCATCGGCCGCGTTCGGGCGAGCGGGCGCGTGTTCGGCGGGGCGGCGGCCGCGCCGTCGTACATCCCGGTTGAGAACGCCCCCGATGACTGGTTCGAGAAGGTCGTGGTCGTTGACCTGGCCGGCCGGCCGTGCATCGCACACTGGAAGCGCACGTGGAAGCGAACCATCTGGGGCTGCATCAACAACCCCGAGCTCGAGCGCGGCTACATGGCGTATCTGAGTCGGTACATCGACGCCGGCGCCGAGGTCATGCAGCGGGACGAGCCGAGCGCCAACCACTTCGCCTGCTTCTGGGGCGGGTGCTTCTGCAAGTATTGCGTGGCGGCCTTTCGCCGACACCTCGCCCGCACCACCGACGCCGAGCAGCGCCGCAAACTCGGCGTCGCCGATCCGAATACGTTCGACGTACGCGAGCACTTCCTCGCGCGCAAGGCCCCGGCCGGCGACGCCTTTCGCCGTTGGAGGGGCGGCGAGATGAAGGAGCGATTCGAAGCCTTTCAGATGGAGGCCACGATCGCGTTCCACCAGCGAACGCGCAAGGCCCTGAACGCCTACGCCCGCCGGCGAGTGCCGATGTCGTGCAACAACGGCGCGCGGCGGTGGTCGAATCTGGAGAAACAGTTCGACTGGGTCTTCGGCGAGCTGGCGTTCAGACACGCCACCGCCGTGTACCTGCACAACCTCTACGCCAGCGCACGCAAGTCCGGCCGGGTGCAGGTGATCACCATGCCCAAGAAGGGCGACCGGGGCGACCTTCCCGGCTGGCTGAGGCGCACGCGACGGACCATCGCCACGGCCTACTCCTGCGGCGGGTTGTGCATGGCGCCCTGGGACGTCTACATGCCCCGCGACGCGCCACGCTACTTCGGGACGCCCGAGCAGTATGCGGACCTGCTGGGATTCGTCCGGGCCGCACGGGAGTATCTGGACGGCTACGAGTACGCCGGCGCCGTCGGCAAGGGCATCCGCTGCGACCTGTACGGCGACCCTGGCCCGCCGATCTGCCTGCCGTCGGACCACCCGGGCCTGTTCGCCTTCCTCCGCGCCAAGCCCAACCTGCCCGAGGCCCCGGTGGTGGTCCACCTGGTGGACTGGTCCGATCAGCCCCAACCGGCGGTCGTCAAGCTGGACTTGCCGCGCATCGTCAAGGCAGGCCCTGACTGCGCGACCTTGCTGACGCCGCCGCCCTACGAGAAGGCCCTGCACGTGAAGGCGGACCGGAGCGGCGAGTACGCGGCGCTCAAGACGCAGACCCCCCTGAAAACTGGTCCGGACGGCGGCATTCGCATTCCGGCGTTGCGACCGTGGGGGATCCTCGTCTTACGGGGCAAGGGGAAGGAGGAACAGTAAGTCACCAAGCCTCCGCACAGCTGACGCTCGATTCCTGCGCACCGTACGCAGATTCTGGGAACCCGGAGGCTGACCGTGAGACCGCCAGACGGGTCGCCCATGATGACAATGAACTGGACGTCTCGCTCATTCTCTTCGCGATCTCGGCAAGGGAGCTGCGAGACGGCGGCACTCCGGAGGACCACTGACCGATGCGATCTCTAGCGCTGTGGGCCATACTACTGCCCGCCGGCAGCCTAGATGCAGCGACCCCGGGCAGCCCCGCCTGGCGCAATCTCGGGCCGGGCGGGGGCGGCTGGATTCAGTCGATCTGCGCCGGCCCGCACGACGCGAACGAGTTGTTCGTGGGCTGCGACGTGGGCGGCTTCTACCGATCCGCCGATGGCGGCCGAAGCTACTCGATCCGGAACGCGGGCCTTCAGGACTACTGGGTCGAGTGCATTGCCCCGCATCCGCGGGACGCGAACGTGATCTACCTCGGGTGTGAGAGCGGGGTATACAAGTCAAGCGATCGCGGCCAGAGCTGGCGGTGGCTGCGCGACGGCTTCCCGCCGAAGGGCCGGTACCGCTGGACGGCCCCCATCGGCGCGTTGCTGATCGACCCGAAGGCGCCCGAGACGCTCTATGCCGGCATCGGACGCCCGCGGCTTCGGGACTACGGCGCGGGAGCGGTCTTCAAGACGACGGACGGTGGAGCGCACTGGGCCCGCATCAACGAGGCAGGCAGCCTGCCCGCGAACGCCTGGATCAGCGACCTCCTTCTCGACCCTCGGGGCAGCGGGCATCTCTACCTCGCCTGCCAGCACGGTGTCTTCCAGAGCCGCGACGCGGGCAAGACGTGGAAGCCGACGGTCGAGGGCCTGCCGCACGGTCACGCGCGCCGCCTGGCCCTGTGCCGAGAGCGACCGGAGGTCATCTACCTGACCGTGCGCGCCGCTGCCGGCAGGCAGCCCTGGCAAGGCGGCGTCTACAAGTCCACCGACGGCGGCAACCGTTGGCGGCCATGCCTGGACGGCCTCGCGCAGCGAGTCAGCAAGCCCGGCGAGGCCGAACAGAAGACGTTCAACTACGACCGGCTGGCCGTGCATCCGAGGAACCCCGACATCTCCTACGTGGGCGGGCTCGGATGGGGCAATCACAGGATGTACAAGACCACTGACGGCGGACGGCGGTGGAAGTCGATCACGAACATCGCCGACCCCGGCTGGATCACGTTCAACGCGGCTTCCGTCACGTGCCTGAGCATGTCGCCTTTCGATCCCGACGTCCTCTATTGGGGCAGCTCGATGCACGTCTTCAGGACGTCCGACGGCGGAGCGACGTGGCGGCAGCGGTACTGCCGACAGCTCGCCGACGGCCGCTTCCGCGGGACAGGACTCGAGGTCACCTGCATGTTGAACGTCTTCGTGCATCCTGGGGATCCGAAGCGGCTCTACTTCGGGTATGCCGACCTCGGGCTGCTGGTCTCAACCGATGCGGGCAGCACGTTCCGCCGCAGCGTGGAAGGCATCGATCGCCGCTTTCGAGAAGGGCCGCTGGCGATGGCGTTTGACCCGGCTGACGCGGAACACTGCTGGGCAGCCTTCGGATGGCGATCCACCTCGGGCCGCGGCGGAGTGGTCGCCGAGTCCACCGATGGGGGCAGAACGTGGCGCCAGGTGGGAACACCGAAGACCGGCCTGCCCGCCGGCCTGCACAGGGCGTTGCTCGTGGATCCCGCCAGCTCGAGACAGGCCAGGCGCCTGCTCACGATTGCCACCGGCCATGGGGTGTACTCCAGCGAGGATGGTGGCCACACTTGGGGAGCTAGCAACAACGGCATCGCAGCCCCGGGCAGCGTCCGCGATCTCGTAGCCCATCCCACCCGGAAGGGCGTTTACTGGTGCGTCACCAGCGGAGCCCCGGCGGCAGTCTACCGCACCGACGACGGCGCCCGCACCTGGCGTAGAGCCGGCCGGGACCTCCGGGCCGGCACCGTCTGTCAACTGGTCGTGGCGGCATCCGACGCCAGACGCATGTATCTCACCGCGCGGAGCCGGTACGTGGAGGGCCGCGGGGTAGTATGGCCGACGTCGTGGATTGATTCTGACCATGCGAGCGTCCTTGATTCGGATCTCCTCGCGAAGGAGTTGGTTCTCCTGCTTGAGCTGCTTGTTGTCGCTTGCGAGCCGGACACGTGCGTTGATGCTGTTGGCGGCCCAGCCGCGGGCCGCTGCGATGGCGTAGTAGGCGAGGGAAATGACTTGCAGGATGGCCGATTTGACGCCGCTATCCCATCCGGAAGGCAGCGGAATGTCTGGAAGAGATTGATCGCACAAGGGAAAGCCTCCGTGGCCTCGTTAGTGTCAGTGAAGCCACAGCTTACCGCGTGATTCTGTTCGGTCAAGACCCCCAAGTCTGTTCGGGAAGTGTGCGGGCCGAAACTCGCTGGACCAGGACACCGAGAGTCGCTCTGCAGGCCGACGACTGACTTCTGAGAAAGGACGTTCGCAGGGGGAGTACGAGTAGTCACCAAGAGTGGCTTTCGCTCACGATTGGCCGTATGATCACTTCACGCAAAACGGCCTTGTCGATCCGACTGGGTAGAAAGGAGGTACCACGTGATACTCAGATTCAGCTTGTCGGGGTTGCTGGCTGTCGTGCTTATGGGCTCTGGAACTCCCGTGGCGGGTGCCGCTACGGAGGGGTTTGGGAGTGAAGGGCCGTTGGTCTGTTACACCGTGCCGGCGTTGAGTTCGTGTCCTCGCCTGCCACACACCCTGCCCCGTGACGGGCGATTGAGTTCGCAACTGCGGATTGTCGCAGCCAAGGGCGCATTTGAACCGGTTTCGTTCGTGATTTCGCCGCGAGTGAACGTGGCCAGGCTCGAGTTAAAGGCGTCACCACTGCTAGGGCCCGGAGGTGCGATTCCCGCGGCCAACGTCGACATCAAAGTCGTCAAGTGCTGGTACCAGGGTGGAACGGCATGGTACAGCTACTTCGGCGATAGCAGTCGTCGCGAACTCGTGCCCGAACTGCTCCTGAACGATGAAACGCTCGTACGGGTCGATCGCGAGAAGAAGGAGAACTATCTCCGCGTGGGTGACGAGTACCAGTCGATCAGCTATCCGAAGGACCAGGCGACTGACGCGTTCAACTACCTGACGGAACCCGTTGCGGATAGTAAGACGCTCCAGCCCGTGCGTCTCAGGAAGGGCGAGAACAAGCAGATCTGGATCACGGTCAAGGTCCCTGGAACGGCCGCAGCGGGAATCTACAGCGGCAAGATCACGCTGGTTGCCGATGGCAAGGGCGTCGGGGCGATGACTGTATCAGTGCGCGTTCTTCCATTCGAACTGCCCATGCCCAGGACGTACTACGACCTGGACCTTCCCTATCTGGTTACGCTCTATGGCACGGGCGTTCTTGACATCTGTAATCGACTGGGGATAGCTCCTGAAATCGCGGATCGACAGCAGAAGGCCATATACCGGAATCTCCTTGACCATAACGTCTACAACTGTCGTTCCGACCTGACGCTCAGTCGGCAAAAGGACCGTGCGAAGGCGATTGCGAATCTGCAGCACGAGTTGCACATGATGAAGGCTGCGGGATTCGTAATGAAGCCGCTCATCTCCAGGGGCTGGGCATATCCCGCGGGCGAGAAGACCATCGAGGAGTACAAGTCTCGCATCGACGCTTTGGTCAAGACGCTGACAGGCGAGGTCGGGCACCGCGACGTCTACATCACCAGTTGGGACGAGGCCGGGGTGGACCGCGTCAAGATCATGCGCGAGCGGGCGGAGTACACAACCGCCCTGGGCGTCAAGCTTTGGGTGACGACACATCGGGGGAGACATTTCGACCTGGCGGGCTACTGCATCAGTTACGCTAATCACGGCGGCTGGCCGAGCCGTGAGAATGTTGCCACGTGGCATGCCTTGGGAGCCAAGGTCGCAAGCTACGCCGGCCCGCATACCGGCCCTGAGAATCCCGATGTCTTCCGACGCATGGAGGGCCTCGCCAGATACAAGGCCCACTATGACGGATCATTCAACTACAAGTACTACTCCGCGTTGCATCCGACGCTGTACAAGAAATACAAGCAGAACGTGTGGAATGACTTCATGGGAGGCTCGTTCCGACCGATGAACCTGGTCTACCCGACCTCACGTGGCGTGATTGACACCATTGCCTGGGAAGGTTACCGAGAGGGGATCGATGATGTCCGCTATGCGACCAAACTCAAGCAGGTTGCGGCAAAGGCGATTGCCACGGGCCAAGTGCGAGCCGTCTACGCTGCGAAGAAGGCGCTGATGTGGCTGGAGTTGCTCGATGCGAAGACAGCGGACCTGAACGCGGTGCGCATGGAGATGATTGAGTACACTCTGAAGATCCAGACGGCGATGGAGGAGTAGACCATGAGAGTAGCCCTGTCAATACTCGCTCTGGGTGCGGCGTTGGGCAGTGTGGGGGCGGCCGAGAAGCCGCGCCGCAAAGTCTACGAATGTCGCTATATGGAGAGTCCCCCATACGGTGTGGCCGCATGGTCACAGTCGAAGATGGTCAAGATGGGGATTGGCAAGGAATCACGCTTCGTTCCCTACAACAGTGCGGCCGCCAAAGGGCTCATTCTTGATGCGACGGTGTCACGCGAGGTGAAATCTGACCCAAAGCTCAAGGGCCGTGAGACGTCCTTCTACATGGTGTATGACTCGAAAGGCTGGTACATCTACATTCACTGTGCCGAACCACAGATACAGAAGTACGTCGATGATCGCAAGGATGTCGCGCTGGAACTGTTCTTCGCCCCGGGGCTGGAGAATGTGCCCTACTATCAGATGATCGTAAGGCAACTGGCGGGCAAGGTCACTCACTATGACTGGGCCATGCCGCATCGGTATTACCGGTCTCTGAGAGACAGCGTGAGAGTTGAATCGCGAGCGATCAGAACGGGCTTTGCCACATTCCTCTTTATTCCATGGGATCGCCTCTACGACCGCCTTCCACTGACGGATGAGAATTGGCGCTTCAGTCTCATGCGGTGGGGGCCCTCGATGACTTGGGGCGGAAAGGTCCATGACACGGGCAATTTCGGCCTGGTCCATTTCAGGGCCCCAACGGCCAAACAAAGGCTGGAGATCGAGAAGCGAATTCTCAGAACTGCGTGGTTCAGCTTCCAGGCGGTGGCAAGGAAGATGGCAACGTTCTGGAGCGACGAGAAGATCGGTGATCTGGACTTCTATGACGGAACCCTCAAGCCAGTGATCGACCGATACACTGCCCTGGGGAAGAAGATGGGCCCACCCGATGGCTGGGATGCTGACACGGTCAGGAAAGGCCAGAAGGCCCTGGGGGATTGGATGGAGTTCACCTACAAGGTCGCTGAATTACGCACTGAGTACCTGATGAACAAGCGATTCAAGGACAGCAAGTAGGGGCAAGTACTGTTGGCCGCTTGCGAAGCACGACATTGGGGCGGCTGTCGCCGGGCGCAGCGAACAGTTGTCGGGAAAGTGAGTTGAACATGAGAAGAAATGTTCTCGTAGTCGCCCTCCTGTGCTTTTGTGGAGCGCGGGTGTCGGCGGCATTGCTGGTTGAGAAGGGCAAGCCCGCGGGCGAGTTCGTCTTGTCGGATCGTCCGGCGCAGGCGGAGGTGTTTGGCACGAACGACATCTGCGGCTGGATCGAGAAGATCACCGGCGCGAAAGTGCCCATACTCCGCGCTGCGAGCGAGAAGGCCAACGAGAAGGTGTTTGTCGGCACGGCTTATGCGGGCGAGTTCAAGAAGGACTTGGCCAGGCTGGAGGGCAACGACGGGTATGCCGTGCGGCGCAAAGGGAACAGCGTATACGTATTCGGCAGTCGACCGCGAGGGACGCTCTACGGGCTTTATGCTCTACTCCAGAAGAACACCGATATCATCTTCGCTCGTCCCGATGATACATTCGGGACAGTACACGGGCAGGCGAAAGATCTATCGCTGAAGGAGGCTGACTTCATCGATGTTCCCGTCTTCCTGAATCGCTGGTTGGGGCCGGGCTGGCCGCGCCATAGGCCGACCGGAATGTGGCTGCTGCGGAATCGCGACAACCGTCGCGATCTTCGGGCATCGTACAAGGGATTCGAGAAACTCGACCTCATCGAAGCGTACAACAGGACTTTCGCCTCCCCAATCAGCAGTCACGCGAAGGATCATCCAGAGTACTTTGGATGGGACCCCATCACCAGGACCCGCCGCTTCGTCCGTCACGGCGAAGGGACAATGTGCCTCACCACGCCGGGCCTGCCCGCGATATGGGCCCGAGGGCTCGCGGACATGGTCGCGGCCCACGAGAAGAAAGTCGGCCGCAACGTGGATAACGTCCGCATCGGCCCGGGTGACAACTGGTTCTGCTGCCAGTGCACCAAATGCCTCGCACCCATTGCCCTTCCCAACGGAACTACGCTGGCCTGCAAAGACCCGGATTCCATCAAGGACCCGCTCTTTCGCTCGACGCAGATCTTTATGTTCATCAATGAGGCGATGAAGACGTGGCAGGAGTTGCGCCCTGACATTCCACTCCACGTGTTGGCATACATTCACTTCGCCGAGCCTCCGCGCGTGAAACTCCATCCGAAGATGGGCATCTACTTTGCGGCCTACCCCACGAACAACATGCACTTCCCGCTGCTTGATCCGCGACAGTCGGCCGTCTGGCGACGGAGATTCGCCCAGTGGCTCAAGGTCAGGCCCTGCCTTGGCTTCTACGAGTACTACTTCTCCAAGCCCACACCGCTGGGGTTCTATGCGGCTGCGAATCTAAGAGCCATCATGCGATGCCCCGACTACAAGAACGCCATCGTCTACTGCGAAATGGACAACGACCGTGGCGCAAGAGGCATTGGGGAGAATCGTCTCGGGTGGGACGTGGGCCTGATGAACATGTGGGTGATCACCCGCCTCTTCTGGGATCCGACGCAGGATGTCGACGCGCTGTACCACTACTACATCAAGCGGACCTTCCGCGAGGCCGCGCCGCAGATGCTCGTGTATTTCGAGTTGATAAAGGCCAGTTGGCTCGCCCCGGACAACAAGGCGTGGGACGGCGCCCACGGGAGCATTGCGGGCAACTACGACAACCTGATCGTCAAGAGGGGGCTTGAAGGCAAGTGTCTCAAACTGCTCGCTGACGCGGAGAAGACAGCCAAGCATCCCAACTCCAAGGTCATGATCAGGCGAATGCGCGAACAGTACGCCGGTTTCTCCAAGAGAATGGCCAGGCTCATCGTCCCCGCAGTGCCCGAGATGAAGGCCGACCGCGGGGCCTTCGATTCGCTCCAGTGGGAGAAGGCTCCCGCATGTGACGATTTCAAGGTCACCACCCGCACTGCAACCGCGAAAGCCTCGTCAGAAACAACCGCCGTCAAGGCGGCCCATGACGGGAAGAACCTCTACATTCGTTTCACTGCATCCGACAAGGCGGTCTACGCGCAGAACGCGACGCAGCCCGTCGCGGGAGAAGAGCGCTGGCCGCAAGGCGACCACATCGAGTTCTGGATCTCCGGTGGGCGTGACCGTTATGTGTTGGCCTTGAACGCCAACGGCGCGAGCTATGACGCAAAGAATCTGGACCGCCGCTGGCAATCCGGCTGGGAGGTGAAGACCCGCAAGCTAAAGGGCGGGTGGGAGGCCATCGTGGTGATTCCGATGTCCGCGTTCAACCTCGTGGCAGGCAAAGAAACCCACTTCCGCTGGTTCTGCACGCGAGAGATCAGCCGGGCGGACGGATCGGTGGAACACGTGTCCTACCAGGGCCTGCCCCTCTACTACCGCAACTTTCCAATCATCATCCAGTCCGGGAGCGGATCATGAGATTACTTGTCAGTCTTTCCATGGTGCTCACTGCCTTGCCGCTCCTGGCCGCATCGCCCTATGGCAACGGGTTTGCGAGCGGGAATCCTAAGGATTACCTCGAGGGGAATGTCCAGGCCGAGAAGATCCGAATCGCCTCCGTGGATGGGGTGAACTCGCTTGTTATTACGGCGTCGCGCGGACGCTTGAAAGCCGTCCCCGTGATGCCGAACACCAGGTACACGCTGAGCTTTGACGGCTCGTTCACGGGAGACGTCGAGACTATCGAGGAGAATCCCCGGTTCGAAGTCTTCACCCGGCCTGGGCGGAAGAGCCCCGTCTTGCCGTCTCGCGAGATCCACTTCCTCGATGCCGCAGGCAAAGTCACAGGGCGGCCGTTGGTATTCAGCATGCCCTTCCGTGGAAAACGCACCTACACCGACGTGTTCCACACGCCCCCCAACGCTGTTGCCTTGCGCCTTGACGTCGCGTCGGGAGACGGCATTACTCTTGCGATGCAGAATCTGAAACTCGCGAAGACCGCCGATGAAGGCGCTATCAACATCAACCCCGTCTTCGCCCTCGGGGCGATGAACTACTCCGGCTGGCAGAACATCTCCGCCGGCGGGAAGATCATCACGATGAATGGCAAGACCGTCTTCGATACGAAATACGGCTCTCGAGGCACGGCGTTTCCACTGCATCGTTCCGGAACGTACGCCTTGTCGGCGAAGGCGACAGGCAACGGGTACAATTCCTGTGTCATCCTGGAGGTCTTCGACGCCAAGGGCAAGAAGATTATGCGATCCGTCGTCCGCCGTTACGGGCGGCCGAACTACTTCGTTCTTCCGAAGAACGCCGCCTCCGCTTCCTTGCTCGTGTACAGCTGCCTCCTCCAGGAAGTCCGTCTCGTTCGCGTCGGGGGCGAGAAGTCGATCGATGCATTCTTGAAGAAACAACGACTGCTGTCGGCGCTACAGGCCCTTACCGGTGATCTTCAACACGAAAGCGTGCTCGCAGGGCGCCGTGGCGGGAAGGTTGACGACGAGCCCTTTGTCGGTCTGCGTCCATGTCAGCTTGCCCGAATGGCCCAGCAGGCGGACGCTCTGCACCACGCCCTTGCCTCCCGCCAGCGCGCGTACGGTCAGCGTTCGGCTCTCGGGCCAGCCCAGGGCGATGGCGTATAGGGTAGTAGCGTCTTTGGATCGCGTGAAGCGGATGTCAGCGGCCGTGAATCCTTTGAACTTCAAGTCGGCCAGGTGGCCCTGAGGCGTCTTGGCCGGCCCCTCGCCAACGATCCTCCACGGGCGGGTGGCGTAGATCGCCTCGCCGTTGATCTTCAGCCAGGCGCCGATTCCAAGCAGTCGTTCTCGCTGCGGGGTGGGAATCGTGCCGTCGGCGGCCGGTGCGATGTTCAGCAGCATGCATCCGTTCTTGCTGATGATGTCCACCAGGTCGTCAACCATCCGGTTCGTGGGGTAGTACTTGATATCCGAGGCGTACGCCCACGAACTGCTCGCAACCGACGTGTCGGTCAGCCATGGATCGGGGTAGATGTCTGCCATGCGCGACCGCTCCAGGTCGATCGTCGCCGTGCCTTCCTGCAGGTCCGGCCGTTTGTACGTCAGCACGACGGGGCGCTTCCACGCAAGGGCCTGGTTGTAGTAAAACGACATCATCTCCATGCGTCGCTTCTCGGTCAGAATCACCATACGGTTGGGCGAGGTCTGGAACGCACAGACCGGTGAAGTCCTGACCATTCACGCCTGCAACAAGCCCCACTTTGCCATCGATAAGACCAAACCGGTAAATGGCGATCGACTGAAATTCGAACTGCCTGGTGAATGGTGCTGTACTGACAAGCAACGCGTGAGGGCAAGGGGCCGCGTAGATGGGGGGCTTGTACCATCGTCGACGGTCGCGGCCTTTCCTCCCTGGACCAGTGGCTCCCCAGATGTGATATCCCGCGGAATCGGCCGAACCAATGCCTGTTCGACGGTGTTGCGAGATGCTGGGCCTGCCGATCATTGAGTCCAGCGCTATATGGCTGAAACACGTTGCTGGACGAGGCCAGATCGGATATCATGCTGTGTGCACCCCCGCAACAACCGCGGGGAGAGAGGCCAGACAGGAAATGTCGGGTAAGGAGAACACCGGAACATGAACAGACAGTTCTCTAGGCTTCTTGGGGTGGCTGTCATGTCCCTATCGTCTGTGTCGTTTGTATCGTTCGCTGCAGCTGCTGACGATCTCTCGAAGACGAGTGATCGCGGCAAGACAGCAAAGGGCTTCGTGCATCCGGGCATCCTGCATACGGCTACGGACCTGGAGCGCATGCGGAAGAAAGTGGCGGCCGGTGCTCAACCCTATCTCGACGGTTTCAGGAGACTGCAGAGTCACTCACAATCATCAAGCGACTACGTGGTGCGAGGAGGATTCGTGGAAACCGGGCGCAAGCCTGGTGTGAAGTCCTCACAACACGAGAGTGACGCCAACGCGGCCTACCAGAATGCCATGATGTGGGCAATCACAAGGCGGCAGGCCCACGCGGATAAGGCCATCGAGATACTCAACGCCTGGTCCTATAAGCTGAAGGTCATCAGCGGCCGGGACAGGATTCTGGCCGCCGGGATCTCAGGAATCAAGTTTGCCGCTGCTGCTGAGATTCTTCGGTATACGAAGGCCGGGTGGGCCGCACGTGATATTGCCCAGATGGAATCCATGCTCACGAATGTGTACTATCCCGTGCTAAAGGACATGGCAGGCTTTGCCAATGGAAACTGGGCGCTGGCGGCGCTCCAGACCGTTATGGCCATTGGTGTGTTCACGAACGATCGAGCCGTGTTTGATCGGGCGGTACACTGGTTCCGCAAAGGTAAGGACAACGCACGGTTGACGCATTATGTGATTAATGCAGCAGGGCAGTGTCAGGAGAGTGGCCGTGATCAGCAGCATACTATGCTCGGCTTGGGGTACCTGTCCGTCGTCGCAGAGATTGCCTGGAATCAGGGCCTCGATCTATACGGTGCGGAGAACAATCGCATCTTGGCAGGCTTCGAGTACACTGCTTCGTATAACCTCGGCAACGCCGTGCCCTTCCAGGAGACCACCGATACAACCGGCAAGTATCACCATACCTCCATCTCGTCAAAAGGACGAGGCAGGTTCAGGGGTCGGCCGATTTTCGAGATGGTCTACAACCACTATAAGCATCGGCGAGGTATGGCCTGCCCCTTCACGGCAGCCGTTGTGAAGAAGATGCGACCGGAAGGTCCGGGCTTCAAGGGGGATCATCTCGGGTTTGGCACGATCTTGTTCACGCGGGAAGGAGCGAATTAGCGGTGTCCAGAGACTCTACTGTCATTGCCATGAACGCACAACTACTCAGTCGCCCGTTGGCAGTCCTGTCGGCCCTCGCCATCGTGCTCAGTCCCCTCCTGGTGTATGCTGGTACGACCATGCTCGAGTCCCCCGCAAAACGCTACGCCGTCAGCTTTTCCACGGACAGGAATGGACGCCCCACCTACACCGTTCGATGGAAGAATCGTACGATTATCAGTCCCAGTGGCCTCGGTTTCCTGCTCGACGGGGGCATCAACTGGACAACGAACTTCCAGGGTCCCACGACCGTCTCGCAGGCCTCGTCAAACACCAAATGGAAACCAGTGTGGGGCGAACGCGCATCCGTTCCTGATCGATACCGGAGCATCACCGTCCTTTACACGCGGGCGAATCCGTCGGCCGCGCTGAAGATCGAAGCGCGCGCGTACGACGAGGGCGTCGCTTTTCGATATATCATAGAGAAGAGCCCCCGGGGCAAGGAGTTCCGAATCGCCTCGGAGCAGACGGAGTTTCGGTTCACGGCAGATCACGATGTCTGGGCTGTCACGTCGGCCCAAGGCAAGTACAAGAAGATCAAGCTCAGTCAGACGCGCCACGATCTCGAACGCCCGTTCGTCCTTGAGACTGCCGACAACAAGGTGCTCGCCGTCGCCGAGGCGGCGCTCGTCGATTACGCTCGGATGCGCGTCAGGCGCTCGGAGACCGCACCGAACTGCCTTGAGGCGCGGCTCCACAGTTCGGTTGTTTCCACGCTGCCGCTGACGACTCCCTGGCGGGTGATAATGGCCGGTGACACTCCAGGCGAGCTTCTCGAGCACAACTATCTCATTCTGAACCTGAACGCCCCTTGTGCCATTAAAGACACCAGCTGGATTCGCCCGGGCAAGGTAATACGTGAGGTCTCCCTGTCCACGGAGGGCGGCAAGGCATGCGTCGATTTCGCAGTCAAGTACGGCCTTCAGTACATCGAATACGATGCAGGCTGGTACGGCTCCGAGCGGAAGGACTCGTCCGATGCGCGCACCGTCTCTCGTAGCGGCCTCGACCTCCAGAAGGTCCTGCGGTACGCGAAGGAGAGGGGCATCGGCGTCTTCGTCTATGTGAATCGGCGGCACCTGGAGCGTCAGCTCGACGACCTCCTGCCCCTCTACAAGAAGTGGGGTATCGCGGGCATAAAGTACGGGTTTGTCCAGCACGGCTCCCAGAAGTGGACCGCCTGGATGCACGACGCGATCCGGAAGACCGCCAAGTATCGTTTGCTCGTCGACGTGCATGACGAGTATCGCATGACCGGGTGGCAGCGCACGTACCCCAACTTCATGACCGCTGAGGGCATCGGTGGGGACGAAACCAGCCCGCCGCCCGAGCAGGTTCTCGCGAACCTCTTCACCCGCATGATCGTCGCTCCGGCCGACCATACGTTCTGCTACTATAACAGGCGCGTGGACGAGGTCTCTTCGCATGCGAGTCAACTGGCCAAGAGCGTCTGTTTCTTCAGCCCGATACAGTTCCTTTTCTGGTACGACCGTCCCGCGACGGCGAATGACGAACCTGAGCTCGAGTTCTGGAAGCACCTTCCTACCACCTGGGACGAGACGAGAGTGCTCCACTCGAGAATTGGCGCCTACGCAGTGATCGCCAGGCGGAAGGGCGAAGAGTGGTTCATTGGTTGTCTCAACGCGATCGAGCCGCGCACCCTCGATGTTGCCCTCTCATTCTTGCCAGCAGACCGGGAGTACGTGGCGCACATCTACCGCGACGTGGAGACGCTCTCCACGCGCACGAAGGTGGACATTTCGCGGAGGAGCGTCAACGCGAAAACAGTGATCCGTGCGGCAATGGGAAGACAGGGCGGCGTGGCGATGCGCATCGTACCGGGAGCTCTGACACCGTCTCGCCACCGCGAATCCTCCACTCCGCTAAGAAAATGACCGCTATCCGATGAAGGGCTAGCGCCGGCGAGATCGGCTTTAAACCCTCCGCCCTCGATAAAGCAGGGCCTCGAAGGCCCCGGGCAGGGATTGGCAATTCCTCGCCTGTTTCGATACGGTTGGTAATGATGTTGAGTGTTGAACCAGTAGGGCTGAGAAGGAACGGCTTCATATGAGAGATTGCACTTCGAGGATAATTGAAATTGCCCTGTCCGCTCAATTGCTGCTTGTCGCCGGCTGTATGAGCGGAGTTGGCCAATCCGAGACCGCAGCGTCGAACTCACCGCGTCCCAACGCTGAGAGCCCCTTGGTGCTTGGCCGTGGCGTCGGCCTCTTCAAGGTTGGGCCGCTGCTTGCTGAGGATGACTTCGAGAATCTTGACAACTGGGCGGTCCAGATCCAGAAGCGATCGGGATTCCCGCCGGCGAAGGTCGAGGCGCGAGACCACGCCCTGAATTGCCTGTTGCCGGGGCGCGGGTGTACGGTGTGGTTCAAGAAGAAGCTCCCGACGCGCGTGACAATTGTCTACAACGTGCTCTGCCCAACGCCGAAGCCGGCGATCAAGGGCGTTCAGCCGCGCGACATCAACAACTTCTGGATGGCTACCGATCCGGCAGATCCTGAGCGAGGGTTATTCGATTCGGACCGGTACACCGGGAAGTTCAGCTCCTACGACAAGATGCACGGATATTACGCCAGTACGGGCGGCGGCGGAGCGGTCGCGAACCTGACTACCCGCATGCGGCGGTATCCGCGCGAAGTGGACGGCAAGCTGGCCGAGCACATCGCGCTTAACGATAAGGACGGGCAACGAGACTACCTGATCACGCCAGACAAGGGCATGACCGTGCAACTGGTCGCCTACGACGACGTGGTCCAGTACATCGTTGATGGCAAGCTGAACTACCAGATCGTCCGCGGCGACCGCATCCAGGTTGAAGGGCGTGACAGCAAGGGCAAGCAGGTGACGCAGAAGGCCGTCTACGATCTGAATCGGTTTCCGGTCTACCGCGAGGGATATTTCGGATTTCGCATGGTGGGCACCCACCACATCTATACGGACTTCCGCGTGTATGCCCTCGAGCCGGACGACGGTACTGACGCAAAGGTCTCGACAGATTCAGCGGGCAAGTCCGCAAGAAACGAAGCACATTCACCGCACTCCTTGCAGCTTGGAGGTAGAGAGTCGAAGCAACCTATTGACCCGTCCGAGTGTGCCGGTTGACGATAGAAGCACTGTACGCTGCGATCGCATTCCGTGACAGAATAATGTGTTATCCACTAGCGCGAAACGTAAGACTGAAGGTGAGGCGACTGGAATTGAAACAACAGTAGTACGTAGGCTGCCGCATCGCGGTCTCGCAACCGTGCAATGATCGTCCAGGGAGCCGCCGGAAAGCGGATCCACGTGATCCTGCAGGTGAAAGACCTGAACCCGATCGTATCGTTGTTTGACTATCGATGTATCGTAATTGATGTCAGAAAGTAGGACTCTCTCGGAGACACTCCAATGAAAACAACGACCCTGGGATATCAAGCATTGCTGTCCGTCATGTGCGTGTTGCTACTCACATCGCCGGCCGCCGCCGACGTGGTAGGGGTTTTC
>Ga0114922_10001041_pt1 | contig 26376 bp, 20 predicted proteins | sample AartaG_FD_100975 | JGI IMG/M metagenome (GOLD analysis project Ga0114922, IMG submission 100975) | Deep subsurface microbial communities from Aarhus Bay to uncover new lineages of life (NeLLi) - Aarhus_00045 metaG | ecosystem: Environmental > Aquatic > Marine > Oceanic > Sediment | place... | reverse complement strand
TCCAGCGCGAGGGCCCGGAGAAACTCTCGACCGCAGGGGCAGTCGCTGTTGCGAAGAGAGCAAGGGATTATCTTCTGATAGTGGGATCGTGGGATTCGGATACGCTGGACTTCTACAGGTCAAACGGCGTAGTTCCTGGAGAATTCGGCTCAGATGGAAAATCCGGATGCGAATTCACGTACTGGCAAACCTGGAACAAAAATGACGCACGTAAGGAAAACTGGTGCGATGACACCTGGGGCAGCTATCAGAACCTGAATCTGATAAGCGATATACATGATCACCTGTTTCTGCTGGGCTATTACTGCAATGCGGATAACGAGGATTACGTTGATCTGTATTCGCTGGATTTGAGCAAGCCTTCATCAGAGATGGTTAGAAAGGAGAGCAGTAAGATCGCAAAATGCAAGCAGGGAGCCAGCTTTAAATATGGAGGCGGCGGCTATATTAAAGATGAGGACTCTCTGGTGAGTTATGCCTGTGAAAGAAATTGTCGTGACACAACTGTAATTAATGAGTTCTGAGAGGAGTAGCAAATGGCTAAAATCACGTTTATCGGCGCAGGAAGCCTGGGATTTACGCGTGGGCTGGTGCGGGACATGCTCACTTTTCCCCTGATGAAAGATGCGACTCTGAGTTTGATGGACATCGACGCCGAGCGTCTGGAGTTCGCTCAAAAGGCGGTGCAGCGCATCATCGATCTGGGCAACTATCCGGCCAAAGTCGAAGCGACCCTGGATCGCGTGGAAGCTCTTAAGGGAGCGGACGCTGTGATGTGCACGATCCTGGCGGGCGGGACCGATGTATGGCAGTATGACATCACCATTCCGAAGAAATACGGCGTTGATACTAATATCGGCGATACCCGCGGGCCTTCTGGCGTGTTTCGGGCTTTGCGCACCATACCGGTAATGTTAGGCATCGTTAAGGATATGGAAGAGCAATGTCCCGATGCCATCCTGCTTAACTACACAAACCCCATGGCCATGCTGTGCCGGGCCATGCAGCGCGAGTCGTTCATCAAACTCACCGGCCTTTGCCACAGCGTGCAGGGCACAGCCATGATGCTTGCCAACTGGATCGGCGCACCATATCAGGAGATTACCTATACCTCCGCTGGTATTAACCATCAGGCATGGTACCTTAAGTATGAGTGGAATGGCAAGGACGCCTACCCGCTGATCCGCGAAGCTGTAGAGAAGCCTGAGATCTACAACGAAGAGATCGTTCGCAACGAGATGTTCAAGCATCTGGGCTACTACGTCACCGAGTCCAGCGGGCATAACTCGGAATACAACTGGTGGTTTCGCAAGCGGCCTGACCTGATCGAGAAGTATTGCACGCATGGCACCGGCTGGAACCCGGGCGTGTATGCATATATTCTCAAAGAGTATAGATCAAGGGAAGATACCTGGAAGGAAGAAGCCAAAAAGTGGTTCGACAGGGAAACACCCATAAGCCTGAAGCGCGGGCACGAGTACGCAGCGTCGATCATCAACGCGCGGCTGGGTGGCGGGATTTTCCAATTTAACGGCAATGTGCCTAACACGAAACTGATCCCCAACTTACCAGAGGGAGCGTGTGTTGAGGTGCCAGTCTTTGTGGACAAGGCCGGTTTCCATCCGGTACACGTGGGCGCTCTGCCGCCGCAATGTCTCGCGCTGAATCACATCAGTGTGATGGTGGAGGAAATGGCAGTTGAGGCTTGTCTGACGGGTGATCCGACGCTGGTTTTCCAGGCCCTCGCCTACGACCCGCTGACAGCGGCGGTGCTCTCGCTAGCTGAGATCAAAGATATGGTTAACGAAATGCTCCAGCAGAACCGCGATTATCTGCCGACGTTTGAGCATTTTTCAGCATAGAAGATGAATACTAGAGACCTGAAAAGGAAAGTCAAAGAGATAGACAAAGCTCTGGAGGTTATATTCGGTATACCAGACTTTCGGCGGGATAATGATCCGCTGGATACCCTGATAGGAACTATCCTATCCCAGAATACTAACGACACTAACCGCGATAGAGCTTATGCCAATCTCCGGGAACAATTTCCCACCTGGGAGGACGTCCTGGCAGCGGATGCGCAGGATATCGCGGACGCCATACGCGTGGGCGGGCTGGGTAACCAGAAAAGTGTCAGGATAAAAAACGTTCTGGTGTGGATCAAGGATACATACGGGGAACTGAATATAGATTTTGTCTGCGATATGGAGCCGGCGGAGGCCATCGAGACGTTTTCAAAGCTTAAAGGCATAGGCCTGAAGACGGTAAACGTGATGCTAATGTTTGCCTGCAACAAAGATGTGTTTCCCGTGGATACCCATATACTGCGCATCAGCAAGAGGCTGGACCTTGTCCCTGCTAACGCCTCAGCGGACAAGGCGCACGAGATCATGGGAAAATTGTGCCCTGAAGGGAAGGCGTTTTCACTGCATATAAATATGATCAGATTCGGCCGCACTATCTGCCATGCGCGTAATCCAGAATGCAGGGAGTGTCCGTTGATAGAGTGTTGTATCGCGTGGCCGGAGTTTCTGGATGCTTGATGCTATGATGTGTGTTGGGTTGAGTCATTGAGAAAGACCCACTCTTACTGATGAGGAGAGTCTTTGGCCTTTTGATAGATCGAGGCGAGAAGACGTAACCCAACCCACAGGTTATTAGGCATTGGAGAATAGAAAACGAAAAATAACCACAGAGACACAGAGTTGCACAGAGAAAGAAACAAGGGTAAATATAGAATCTATTTTTCCTTCGTGTTCTCTCTGTGATCTCTGTGCCTCCGTGGTGAAATCTTTTACAGTGCCCGCCATTAGTCAGGAGGACAAGTATGGAGATTCAGATAGCTGAACGTTTAAGAAAGCTGCCGCCTTATCTTTTTGCCGACCTACGTCGGAAGATAGCTGCTGCAAAGGATAAGGGCATAAAGGTCATTAACCTGGGTATCGGGGATCCTGATAAGCCTACGCCTGACCCTGTTGTAGCGGAACTCTGTCGCGCTGTAACTGACACTTCCGATCCCAACCGCCAGCGCTACGGCTGCGATATACCCGTGCCGGAGTTTCCCCAGGCAGTGCGCAGTTTCTACAAACGTCGCTATGATGTTGACCTTTCGGAAGACCAGGTAGTCACGACAATGGGCAGCAAGGATGCTATCGTCAAATTCGCCATGTCGATGATGAACCCCGGTGACGTTGGTATAGCTCCTGTCCCCGGTTATCCCACGTACAACATCGGCCATGTATTCGCAAGCGCCGTAACCTATCGAGTTCCGCTGCTGGCTGAAAACGGCTTCCTCGTTGACTTTGATGCCATACCAGCCGAGGTTAAGAGACTGGCGAAGATTCTGTGGCTGAACTACCCGAACAACCCCACGACGGCAGTTGCGGATCTTGACTTTTTCAAACGCGCGGTGGAGTTCGGCCGGGAGAACAACATTCTCATCGCTCATGACAACGCCTATGGGGAAAATACTTATGACGGGTACAAAGCGCCCAGCATCCTGCAGGTAGACGGGGCTGACCAGGTGGCGGTGGAGTTTTTCTCGCTCAGCAAGGCTTTCAATATGACTGGCTGGCGAGTGGGATGTGTAGTGGGCAACGCATCGGCAGTGAAAGCTCTCAACACTGTAAAGGAGAACGTGGACAATGGAACGATGCGGGCAGTACAGTTTGCCGCTGCTAAGGCGTTTTCCCTGGCGGAGGAGCTTATTCCGCCCATCAACGCCGTTTACCAGCGCCGCCGCGATACGATGGTAGATGCACTCAACAAAAGCGGATGGTCACTGAATAAGCCCAAGGCGACTATCTATTTGTGGGTGCCGGTGCCGAAGCCGTTTAACGGCTCCAGCACCGAATTTGCTACTGCACTACTGGAAAAAACTGGTGTAGTGATAACCCCGGGGCTGGGCTATGGTCAATGGGGTGAAGGCTATTTTCGCATCTCACTGACCTACCCGGACGAGGTTCTGGAGGAAGCGATCTCTCGGATTATGGGGATGCAATTGTAACGAATACTATCGCACACCAGACCTTAAAAATGCAGCGTAAGACGCCATGAAAAAGACGACGTTGAATATAACCAACAGCAGGAAGTAGATCAAGCTATCTGAAAGTCTCTCAGATACACCCGGTTCCACGTATTTGAATCTTGGCATATCGCTGGTGTCCGTTCTCTTGTTTATATCGGCGAATGTCCTGGCGTTTTGCTTGATTTTGCCCAGTAAATACCCTATAAACTCAGGGAAAAATCTTCCCTCTTCCTGGCTCAGATCGCGTTCCGCCTCAACTCCGGTGCCGGACAAGGAGCCTGCAAGGTACGTGAAACAGGCGTAAGGCGATATAGCAGATATTTGCCGCGCCAGATTTATCTGCGCGTTGGCTTTCTGATCAAATTCTGATCTTAGCCTTTTTTTCTCCGCTATCACACCCCGAAAAACCATGGTAAAAGCGCCATCCTCAGCAAGGACTTCCTTGAGGAGCTGGGCTTCTTCCTCTTCAGTGTGTGGTCTGCTCATGAGCGCTTCGATTTTCTTCCCGTGTTCTTGATTTAACTTCCTGTTCGCTTCCTGCATTTCACGCTGGAATTTCTGTATAGATGGCATGGGTCGCAGTTTGCCGGCGATGTATATGCTGGCATTGGGCGCAATAAGGACGATAAATAGCCAGACACAAAGCGAGATCAAAGCTGATGCAGCGAAGCTTCTACTTATGGCAGAGATGAAATATGCAAGGGTGAAGAATATGGAGATATAGATAAATGCGCCCAGGAATATCAACCCCAGAGCCAGCCAATCGCTGCCGCGCAGGCTTACCAGGGGATCAATGAGCACTATCATTAGGCTGACTATCGTGGATAATACCAACGGCAGAATCAGGCTCACATATCCACCGATCCACTTACCCAAAAGCACTTGACTTCGTGAAACGCTGTTGGATAACACCAGCTTCAGTGTACCGCCTTTTTTTTCGGACACAAAGGCATCGTAGCCGAACAATATAGCCATCAGGCTCAATATTACCCCCAGGACAGCGCCCATGTCAAATAAAGGTAGCAGTATGGGGATAGGGTTTGAAGTATCATTTCCATAATAGACGCCAACGCTGCCATCTTCTATCAACCTGTTTGCCGCGCCCTTCTTAAACATCACGGACAGGACGGCTGGCGCTTTGTCATACATAGGATTGATATTGTTTATACTGCTGACCTGTCTCATGTGCTCCTCGTAAAGAGCGACTCTACCGTTGTAATCGCTCAATTCCTGTTTATAGTCATCCTTCAGCACATACGCACTCATTGGTATCAAAACCATACAGAGAATAAGCGAAACAGCGAACCTGAAGCTCAACAGATTTGTCAGAATCTCTTTCTTTATAATCGTCATCAGCATAGCAATCCCCTCACTGGCAAGCTATCTCAGCCTTACATCATAATGCATAAACGCCACGTAAGCGCCCATAAAGAGCAGTACGTTAATGATCAGGAGCAGTGCAATATCCGGCAATGCGACCTCGATGCTTTCGGCAAGATCCTTTTGATTGCGATTTGCCTCCTCTGCATCTTTTTCTGCTATATCATCGTAGCTTTGCCTGTCCTCTATACCTGTGCGCGCAAGGGTGGTGACAGCAAAGACATACGAAGACGAAGGCGAAATGCGCGATATGTCCTTGGTGATAGACACCAGATGTCTAAGCTTCAGCTTGCGTTCATCGTCCAGTTTTTTATGCTCCGCATTGATCTTTTTCCATGATTCATCCCGCATTTTCTGGCGTTCTTTAGGATCACTGATTGAGTTCTCTTCCAATTTCCTCGTCGTTTCAATATTTGCCGCCTGTCTTATTGCTTGCTTTTTTAGCCGTACTTCCTGTGTTGATGGTGCATCTACTGCGCGTTTTGATACTAATACGGCCGTGCTGGGCACAGCCAGGATCAGCACAGCCCACAACATAAGCGATAGTATCAACGATGTGGAAGCTTTTTGTGTTATCACCGAAATAAAGACGCCAAGGCCAAAGAAGACAGAAACATAAACCAGTGAGAGCAGGATTATTAATCCCATTCGTATCCAGACTTCATCTTCTGTATTTATGGAATCCGAGAGGTTGATCATCAGGAGTTCGATAATTACTGCGATCAAAAACGGCACCATCAATGCAGCATAATTGCCGATCCATTTGCCTAAAATAACCTTGCTTCTGGACACGGAATTGGACATGGTTAATGCCAGCGTTCCTGCCTCCTTTTCTCCTGAGATCACGCCGAAGCTGAAAAATATAGCCATAAGGCTGAGTGCCACCTTGACGATATACATAAAATCCAGGGAGTCAAAGACTGAGAAAAGCGGGTTGTGCCGCTGATCGTATCCCATGCTGTTGTCGAGTCCCTTAGCCAAAACGCTCAGAGGGATTGGCAGCCGCTCGTTTAATTTCCCTTCCTGTTCTGATCTTGCTGCTGAGTAGTGCTCAAGTCGCCTCTGATAGTCTGAGGACATGAGATATGCGCTGGTCAAAAACAACACAAGGCAAATAATGAGCGTGACGGAGAATCTAAAACTGAATAAATTGTCCTGGAACTCACGCTTTATGATTGATGTAAGCATTTGATGCCTGCTCCTTTGCCTGAACCTGTTGTAAAATGTATGCCTTTGTCTGCTACTTTGGGGGATATCAAACGTAAGCAAGTTTCAGAAAAGAATCTAGACCTTTGCAGATAGCCTTAGGAAAACTATTAGCCCGATAGGCGGGACATTCCTGATACTGCTGGCGAATTATGGATTCCCCCTTAAAAAAGGGAGCACCACTGGAATTCCCCCTTAGAAAAGGGGGCCAGGGGGTTGTATAGAATCTATGAACAGCCTGTAAAGCTTCAATAGTGTAGCCAACGATTCATGGGAAAACAACCCCCTGGCCCCCTTTTTTAAGGGGGAATACTAAGTACACTACGCCATAAATTCTCGTCTAGTTAGAAGCCCCAGTAGGACAAGCGTCCCGCTTGTCCATGTTCGTGCCGAACCGGTTGAGAATTTACGGTGCTATGTACTAAGCATCATCACCCAGAACTGAATTCGCCAACAGCATCATTCCTGCCCCGCTTCATGAGAAGTTAAGACTTATGCAACCTTCGGTAATGGTCCTCAACTCTTTCATATTCTAGCGGGACAGGAATGTCCCGCCTATCGGGTTAAATGCTTTTTTCGGTCTGTTGGTAAAAGCTTAAAGCCTTTTCTAAAACATGCTTACGCAGCAATTAATGGTCTTAAAATTGCATTACTCAGGGGCAAAATTATGTTATTGCAACTACCATGCCGGTAAAAAACATTGGGGGTGAATGATAGCTTACTCATGATTATACAACAAACTGATTGCCCTCAACCTGAACCCATGCTATAATAATGCTGTGTTAATCTGCTACAATGAGTGTGTCAAAAATCATAATCGGATGTTGCGGCCGGCGAGGCATGTAAGCTGAAAGCTGATTGCTTAGCCGGTTAAGTTTACACTATGGACGTAATCTTATCGACGGGATGTTTATACAAATATCCTCTGTACCAGATATTCCAGATAGCGAAAATGGCTGGATTTGATGGGATAGAGTTGCTCATCAGTGGGAGCAACTGCAACCTGGGAGCCAGTTATTATGAGCAGCTATCGGATGAGCATAGTGTCCCGATTTTGAGTCTCCATTCTCCGTTTGTGATTTGTGAGGGGTGGGGTGGATTCTGGGACAGGATCCGCAGGGGGCTGGATATAGCGATGGAACTGTCCATACCGCTGGTGAACTTCCATCCTCCCACTGGATTTCTTCCTCGCCACCGCCTAAATAATGAACTATCAGAACATATAAAGCTATATAAAGATATGCTGGAAGATTCTGAGATCATTCTGACTATCGAGAATTTGCCGACTGTAAGGACTTTCAGGCGGATTTCATTGGTTAACCGGCTTTTCCCGCTGGTTATAAACAATATGTACCGGATTGCGGAATTCGCTGCGGATAACGATATTCACGTTACTTTCGACACGACGCACGTGGGTACAACGGGTGTCAACCTGCTGAGAGCTTATGCCGTTTTCAGGGATAGAATAGCCAATATCCATCTGAGCGATCATGATGGTAGATCGCAGCATCTATTGCCTGGCACAGGTCATTTGCCATTGAAAGAGCTTCTGAGCCAGGTTAAACAGGATGGCTATGACGGAATTATCACCCTGGAGGCGTGCCCGGCAGCTATGGAACACGCGGATAGAGCAAAGGCAGCGGAAAACGCAAGAAGAAGCCTGAGATATATCAGGGATGCGCTGAAAACCGATGAAACTTAATCATCTGCATAAGCAGTTGCTGACTTTTACAGCGATATTGCTGGTAAGCCTGTGCATCTCCTGCGGCATTCGCAGCGTAAGCTACGGGCCGCCAGAACGAGAGATCGAGAAGTTATATACGCGCGCAGATGCTGCTTACAACAGGCTTTTGGAGGGAAAGGCAGGAAGCTCCCGGCGAAGATGGAACAACGTAATCAGGCAATTCGAGGAGATCGCGAAAGGTTATCCGGGAAGCCGATTAGCGGATGACGCCCATTATAAAGTTGGATCATGTTATATTCAAACATCCGGGCTTCTTGAGGATTCACCGCAAAAAGCTGTAGACGCTTTTGAATATCTGATCAAACGTTATCCGGACAGCGAATTTGTAGACGATGCCCGTTACTGGCAAGCTTATGCATACTCCCTCAAGAAGGACTACATGCGCTCAATGGCGGAATACAAGAAATTCATGACTGACTACCCGGAGAGCGAATTATACCAGGAAGCAGAGCGTCAAATGGATGCCTGCCAGGCCAATCTCGGTATGCCAAAGAGAAAGGAGCAGCGCACCGCACCTCGTCCTCAAACATTCATCACACCTACTGCTATAGCTAGAGAAATTGTTGACACAACTGAAAAGACGGACAGCATAGCCAGACAAAGTGAGGAGATACCTTCAAAGCCTGTGGAAAGCAATTCGGCGACGCCAGATAGTGGAGATGAACAACCGCTAGAGTTTCCTACGAAGGCTCTGGAAGATCACCAGCTTCAGATAAAGCTCTTTGAACATGCGAGTATAGAAGGCATAAGGTTTCATTCCTGGCCGGAGTTTACCCGTGTAGTGATAGATCTGAGCGATCCGGTGGAATACAAGGCCGATAGATTGACGGAGCCTGACAGGATCTATCTGGATCTTCAGATGGCGTTTATCGCCCCTGACAAACAGACTGTTCTGATTGACGATATGGTCATAGAGAATATAAGATCCGCTCAATTCGACGAACATACAGTGAGGGTAGTGCTGGACGTCAAGCAAGCTCATAGCTATGATGTCTTCTATATAGAGAATCCTGTCCGGCTGGTTGTGGACGTTTACCCGGACGGCTCCGGATCGCCTCTGGACCTTTCGCCGTCCAGGCGTCGGGAATCTGCATCACTGATAAAGCAACTGGGCCTTAAGGTTAAAACAATAGTAATAGACCCTGGCCACGGAGGAAAAGACCCCGGCGCAGTTTCAGAGTCCGGTCTGATGGAGAAAGATGTAGTTCTGGACATAGCGAAGCGCGTGAAGACGCTTCTGGAGAGCGGGGAAGATTACCACGTCTATCTAACCAGGGAATCGGATATATACATACCGCTGGAAGGTCGGACAGCCTTCGCTAATCTGAAAAAGGCGGATCTTTTCATCAGCATTCACATCAATGCAGGCCGGAGAAAGGGAGCAAGAGGCATTGAGACGTTCTACCTGTCTATGGCCTCCGACGAGGAAGCGAGCTTAACGGCGGCAATGGAAAACGCATCTGCCGGGAAGACCGTAAGCGATCTGAGCAGTCTTCTCCATGATATATTGAAAGTTACCAAGGTAGATGAGAGTCGCGAACTTGCAGGAACCATCCAATCATGCCTCTGCCATCGAACGGAAGCAGAGGATCGGGGTGTCAAACGCGCTCCATTCATCGTGCTGATCGGCGCCAAAGCCCCTTCAGTGCTGGTGGAGCTGGGATTCATGTCTAACAAGCAGGATGAGCGTCTTCTGAGGCGGGACGATTACAAGGATAAACTCGCTCGAGCGCTCGCAAAAGCTGTGGGAGACTATATAGGGAAAAGGGAATAGGAATCGAGGACCGGTGTCTCAGGAACCAATGGCTATTTGACATTGCATTTAAGATTACCAAGCGAAAATCCCCATAAAGACGCAAGACTCAAGACGCAAGGCTTGGGACTAGAGACTAGAGACTTGATACTTGAGACCAGAGACATGAGACATGAGACTGGAGACTTCAGACTAGAGACTTCAGACTCACGTCTTATGTCTTACGTCTCATATCTCGTATCTTGTGTCTTATGTCTTGTGTCTTGCTTTATCTTCTGTGCAGCGTCCGAGGCGAGTGTAGTGGATGAAATTCGCATCGAAGCCACGCGTCCGAACTACGATGGTATCGGACGGCCTTTACCGCTCGCGTCGCATTGGGTGGGATATGCTCCGGGTGTTACAGCGGACGATCACATTGATATGATCGAGCAAGGGCACCGCATCTTTCCCATTTTCTCATTGCCCTGGCCTGACGACCAGGGGCCGTACTACGCCGAAAATGCCATCAAAAGAGCAGCGAGAATGAACCTCCCTATCGCCTTTGTGTGTACTCAATGGGAATTTCTGCTCAGCAAGGAGCCTTACATTAGCATAGATACAGTGGACGGCGTTTTTTCCGGAGACAAAGCGTCAGAAAGCACGAATCCCAACGTTATTGCCAGCGATGGCAGTGTAATGTCAAAAGTCTCACCCTTTGGGCCGCAGGGACAGGTCGACTTCTGGCGGGAGGTGGGCGGAAAGTGGTCTTCAAATCCTGCTGTGCAGGCAATACAGAACTGGTATCCCAACCCACCTCTGGTAATCTTCATCTCCAACAACGAACACAGGAAGCTCTTCTGGCGGGAAGCCGAAATCTCAAAACGCTATAATGAGACCTATATTGGTGAAGAAGCGGGAATGGACGATGAAACCAGGGGAAATTATAGACGCAGGGTCTTTGGCGATGGGTGGATCCCACGCTATAGAGCTTTAATAGAGGGTTTCCGGGATGCCTTGATCAAGCAGCGGTGGAAAGACAAATCTATCTTTATTGGATACAACGCCTTCGGTCCACCCCTTTTCAATCGCCTGGACTTCTGGTCAGACTACAGTTTGACCACAACTTATGTGGATGGTCAGGATACTCAGCCCAATAGTGTGCCACGTATTGATCCCTGGCATTTTGCCTGGGATGGAACGACTTCATCATTTTACGTGCTCGATCTGGACCCGAGCACGGATTACCAGGTCTGGAGCCCTCAGATAGATTCTATGAACTGGCTTTTCATGCTGGAGGAGACTTACCTGTTTAACCCGGAATTCTGGTTTGAAATGTCAGTTTGGGACGGACATAATCCCTACGATGTAGAAGATGACAAACGTAAATATTACGAGCGACTGGGGCAGAGCTATACCCCGGAGCGATACAAGGGTATGGTGCAATTCGGAATGTGGATTATGCGGCCGCGGGTAGTGCGTGAGTTTCGGTTCTGGACTGAAACGAGAGAGGAGATATTGCCATATTACATACCTATCGTTGAATCAGTAGATCGTGTATATAAGGACCCAATTCTGCAATCATTCTGGCGCACAGGTGAACTGGTTGCCAATCCAGTAGGACAGCATCCTTATCAGAGCGGCATACTTGATGGTTACCGGGATGACCAGATAGAGGGTAGATATGGGATAGGACGCTGGTTTTTATTATCTACCAATTTCAATCCAGAGTTACCCCCCAATTCCCTTTACACGGAGATCCCCGTTTTTTCCCTGGCCCTGGTAATGGGATATTCTCCGGATCGGCAATGGCTGGTCTACGCCCATTCTCCGCTGGCGGCTCGCGAGTATGTTGATATAGTGATACCGGAATACGGGACTATCGTGGTTGACGTATCAGTAAGCGGCTCATTCTATCTGGTAGATGAGAGCACAAATACAGTCACTCCAATACTCGATCAGCCTCCGGTAGTTATACAGGAGCAGATTGCTCTTAACGAGGGTTGGAATCTTATTTCACTGCCCCTGTATCCTGAAGATAATGCTACGTTATCTGTGTTAGATTCAATACTGGAATCCTGCGATTCAGTGTGGACGTATAATTCCTTTACAGAAAGCTGGAACCGGTATATCATTAATGGCCCGAACGCGTCCAATGACCTGATCAGAATGGAACCGGGCATTGGATACTGGATCAACATGACTAGCGCAGATACTTTGATGGTTACTGGCTATGAGATAACCTATACGAACATCTCTCTCAAAAAAGGATGGAATCAGGTGGGATATAATTCCCTGAGTCAATTGCCAGTGGAGACTGCGCTGTCATCCTTATATGGAATATACCATTCCATATCTACTTATGATAGCTTCACAAGGAGTTGGCTGAACTATGCCATAGATGGTCCGGACTTTTTCAACAACCTCGATTGGCTGAAGCCAGGGCAGGGATACTGGATATTTGTTACGGGTGATTGTATATGGGATATTAGCATATACGTTTATCCATGATACTTGCGAGACCGGTTTCGGATCGCAATTGATACTAATTAATTGAATATTTGTCAAAAAGGTTTGTCGTGACTTCTGACATCAATCCACAAGTTTAGCAAAGCCGGGTATGTCGATGGGTAAAATCTTCAGAATCCTCCCGTCCTGTGCTGTGGCGGGATTTCTTACTATAATGTTCCTGGCAGGATCAGCCACCAGGATATGCGCGGAGAGTATAACCTGGGAGGTTTCCTGCGAGTATTCGAACCCTTTTCCGCCTATTTACGAGCCAATATTCGCGGGCGCCTCTATTACTGTCCCGTTCTTTTTGAAAGCACACGGCACAGTCAAGATAACTGCCCCGTCGGATGCAACCACGATTCTGCGCTTCGATAATATAGACCCCAATTGTGCTCCAGCGGCCTTTGTCATGAATGAGACTGGCCAGTACCGGATAAAGGAAAGCTACGATCTGATTATTATTGGAGTGGGAATAGCACAGAGCTTCAAAGGTGCGAATACCTGGTATTATGACAACCAGGAGCCCGGTCTGGCATTATTCCAGATAGACGATATGTACCTGGACAGCTACCTGTTCGACGTTATGCCGAGAGATGCTGTGGAGATCAGCGCTGAAGCCCCCGGAAGACCAGGTGAGTCTGTTCCGGTGAAAATCCTGGTACTCAGGGATTTTGATGTTGGGGACCGGGTTATAGATTCATTATCTTTCAAAGCTCTATGGCATAAGAATTCATCCATCACCGCTAGTGGCATTGCTATAAGGTCTTTCGGCCCGGTGGATCTTTTACTTACGGACCCAGAGGGGCGGATAATCCATAAATATGAATCCACGATACCAGCAGCTACGTACAGTGAAGTGGATCTCAACGGCGATGGTGAATTGGACGATAGAATATTCATACCTGACGCGGCTAAAGGGGTTTACTCAGTAGAGGTATATCCTGAGCCAAATGCAGAACCAACGCAAACTTACACGCTGGAGATAATTTATGCTGACAGGTCAACAATATTAGCAGAAAGCGTTGAAATTCAAGACACCCCAATAGAGCCATATATCTTCTTCTTTCTCCCGCGTTCTTACGTAAGGCAGGGGCAGAATCTTATATCACTACCCATTCAACCGCTGGATACTTTCATTGATTCGGTTCTGTCCTCGATGGAAGGGAAATACGACTCCGTATGGATATATGACCCCATTCAGGGATGGATGCGGTATCTTCCAGACGCGCCGGATGCGAGCAATCTCTGGGAGATGGAATCGGGCGCAGGATACTCGATCATTATGAAGGAACCGTGGCCGCTGGTCGTTCCAGGTGTGGAAACGGCGCCGGGTGTACCCCTGTATGCAGGATGGAATCTGGTCGGATATAACTCCGAGACACCTAAAACGTTGGAAGACTGTATGTTTTCTATCTGGGGGAAGTATACCCTGGTATGGGGATACGATCCAGACCAGGGATGGCTGCGGTATCTCCCAAACGCTCCAGAAGCAAGCAGCTTAGTGTATATGGAGCCCGGAAACGGCTACTGGATACGGGTTACGGAAAACTGTTTGTGGGACGTCAGATGATATAACAATATCAGATTTCTGATAGTCAGTGTCAGATCTTCGATAATAGTAGTATCCCATTTACGCTATTCAGTTACGCATTATAGACGGGCAGGAATGATACTGTTGGCGAATTCAGATTCACATTTCTCCACCCCAAAATCGATAAATATAATGGGACACTCTTTCGCAGAGCAGCAGATTGGCCCCATAGATTTGTCACTCGTTACTCTTTAAGCTGGACTGCATCAGCGAAATCCGGGATACTCCCTATGAAGCTGATTACTCTCATTACTAAGTATGGATTGCTGAACCCTTTAACACAAATGTTTTACACCATTTTCATCAGCAAATCGTGGTTACTTCCATTACTTACACGACAGCAAATGGCTACTATATGCATTACTTACAAAGGAATCGAAAATCTGAAAACTGAGAACTGGAAACCGAAAACTGAATCCTATGATTACTTAACTAACCAATTTCACCAGGTAACACCATTTTCACTATTCCATTGTGCATCAACTGCTCCACAAACCAGGAGAAGACAAGCATTGAGCGCCAGATTGACGCACAGTAATAAACCAGAAATGGCATATCAAGTAATGAGAAAAATCGCCGGGAATGGATACCCCCATAGACCCATGGACCTATAGACCCATACCCCCGATAGGTGGAACATCCTTTACCCTGGCATATTCCTTGCTTATAAACATAAACAACGAAGTAGAAGTAGTCAGGCAATACGACTTCTCACGTAGGGGAGGGTTGATGACTATGCAGTATCGAAGTTTGAAGTCACAAGCCATAACCCTCCCTTACAAATTTATCAGCAATACTCTCAGCAAGGAGTTGTCATCATGAAAAGAGCATTTTTGATTTCGGTTTCGCTGATTTTTGTCTTCGCTTTCCGGGCCTTTCCGTGTTTTAGTCCTACGGACCATTTCGCCACAGAAATTGTCCTTAGCAAACCCGGAGCAAGCTACGACCTGAATATTATAGAAAACTCCGCCAATGTTTCTTTTGACGAGGGAGCCTTCATATACCGCTGTCACTTCGATATGCGCGTCGCTGTCATTCTCAGAGAGCTTGGCGATGAAGTTCCAGTCAAAGGCTTAAGCGTCAGGATACAGATACCCACCAGAACCGTTGTAGAAGACGGGCAAGAGGATCTGACCGAAGCTGTGGATGTTTCAAAGGATGAATTCGATTTCAAATCGGCTATAAAAACTGAACTGACCTGGCTCGTGAGAAATGAGATCGTCAGTGGTATTGAAGAGCAGGATATCGCTGAGATAGCCCAGGGTTCGGAAGCAGGTCTCGCTGGATGGAATGAAAGGATCGTGTATGAAAGGGAAAAGTGGCTTCCATACAATGAGACAGACAACCCACAGCTTATAAGAGCCCAGGACTGCGGCGGATTCGCCCTGGAGAAGCTGGCTTACGACGGAGAAATCATTATCCCGGATCCGAATCCCAGCAGCGTCAGTTCCGATGGCAAACTCGCCACAAAGTGGGGCGAGATTAAAAAGGGCCTGTGAGACATTTTATAGAGCAGAAAGCATAGCATGGGCCTCCTTGAGCTTCTGGATAATGGGCAGATCGTATGGGCATTTTTCTTCGCATTGACCGCACTCGACGCAGGCATCGGCTTTTACTTCCACCATCCTGTATCTGCCCCGGGCCCAATCTTCCAGACCGTATCTTGAATAATATCCCGCGTGTCGGAGTATAATCGGTATCCGGATTCCTTCAGGGCATGGCTGGCAATATCCGCAATCGCGGCAGAAATCCTTCCCCAGGGCTTCCGCGGCTTTGACCATTTCCGATTTTTCCTCTTCTGTCAAAGTCTGGTAGGTTTCGCCAGCCGCCACATTCTCTTCGAGTTCGCGGACGCTGGTCATCCCCGGTATGGCCAGAGTCACCGCATCGTTAGCCAGAACGAACCTCAAAGCCTGGGTAGCTGTTATGGCAGCCTCCCCAAGGCTCATCTCTGACGGCACCGATGCCAGCGCCCCGCCGGCCAGGGGCTTCATTATAATAACGCCCAGGTCGCTCTCTTTTGCCAGAGGAAGGATCTCCTCGTCCACCAACTCATCGTTCAGGATGTTGTAAGATAGCATCACAGCTTCAAATTCGCCGGAAAGTATACCTTTCTTCATGGTTTCGTGAAACCTGTGGGAACTAAAACCGATGTGATCAATCATGCCCTGGGATTTTGCATCCTGAAGGGCTTTCAAGGCTCCGTCAATCCCCATGATAGTTTCGTAGTTCTCCTGGTGTCTCAGGTTATGGCACAGATAAAGGTCTATCCTGTCTGTGCGCAGATTTTTGAGGCTTGTCTCTATGTCTCTCTTCATCCTGTCCAACGTGGTGGCCGGACTTTTAGTGGATATATAGAACTCGTCCCGGCGATGGCTGATAGCTGTGCCTATCTTCTCCTCGCTGTCGCCGTATCCGCGCGCTGTGTCGAGGAAATTGATCCCCATATCCAGCGCTTGATTCAAAAGCTTGGTAGCGTCGTCCCGCTCTACTATGGGCAGCTTTATCCCGCCGAAACCTATGACAGATACCATCAATCCAGTTTTGCCTAATCTTCTCTTTTCCATTTTATTCCTCCTGATGTGAATTCCACATTTTGCGGTAAACTTGCGCTCCCCAGTTTAGATCCTCTGCAAACAATAACGCCCCACCACCCCGCAGGTATCCTCCGGCCTCCAGATGATCCAGGACGGCGCGTCTAAGGGCTGTATCCCTCGGAGCTTTCGATAGATCCCGGAAATCGCCTCCGAAGATCCGCTCAAACCCACTTCTGCCGCCGGAAAAGATAGGGAAAAGGTAGAGTTCCTTCTGGAATCGCACAATGTTGGAATCGTGAGGGAGCATATCCTGAAATTGTGTATTCAGAAGCCATGAACCGCAGCAGAATGCCTTGAAAGGTCGGTCGGGGAAATATCGCGGAAAGAAATCAACAGCCATGCGGTACGAATCTCCGCAGGCGTCAAAATCCATCCTGATTTCGCCCGGGATGTGGATCTCAATGATATAGTCTCCTGGCCCCAGAATGCGCTCATAAGTATCCAGCGCCAAAGAGACTTCATCCCTCAAAGCGATCCCAGTTGGGTGGATAGGAGTTCCCGTCACCTGGTTGTTATCCCACAGAAGTCTTGAAGTCCAGCTAGTCTCAGGCTCGGACACGCCGCCAGTACCATCTAACTGTCCATCTAATCGGTATCGCACTCCTTCATCAGCGAGGACAACCACCTGGCTTGTTACATGATTGCGAAAGGCTTGAAGCTTCTGTCTGAAAGGCCTTTGCATGAACTGAAGGCGCACCAGCCGGTATAACTCGCCTGAGAGGTGGTTGAATAGCCAGGGCAGGATATAAGTGCTGACTCCCCAAACGCCGTGCCGCTCCTTACATTGCCTCGCCCAGAGCGAAGTGTCTCCATAGGTATCAAGAGCCACTCGCTCAGGGATGCCTCGAGACCGATGGAAGGCCCGGGCTTGTGGCACTCCGGACAGGGCGATCAGCAGATAAAAGGTTCCTGACTGTTTCCCCAAAATATCCTCTAGTGAGGGCCAGGCTCGTACATCGCCGCGCGGGTAGGATTTGCTATGACACAGAAGATAATGACAATGCCAGGCCAGGCGGATGAGATCCGGATCTGCTGCTATTCGGCTTGCCGTCTCCTGCAAATATGCTATCGCTTCTTCCCGGAGCCCGGCTAACCTGGAACTCTCTGCTATAGCATCATGGGCGAGGAAAGGCAATCCGTTATCCGGCATGGTCTTCTGGGAGACATCCCATTCCGTTCCCAGCGTTCCCTCACGAAGCAAATGCGAAATTCTATCGTGTTTCGAGCCATCCATACTGCGGATTTTTGGTTTCAGATTTGCGATTCTCGATTGATAAAATGATCCGATACCCTGGATTTGCAGTAACAGTCTATAGAACGGGAGTATTCCTGTCAACTCTTTTCTGAGGGATCAGTCTGTTATCCTTTGACAAGTCCATACAACAATGTTAGAATTCAATATCTACAGGAGTTCTATGAAAGATTTGACCAAAAGTTATGCGTTATAAGTTATATATCAAACGTCAAACGTGAGAGAATTCTATGCGAGGTGCTATCCATGAGAAAGAACAGGATCGGGAATACCGACATTGAAGCGACTCATCTGAGCTTTGGCGGCATAAAGCTTCACAGTAATATGCCGGACAAAGCAGAGAATATTGTGAGTAAGGCGCTGGACCTGGGGATGAATTACATTGACACTGCCAGGTGCTATGGTGACAGTGAAGCACTCATCGGATCGGCAGTGAAGGGTCGGCGCTCTGAGTGTTATCTTTCCTCCAAATCTATCCGCCGCTCCAAAAACGAAACTGCACAGGATGTGGAAACGAGTTTGAGGAACCTGAATGCTGATATGATCGACATCTATTTCTGCCATGACATCAGCAGAGAGCAGAATTATGAGCAGATCATGTCCGCTTCGGGGTCGCTGGCAGCCCTTAAGGAAGCACAGAAGGCAGGAAAAATACGCTATATTGCCATTTCCTCTCACAGGGAGGAGATCGCTGTGAGGGCGATAAAAAGCGGCGAGTTCGACGCTGTAATGCTCCCCATAAACCTATTCGACCAGGAGTTTGTCACGAACGTGGTTCCAGTCGCTCGTCAGGAGGGTGTTGGGATAGTCGGTATGAAGCCGCTGGCCGGGGGAGCCTTCAGACACCCACAGATCGCCCTCAGATATTCCCTCACTCAGGACATAGACGCCCAACTGGTGGGCGTGTCCTCCATAGCTGAACTGGAGGAGGATTTCCAGATCGGGGATACCTTCCAGCCGCTATCGGAAGCGGAGATGAAACAGTTGATGGATGAGGCGAAGGAACTTGGGAAAGATTTCTGCAGACAGTGCGGATACTGCCTCCCGTGCACTGTCGATATAGATATTCCAAAGGTTTTCCTCTACGAGAGGTATGCGAAGCGATTCTGGCTGGATGACCTGGCAAAGGAGCAATACGCGTTGCTGGAGATGCAAGGCGACGAATGTGTGGAATGCGGCGAATGCGAGGAAAGATGCCCCTATGATCTGCCCATCATGGAGAAGATGGCGGCGGCTCATGAACTGCTGTCAGCATAAACGATAGGAATGCAGTTGACGGAAGATGGCTATGATGATATATTAGCCGGCACGTGTTAGCTTGTAGGTTGGGTTAGGTCAGTGGAATTCGGGTTACTCGCTGCAATTTAGTTAGTTTACCTGACTACGTGTGAATTGCTGAATTCCTTAACCCAACTCCTGATTTAGCATCAATTTTGGTTGGAAAAGGAGCAAAACGTGAAACCAGTAAAGGTTGGCCTAGTAGGAACAGGTGGCATAGGTAATCATCACGCAAAGACGTACGAACCGATAGAGGGAATAGAGATAGTCGCTGTCTGCGATATAGTGAGGAAGAAAGCCTCTCAGTTCGCGGAACGGTGGGGAGTGCCGAAGAAGAACGTCTTCACCAGTTATAATAAGATGCTGGAGGTGGACGAGATCGAGGCTGTCAGTGTCTGCACGTACAACCAGGCTCACAGGCGTCCGACTGTAGCGGCGCTGAAGGCAGGCAGGCATGTCCTCTGCGAGAAGCCCATGGCGGCTACTCTGGCAGACGCCGCGGCTATGGTGCGCGCTGCAAAGGAATCCGGGAAGATCCTGCATATAGCCATACACAGCAGATTCCAGCCCCGGGTTGTCATGGCGAGGAAAATCATCGAGGCAGGAATACTGGGCGACGTATACTACTGCGAGTCGGCTGGATGCAGGCGCAGAGGGACCCCAGGCCACACGTTTATATACAAAAAGACTGCCGGATTCGGGGCTGTGGTGGATATTGGCGTTTACAACATGTTTAACACGTTGTTCGCTCTGGGCTATCCCAAGCCGGTGACGGTCTCAGCCTACACCTGCGATTATATAGCCAGACAAACGCCGGGTCTGGAAGATATGGACGTTGAAGAGTTCGGCGTGTCATGGGTCAGGTTTGAAGACGGATCCATCATGGTGTTTAAAATATCCTGGGCAGTCCACGCGAATACCCTGGGGCCGAACTATTTCCTCGGCAAGAAGGCCGGCCTGTCCTTCGATGGGCTTGAAGTTTATGCCGATAAGGTTCCCAAGGGATTGGAAAAACTGGTAAAGTCCGAAGGCGGCGCTCTGAAGGTGGAAGAAGCCAGAAATATGGTAAACGTCAGGATCGAGGGATTGGAACGTGTTGACGTGTGGGCAGCGCAGATAAAGGCCTTTACAAACGCAGTTCGTAAAGACGGCCCATCGCCTATCGACCCTGAAGGAGTCATGTTGACGAACGTCGTGATGGATGGCATTGCGCGATCAGTTGCGAAAGGTAAGGAAGTGTCTGTAAAAGTGCCGGTGATATAATGAGTCTATAGGTCTATGGGTCTATAGGGGTATGGGGGTTGATCTAAAGGGGAACGGAGCGTCGCAAGCGGAGAAAGAAACCGCGAAAACGGTAGGATAGATATCGTTTCATGAGGTTTGGTAGAAATACAAAATGGCTCTTGTGGCTCGTTGGGCTACTGGTCGTCCTGGTGCTCGTCATGATGGTATCCAGCGTCCTTGGCTTTGCCAGGATCGGCGCGTCCAGGGCTGTGAGAATCGTTTTCAGTAGATTACCTTTCGTCAACATAGAGAGGGACTGGAGCGATACAGACGAGCTTATATTAATGCAATTGCGGCTGCCCAGGATTCTCACAGCGTGTTTGGTTGGTGCCGGGCTGGCGTTGGCCGGGGTTGTGTTCCAGGCGTTGCTGCGCAATCCCCTGGCGGAGCCTTACATATTGGGCGTATCGAGCGGAGGTTCGCTGGGAGCGGTTATAGCTATAATGCTGGGCATTGCCAGCGTCAAAGGCTTACCGACGCTCCCTTTCTTCGCATTCGCCGGCGCTTTGCTCACCATGTTTCTGGTTTACAGCGTTGCCCGGGTCGGAGGGCGAGTGCCCACGTATACGCTGTTACTGGCTGGCGTTATCACAAACGCATTTTTCTCAGCTATGATAATGTTCCTCGTCTCTGTTATCAGGGCAGAGGATACTCACAAGTTCATTTTGTGGTCAATGGGCAATCTGGAGCAGTTGGAAACCAGATTGATAATAACAGCAGCAATCTTCATAGTTCCGGGTGGTCTGGCGCTTTACTATTATGCGCAGGCTTTCAATCTGTTCAGTCTGGGTGAGGAGTCGGCTGCACAGTTGGGTGTGGAGGTGGAGCGGGTAAAGAAGATTGCCTTTGTGCTGGCTTCGCTTATCACCGGCGCTGCTGTCTCCGTCTGTGGGATAATCGGCTTTGTGGGACTCATAGTGCCACACGTAATGCGCATGGTCATAGGCGCTGATCACCGGATACTTATGCCTGCATCAGCTCTGGCTGGCGCCGCTTTTCTGATAGCTGCCGACACCATTGCCAGAACTATCATAGCGCCTGACGTGATCCCTGTGGGCGTTGTGACGGCTATATGCGGCGGCCCGTTCTTTATATACTTGCTCAGGAGGCGGAGAACGTCGTTTGCAGGGTAATGAGTGAAGTCATGTCACCTGTTATTGAAACCCGTGGAATTAAATTCCGATACGGCAGCGACTGGGTGCTGAACGGTCTCAGTCTTACTATTGAGCAAGGTGAGATAGCAGGGATCATTGGGCCCAATGGGTCGGGCAAAACCACTGTCCTGAAGCTTATGAGCAAGGTTCTGAGGCCGGAAGCCGGGAGCGTCTGGCTGATGGGAAGAGATGTCGCCTCTATGAAGCAGAAAGAGGTGGCGCGAACCGTGTCGGTCGTCCCGCAGGGAACGTCCATAGCCTTCCCTTTCACCGTCCGGGAGGTGGTTCTTATGGGCCGGTCGCCGCATCTGGGAATTCTCCAGATGGAGAGAGAATCGGATGTGCGGATAGCTGATAACGCTATGGCCCTGACCGATACGCTGGGATTTGCGGATAGAAGCATCGACGAATTAAGCGGCGGTGAGCGGCAGCGGGTTATCATCGCCCGGGCCCTGGCTCAGGAGTCTAAGATCATGCTTCTGGATGAACCCACCTCCTATCTGGACATAAACCACCAGATAGAGATATTCGATCTTATAAAGCGGCTTAACGGCGAACGCGATCTTACTGTTGTGACTGTATCCCACGATCTGAATATGGCAGCCGAATACAGCGACAGGCTTATACTCCTCAAGAACGGCCGGGTTTATAAGGACGGCCTTCCCAGAGAAGTCATAACTGAAGCTGATATAAGGGAAGTTTACGAGGCGAACGTTGTCGTCACAGACAACGCGGTGACCGGCGCTCCGCATATCATCCCGGTAAGCGAACTTATGTCCAGAAAATACCAGAAGCACGGTCTAAAAGTCCATCTAATCTGCGGCGGCGGGTCGGGAGCGAGGCTCATGCGCGTGCTGGCTATCGAAGGCTATCAGGTCAGCGTAGGAGTGCTTAATATAGGCGACACTGACCATCAGCTTGCCGGGTCTCTGGGCCTGGAAGTAATAGAGGAAGCGCCATTCTCACACATAAGCGATGCAGCGCACCAGCGGAACATTGAGCAAGTCCAGGAAGCGGACGTGGTGATCCTTTCCAGAGTCCCCATCGGCATCGGGAACCTTAAGAACATAATGGCCGCTAAAATAGCCCTGGAAGCAGGCGCGAAGGTGATAATCTTCGAGAATTTCGAGGGTATGGATTATACAGATGGCAAAGCCACTGAAATCTTCAATGATCTAAAGATCCGGAGCGCTATCGCCGCGAAAGATGAATCTCAGGTTCTTAATATCCTGCTATCCATGAATAGCCGAGCATCCGGAACGATATAAGCAAATATCAGCAGATTCTTTAACAGTTGCATTGGGGAGTATAACAGAATCGGACGGACAGTTCAAGGGGGCAGCAATTTCGGGCTTGACTTCATATTCTCAATAATGTAAGATCGCTGGTGATCGTATTGTTGGAGATTGCTGTTGTTTTCCATATTCAGGAGGAGGTAGACCGGTATGTGCAGGAGTTTATATAGTTTCACGTTAGCATTGTTACTGGTCGCGGCGTCATGGTCTTATGCTGCGGATATAGCCATAGTTGATTATGCGGATGAGTGGAACCAGCAAGCTTGCGTAGGTTCGCTGCTTGATGACCTGGGAAAGGGTTATGACGACATCACCGATCAGGTGGAGAATGGCGATCTTAATCTCGATGGATACAAGATCCTCATGATAGGCTCTTTTGCCACTAACAACCCGGCTCTCCATGCATTAATGGATGCCAACGCTGGAGAGATCGAAGGATTTCTCGCCAGAGGCGGCGTGGTGATAGAGCTGACGCAGGCAGATCAGAATCAGGCAAACATAGACTGGCTGCCTGGCGATCTCAGCGCTGCCCGGACGGATACGGATTACCCGGGTATCGTCATCCTTGAGGATGCTCATCCTATCTTTCACACCCCGAATGAGCTGACTGAGGATGATCTGTCCAACTGGGGTATCAGCTCAGGTGGCTGGTCAACTGCGTGGGAAACCTTTGGCGCTCATTCAGGGTTTACCGTCCTGGCTGCCAGGGACGCCAATGGCACCAGCCCGTGTGTCCTGGAGGCGCCATATAAGAAGGGTCGAATCCTGCTCCTGTCCATAGCTCTCGATAAGAAGCATACGCTGGGAACCACGCCAGCTTCGCTGGAGAATTCCATGCTTATGATGGAGAATATACTCGCGGAATTTACCGCTGCTGTGGAGGCGAGGGCGAAATCTGCTACGACCTGGGGCAGGATCAAGGTGATATACAAATAGTGGTCCCATAAAGGGAGAATAGCGAGGAAAGCAGGATGAGGAAAACGGGGACAGGATTAATAGCAGTATGTCTAACGTTGTGCCTGTATATGGCTGCACAGGTAGGAGCAGACCCATCTCTGGTTTTATACTTCGATTTCGAAGGCGGAAAGGGTGATATAGTAGAGGATCGCTCGGATTATGGGAATGATGGGACTATCCAGGGTGAAGCCAGGTGGGTCGAAGGCAGACTTGGTGAGGGATTGGAGATTGACCTCAGCTCTATTGTTATCGTGCCTGATTGTGATGAGTTCAGGATCACGGACAAGATAACACTGGCTTGCTGGGCGAAGTTTATGGCTTTTGCCCCGGAAGTCTGGGAGGGAAATAGCTACGATTTCCTGATTTGCCGCTGGAATTGGACTGGTGGTGATAACAGATGCTACGAGACCTATCTGATATCCCACGCTCCAGGAGTGGTTGTTTCATCCGATGGGACGGATGCAGGAGGATACAAAACTGCTGCTGCAGAAACTGCAGAGCTTGACAGGTGGTACAACATTGTGGGCGTCTTCGATGGCTCAAAGGTCAAGATCTACGTTGACGGTGAAGAAGAGGGCTCGGAAGACTATGACGGTGAAATACTTGCCGGAGAGGGTCCCATAAGTATCGGAGATAACGACGTTGGACTGGCTCCTAACTTTCACTTCGTCGGTGTTATAGACGAAGTTGCTGTCTACAATCGCGCGCTGAGCCAGAGTGAGATCAGGCAAAAGATGACATCAGGACATACGGCTGTAGAATCCGAAGGCAAACTGGCAACGATGTGGGGGGAGATCAGGGCTCAAATTTGAAGAGGTTTTGAATAGCATTCATAGAACAGCCAGGACCTCCGCGACCCGCTTTCGTATTATCTTTGGGTTGAATGGCTTTAACATATACTCGTTTGCGCCGGCTTCGAGACTCGCCTTCTGATCTACGTCCTGTCCCATTGCGGTAAGCGTAATTACATATATATTCTCAAGATCGGGATCCAGTCTGATTTCTCTGCATACCTGGTATCCATCTATCTTCGGCATATTGATGTCGAGAAAAACGAGATCCGGCTTCTCCCGCTTTATCAGTCTAAGACCTTCTTCGCCATCACTTGCCACGGAACATGCATATCCTTCCTCTTCAAGGATGTAGGAAAGTAACCTCAGTATGAAATATTCGTCATCTATAATTGCTATCTTGCGTGGATTTTTCATTTTTGATGTTTTCCTGTAAGAACCAGATCTCTCAATTCCTGCAGCCTCTTCCAATCGGGTATAGATATAGGGTCTCCTTTGGCTTCCCGTATCAGAATATGGATAATCTCATTGTCTATACGATAATATTCAAGTCGGGTCAACTTCTGTGCCGGGCGGCTATTGGATTTTTCATAATCTTCGAGATATTTCTCATAGGCTTCCTGCCTGGTGAGATCAAGAAACACATCTACTATTTCCGGATCGAAATGCGAGCCTGAATCCATTCGGAGCTTTGCTAGAGGGACGTAATACGGATACCTGGGGCTGTAGCTGCGGTTTGATGTCAAGGCGTCATAAGCGTCAGCAACCGATAAGATCCTCGAATGAAGTGGAATATCCTCGCCTTTTAACCCATCGGGATAGCCTGTGCCGTCGTATCTTTCGTGGTGGTGTCTTATCCAGAGAGCTATACTGTTCATGCTTTCTATGTGCTTAATTATTTCAGTTCCCTTCACCGGGTGGCTTCTTATTTCCATTAGCTCCTGGTTATTCAACTCTCCGGGTTTTTTGAGGATTGAATCGGATATTCCAATTTTCCCTATATCGTGTAGAATACCGGCGAGTTTGAGATCGGCTATCTCTTTTGCTGGCAGTCCTATCTCCTGAGCTATGGCTGTGGAATATTCCGCAACTCTTCGGCAGTGTCCGTGGGTATAAAGGTCCTTGGCCTCAATGGCGGCAGCTAATGACTCGACTGTGCTCAGTAATACTCCATTCAGCTCTTCATGGAGACGCGCGTTCCCTAATGACATTCCTGCTTGTGATGCTATAGCGCATAGAAGCTTGGTATCTCCGGAAGTGAAGGGTTCGCCTGATGACTTTTCTGACATGCTGATCAATCCAGCTACTTCATCTCCTATGCACACAGGGACGCATATCAGGGGTATTTTTTCTTTATTTATCTTGCCCTTGAGATGTGGGTATTTCTCTAAGTCCTCGATTACGAGTGGTGTTTTGCTCTGGATAACGGTCTCGTATACACTGTCTTTCACCTTTATCCGCTTCATATCCCTGGCGACGCCTGCTGACGCAGTTGCGGTCAAATGTTCCCCTTCCGAATCAAGGAGCATCACAACTGAACTCCTTGCTCCGATTATGTCCACCGCCTGCTTGAGTACGAT
>Ga0114922_10001040_pt1 | contig 26406 bp, 27 predicted proteins | sample AartaG_FD_100975 | JGI IMG/M metagenome (GOLD analysis project Ga0114922, IMG submission 100975) | Deep subsurface microbial communities from Aarhus Bay to uncover new lineages of life (NeLLi) - Aarhus_00045 metaG | ecosystem: Environmental > Aquatic > Marine > Oceanic > Sediment | place... | reverse complement strand
ATCGTGAAAGACGGGTTTCACGAAGAAATAATTAATTTTGGAGATAGTAATCCTAAGACTATCTTCAAGCATTTCACAATATTTAGCTTTATTTTTTTTCAATTATTGGGGCATATATTTCCATAAGCATTTTATCTATTTCTTTCTCAGGATAATTGATATGGTGTTCAAGTCCAATTTTACCATGTTCAATCGTTTCTTTTTCATAATATTTTGTTATTCCTTTCCATTTTGGATGGAAATCATATTTTTCACAGTTCTTTATCCAATCGAATATGTTTTTCCAACCATAGCCTATATCCATAACGCTTTTTACAGAAACAACTGCATATAATCCTGACTCAACCTTCTTTATTTTTAGATCTTCTTCGATCTTATAATCTTCTGGGATAGTAATCCATACTTCATATCCATAAGGATTTTCTTTGGAAGCAAATTGTTCTCCTTTCTCATTACCTTGTGGAACTGGATTATCAAATCCAAATATTTGATGTCTTGAAGGATCAATCGATAGACTCCTTTTTATTATCCATTCTTCTAATTTTTGAAGTGTTTTAATCTCAGGATCCCCGATGAATTCACCCCAAGAATGGAAAGATACGACCTTCATTTCAAATAGCTTCACTATTTTGACGAATATTATATTTCACCTATCAAATTTTATTATTGTTTTTGGATGTAAATAAGGTATTATTAATTCAAATAGGCTTTTTGTTTTTTAATTTTTAAATATAATTTTAATGAAAGTTTTATCTTTATTCAAAATATTTATATTAATTAGATGTTCGAAAATGATGATTAATGTGGTTTGAGTAATTAATACCCCTTTTTTACAATGATAATGGAACAGAGATCTGATTTCAAGCATCTCAAAATTATATTTCGAATTTATATTAACTCATTAACATAGATAATCTAGAGTAGAATAAATGAACTATAGAGAAGCTACTTTTTCAGATTTAAGCGGAATCGTTAAAGTCAAAGTAGATACTTGGAAAACAACATATAGAGGGATAATATCAGAAGAATATCTTCAAACATTATCTTATAAAGACAAAGAAGAAAATTGGAGACAAAGATTAGAAAATCCAACCCATGGCGCTAAAATTTATGTTGCTATGACTGATCTCCATGAAATTGTAGGATTCTCTTTAGCAACTCTAGAAAAATATAATCCATTCATAACTTCAATCAAACCAGAAAGATATGTTGGAGAACTATGTGCCATTTATGTTTTAAAAGACTTTCAAGGCAAAAAGATAGGGACAGAATTAGTAAAATTAGTAGTTAGATATTTTATGAGGAATAATGTAAGAAGTATGATTATTTGGGTATTAAAAGAAAATCCCTACTGTAGATTTTATGAAAAATTGGGAGGACATTATATCGGTGAACAATCTATTGAAATTGGAGGAAATAGATATATTGAAAAAGCTTACGGATGGGAGAATATTGAAACTAATCTTTTAGATTATTGATAAGAATACAATAATTAACAAAAAATAACTCTATCGTGTGAAAATTTATATACGACTTAGGAGATATTTAGGATAATATTTCATCTAAATTATAATATACAAATTTTAAATGGGTTAAAGAGTTATGGAAATTCAATACGGAAAAATAATTTTACATGGAATTCTTTCTGCTATCTTTTATCTCGTTGTTCCTCTTGTCTTGTTTTATTTTCTTGAACTGTACGGTATAATGACTTTTACTGACGCATATAGAATAGCCATTATTATTTTTGGAATTATTGGGATCGTTATCTCAATGTTAAGACATGCATTCCCTGAAGATACACCTGCGAATCGTCTTATTTTATTTGGAATAACTGTATATTCTGGAATATTCCTTTTCTACATATTTGGAGGTTTTGATCCTGGAACGAGTTTAGGAACGTACTATATTGACATGTCTTATATTCAGGTTCTATTAGGTTTAAAAGTTATAGCGTGGTTACTTTTAGGGGCAACTATAATTAGAGGAATACGGTATTTAGTAGAGGCTATTGAATTACGTAAAAAGAAAGAATACCGAGTTACGGTCAAAAAAGAGTTTAAAGTCAGCACAATCTTTAAAGTACTAGGAATAATTGCTAGCCTAATAATCGTAGGATATTTTGGAAGTATAATTTTTAGTGGGTTAAATCTTAGAGTAAATCTTCATGATACTTTTCCCCCTCCTGTCCATGATGACGGAGGAACTCCAGGAGTCTATGGAGATGATTCCTTTATTATTACGATACCTTTTGATGTAACCAACAACGGATTATATGCTATTCATAATGTAATTTTAAATGCTGAAATTGTTACAGTAACATCAAGTGATCCTGTTTTACTTCCTTTTGATACGAAAATAGGTGGTTCTCCAGTTCCATATCAAAACACATTTCATTCATTCACACAAACTTTAAATCAAGAAATTAACGTAAGTATTGATACAGCTTATATAGAAGGATTATTGACCGAAACTGCTAATTTATTATTTAGAATTACCTTTTCTACGTTATACGCATTAATTTTCATCAATTTAACTGTTTCGCTGCCAATTTCTTGGCCTTAAATCTATAATTAATTTTACACCTTTTCTTTTTTTATTTTGCTCTCTGCTAAATTTTTTTATGTGCCTTGATTGAGAACATCATTGGAACAGAGAATTTTAAGTTTTGGAATTCCCAATATCCATCTTCTCTTATTTTCATATCAGGGTGTATATTAAAAAATGTAAATGGAAATTCATGAAGAAAATCTATCTCTAAATCTGCATTTAATATAGCATTTATTATATCGCTCATAGGATGGTCCCATTGATATGAAGCTTGATTTTTTAGATCTGCCGAAGGATCTGCATAAGCACCGCCCTCATCGAAAAATACTGGTGTTCCCTCAGAAAAATAGTTGAATCCTACTTTAAAAGGCTCCTGATTTTCATCAATTATAAAACCAAAAGGATGTCCATCAATTATATAGAAAATTCCATCGGTCTTTAAGCAATTGCTAATAATTTGAGCCCATTTAACTATATCTGGTAACCAACAAATAGTACCATATGAAGTAAATACAATATCAAATTGTTCATTTAATATACTCGGAATATCGTATAAATTTGCATTGATAAATCTCACAGGAATATTAAGTTCTCTACTTAAACTTTTTGCTAAGTTAATCGCCTTCTCTGAAAAGTCTATACCTGTTGCTTTAGCGCCCAATTTCGCCCAGGAGAGTGTATCCATTCCAAAATGACATTGTAGATGTAATAACGATTTCCCCTTGACATCTCCTAATTCTTCAAGCTCTATGGGAAATAAGGATATATTTCCAGATTTAAATCCTTCTAAATCATATGACTTGGCTTTAGCATTAATATCTACAAGTTCATTCCATCTTCTTAAATTTGTCTCAAAATATTTATCCCCATTCAAAATTATAACCAAATTAATTTTAATTTAAAATAGAAATTCAAGAATAAATTACATTACTTAAATTTATACATAATCTTGTAAAGGTCTTCTTTAGTTTTCACATTTCCGACTACAACACAATTATCTATCGGAGTATTTTTACAACTCAGTGAACTATTTTTTCCAATAATACAATTATCCATCTTTATGTTTTCACCAATAATAGCATTATCAAAAATAATTGAGTTTGATATTTCTACGTAATTTTTTATTTCTGAATTCTTTCCAATAAATACATTTGGTCCTAGAAGTACGTCATCTCCAATTTTAACATTCTCTTCAAGATGCACAGGTTCTATAAATGTTGGATAATCACCTATAAAGTTGTCAATTTTACTTCGTTTAAGATGCGTTTTTAAGAATATATTCAATAATTCTTGAATCTGAGTTTGAGAATTTAGCTCTAAACTACTAATTGTTTTCTCAATTTCTTTTAGTTCTTTTTTCATTTTTCCTCACTAATAAATTTCTATAGCTCTAAGGCTTCAATTAACAAATCAATATTTTTGCCAGTTTTAGCACTTATTGTTATTACTTCTATGTTTGGGTTAAAATTCTTAGCATCCTTTACCATTTTATCAAGATTTGTTCCCAATCTCTCTAAAAGATCAATTTTATTAATAACAGCGATATCAGACATTTTAAAGAGCATTGGATGTTTCTCAATAACCCACTCACCTTCAGTAATCGAAACAACCGTGATTCTTTTATCTGTTCCTAGTTTAAACTCTGAAGGACAAATGAGATTGCCAACATTTTCCACAAAAATTAAATCATAATCGTTTAAGTCTTTACTCTTAAGAACTTGATGAATGTGATATGCGTTCAAAGCACATTCTCGACCAGTATTTATTTGAACTGTATCGACATTGTGTTTCTCTATTCTGTCGGCATCAACTCTAGTAGTAATATCACCACAGATGACTAAGATTCTATATTTTTCTGATATTTTTTCCGCTATTTTTTCTAAAATTGCTGTTTTTCCAGCACCTATCGCTCCAACTATATCAATAGATTTTATACCATTATTTTTGAGCTTATTGTTTATCTGATTTGCTAATAGCTCATTATCTTTTTCAACTTCTTTTTTGGTCTCTATCACAAATTCTCTAATATCTTCTGTAGCCAAATTGATACTTTCAAGTTCTTTAATCCTATGAATTTCTTGTTTTCTCTTTTCTGACATATCTAATATTAAATAAAAATTAAGACTATAAGAATTACTTTTTTAAATTAAAATTTCAAAAAAAATTATTTGGTCTTATAATTATAGAATCCCTTCTCCGTTTTAATCCCCAATTCCCCTCTTTCAACCATTTCTTTAAGCGCATCCGGTGGTTTATCATCTGGGAATCCACTATTTTTGAAATAAGACATTTCTATATCATAAATTACATCCAATCCAATTCGATCCATAAATTGAAATGGACCATAATCATTTTTAATAAAATATTGACAAAAGATACTCCACGCTTTATCTACGGTTTCAATGTCAGCATATCCACCTGCCCAAATCTTTAGACAATCCTTTTTAATTGCTCTCCATATTCTATTAAGAACAAACCCATAACACTCTTTTTTTACTTCAAGAGGAAGGATTTCAATACTCTCTAACCAAGCTTTCCCTTTCTGGAAAGTCTCATGACTAGTTTTAGTTCCCCGCATGATATCTGCCATCGGCATGGTGAATAGGTTGTAGAAGTGAATATTTAATACTTTATCTTTCCGTTCAACAACCTCTTCTAATTTTGAAATCGGAATGGAAGAACTATTAGTTGCTATTATAGCATTGGTTGGAGCTAATTTATCAATCTGAGAAAAAATTTCTCTTTTTAAATCTATTTTCTCTGGAATTGTCTCAATGATTAAATCTGTATTTCTCACTGCCTCAGAAATACTAGTAAAGAGTTTTATATCAATTTTGATCTTTTTCCGTTCAGTTTTCTTTTTAACTTCACTAATAAATTCCTCTAATCCTTCAGGACTTACATCAAATACATGTATATTATATCCGTATAAGGCAGATTTCTCAATAATTTGTCGACCCATATATCCTGCTCCAATTACAGAAATAGTAGTAATTTTTTCGCTCATATAATCACGTTTAACTCAAATTTTAATTATTTATAATTTAATTATTACATTAGAAAAGATATATTGTTAAATTTAATACATTTTTAATCAATCCTTGTTGTAGATAATAATATTTTTGAGAGAATCTAAAAAGTAATCATTTTCTTTTTTAGAACCTATGGTGACTCTGAAAAATTCTGATCCTAATTGATTCGATGCATCATGTACTAAAACTCCTCGTTCTACTAATTTTTCTGAGATGTTATGTAAGTTCGTTTTCATTAGTAGAAAATTGGTATAACTTGGATAAACCGTTATCCCTAACTTTACAGCAAAATTCATTATTCTTCTTTTTTCATTCTCTACTTCCTTAGTATAATCAAACATGTAAGTCTGGTTTTCTAGAGCTTTACTCCCAGCAATTACACTTGGGTAAGGTAACATTATCTCTAATCCTTGGAATTTTTTTCGTATCAGATCTCCCGCAATCAGATATCCAATTCCTGATCCTGCTAATCCAAAAGATTTACTTAATGTTCTTAAGATCGCGAGATTGGGGTAATCATTTATTAATTCAACAAAGCTTACTTTTGAGAATTCAAAATATGCCTCATCAATTAATAAAATAACATTTTCATACTGCAAAATAGTCTCAACATCACTTTGAGTAAGTAGTAAGCTTCCGGTTGGATTATTTGGGTTATCAAAAACTACTAATGATGGTTTTTTAAATTCTTCAAGTAGAGGTTCTAAAGACACTTTAAAATCTGGTTCTTTTAACCTGATTTTTATCAAAGAGCTTTCAGCATTCTGAGCTGAATTATTGATAATAACAAAGGTTGGTTCGGCAATTACTATTTGTCTCTTATTCGAAAATAGAAAAATGAATTCTTTTATGATCAAGTCTGAGCCTGAACTTAAAAAAATTGATTCTTGTGGGATATTTACATAACGGGATAAGCTTTCAATTAAAATATCTACTTCCTTTTGAGGAGTATATCTATTGATTTCATTGATAGAATCTTTTACAGGATTTATTACCTCTTTTGGAGGAAGTTTGTACATTTCATTCATATTTAATCTAATCTTCATATTTCGAAACCAAAAATTTGTAAATTAAACTAATCATCTTTTTCTAATTAAGATAGTATCGCAGCTTGAATTAAAAATGTTTTTTTATTGAATCTGTCTTTAATATCTATTACTCAAAAAAAAATTTTGTTAAGATAATAAAGGGGATATGTTAAGATGCCTACTTGGTATGAATCTAAAATAATTAAAGATCTGATGCCAATATTGGGTGCTAGAGCGGTAAGAGGATTAGAAACAAATTTTTTCTTGTCAAGAATATATACAGGTAAATCATCACTACTCAGAGTAGCAAGATATTTAGAAGCAGTTATTGAAAAGGAGGAAAGAAAAGCTTTAATCATTACAGATTCATTTACTCAAAAATTTGTTAAAAATATAGAGGATTACCTTAAATTAATTGATATGGATTATAAAGTATGGTCTGGTGTTTTACCAGAAGTTCCAGTATTAACTATAGATGAAGGAGCTAAAATTTGCGAACAATATCATCCCAAAATTCTCATTGCAATTGGGGGTGGGAGTGTTATCGATACTGCTAAAATGGTTTTAGTAAAGTATGAAAAACCTAAACAAAATCTTTTCATGATTTTGCCTAGCATTGGCGCAGCCCTTGGATTACGTAAGAAGATTAAATATCTGATTGCTATACCTACTACAGCAGGAACTGGATCTGAAATTGCCACGGCAGCTTTAATTACTGATACCACCAGAGATCCTCCAAAAAAAATAGAAGTTGTCCATGATGAATTATTAGCAGATATTACTATATTAGATCCAGAATTTGTAAAAGATTTGCCACCTTTTTTAACAATGGCTACTGGTTTAGATGCATTAGCACATGCTATGGGGTCTTTTACAACAAATTGGGGTAACCCCTACTTTGATGCAACAAATAAAACAACTATTGAAGAAATTATAAAATATCTCCCTCGGTCTTATAAGTATGGTGGAAGAGATATAGAAGCGCGAAGCCATATGCAAATTGCTTCAACATTAGCTGCATTTGGTTCATATGGAAACCAAGCTCCTGGAATAAATCATGCTTTAGGTCATAGCTTTGGTAAGATTTTTGGGATTCATCATGGTATTGCTGTTAGTATGTTTTTACCATATGGAATTGCTTTTAAGGCGAAAATTACTGATAAATGGATCCAATTATGTCCTATTTTCGGTATCGAAACTGAAAATAAAAAGAGAGAAAGTTTATTAAATGAGCTTATTCAATCAATTAAAGATTTTATACATTCAGTTGATGGGTCTACTTGTGTTAAGGACATTAAAGATCCAAAAATACAAAAAGAACAATATTTTGGAAAAATTGATAAGTTAGCTGATTACGCTCTTAATGATGCTGTAACTTTAACAACATATCGTCCTATTAATGAAGACCTATACAGAAAAATTTTCGAATTTGCGTGGGATGGAAGAATCATTGATTTTTAATTAAAAACCAGAGGTTAAAAAATGAGCAAACAATTGTTTGGTTATAATGGGAAAATTGCATATATTAATTTAAATAATCAAAAGGTTGAGCTTAAAGACTTAAATACTCAAATAGCAAAAGCTTATCTAGGTGGTACCGGGTTAAGTGCTAAATTAACATATGATTGGTTAAAAGATGAAGATTATGAAATTTTAAAAAATAACCCCATTTCAGAAAAAAATCCACTTATCTTCGCTACTGGACCTGTAACAGGAACAATAAGACCTTCTTCAGGGAGATATTCTGTAACTGGCATATCCCCCCTCACAAGAATTTGGGGAGAAGGAACATCGGGGGGATTTTTTTGTATCTCACTAAGGAATAGTGGGTTTGATGCTCTAGTTATTGTTGGAAAATCTAAAGATCCTATCTATTTATATATTCATGATGAAAAAATTGAATTTAAAGATGCAAGTAAATTATGGGGTAAAGATACTTATGAAACTCAATCAATAATTAAAAATGAGCTAAAAAATGATAAAGTTAGGATTGCTACTATAGGAATTGCTGGAGAAAATCTGGTAAAATACGCAGGGATTATAAATGATGAAGGGAGAGCTATTGGAAGATGTGGGTTGGGAACAATAATGGGTTCAAAGAAATTGAAAGCAATTGCTATTCATGGAACTGTAAAAATCAAAATTAGTGATCCAAATATAGGTAAAGAATTAATAAAAAAAGCAGAGAAAGCAAAAATAGGTAATCTTCTTCAGTCGACAACACCGCTTTTATATACTTTATATGGAACAAACTGTTATCTCGATATTGGAATGGCTCTTGGAGATACTCCTGCATATTATTTTACAGAAACAGAATTTCCGGCTGAAAAGTTAACAGGAAAAACTTTGAGAGAGGAATATCCCGTATTAGACTATGGGTGTGCTGGTTGCACTATGAAATGTGGCAAGCAAACGATTATTGTAGACAATGGTGAAGAAATAAAAGTTGATGGTCCTGAATATGAAACCGTAGCCGCATTTGGGCCTTTATGTGGTGTATTTGACTCTAAAGATGTAATTTTAGCTAACCATTTATGTAACTTATATGGAATTGATACAATATCAACTGGGGTCTGTATTGCCTTTCTGATATATTTAGTTGAAAATAATCTTAATATTGTAGAAATAAAAAAACTCTTAGATGATATCAAACTCGAAGAGATAAAATGGGGCAATGGAAAATTAATATTAAACTTGGTTAAAAAGATTTCACGTCGGGAAGGGATAGGAAACTTGCTAGCTGAAGGTGTCCGATTAATTGCTGAAGAACTAGGAATTGATCCAGAATTAGCTGCTCATGTGAAAGGCTTAGAAATGCCTATGCATGATCCAAGAGCGTTTGCGGGGCAAGCTTTAAGTTATATTACAAGTTGTGTGGGAGCAAATCATCAAAAGTGTGATTGGTATAGCGTAGAAATAACAACTGCTTCTTATCCAGAATTACGTGTAAAAATTGGCAAAAGTAGATCGTCAATCAAAGGGAGAGAAAAAGGAGTTATTGCTTTACAAGATATCAGAGCCATAGATGATTCTGCTATTAATTGTAGTTTTGTCAGTCTCAGTTTAGATCATATTATAGGACACATAAACTCTGCAACTGGTTTTAATTATGACAAAAAATCAATTTTAAAAGTTGGAGAACGAATAAATAACTTAAAAAGATTATTAAATTGTAGCCTAGGAACTACAAGGGAAGACGACAAATTACCAAATATACTAAAACAAGAATTAAAAACTGGTAAAACTGTTCATGTAAAATTAGAATTAGAAGAAAATTTAAGAACCTATTATAAACAGCGAGAATGGGACTGGGAAACCGGAAAACCCTCTGAAAAAAAATTAAAGGAACTTAACATCATTTAAAATTAATATTTTACTAACATTTTATTTCTATTATTAATTCTTCTTTATATCCAATAATCACTTTAGTAAAGCCTTTAAATATATCGTCAACTTCATTATCACCTGTATCAATTCTTAAACATTCGAGTTCTTTCAGTTTTTCTTCTGTTGCTATAATTTTTACGTTATTTTTCCCTATTATTCTAAGAATTTGTGGAGTAATTTGCTTATTTCCTCTTCCAAAGATAAAACCTTGACCTCCTATGGGCGATATAATAATCTGGGCTATTTTATGCTCTTTTAGCAATTCAAGTATACCTATTTCATTTAAGTCATTTCCGATTATCTTTTTATTGTATATCGCATCAATTCCGAGGAGAGTTTTTGGCGATTTTAAATAATCTGCAATTGTTTTTACTGTTGTTCCTGGACCTAATAAATATAAAACATCACTTGTCATATTCTCAACTATGAATTGCGCGATTTCTTGTTTATTTTGCTCCACTGTTTTTCCAAATTTTGAACCAACTTTACTGGATTGTATTAAACTCAAGATTTTTGGCACTTTCAAATATCCATATAATTTTGATTCCAATTTATCCTTCCGTACAAGTTCTTCATTAATATCTAATACTTCTTTTTCTTGTGTCTCAACAAACTCTTCTATAAATTTATCTATAATTTGAGCCGCAGCTTTAGGATTAAGCGCAAAAACAGAGCTAAACATTTTTACTCCCGCAGGGATTGCAACCACAGGCTTTTGTAATCCAATAGCGTCATAAATATCTCTTGCGGTTCCATCTCCTCCGCAAAATACTAATAATTCAATTGTAGAATCGATCATTTTTTTTGCTATCCTTTTAGTATCTTGTGGACCTGAAGGATCACTAATTTCTCCTATGATATCGAAATTATATCCTTGATCCTTGATATAATCTGCCCCCATTATGCCCGGTGCTACAAGAAAAAAAATTTCATTTTTTCGTTTAATTTGAGATAATAATTCACTTACTCTGTCTGGTGCAATAGGAGTAGCACCCATTTCTATAGCTTTTTTGTAAATATCACCATCAGTGCCTTTAAGTCCTACACTGCCACCCATTCCGGAAATAGGATTTACAATTAAACCGATTTTTTTTACTTTGTTATGGATGTTTTTCAATTTCTGGTTTCATTCCTTATATTTTAACATTGAATCAATTAAATAGAAATTTTAATATTTATTAATATATTTTTATTTTGAATAAATAAATCTTCTAATTTAATAACTTTTAAGCATCTATGGAATATTGGAACAAGAGGTTCTCAGGTAAAGGAAAAATTTGGGGAATTGAACCTAGTAAAACTGCAATTTATGCCCTTAAATTATTCAAAAACTATGATATTAAAAAAATTTTAATTCCCGGGAGTGGTTACGGAAGACACACAAAATTCTTTTCATTAAATAATTATGAAGTGACAGGTATTGAAATTTCTGAAATAGGCTTAAATATAGCCAAAGAATTAGATTCAAAATCTAAACTAATGTTAGGTTCTGTGTTAGATATGCCCTTCAATGATGAAATGTATGATGCTATATTTTGCTATAACCTATTACACTTATTACTAAAAAATGAACGAGCCTTGTTTATAGAAAAATGTTATAGCCAACTAAGAGATAATGGTTTTATATTTTTCTCAGTATTTTCTGAACAAGAAGAACGTTTTGGAAAAGGCACTAAAATTGAAGAGAACACTTTCGAAAGTAAGCCATATCGACCTACACATTATTTTACAAAAGAAGATATATTGAAACATTTCAATGCATTTTCTGTGATTGAAACAAATATTATTGAAGAGAAAGAGAATCATGGTGATCTTGGTCTACATACTCACAAATTTAGATATATCTTTGCAAAAAAATAATAAAAAAACTAGATTTAACTATATTTTACCCAACTTTTTTCGTGCTTTTTTGTAGTCTCGATCTAAATACCATCTAACAACTTTAGGAAAAATTCTATGAAGGTAACGAAACGTTTTTGCCATACCCGGAGAAATATGGAATTTATTTTTCAAAGTTTTTTCGATAACATATTCTGCGACTTCCTTGGGCTCTAGTAGACCTCCAGTTTCCGACATCATCACACATTCTGGTGTTTTACCCTCATTTTCTGTTTTAAGTCCTGGTGTATTTGTATCGGGAGGATATACTATTGAACATTTAATGTTATATGGTCTTAATTCATTGCGTAGAGCTTCTGCCAATCCTACAATAGCAAATTTGGTAGGGACATATGCACAAAATCCCATCATTCCCAAATACCCTAAAATAGATGAAAAGTAGATTAGATGTCCTTTCTTCTCTCTCATAAAATATGGGAGAAGAATAAGAGTAGGTATTAATTGACCAAAATAATTCATATTCATGTTTTCTTTAAAATCTTCAAGAGTGTATTGTTCAATATAACCAGGGATAGCACGGCCTACTAGATTGAATAAATAATCTGGTAATCCATGATTTTTAATAAAATCTTCTAGCAATGGTTTCAATTTCTCCATGTCTGTAGCATCGCACGATATAGATTCTACAAATTGAGATTTATCTGAAATTTTTTGCTGGATCTCTTTAGCAGTTTCTTCTAAGACATTCTGACGTCTAGCAATTATTAGTACACTACCACCTAGTTGTACAAAATCTTTTGCAATAGCTCTTCCCATTCCAGTTGAAGCACCAATAAGAAATGCGACTTTACCTTTAAAAGGTTGTTTTTTTATCAACTTTTCTTTTGCCATAATTTTTCCCCTATTTCCAATTAGATAATACCAAGACCAAATGCTCCATATATAATAAAAATTGGACCAAATATTAAGGTTAGAACGATGATCCCTATACTCACAAGTGCATCAAAACCATATTTTTCTCTATTAAATAGCTTATTTTGTATATCAAACGCTATATCTATAATTCCTATGAAGACCATCCCACTACCTGCTAAAGCAGAAAAAAAAAACCCAAAACTTTGTTCTATTAGTATACCTATAGCAGCTACAATAAGATTTGGCACAATCCATACTAGCTCTGGAAATGGGAAGGAAATTTCATGCTTGTATAAAACCTCTGACATCTTACCTTTTTTATACTCTGTAAAATAAAAAACAACCCAAAAACCTACAAAGAGCAATATCCATATTATCTGAAATATTGCTATTATTATATTTAACAAATTTTTCACCTCTATTTAAAAATTTAAATTTCTGATTTAAAATAATATGCTTGAACTCCAACTTCTGCGATTCCTCCATCTACGATGAAGTTATGCCCTGTGATGAAATTTGAATCTGGAGAAGCTAAGAAAACAGAAACATTGACAACATCTTCAACTGTACCATATCTATTTAAGGGAGTCTTTACATGACCCTCATCCATTGTCATTTTCATTACATCTAATTTGTCTTTATATGCTCCTGTTAAATGGTATCCAGGAGAGATAGCATTAACAGTTATTTTTGGAGCTAAGCTTTGAGCAAGCAATTGCATCATTGCAATAATACCCGCTTTACTTATAGAATATACGGGAGTTCCTCCATCTACTTTAACACCTGCTATTGAAGCGGTATGAATAACTTTTCCCGCCAGTGGTTCAAATTTTTGTTTCTTCATTCTTTTACATACTTCTTTTGCGATTAACCATTGTCCCTTTAGATTAAGAGCTATAGTTTTGTCAAAAATATCTTCTCTAACTCTTAATAAATCAAAAAAACCAAATCCTCCACCTACATTGTTATTTAAAATATAGATGTTATCCAATTCATTGAAAGCTTGTTTTGCCATATTTTGAACATGATCTGATTTTGTTACGTCGCATACAATTGGAATTACGTTTTGACCTGTTTCTTGCTTGACTTTTTTAGCAGTTTCTTCTAATAATTCTCCATTAATATCTACTAATACTAAATCTGCTCCTCTTTGTGCATAAGCGAACGCAAAACCTCTACCAAAACCAGAAGCTCCTCCTGTGATTAGAGCACCCTTTCCGTCCAGAAATTTATCTATCATTATTTCAACACTTATGATTTTCAGAAATTATCTTTATTCCATGATATTAATTTTCTCTTACATTATTTAAAATTTTAATTGAGATGTTATTTAATTAACTCAAAAGCATAACTTTAATTATTATCTTGATATTAAAAATAAATATAGAAATATCAAGTGAATCAAATATGGTTGATAAAGTAGTACCTTATTTAATTAATATGGGCGAAGTGAATCCTGCACGTAGCCAAGCGGCTCTATTAAATGAATTAGCGATGGGTTTAATTGATTGTATTAGTATATATGGTAAAAGTCTTAAAAAATTAGGAAAAATATCAAAAATTTCAACAGCATTCTGGCCAGTTCGTTTAATACCATTAAGTGATACAAGAGCTTGTGTCTGTAGTTATCTCTTAAATAAACAAGAGAAGTTAAGTGTAGGAGAGTTTGCTCAAATGCCACCTAGACCTGAAAATGTTATTAAAGGAGCAGATCCTGTATCTTTTTTAAATTCATTACAGACTTATAATAATACATATCTAAGACGTTCAAAAAACTTTAAAAGGGGCACTGTTATACAAGAGGCTTTATTTAATACCAATGAAGTAGGTTTTTTTCAGAATTTTTTCCTTAACCAATATGGTTTAAGTTCTCATTCTACTCCTTATTTTATACTAGAAGGAGGACCTATTACTAAAAGTGTTAATCAGACAAAAATAGCAACAGAAATCCCAGTATATGTTTCACAGAAAGATGTTAAAATGCTTGATACGTTTGGAGATGCTATTATAAAATTATGTGAGAGATGGATACAAAAAGGAGGGCAAGAAGTAGACAAAATTAGAGATACTAAGGTAGATACAGGTGAAGAAGAGAAACAACTCGCAATATTAAATAAGGAAATACAAGCAGAAAAAGAACGAGAAATTGAAAAATCTCCAGAAGAATTAGTAAAACTAGGAAAATATAAAATAAATGATAAAACAGGAGAATTGAATAATAATCTTAGCTCAATTAAAAATAGTGTTGATGGCTTGAAAAATGCAATTAATAACCGTGATCTATTCTTAGTAGAAGAAGGTTTAAAGGATATTAATGTAAAATATAGAGAATTAGGAAATTCTATCAGTAGATATAATAATGAAATTGCTCAACTAAGAAAAAATGTTCAACGTGAAATCTCTGATCTCGAAAAAACAAAACAACAGAAGTTAAGAGAGTTAGAACGGAAAAAAGCAGAGGTTGAAAAACAAATTGAAGCAAAGCATAGTGGACTTAGTAAAGATTTAACTTCTGCTGAAGGTACAATTGCTCAAATAAAAACAGAAAAACAATCTAGTTTGGACAATATTGAATCTATTAAAGATAGAGAGATGACTGATGTTCAAAACTTCTTTAATAACTACACTCTTGAGATCAAGACTCAAAATGTCATTGTAGGTATCCCGATATATATATTCTTCTTTACCGATCTTAATACAAAGAGAACCACTGAAAGAGCTCCTGTACTACCCATATTAATTGACAAAGGGAAAAAAGTAGAAACGAAAGTTAAAGCGGGATTCAGACAAAAATTACGAGATTTAATGAATAAAGACAATGCAATGATTGAATTAGTTGAAACACAATCCGATAAAAATAATTTGATGGAAACAAAAAACTTAGATACACGTCTTGAAGATGCTATTAATGATCTAAGGATTCGTAAAATTTTAAGTAAGAAACAAGCTGATACGGCAAAAGATATTATATCGAACTTAGTTTGGTAGAATCACTTATTTTTATCCTTATTTCTTTTTTATTATTTATCTAATATTTCATATATTCCATTTTTTTTCCACAACATTCAGGAATAGGTTGGTATCCGCATTCTTTTGAACAGCAGCAAAGTAAATATCCATCATTCACCATCATTGATTTCTCACAACAAACGGGAACCTCTTTTTCAGAGCCACATATACTACATACTAGTTTATTTGACATTTTTTTCCAACACTTTACGATTTACTTTTCTTATTGACACCAAAATATTATTAAAACAAAAATGAATCTCTTATGGATTATAATTAGAGTAATATATCTGTTTTCATAGAAAAAGTAAAACTAACTTTAATCTTGTGGAATATTAAATTAAGACAAAATTTTGTTTAGTAATCTTCAATAATTATGTTTAATAATTAATTGCTATAATATTAGAAAAAATGGAGAGAGAAATTGTCTGATAAATTAAATCTTAATAATACGTTCAAATTATATGAAGAGGCATTGAATGTAATTCCAGGAGCAATTTTAGGTATAAGACGTCCATATAATTTTGTTGAGGGAGAATATCCTATATTCTTTGAATCTGCAAAAGGTGGAAAAGTAATTGATGTAGATGGTAATGAATATATTGATATGTTGTGCGCTTACGGCCCAATTATCATTGGTCACAGGGAAGAAGAAATAGATAACGCTGTTATTGAGCAAATACGTAATAAGGGGTTCTGTATGTCTCTAACTCAACAAGTTCAAAATAAACTAGCAAAAAAAATAAGAGATTTGATACCTTGCTGTGAAAAGATGGTATTAATGAAGATGGGGACGGATGCAACAACAGCAGCAATAAGAGTTGCTAGAGCATACACAAAAAAAATAAAGATTCTTAGTTGTGGATACCATGGTTGGTATGACGCCTTCAGTGAGGTTCATGGAATCGAAGCGGGAATACCTAAGAAATTATATGAGGATTTTTATGAATTTGAGTTTAATAATCTAGAAGAAGTTGAAATCTTATTTAAAAAAAATAAGGATGAAATTGCTGCTATTATTGTAAATCCTATACATACTCCTGGCGGTCGAGAGGTTGAGATGCCAAAACCAGGATATCTAGAAGGTCTTCGTGAATTAGCAAGTGATAATAATGCTTTATTAATATATGATGAGATAAGAACAGGTTTTAGAGTAGATATGGGTGGAGCACAAAAAATGTTTGGTGTTGTTCCTGATCTTGCAGCGTTTGGTAAGGCTATGGGAAATGGATACCCGATAAGCACTCTTGTTGGTAAAGCAGAATTTATGGATGTTTTATTAGAAAAAGTCTTTTTAAGTTCAACCTTTTTCCCTAATAGTCTGACTCAGATCGCATCTCTTAAAACGATTGAAATACTAGAACGCGAAAAAGTTTTAGATAATATACATCAAAAAGGGAAGCAATTTGCAAAGCGAATTAAAGAGTATATTGAAGATAGTGGTGTCCCATGTATTTATTCTGGAGAACCTTGGATGCCATATATAACCTTTATTCCGGATAAAGACTTTCTATATAGGAAACTTAGAGACGAATTCTATAGACAACTGATTCGAAGAAAAATATTCCTTCAACCTTACCATCATGGTTATATTTGTTATCGTCACTCAGAAGAAGATTTAGATTTTGCAGCAAATATGATAAATGAGGCTTTAAAAAAAGCTAAGAAGTTATTATAATTTTTTCACGTTTTATTTTTATAAACAATACTGTGTGAAATTAATGGAAAAATTGATTATTACTGCTGCTATATGTGGGGCAGAAGTTACAAAAGAAAGTAACCCAAATATTCCTTATACAGTGGAGGAAATAGGAAGAGAAGCAGAATCAGCTTATAAATCGGGAGCTAGCATAATCCATTTACATGTCCGAGAAGATGATGGAACCCCTACTCAAAACAAAGAAAGATTTCAAGTTTGCATTGGGGAAATTAGAAAAAGATGTCCTGATGTAATTATATTACCTTCAACTGGTGGAGCTGTAGGAATGACTAATGAAGAAAGACTCCAGCCCATTTATTTAGATCCACCTCCAGAAATGGCAACACTTGATTGTGGAACTATGAATTTTGGAGGTAATGATATTTTTGTAAATACAGAAAATACAATAATTTATTTTGCTGAGGAAATGAATAAACGTGGAATTAAATATGAGTTAGAATGTTTTGATAAGGGAATGGTTGATATGGCTTTAAAATTACGGAATATGGCGTATATCAAGGATCCAATGCACTTTAATTTTATGTTAGGAGTAATTGGTGGTATAAATGCTTCAACAAGAGATTTAAATTTTTTAGTGAACAGTATTCCTGAAAATTCGACATTTTGTGTTGGTGCGATTGGAAAGTATGAATTTCCAATGGTTACATTAGCTATTATAATGGGGGGGCATGCGAGAGTAGGGTTTGAAGATAACGTGTATCTATCAAAAGGAGTGTTAGCAAAATCTAATGGAGAATTAGTGGAAAAAGCAGTTAGAATTGCTAAAGAATTAGGAAGAGAAATTGCTTCTCCTCATGAAGCAAGAAATATACTAGGACTAAAAATTAATGAATAAGATGTAATATGAAGAAAGGAAATAGATATGGAACACATAGAGTTATTGAACCAAAGGGAGCTTTACCTCAACCTGCAATAAAGATTTCAAACGATATGACTCTTTATGATAATGAAATCTTGATTGATGTAGATTATTTAAATATTGATTCAGCCAGTTTTACACAACTAAAAGAAGAGGCTAAAGGCGATATTGAAAAAATTAAAGAAAAAATACTGCAAATTGTTAATGAAAAAGGTAAAATGCAAAATCCGGTGACTGGCTCTGGTGGAATGCTAATAGGAAATGTAGAAGAAATTGGTGATGCATTAAAAGGTAAAATTGACTTAACCGTTGGTGATAAAATCGCAACACTTGTTTCACTTTCCCTCACACCACTTAGAATAGATAAAATTCTAAAAATTCAACCTGATATTGATAGGGTTGAAATTGCGGGAAAAGCAATTCTTTTTGAAAGTGGAATTTATGCTAAACTTCCTGAAGATATGGAGGACACTCTGGCATTGGCCATTCTTGATGTAGCAGGTGCTCCAGCTCAAGTAAAGAATTTAGTAAAACCAGGAAATAGTGTATTAATTTTAGGGGCTACAGGAAAATCAGGATTGATGTGTTCATTAATGGCTAAAAAAATGGCTGGAAAGGATGGAAAAGTTATCGGACAAGCAAGAAATGAAAAACGAGCAAAATTCCTTAAAAGTACTCAATTTTGTGATGAAATAATTATTACTAATGTATTAAACCCTGTAGAAGTTTTAGATAAAGTATATATGGTGAATGATGGAAAGGAAGTGGATATTTCAATAAATTGTTTGAGTATTCCTAGCACAGAAATGTCCAGTATACTTCCAGTTAAAAATGAAGGGATCGTGTATTTCTTTTCTATGGCAACTAGTTTTACAAAAGCAGCCTTAGGAGCAGAAGGAATAGGGAAAGATGTTAAAATGTTAATTGGTTGTGGGTATGCTAAGAACCATGCTCAAATTGCCTTAGATTTAGTAAGAGAATCAGAAACATTGCGGAACATATTCAATGAAAAATATCTCAAATAAAAATGAATATCTATTAGGGTTTTTTTTACTCATTTTCACAATAACAGTTGTTAGAGCTTAAGATTGTGTCTCCACATGGGCATTCTGATGGGTGTTTATATTTTTCACAAATTTTATTGATAGTATTACAGGAGAATAGTAAGTTAAATTTTTCACTTTCTACGTGAGCTTCCTCAGCGCTTAATTCTAATTCATTATATAGTAATACTTCAAGCAATTGCGCATGGCGTATTAATTCTTTTGCTAAATCCGAACCCTGTTCTGTCAATTTGAGGGGAGAATATCTAACCCACTCAACAAATTCTTTTTTCTCAAGTCTCTCAATACAACTATTAATCGTTGATAATGGAATTTTAATACCCTTAGTTGCTTTAATCTCTTCTTGAATATATTTTAACCTTGCTTTACCATTAGTTCTATAAATAACCTTCAAAATTTGATAATCTATATCCAACATGATTAAGAGTAGTTAATTATTAATGACTATGACCTCCTAGAGATAGAACAATAACCATTACGAGTATTCCAATAACAACTAAAACTAATTGTTTAATTATTTCTTTTGTTTCTGTTTTCTCATGAAGTTGAGGTGTTAGATCTGATAATGCAATATAAAGAAAGCTTGCTGCTGAAATTGCTAAAAATATCGGAATTGTTGTTTCAAAAACATCCAAAACAAAATAACTAATGATGGCAGCGGGGATTGTTGTTGAACTTGATAATAAATTATATAGAAGTGCTCTTTTCTTTGACATCCCATCATGCAGTAATATTGCAAAATCTCCTGTTTCCTGAGGAATCTCGTGCATGATTATTGTAATCCCTACTGCTAAACCAATACCAAAATTATTAGTAAGAAAAGCTGCTGCTATTACAATTCCATCAGTAAAATTATGAAAAGCATCTCCGACTAATATTAAAGGTCCCGGGGCATGAGCATGGACTTCACAATCATTGACTTGACAGTTTCTCCATATTAGAAACTTTTCTAAGAAGAAGAAAAAGATTAACCCTCCTAAAATTACTATAGTTACTAGATGAGGTTCTCCAGCATACTCAATAGCTTCAGGAATCAATCCCATCAATGCAGCTGTCAGTAAAGTTCCTGTTGCAAAAGAAAGTAATGCTGTAACTAATTTTTTTTGAATCCTTTCACCTAATAGAATGAAAATTGAAGCAGCTAATATCGCACCTACACTTCCTAAAATACTAAATAAGATAACCCAAAATAACATTCAAATATATACCTCTATGATTATTTTCTTAAGATTTACGAATGATCGAAAATTATTTACGAATAATCGTAAATTATATTATTTAAACTTTTGCTTAATTTAAGTTAAAGTTATTTAAAATTTTGATGATATGATATTTTAATTCCTTCCAATTTTTAAAAATAGACAATAATTAAGAAGATTAATTTTCTATGATCCTTTTCTAATGTTCTTCTCTGCTTTGATAATTATAAAAGTCTGAAAAATTACATAAAATATTTGAAGAAACGCATTTTTAATCAATTGTTGAGTTAAAGTAAAAATTATAAATAACATTGAGTTTAAGTATGAAAGTCAATAGGCGAAACGAATTATTTGGTCATATAAAAGATATTGATTGGAATGATTGGCGTTGGCAAGTTAGAAATAGGATAACAACATTAGAGGAACTTAAAAAATATATTGATTTAACTGAAAAAGAAGATGATTCAAGAATCCTAAAGGAATATCGTATGGCAATTACTCCTTATTATTTATCTCTAATTGATCCAGATGATCCTTATGATGGGATTCGGAAGCAAGCAATACCTACTTATTATGAGTTACATAGAGCTACTTCAGATTTAATTGATCCACTTCATGAAGATGTTGATTCTCCAGTTCCAGGTTTAACCCATAGATACCCCGATCGCGTATTATTCTTAATAACTGAGAAATGTTCGATGTATTGCAGGCATTGTACAAGAAGGCGATTCGCAGGTCATCATGATAAAGCTCCTCCGCAAGATCATATTGATACAGCAATAAATTACATAGCGAATACACCAGCAATAAGAGATGTTCTACTCTCTGGAGGAGATGCTTTGTTAATGTCAAATGAAAAACTAGAATACATCATAAAAAAAATTAGAGAAATACCTCATGTAGAAATTATTCGGATAGGGTCAAGAACTCCATGCGTAATGCCTCAAAGAATAACTCCAGAGTTGTGTGACATGCTTAAGAAATATCATCCAATATGGTTTAACACACAATTTAATCACCCAAATGAAATTACAGAGGATTCAAAAAGAGCTTGTGAAATGTTAGCTGATGCGGGAATCCCCCTTGGTAATCAATCTGTTCTATTACGTGGTGTAAATGACTGTATTCATATAATGAAAAATCTAGTTCAAGAACTTGTCAAAATAAGGGTTAGACCTTATTATATCTATCAATGTGATCTTTCATTAGGTCTAGAACACTTTAGAACAACCATAGCTCAAGGAATTCAGATTATAGAAGGATTAAGAGGGCATACATCAGGATTATGTGTTCCTATCTATGTCGTTGATGCACCAGGAGGGGGAGGGAAAATTCCTGTTATGCCTGATTACACAATCTCTCAAGGACACCACCGAGTAGTACTTAGAAATTATGAGGGGGTTATAACGACATATGAAGAACCAGTAGATTACATTCCAGAATGCCACTGCAAGGAAGAAGATAAATTGATTGGAGTAGCAAGTCTCTTAGCAGGACAAAAAGTTACTATAGAACCAAGAGATTTAGAAAGAAATCAGAGGAAACATAAACTCAGCAAATAAGAACTCAAAGATTCATTTTTAATACGAGTTATGTCTGATATCATAAATAATATTCTTAATTTTAAGATAATCACAATTATTGGTTTAGCTAAAAATGTTAGCAAAACTACTACCTTAAATTATTTAATTAAAAATTTAAAAGGGAAAGTTAAACTTGGTCTTACCTCCATAGGGCGAGATGGAGAGAAATATGATGTCATAACTGAATTACCAAAACCAAGGATATTTATAGAAAAAGGAACAATTATTGCAACTGCCGAAGAATGTTATAAAAAAAGCACAATTCCAATGCAAATTATTAAAAATACAGGAATAAACACACCTTTAGGAGAAGTTTTAATCTTAGAAGCTTTAGGCAATGGATTAATTGAATTGGCTGGACCCTCTATTAATACATATTTGTATCAAATCTGTTTAGATTTGAAACAATTAGGATGCAAGATTATATTAATAGACGGTGCGTTTGATAGACGTGCATATGCCACTCCTTTAATATCAGAAGCAACTATACTTTCGACTGGTGCTTCTGTATCAAGAAATATAAAAGAAGTGGTCGATTTGACACGTCATACAATTAATTTAATGACGTTAGAAAATGAAGAAAATAACGAAATTTTAACGATAATTAAAAAAATATTAAAAAAAGCAAAAGTAGGAATAATCAATTCAGATAATTCTGTTAAAACATTAGATGTATTAACATCGTTGGATTCCGCTGAAGAAATTGCCCAAGCGTTAGATCACGAAACTAAATACGTTGTAATAAATGGAGCATTGACAGATAAATTTTTAACTGATTTAATGAGAACCACTGATAAATATAGAGGAATTATATTTTTGGTTGAAGATGGAACAAAACTATTTCTAAGCGAGATGATTATGAAGAAATTCCAGAAAAAAGGAGGAATTTTAAAGGTAATAAACCCCATCAAAATAATTGCTGTATCAATAAATCCAACATCGCCTTATGGATATGAATTTAATAAGGATAAATTTCTAAATTTATTAAAACAAGAAATCAAGATTCCAATTTATGATCTTGGAGTTAATAACTAAAAAAATTAAAATCGTTCAAATTTTTAATAAGCTAAGTGAATATTTTGATGACAAGCGAAAAAAAATTAAAAAGTAAATTAAATATAGATTTTTCTCTAGTAGAGAAGGCTAGGAAAACAGCAAAGAATATTGCAATAGAGACTCAAAATTTTATTGATAAAAATACAACAACTACAATTGAAAGAACTGTTTGTAGATTATTAGGGATAGATGGAGTGGATGAATTTGAAGTTCCATTACCTAACATTGTTATAGATAATATAAATAAGGGTAATGGGCTTGGAATTGGAGCTGCTATTTATATTGGCAATGCTATATTACACACTAGTCTTTCACCTCAAGAAATCGCAGAAAAAGTCGCTAAAGATGAATTAAATTTAACAGAATTGCCCTTAAAAGATCTTTCTGAAATTAAAGCAACAGTAAATATCATTGCTCAAGAAAGCTTAGTAAAAATCTCTCAAAATAAAAAGAAGAGAGGTGAATTTCTTAATAAATATGGTGACAAAGAAGGACCTTTAATTTATGTTATCGTCGCTACAGGTAATATTTATGAAGATATTATTCAAGCTCAAGCAGCTGCTCGACAAGGTGCCGATATAATTGCAGTTATAAGATCCACTGTACAAAGCTTGCTTGATTATGTACCATATGGTGCAACAACTGAAGGATATGGGGGGACTTATGCTACTCAAGAAAATTTTCGTCTTATGAGAAAGGCTTTAGATAAAGTAAGTGAAGAATTAGGACGATACATACGATTAACAAATTATTGTTCTGGTTTATGTATGCCCGAAATTGCTGCTATGGGGGCTTTTGAAAGACTTGATGTAATGCTCAATGATGCCCTTTATGGTATTTTATTTCGGGATATCAATATGAAAAGGACTATTATTGATCAGTATTTTTCAAGAATGATAAACGCTTATGCAGGTGTGATAATTAATACTGGAGAGGATAATTATCTAACTACTGCTGAAGCTTATAAAGCTGCCCATACAGTACTAGCATCACAATTTATTAATGAACAATTTGCTCTAGTTGCAGGCCTTAGAGAAGAGCAAATGGGCTTAGGACATGCGTTTGAAATGGATCCCAACTTAGAAAATGGATTTTTATATGAACTTGCTCAAGCTCAAATGGCACGAGAGATATTTCCTGATGCGCCTCTTAAATATATGCCGCCTACAAAGTATATGACTGGAAATATATTCAAAGGGCATATTCAGGATGCTTTATTTAATATTATTACAATAATGACTAATCAAAGAATCCATCTACTTGGTATGTTAACAGAAGCAATTCATACTCCATTCATGTCAGATAGAGCTTTATCAATAGAAAATGCACGCTATATTTTCAAGAATATGAGAGCTTTTAGTGATGAGATAAGTTTTAAAGAAGGAGGAATAATGGAAAAGAGAGTGAATGGAGTACTCAATAAAGCTTACGATTTATTAAAAGAAATTGATAAGGAAGGATTGTTTAAAACAATTGAGAAAGGAATCTTTGCAAGCATTAAAAGACCAATAGATGGGGGAAAGGGATTAGAAGGAGTGATTATGAAAGAAAAAGAATATTTTAATCCATTTATAGAACTTATGATTAAAGAATTAACTAAAGGAGGAAATTAAAATGGGAGGAGGATTATATTCTACTACAAAAGAGGATTTTGATAAAACGCTTGATTTAACAAGAATTAAACCATATGGAGATACAATGAATGATGGTAAGGTACAGCTGAGTTTTACACTTCCGGTAGAACATGATGAAAAAGCAATTGAAGCTGCTAAAGAACTTGCAAAAAAAATGGGTTTAAAGGACCCAGAGGTTGCTTATCATACTGGATTAGATAAAGGATTCACTTTTTTTGTACTCTATGGACAACTGATTCACACAATTAATTATACTGAAATTCAAGTAGAAACTGTAGAAATAGATGTTATGTCTAAAGAAGAAATAAATGATTATATAAAAGAAAAGATAAGGCGTAAGATAGTCATACTTGGAGCATCTACAGGAACAGATGCACATACAGTTGGCATTGATGCAATTATAAATATGAAAGGCTTTGCTGGCCATTATGGCCTTGAACAATATGAAATGATAAACGCATATAACTTAGGTAGCCAAGTTTCTAATGAAGAATTTGTTAAAAAGGCAATAGAACTTAAAGCTGATATTCTACTTGTTTCACAGACAGTCACTCAGAAAGACATTCATGTGAAAAACTTAACAGAATTAGTTGACCTATTGGAAGCTGAAGGAATTAGAGATCGAGTTATTTTAATTTGTGGTGGTGCTAGAATAAGTAATGAATTGGCGAAAGAATTAGGATTTGATGCCGGATTTGGGCCTGGTACCTATGCTGAAATTGTAGCCTCCTTTTTTATAAGGGAAATCGTAAACAGAAAGCTTGTATAATTAATCAATTTTTCAGAGATATATTAAAGATATTGCTTAATTAAAAATTATTTAGTAAATTCTTTCATTACCATATGAGTATTAGACGCTGTGATTCCATCAATCATATCTATTTTATTTGCAAATATTTCATATAATTCCTCAGGTGTTTCTACTATAACTTCCGCTAAAGCATCATAAACCCCTGTTAAAGACATCACTTTTGTTATTTGGGGAATTTTTTTCAATTCTTCAATTACAGGTTTTATTACACTAATCCCTAATTTACACAAAATAATTGCTTTGATTGTCATATATTATACCATCTCCCATTTATTAAATTGGTGTTTTAACAATTTTACTAATAAATAAAATTTCAATATCTTCAATTTCATTTAAAGGTTTTAATCTTATATTTATGAGATTATAAAAATCTTTTATAGAACTTATTTTTACATTTAACAACAAATCATGAGTTCCAACTAAAGCATATGTAGAGGTTATCCCATGATATTTAAAAACACGTAAAGCAATTCTATTAACTGAACCTTTTTCCAATTTTAATAGAAGGACTGCATGAACTAAATTCTTTACTTCATGAGAATATCTAATCACGAAGGTAAAGACTAGTAAAAAGATAATAATAATTAATAATTCGTGAGGAAAATACTCATTTACAAAAATCACTGAAAAAATAATCGAACCCATAGGATCGATTAAATTTAAAATACTACTCCATTGACTATAAGTTAAATTCTCGGATTTCCAATTAACATTTGCTAT
>Ga0114922_10001039_pt1 | contig 26410 bp, 22 predicted proteins | sample AartaG_FD_100975 | JGI IMG/M metagenome (GOLD analysis project Ga0114922, IMG submission 100975) | Deep subsurface microbial communities from Aarhus Bay to uncover new lineages of life (NeLLi) - Aarhus_00045 metaG | ecosystem: Environmental > Aquatic > Marine > Oceanic > Sediment | place... | reverse complement strand
CGTTACAATGGATTTGCGGTGAAGGATCACAGCTGCATCCATTGTGCCTTGCATCTACGGCAACCTCGACTCGTGAATAATCCAGGCAAGTTGACCTGATTCTTTTTACCACTCTTTTGGCAATAATTGGCGTTCCCAGATGTCTATTATTTACCTTATCATGTAATTGTGATAAAATTTTTTTGTGAGCAATTTCCTTGTTTCATTACTCTTATTAACCTTCTTCCAAATCTCCCCTTTTACCAGTGCTATTGAAAAATCATTTCTACAAAATAATGAAAAAATGCTGTTCGCTTTATTTCCAGAAAACGGTTATATCAACATTTCCTTCCCTGATCCGATCCCGTTTTCTGATCAGATCTCAAGCCAGCAAGCTTATTATCTATTCAAAAATATTTTTTCTTCTTTTTCCACTTTTGAATTTTACTCTGAACCTCCCTATAAAGCAGCAAACGAAAATAGTTTTATCCTAAAGACCAGGTGGTCTTTTCGTAACAGAAAAAACCGCCACCAATATGTCTTTCAGGTATTTTTTTATATAACAAATCTAGAAATCCCAAGCAAGAAACCAAGAAAGCATCAATGGCAAATAACAGAACTAAAAGCGGCAGAGATCTAAATCAAAATATGCGCCATATAATGAAAAAAATCTCAAAGTACGGCTTTATTCTTTCTCTTTTTTTCGCTTCTTTCTTTTTGATTCTGGTTGTGACGCGGCCGAATGTGAGCCCCTCAAATTATTATCAGAAAAGTTTAAAACAACTAAGATCCAAATCAAAATCAATCAAACTAAAATTCCAAGAACTTCTCGATGATACAGCCCAAAAAAAAGCCAGGGCTATAGAAATTCAAATCCCGGAAAAAATCAACGATCTCTTCAATACTTTAAAGCATTTAAATCCTTCTTCAAAAAACAGCGGCATTGGCTATTACAACAGATTTGGAGAGCTTTTATTATGGAACGGCGGAGTTATCGATCTTCAAAATCTCCTCACACCAAAATCCGCCCCTTTTATATCCCAAAAAGGATCAATTGTTATTCATAACAAAACTTCTTTCTACCTTATTTCAATCCAAAATCTGGGAGAAAAAGGCTATATAATCTTTTACCGGCTCTTAGCCTTTATTCCTCAATTCAAAGCTCAGTACCTGAAGGTATATCACTTTTTAAAAGAAGATCTGATGCAAAACTGTAGTATTGACTTCTGGGATTATAGAGAAGATGTCAGCGGATTTGAAAAAATATTCATTAAGCATAACGATGAATTTATTGGCCAACCAAGACTTCAAAATGAAATTCAGACAATTTTTTTCCCTTTAAGAAACGAAGAAAACAAGATAATCGCTACCGTTACTCTAAGCTCTCTTTCTCTTCAAGAAAAACTCTCTTCTCAAAGAGAAAATCTTATGCTTATTTTTTATATCCTTTTAGGAATGAGCCTATTATTCCTCCTTAATCTCTTTCTAAAAAAACCCTCTTTCAATCAGTCACACAAACTGTGGAACAGCCTATTTATAGTTTTAATATTAATTGGACTGCGGGCCCTATTCTTTCCCCTTAGTCAACTGGAGGCAGTACAGTCTTTACCGATTTTTTCTCCTTCAGCCGCCAGCTTCATATTCTTATGGGATCTGGCAAAATCACCGGCAGATATATTCCTGACTTCATTTTTTCTTTTTCTTATCATAAGCTTTCTATTTTATCGGCTCAGAAATGTTTTCAAGCCAAAACAGAGCAATCCTTCTTTTCTGCTTTCACTGATTATTAATTCAGCTGTTACAGCACTTTCATTCTCACTTCTTCTGCTTTTTCAAAAAATCCTTTTTAAACTAACTACCAATTCCAGTTTTAATCTGCTTAAGATTTCCAATGACCTGTCTTTTATTTTCCTGCATGTAAGTATCCTTTTAACTTTTACAGTCATAATAATTCTTATATATTCCGGATTTAAATTTGCTTCTACTTATTCCTCCAGCTTTTTCACTTTTATTATCCTTCTGCTATCAGGATTCACTGTATTGCAGTTTCTTTCCCAAATAAAACTATCATTCCTGATTACCTTATTCCAAACAGCTCTGATTGCTGCAGTAGCAGCCTCAGCTTATTTCAATAAAGTGAAAGCAAAAAAAGAAACCCTAGCCATTATTTTTCTTCTATCAGTATTGCTTGTGCATGGAACGGTCAATAAAGCAAATATGGAGAAACACTCGTCTCTGGTGGGAAATTCTCTTCAAAACTCGATCAAATCTCGGAAAAATTGGGGTTATTTTCTTATACAGCAGACAATTTTAGAAATTGAAAAAAGAAATGATGAAATAACTTCTCTTTTTTTTAGCTCTCAGCCCCAAGATCTGGCAAGTTCACTTTGGAATAAATCTCTTCTGGCAAAATTAAACTGGTATTCAAGCTTGGAAATTGTAGATCCGGAAGGAAAATCACTTTCCCGCTTTTCTCTTAATATACCTGGACTTTACCAGCCTCACTTTGATCTCCCCTTAAGCCCAAACTGGACTATACTGGAACAAAATTTGTCCTACTTGGTCAAGGACAAAGATTTCCTTATTACTTACAAAGACTGGTTTGAGGCAGACAAATATCAAGGAAGGACTATACTCCATCTCGCATTCGATTATGAAACACTCCCGTTTCTATATTTAGCTAATCCTTACTTTGAGCTTGTTAAAATCACTTCGATCCCCTCTCTTAACCAGCTTGATCTTGGATTCGCTGTTTTTAATATGCAGGGAAAACCGGCGTATAATCCCAACAAGGTATCATCAGGAATTCCTCCTGCTCTTCTTCAAAAGATCAAAGATTCAAAAGAATCAATATGGTCGACTTTCTCAGATAAAGGCAAAAAATTCAAGTGTCTTTATTTTGAGAATAGTGACAAAATATATGCCCTATTTGTTCCCATAAAAAGTATCCTCACCTACTTAGTTGAATATCTAAAGCTCATTTCTCTTAATCTGGTCTTTTTAATCGCTGGTTTCCTTCTGTTCTCACTTATCTCCAGCCGGAAAAAATGGAAAAATCCTTTTTGGTCCTTCTCAAATCGGGTTTACATCGCATTTACAATTGTTGCCTTAATACCACTTCTTATTTTTACTTTTTCAACACGCAGCTTCTTTGCAAATATTTTCATACAGAAAATTACCGAAGAAGCAGAAGCTCAAGCAAATTTTGCCCGCCGGGTCATGGAAGAATTTATTTTACTTCAACAGGAGGAAAGAATCTCTTTGACTATTCCTCCTGATAATATGGTCCTTTGGATAAGCACGACCATATCCAATGACGTAAATTTATATGTTGATGGCAAACTTATCTCATCAAGCCGCCGGGAATTTTTTGATTCCGGGCTTCTTCCTGAGCTTATTGATGGTGAAATTTATTATAAAATACAGTTCGAAAACAATCCTTTCTACATGCAAACCCAAACGATCGGAGATTACTCTTTTCATACTCTTACTATCCCCTACTCATTCCAAGAATCAATTCTGCTGATTTCTCTCCCTTTTCCCCAAGAACAGCAGGAGATCACCAAAACTTCATCCGAATTACTTGAATTTCTTTTCTTTATCTCATTTATTTTCATAGCAGTAGTTCTACTCTTAGCACGCGGCATCGGAGGTATGATCATTACACCAATAAAAAAATTACTGACCGGCACTAAAGAAGTCAGCCTGGGAAACCTTGAAATCTCTATTCCCCATAAGCATAAGGATGAGATGAAGACTCTTATCAACGGGTTTAATACAATGGTTAAAAGCCTGAAAAAACATCAACAGGAAGTGGCTGATCTAAGTAAAAAAGTCGCTTGGGCTGAAATAGCCCGGAAAGTCGCCCATGAAATCAAAAATCCTCTAACGCCCATTCAATTGTCCGCTGAACATCTCCTGCGCATATACAGCGACAAACCAGATAACTTCGAAGACGCTCTTAAAGAATCAACCTCCTACATAGTCCATGAAGTGGAAAACCTTAGAAAAATAGCACAGCAGTTTCTGGAAACTTCTAAAGAAGTTTCTCTACAGAAAAAGAAGGTGGATCTCAAGGCAATAATTCAGGAAACTATCAGCCCCTACCAGAATACTCTGGCGGAGAGAATTGAAATAACCGAGTCTTTTTCAGGAAAAGACTTTATTTTTTGGGGGGATAAAGACAAAATTAAAATCATTCTAAGGAATATCCTGACCAATGCAATCGAATCAATCAAAGGGCAGGGAACAATCAAAATATTCGCCAAAGCCTTATCCGATAAAATTGAACTTAAAATAACAGACACTGGCACCGGAATTGAAAAAGAAATGCTGACCAGGATTTTTGAACCATATTTTTCCTCCAAAGATAGCGGAACAGGTCTGGGCCTGCCTATTGCCAAAAAGATTATAGAAGACCATGGAGGATCTATCCGAGCATATCCCAACGAGCTGAAAGGATTGTGTATACTAATTACCCTGCCCCTCGCATCTGCGGCAAGTACAAACTTTCAATCAAGAAACAGAACATAGAAAAGGAGATAATATGACTCAACACAATACGCAGAAGAAAAGACATCATCACAGAGATGATCTTATTGGAGAACATGCAGCAGGCGATGCCGGACAGATGGTGCTGGCCTTCCTGTTTACGGCGATATGGATCCTCGACACATTCTTTCTAAAATACACAATTTTCCTGAATCTATATGTGCCGCTTGGCATCAAAATCCCTATTGGAGTTGTTTTATTAATCCTATCGGGCTATCTGGCAAGAACAGGTCTGTCTATCGTGTTCGGTGAAAAGAGAGAAAAACCTTGTGTGATTAGGAAAGGCGTGTTTAATATCACACGGCATCCCATATATCTGAGCGAGATCCTGCTTTACCTTGGTCTTCTGATGCTGAGTATATCACTAGCTGCTGCAGTGGTATGGATCATCGCTATCTTGTTCTTGCACCACATCTCGCGCTACGAAGAAAGGCAGTTGCTTGCCCGTTTTGGCGAGGAGTATGATCAATACATGCAGGAAGTGCCAATGTGGATCCCGCGACTGCGGAAGAAAAGATCGGGATCTCCTGGTAAATAATATCCTATGGCCTCCTCAATGTCACAGAACAAAGTTATGGCGGAAATTGTTCGGAGAACAAGTTTAACTGGATGATATATAAGAAGTTATGTTAGGTTATCGGCAGTTTTTATGAATTATGCAGGTTAGTTAAAAATAATAAGCACACTGAATAAGAAGCATATTGTTTTCAGGTTTGGAAATACCAGAAGGCATTTCTTCCGTCTTTATAATGTAGTTCAATTGTATTTTCGCATGATGCCCCTCAAAAAAATAATTAAAGCCGAAAGTTAACCACTTATCCTTGAGTTGACCTACTGGACCCAGCAGCAGGTTGTCTTTATCAAAATTCAAGAATTCAAAACGTGCGGTCACCTCAACTTTTTTGGGGATTATCATATACCCTCCCTGAAGAGTAAAGGTGTCTTGGGCCGCGTCACTCACCTGATCCATCGAATTCCACCACGACAAATTTCGATGTATAAACTCAAACGTTCCGGCAAAACCTTTATATTTAAGAGCTGCATCTCCTCCCCATACTGCTATCTCCTTTAATTGGGACGCACCTGGATAATGTCCTCCACTCGGAGAATCATCAGAGCTAAAGAAGTTGATACCAAAACTTAAAAGTGGGTGTTCCATCTCTTCCAAATAAGACTGGCTCATTTTCATATATCCAAAGGGATGAAAGTCTACTCTCCCTGCATATAGGAATTTGTTGTTATCATCACTGGCCCCTGCATCTATATGATAAATTTTAACCTTTCCCAGTCTATTATCAGCGAGGTTGGACACAGAGCTGCTGTTAACAGCTCCGTTATAAATACCTACATAGTATTCCAGTTTTTTGTCCACTACAAAACCATGCATACCGACTCCCAACTGCCGAAAAGGCGCAAATTCAGATGAAAGGCTTCTCTCAATCATTTGAAGGTATTTTGAGGAGTTTAATGCTTCACGGGAGAAGGGGACATGTTTTTGTCCAATAAAAAGGCTGAATCCTTTAGGATTAAAGCTAAGATAGGCATCTTTAAGCGTGAACTTTTGTTTTCCCGCTTCTACCTGGACTTTTATGCTTGCCCAGTCAGACAGTACGGATTGGAAGGATAACCGTGCTCTCCGAAGTATCAAACGATTTGTTGATGGATCAGAATCCACATATTGATATTGAGTCTGCAGCCTCCCTCCGATTGTCAAAATAGAAGATTTTGTCTCTACTGTTTCTCCATTAGCAAAAGAGAATGCAGTAAACAGAAGAAATAAAAGCGTAAAGATTAAGAGAAAGTTTCCCTTTTTCATTGTTTTTTCCTTGTCAAAAATAATTAACCTTTAAATCCATATTTTTTTGATCTAATTTTCCAAAAATGTTCTTGTTTCATATTAGTCATATTAACGATGTTCCTCTGTTCTCTAATAAGTTAACGCAGGGGTTTAATTTTATCAAGAAAAAAATCATTCAATTTAAGATAACCTGGATTATTCAGATCAAGGGAGAGGAATTCAGAAAAGACTTGGTAAAAAAGCCGATGGTATGTAATTTAAATTTTAAGCTTTCAGTTCAATAAGCACTCCATTGAGATTGTTTGGGTGAATAAAAATTATCCGACTGCCGCTTGTACCCATAACCGGCTCTTCGCTGACAAATCTAACACCCTGTCTCTTGAGTTCTATTACTGATTTATCAATATCCTGGACTTTAAAACATATATGATGGATTCCTTCTCCCTTATTTTTAAGGAAATTTCTAAGGGTTGATTTTTCCCCCAAAGGGGTAACAAGTTCTATGGAAGCTCCTTCCCCGATTTTTAATTGAGCAAGTTTTACTCCCCTTTCTTCTATTTCTTCAATGCAGCATTCTTTGATTTTAAAATAGCTTTTCCATTGTTCTATACTTTTTTTTAGGTCTTTTACTGCAATCGCAATATGGTCAATTTTGTTACTCATGCGCCTTTCTCCCCATACTTTCTACTATTTTTTCAGCAGCGGTATATGGATCTAATTCCCGTTTATAGATTTTTTCTATATACTCTTCAAACCTCTTTTTTGGAAAAGATGCCAGGGGTTTTTGAAAAAGAATTGTATTGACCATATCCTTAAGCATCCGGGATATAAGCTTTTTTTTCCTGGACTCTTTTAAGAGAAGTTTTTCCGTGCTGATACAATCGGTAATTTCTTTTTTTAAGTATTTGATCCCAGTTCCAGTTGTAGCAATTGTTTTATATACAGGCGGCACTTTCCCTTCATCAATCCCTAACTTAAGCATGGCCTTTAGCTGCTGTTCCATGCTTTCGCTTTCAGGTGAATCAGACTTATTAAGTACAAAAATATCAGCGATCTCCATAATTCCGGCTTTATAATTCTGAATATCATCTCCAGCACCGGGAGTAAGCACAACTAAGATTAAATCGGCAAGTTTTACTATCTCTACTTCATCCTGTCCTGCCCCCACAGTTTCGACTAGGATTATGTCCAATCCGGCAGCTTCAAGAATGAAAACGGCTAATCCTGTAGCTCGGGCCACTCCCCCTAAATAACCCCGGGTCGCCATACTTCGGATAAAGACTGCAGGATCTGTACTATGCCTTATCATTCTAATTCTGTCACCCAGAACAGCCCCTCCACTGAAAGGGCTTGAAGGGTCTACGGCAATAACGCCAATACTTTTATGGTCATTTCTGAATGCCCTTATAAGCTGGTTTACAAGAGTACTTTTACCTGAGCCAGGAGCACCTGTGACTCCTATAACTGTTGATTTTCCAGTGTATGGAAAAATCTGTTTAATAATTTTAGGGGATTCTTTGCTATTGTTTTCTACCAGGGAAATGGCCTTGGCAACTGCTCGATGATTTCCTTTTATTATCTCTTCTGTAAGATACATGGTTTCGGGAATTAGTTTACAGCCCAAAAACTTACGATTTCAATACTTGCTGGGCAATGATCCACCTCTGTATTTCTGATGTCCCTTCGCCAATAGTTGCTAGTTTGGAATCCCGGTAAAACTTCTCAACAGGATATTCTTTACTGAATCCATAACCTCCAAGTATCTGGACTGCATCAGAAGAAGCCCTAACCGCGAGTTCACTGGCATAAAGTTTAGCCATAGCTGACTCTCTGGGCACTCTTTTTCCTTTGTCTTCAAGAAATGCAGCACGATAAGTCAATAAGCGGGCTGCATCCAGCTCAGTATATCCGTCTGCCAGCATCCACTGAATAGCCTGAAAATTGGAAATAGGTTGATCAAACTGGACCCTTTCTTTGGAATATTTTAAAGCTGCCTCCAAAGCGCCGGCGGCAATACCTAAGGCGAAAGCAGCTATGCTGACCCTTCCTCCATCAAGAATCCCCAGAGCCTGGCGGTATCCCTTTCCCTCCTCCCCGATTAAGTTTTCAGCCGGGAGTTTCACATCCTCAAAAATCAACTCAGCAGTGTCCGCTGCCCGGATTCCAAGTTTCTCTTCTTTTTTCCCCACCGTAAAACCCTCGGTTCCTTTTTCAACAATAAAAGAAGATATGCCTTTTCTGCCTTTTTCCGAGCCTGTCACAGCCATAATGACCAAAATTTCAGCCAGAGAACCATTAGTAATAAACAGTTTAGAGCCATTAAGAATCCAGGTGTCACCTTTTTTGACTGCTTGGGTTTTCAAGGCAGCAGCATCCGAGCCTGCCCCGGCTTCGGTGAGCCCCCATGCTCCAAGAGTTTTGCCTAAAGCGAGTCTGGTCAAATATTTCTTTTTTTGTTCTTGAGAGCCAAAAAGATTAATATGATTAGAGCATAATGAGTTATGCGCTGCTACAACCAATCCGACAGAGGGATCTACCTTGGAAAGCTCTTCCAGAATGATAACATAATCCACATTAGAATACCCAGCTCCGGAATATTCAGGTGGTATGATAATTCCTAATAATCCCATTTCCCCTAACTTTAAGGTTAACTCCTCCGGCCATTCCCCTTTTTGATCGCTTTCTTTTACTAAAGGTTGAATCTCTTTTTGAGCAAATTTTTTGATCGCTTCTTTTAGCATTTTCTGTTCATCAGTCAATAAAAAATCCATTATCCCTCCATTTTCCAAATTTTTAGCTTCAAATTCATATTATCAGGCATTATTCTTGAAACTGACGATTTATAAGAGTATCAATATAAATAATACTAAGTAAAGGGAAAATAGTAAACGAAAAATAATTCAGAAAAATCGAGCATAATTTTGCCTTCTCAATTGACATAATTGATAAAATCATCTACATTTTATGGCATGGGATTGTATAGAATCTTTTTTTATGCTTTGCTTTTTTATGTTATTTTTAAACTCGTCCGTTTTTTTTCTTCTCTCAATAAACGCAGCAGATCTTCTCAGCCAAAACAAAAGGTTTCAGGAAAAATGGTACACGATAAAATTTGCAATACCTATTTACCTGTAGAAGACGCTATAAAAGAAATCCACAACGAGAATGAATATTTTTTCTGCTCAGAAACCTGCCGACAAAAATTCCTGCAAAATAAAAATTGATCAGGGAGAAAGACTCCAGGCATCAATAGTAATACTCTCTGTGATGCTTTCCTGCTCATGTTCAAAACTGGCAGGAACTATATAAGATTCTCCGGGATTAACCGTAAACTCCTTTTTTTTTCCGTCCACATCTATTGTTATTTTCTGTTTGCCCTTTAAAATTGTGGTTACCTGCTCATAGGAATGCTTATGAGGAGGGACTTTTGTTCCTTTCTTATATTTGAATTTTGCCATTAAGACATCTTTACCACAGGCAAGAGTACAGCGTTTCACTCCCTCAAAAACCTCTACCTCAACTTGCTGGTCTTTTTCTATTTTTAGCATTTTTCTCTCCTAAAGCAGGCTGCCCCAAAATTATACTTTTACCAGGTAATCTTAAAATCACTGAACTCTCCTTTATAATCACTCCACTCTATATCAGTGTTATCTACCCGGGCTATTGAGGGACCTTCTTTTATTTCTTTAATTAATTTTCTGATATTATCCTCATCCCCAATAACAAGAGCCTCAACTCTCCCATCACTCAGGTTTTTTACCCAACCGGTTAATCCAAGGGAAGATGCCCATCTCTGAGTATAATCCCGAAAACACACACCCTGGACACGACCGCTGACGATTATTTTTGCGCCAACCATTATTATTATAATTCTATCATAAATTTTAATAATTTCAAACTTATCAATTGACAAAATTTCAAACAATTGATAATTCATAAGGTAAGTATATTGAAAAAAATCCTAATTTCTGTAGCAGGCTATGACCCCACATCCGGTGCCGGCAGCTCACTTGACCTTAAAGTTTTCCACTCGCTTGGTTATTATGGAATCGGAATACTGACTTCAATCACAGTGCAAAATACTCAAAAGATCAATAAAATTAACTGTCTTTCTCCCGACTTTATTATGGACCAATACCGGACTGTTAGAGATGACATAGAATTCTCTGGGATTAAAATCGGCATGCTCGGCTGCAAAGAAGCTATCCCAGTAATTGATAAAATCCTGTCTCAGAATAAAGGTATGCCTATCGTTATAGACCCGGTCTTTAAATCCAGTTCCGGAACCTGGCTCTTGGAGGACGATGCAATTTCTGACTATCTCTCAGTATTAAAGGGAAAAGCCTCTATTTTAACTCCGAATCTTGAGGAAACAGCGCTTATATGCGGAAAAAAGATCAGTGATAAGCAGGATATGCAGGCAGCTGCCAAAAATATTTTCCAAACCTATCATCTTCCCTGCTTGATAAAAGGCGGACATCTTTCCGGACAGGCTATAGACCTATTCTATAACGGACATGAATATCATTTTATGGAAAGGACAAAGCTCAATAAAACTGTCCACGGAACCGGCTGTTTCCTATCTTCCAGTATACTCTGCTATCTGGCAAATGGGGAAAACCTCCTTCAGGCCTGTAAGCTTGCTGGCCGGCTTACTCATCAGGCAATTCAAAAAGCCATCCCTTTAGGTAAAGGGCAGGGTATAATAGATGTCATCTGATTTTTTATTGGCTAATTAGCTTGTCTGCTCTTTTGAGAATCTCTTCAGAAAAGTCAACACCCTGTTTTTTTGCCACTTCTAAATTGATATAAAGTTGGATATTACTCATATACTGGAAAGGAATATTTTCCGGGCTTATCCCCTCTTTTACCTTAAGGGCGATCTTACCTGCTTTGTATCCCATATTAAAAAAATCCCAGCCTAAAGCAGCGCAGGCACCAAGTTCAGTAGATTGGAGAAAACCGCCAAATAAAGGAACCGCATTTTCAGCTGCGACCATTCCCAAAGCCTCAAATGAATCATTAATAGTATTGTCCGATATCTGATAAATTACATCAATTTTCTTATTTATGAGAACTTGAGCAGACAGGAGAACTTCACTCGATTTGGCAACAGGAACAGCCACAATATCTAATCCCAGTTCCTCCGCCCCTTCTCTGGCAAGTTCTAAATAGTAGTTTGAATTCAATTCAGAAGGAGTCCAGAGCGTCCCGATCCTTTCAGCTTCAGGAATCATTTCCTTAATCATAGCAAGAGCCTGTTTAATAGGGCCTTCAGAAGAGACTCCGGAAACATTGCTCAGATGATCCTCAGACGAAACCCCGGCTCCAGCCAGGTAAGGATTTGCCACAGAAGAAAAGACGATCGGTATTTCCCTGGTAGCATGTAGAGCAGCCTGCAGACATGGGGTTGACAAAGGAACGATCATATCGACTTTTCTGCTTATAAATTCCATGGCTATTCTCTGGATTTCTGAAACATCTCCATTCCCGTTTTTTGCCAGGATCATGATATTTTCTCCGTCCTTATAGTTAGCGTCTTCCAGAGCCTGGATAAATCCCCTGCGGACTTCGTTTAATGTAGGGGCAGCATTGACCTGAAATATTCCTACTGTATAAATATCAGATTTCTTCTCATTTGAGCAAAACGGGAGAATTGAAAGTACTGTTAATAGAGCAAAAATCCTTTTTATAACTTTCAAATTTATCTCAACAAAAAATATCAACACAAATGATACTTAGTAAATGAAAAATAGTAAACAGAAAATAGTAGAAAATCCCCCCTTCTCCATTCCCCATTTTCAGAAGTCTCTAAAGGTACAATTGAAAATTTTCGGTATCCCAGTCCGGTCCCGGCGGACATCTCCCTGTAAAAAGCAGGCCGGCAGAGAACCGGCTGTCAGGCATTTTTTCTCTCCCACCCCTTCGAGCAGACCGGTCTCATCCTCAAAAAGGAAAAAGTACTTACGGGAGTTGTTTGTTCCTTTAAGGCGGGCATCCACCACCCGGACCATAAGCTCAACTCTCTGCCCGAATCTATCTTTAAGGTCCTTTATCCGCAGCAAAGGTCTTTCCCCCTCAAAAAGCGACAGGGAATCGCCTTTAGGGTCGAAACCAAGGGATTCGACCAGCATGCGCTTTTTTTGTTTTGCATCCAGGTCAGGCATGCTTCCAATACCCTCGACCCCCCGGAAATAGGGGAGGATCTGTCTTGTCCGCTTAGGCTCCAGGAAGTCGAAGGCCCCAGCCTTGATAAGAGTAAAAAGCTCAGGCTTGGTCAGAGACACCCGAAAAAGAAAATCCTCAAGGGACTGATATTGACCTTTTTTTCTCTCTTCGATTATCTTTTCTGCGGTCTTAACAGCAAGCCCTTTGATCGACATCAATCCCACCCGGATAGCTTTTTTTTCCACCTCAAAAAAATAGCTGCTGGAGGTGATATCCGGCCCTAATATCTTTATTCCACATCTTTTAACCTCTTCGATGTATTCTGCCGGGTCGTAATAACCGCCGCCTGCATTCAGCACCCCGGTCAGGTAAGGAAGCGGGTAGTGGGCCTTCAAATACACGGCCTGGTAAGCCACCCGCGCATAAGAGGCGCTGTGAGCCTTATTAAAAGAATAGGACGAAAATTTATCCATAACCTCCCATAACTTCTTTATCTCTCCTGAATTGTACCCCCGCCTATCTGCTTCACGAAAAAATTTTTTTTTAAGTCGTTTATCCGCCTGTTTCTTTTTCAAACAGCGGCGGAGCAGGTCAGCCTCATCCGCCGACATTCCCGCTACTCTTTCAGCAATCTGCATCACCTGTTCCTCATACAACAAAAGACCCTCCGTCTCAGGAAGTATTTTTGCCAGAAAAGGATCACAGCGCCCAGGCCTGCCTTCCCGGCTGCGAAGAAGGGCCTGTTTCATTCCGCTTCTGGTCGGGCCTGGCCTGATAAGCGCCAGGGCCTGGGTCAGCTCATAAATACTTTCCGGCTGCATGCGGCGCAGAAGGTTCATCATCGCCGGGCTCTCCACCTGAAAACAGCCGATGGTGCGGGCATTCTTAAGGATGGTATAGGTTTTTTTATCCCGGAGAGGAATCTTCCGGAGGTTCAGGGATTTCATGGTAGATGATACTGCCGCTAACCCCCTAACTGAAAGCAGATCAAGCTTGATAAGCCGCAGATCCTCAACCGCATCCCGGTCAAAATGGGACATCATCAGGCCCCGGGCAGACTTTTCTAGAGGAAGATAGCGGTCAGCCGGTGCCGGAGTCAAAATAACCCCCCCCACATGCAGGGAGTTCTCACAGTATACGGAAGTAAGATCCGAAGCAGCCTTCCATATCTCAGTATAACCCGGGAGAGACCTGTCTTTTTTTAGAAAATCAGGCTGAGCAAACAGAGGGACCCTCTTGCTCATAGACCTAGCTTCAGCCGGAGGCCGGCCAAAGGCGCGAGCAGTCTCATACAGAGCCGAGCGGGCCCGGTAATTCTTCAGGCTGCAGACAAAAGCAGCCCCGGTTTTCCCCTGCCCGTATTTTTTTAGAACATAAGCAAGCACCTGGTCCCTTTTCCGGGAATCAAAATCCAAATCAAAATCCGGAGGGTCGTCCCTGCCCTTATTGAGAAACCGCTCAAAATAAAGATCAAACTCGACAGGATCGATGTGAGAGATACCCAGAAGATAAGCCAGATAAGAGGAAGCGCCAGATCCTTTTAGGTTATGCAGGATACCCTGGCTGCGGGCAAACCGCACTACATCAAACACGACTAGAAAATAAGGGGCAAAACCCGATCTCTCTACCACATCGAGTTCCATCTGCACCCGCTGCCTCTCCTTCCAGCTCAGATCATCCCTCTCCCTAAGCTTTTCCATTACTGTTTCCCGCAGGGTCACAGCAAAAAGGCCATCCGGCAAGGGCGGGACAACATCCTTAAAAGAAAACTCACATTTCTCAGCCACCTCGTATGTCATCTGAAAGAGTCCCTTTACCTGGGAGCCAAACTTTTTTAAAGCCAGGGCGTCCTGCTCAGGCCCAAAGAGCGGCATCCGGCCGCCAAATCTCGCTTTTTGGGGAGGAAAAGGAATCTTTTTTTCCATAGCGTAAAGGAGAAGAAGCCTTTCCGGGTTTTTAACAAACTTAAGAGGATTTGCCCATACAACCTGCAGGCCGTATTCTTCAGCCCAGGCACGAGTGGTTAAAAAATTATAAAAATCAGCACCCAGGTAAAAATCCTCTCCTGCAGCCGGGCTGATATCTTCCGGAAACTGCAGGTCTCCCCGGCGGGGAATAAAAATAACCACGAGGCCTTCACACTTATCTATCTTTTTCCGGTTGAGGATCTCCATTAGATTCCAGTAACCCTTCCGGTTTTTAACAATAAACAAAAATCGCTGCTTCTTGACCTCAATTTCACATCCGAAAAGAGGAGTAAACCCAGTTTCCCGGGCCGCCCGATTCCAGCGGCCCCAGGCATAGAGATTTTCAATATCAGAGAGAGCAGCTGCCGGGAGCTTTTTCCCTAAGACCCAGGAAGCCAGCTCTTCAAGAACAGCCCCGCCTCTGCCTTTACTGTAAACGGAATGAACTCGCAGCGGAATGTATTTCACTTGGTTAAAGAGGCTGTCTTAAGTATAAAACCCCGGTCCTTTTCAAAACTATAGACATCCTGCAGCATCTTTTCCCTGGCCGTAAGCAGGGAGCCGAAACCGTATCTCTCCCTCACCTGATCTACAGCATAACCCAATGATTCCTGCTGCTTAGCATAAGGCTCAAACAAAGAAAGAGATTGGCCCCTGACCAGGTCAGAGGCTTTCACTCCCACCAGGCGGAGAGATAGGCGCGACCCGGAAAAAAGACCAAGGAACAGCTCCCGGGCGATGCGGAAGATTTCTCCCATATCCTGACGAGGCGTGACAAGCAGCCTCCGCCTGGCTTCGGTTTTAAAATCTGAATACCTGACCTTAGCTTCGATAATATGGGCGAAAAGACGCTGTTTACGTAAAGCCAGAGCCAGCCTGTCGCAGAGATAAGCCAGATGAGCCAGGAGAAGACGGCGGTCCCAGAGGTCTTGCAAAAAGGTAGTCTCCCGGGATAAGGACTTAGGAAGGGAGGCTGCAGCCAAGGGACGGTTGTCAATGCCCCGCGACTGCAGGTAGATCTCCTCACCGTTCAATCCAAAAAGCGACCGCAAAGCCGCCCGCGGCAGTCCCCACAAATCACCGATCTTGCTGACATTAAGCAAGCGGAATACGGCCTGCGCCTTGGGGCCGATTCCGGGCAGCAGCTCGATATTCAGGTCCTTCAGGAATTCGTCCTCTCTGCCGGGACGGATCTCATGCAAGCCCCCCGGCTTGGCCCTGTTGGTCGCCAGCTTGGCTAACACTTTATTCGGGCCCACACCCACTGACACAGATAGGCCCAGCTCCTTTTCCACAGCCTGTTTTATCTCCCCGGCTGTCCGGGAAAAAGAAGCATACAGCGGCCGGCAGCGAGTCAGATCCAGATAGGCCTCATCCAAAGATGCCACCTCCACATCCGGGGTGTACTGCGAGAGAATGCGGATAAAACTGCGGGAAAAGGACGCATAGAGCTGGTAGTTACCCCTTACAAACACACCCTGAGGGCACAGCTGGTAAGCCTTTTGCAGCGACATACCTGAATGGACTCCATACTTCCGCGCCGCATAGGAAGCGGTTGAGGCCACTCCCCTCTCATGAGGAAGTCCGCCTACAATGACAGGCTTACCCTTGAGAGAAGGGTCGAGCAGTTCTTCAACTGCCGCAAAAAATGCATCAATGTCGATGTGGATGATATATTTCACTGGTTAATACTTCCGTAACACGCCTATAACCCGCCCCAGGACCCGCAGCTTCTTGACCGCGATCGGCTCAAATTCCGGGTTTTCCGGAACAAGGGATATATTTCCCTTCTCCAGCTTCAGCCTTTTCAAGGTAATGGAGCCATCATCCAAAAAAGCCACCACCATCTCCCCGGAATTGGCTGAGGAAGTCCGTTCCAGCAGAACCCGGTCGCCGTCATCGATATAAGCATCCACCATGCTCTTGCCTTCTACCTGCACGCAAAAAACATTGCCTCTTTTACGACCCACCATCCATTCCGGAACATCAACCGCGTCGCCTGAGGTATCAAACACCTCCCTGGGATAGCCGGCCGGGACAAATCCGAGCAGAGGCACTTTGACCCGGGCTTCTCCGGGACCAGGCCTGCCATAGAGTTTGACTTCCCCATCCTTCCTGGTCACATATCCTTTTTTCTCCAGGCTGAGAATATGTTTATAAACAGCCGAAGGGCTGGCAATGTGAAGGATTTTTCCAAGTTTCCGGATGGTCGGGGAATATCCATGGGCAAAAATGAAATCCCCGAGCGCTTCTAAAACCTTTTTTTGCCTGGCAGTCAATTCGGTTCTCAGTTTGTTTACCATTTTGTTCACCTTTTATAAAATACCCCCGATCGCCTCACTTGTCAAGCATTTTTTTCGCTTTGCTAACCTGAATTATTCATTTACAGAATGTTCTTATGTCAGTATAATCTTGCCAATGAAACAAGGCAGCAAGGAGACAATAAATGAAAAATAAAGGTTATCGCTCCCTGGAGATCAAAAATGAAGTCAACCGGAGAGAATTCTTGAAGCTCAGCAGCGGACTCGGTTCAGTGGTCGGCGCGGGTTTGCTTCTGGGCACACCTCCGGTCTGGAGCTCCAAAAATGCACTCGCTTCTCAAGAAAATCAAACAAAGACCAACATAAAGGATGTTTTATCAGTTGCCAGGACTAAAACCTCTCTACCGGGCCCATTTCCCGGCCGGGTCATAGAAGTTCACGACCCTGAAGCTATGGCTGAAGACAAGCCTGCCCCGGAAGTAATCGATACCATGGTCAAAAAGGGGATTACCCGTTTAACCGGAAAGAACATGGCAGAAAGTTTTCCCCTGTTTTTTAAAAAAAGCGATATAGTTGGGATCAAGGTAAATCCGGTCGGAGCAGGGCTTATAAGCACCAGACTGGAAGTAGTGGATTCGGTCATCGACTGGCTGCTTAAAGGCGGTCTTAAACGTGAAAACATAATCATCTGGGACAGGTTTGACTACATGCTGGAAGACGCAGGATTTACTCCAGAGCGTTATCCCGGGATCGGGATAGAAGGACTGCAGACCATGGATGAAGCCGCAGCAGCAGGGAAAATTCAGGACGACAGCGCCTGGCTGGACAAATCCGGCCACCATGTCAGTGAAAAAAACTTTGATAAAAACTGTTTTTATTGGGCTGATGTGGAAGGGCCCAAAGACAAAGCCTATCTCAATCAACATGTCTTTAGTGGTAAATACTCATATTTCGGAAAACTCCTTACTCAAAAACTTACCAAGATCATCAATATTCCGGTTTTTAAAAATACCGGCTCCGGCATATCCATGGCCACAAAAAATATCGGCTATGGCGCTATCTGCAACACTAACCGGCTCCATAAACCATTATTTTTCAATGTCTGTACAGAAGTTCATGCTTTCCCGGTCATTCGTGACAAACTGGTGCTCAACATAACAGACGGGCTTCGCGCCCAGTATGACGGAGGGCCTGGGCCGGCTGCTAAATTCTGCTACCTGTATAACCGTCTGTTTTTTGCCACAGACCCTTTTGCTCTGGATATGACCTGCCACAACTTGATCGTACAAAAGAGAAAAGCTATGAATGCAAAAACCAACCTGCATCCCAAATATAGCGAATACCTCCACACCGGGGAAAAATATGGGCTGGGAATCGCTGACCCACAGAAAATCAAGCACATTAAAGCATAAAATCTCCAGCCGGGAAAAATGATAAAAACCAAAAACTTAGTTGTATTTTTTCTGTGCCTGGCCTTTCCCCTGCAGATTTCAGCCCTGCAGGTATGCCTCCCTGAAGACGGCTTTCTCCCGAAGTGGGAAAAAGAGGAAAAGATAATCCGGTTTAGTCCTGAAAATCTCTTTAATTATATTAATGGCGGCTCAGAACTATTCCTGGAATTCGGTTTTCAAGAACTTCTCGTCCAAAATTACAGGAAAGCAGAGCAGGAGATCGGAATCGATATATATAAAATGGAAAATCCTGAAGCAGCCCTGGGTATTTATCTTATGAAATGCGGGGAAGAAACTCCCCTGCCTGAAATTGCGGCCCGTAATTCTTTTGACATCCATCAATGTGCGGTTGTAAAAAATAACTATTTTATCCTGGTCAACAACTTTAAAGGCAATAAGGCCTTAATACCGGTAATGGTAAAAGTACTGCAGCCCCTATTAAATTCCATCTCTGAGATAAAAACAGAGACAGTTCTGGCCTTTATGCCAGAAAAAGGCTTGATCAGAGGCTCGGAAAAAATAATCAGAGGGCCTTTTGCCCTGCAAACGATATTCACCTTTGGCCAGGGAGATATCCTCATGCTGGGCGGCAAAATCTTCGGAGCTGTCGCAGATTATCAAAACAATCAAAACGACACATATACCCGGATCCTGATTCCCTATCCTGATAAAGAAACAGCCCTCAAAACTTATAAACATCTAATATCAAATCTCGACCCGTATTTAAAAATTGAGAAAACAAGTAAGAACGCCTTCTCATTTAAAGATTATAATGGGGAATACGGCCTCGTTCTGCTGACAGGCAGCCGTTTGAATATCAAGATCCTATTAAAGCTTCCAGCCTCCTGCAACCACCAGGTTATTTCCGGTTATATATCCGGCCTCTAAAGATGAAAGGAAGACAACTGCTTGAGATACATCTGTGAATTTCCCTAACCGTCCGGAAGGAACATCATTGTGCTTAGGAAGGACTCCGCCTTCAACCAATCCCGGAGAAACCATATTGACTGTAATTCCTAAAGAAGCTTCGGTTGCTGCAATAGTGCGGGTTAAGATCAAAAGACCGGCTTTGGCAACAGCATAAGGAGCAATGGTGGGAAATGCTGTAATCTGTTCCGCCCGGCTGTAACCAAGATTTATAATTCTTCCCCAGCCTCTTTTTCTCATACCGGGAAGAGCTGATTTTAGGCAAAATAAAGCACTTAAAAGGTTTCCCTGAAAAATCCCCTTCCATTCTTCTGAGGTTACTTCTTCCCAGGGTTTGACAAGGATAGGACCGAAATTATTAACTAAAATATCGACTTTACCAAAATATTTTTCCACCTCTTCAATGAGGTTTACGGCTTCTTTCTCACAAGTAAGGTCCGCCCTGAAAGCTTTGCTTTTTTTCCCTTTCTTTTTTATCTCAGCAACAACTTCTTCAGCAGCTTTAGAATTTTTATTAAAATGAACCGCTACTCCACTTGCAGTATCTGCCAGATTGAGAGCAATATCCCGGCCGATTCCCCGGGTGCTTCCTGTCACTAAGGCAATCTGATCTGAGGTATTCATAAGAAATATCGATTTTTATGATAAGTTTTTCTAAACTAATATTTTACTCTGATTGCAATATAGATTCAATTGACCATTTCGTTTTTGAGTTGACATGAAGACTCAGTCAATTATAATCTTTTCATGATAAATTATATTCCAAAGGCCCTAAAATGACAGCAGCGCAAATAAAGATCCTCGTAACCGGAGCAGCCGGTCAGATCGGCTCGGAATTAACCCCTCTTCTGAGAAAAAAGTTCGGGCCTGAGAATGTCCTGGCAACTGATATTAAGACTGACATTCCTCCAGTTTTAAATGATTCCGGCCCCTATGAAAAATTGGATGTAACCAATCCCACTCGCTTAAAAGAGATCATAAAAAAATATCAAATCAATACTATTTATCACATGTCGGCAATTTTATCAGCGACAGGAGAAAAAAAACCCCAGCTTGCCTGGAATGTCAATATAAGCGGCACTCATAATATTTTAGAAGCATCCAGAGAGCTTAATCTCAAAAAAATCTTTGTTCCCAGTTCCATTGCAGTTTTCGGACCGGAAACACCAAAAGAACTTACTCCTCAGGAGACGGTATTAAAACCAAAAACCATGTATGGCGTTACAAAGGTCGCAGGAGAGCTTCTCTGTGATTATTATGTCCAGCACTACAGACTTGATATACGCGGCTGCCGCTATCCCGGCATCATAAGTTATGAGACCCTCCCAGGAGGAGGAACAACAGATTATGCAGTTGCGATTTTCTATGCTGCAATCAAATATAAAAAATATACCTGCTTTGTCAACAAAAACACAATGCTTCCCATGATGTATATGCCAGATTGTCTAAAAGCAACTATCGATATTATGGAAGCCGACTTTTCCCGGTTTGAACATCATTCTAATTTCAATATTGCCGGCATGAGCTTTAAAGTAGAAGAGCTTGCGGCTGAGATCAAAAAACACATACCAGAGTTTACTGTCGATTATAAGCCGGATTATCGTCAAGAAATTGCTGATTCCTGGCCTAAATCCGTAAATGATGCGGCCGCACGTAAAGAATGGGATTGGAAACCCTCCTATGATTTAGCCTCAATGACAAAAGATATGCTCGCTGTATTGCAAAAACGCCACGCAGCCGGAAAGCTGAATTATTAACCTGTTAAAAGAGAATAGAAAATAGAGAATGGAGAATGGGAAAAAGCTGAAAAACGTAGTGTTTTCGTATCAACTGACCTGATTCTTGCTTAATGCTCAAAAGCTTATAGAAAAAACATTAAAGCCCGTATTGAGCAATGATCTCCTGCTTGTTTTTACCGAGGACATCATATTTCTTTCCTATTTTAAGGAAAGCTTCCAGAGCTTTATCCAGGTGTTCGATCTCATGCCCAGCAGAGATCTGAGTCCGGATCCGCGCCTTTCCATTAGGAACCACTGGAAAGAAAAATCCAATCGCATAAACACCTTCCGCATAAAGGTCCCGGGAAATATTCTGAGCAAGCCCGGCATTAAAAAGCATAACCGGGACAATGGGAGTATCCCCTTCTTTGAGCACAAAACCTGCTTCAGTTAAGCCCTTTCTCCAGTATTCAGCATTTTTCTCGAGCTTATCCCGGCGCTCTGTACTTTGAGAAAGAATATCAAGGACTTTTAAAACTCCTGATACTACCACTGGAGCGATCGTATTAGAGAAAAGATAGGGACGGGCTTTTTGCCTGCACATCTCAACTATCTCCTTTCTCCCGGAAACACAACCACCGGAAGCACCTCCTAAGGCCTTGCCAAAAGTAGTGGTGATGATATCTATCTTACCCAACACTCCGCACTTCTCGTGGGTACCTCTTCCGGTTTTCCCAATAAAACCGCTGGAATGGGAATCATCTACAAACAGCATCGCATCATATTTGTTACAGAGGTCGACCATCTCATCCAGTTTCGCCGTATCTCCATCCATGGAGAAAACTCCATCTGTGATAACAACTTTTAACCTTTTATCTGCATGTAACTGCAGTTTTTTCTCCAGGTGATCCATATTTGAATGTTTAAATGTGTCACGTTGAGCGCTGCAGAGCCTGATCCCATCAATGATCGAGGCATGAACCAAGCGGTCGGATATCATCACGTCTTCATCGGTCAAAATAGCTTCAAAAACTCCGGTATTTGCATCCATACAGGAAGGAAAAAGTATAGTGTCCTCTGTTCCCAGGAATTCTGTGACTTTCCGCTCCAGCTCATGATGTATATCCTGAGTCCCGCAAATAAAACGTACAGAAGACATTCCGTATCCACGGAAGTCCAATCCCTCGTGAGCAGCCTTTATAACCTCGGGATGACTTGAGAGCCCCAGATAATTATTCGAACACATATTGATGACTTTTTTAAGTTCAGAACCTTTTGGGAATTCAACTTCAATATCAGCAGCCTGGGAGGAATGGATAAACCTTTCCTCTTTGAATATTCCTTTATCCGCAATATCTTTTAATTGTTCCTTGTATATCCCTTTGACTTTATTACTGTAACTCATGTTGTTGCTCCTGCTTAAATTATTCTTTCACAAATTCCTTAACAAGTTCATAGATCTTGTCAACACTATCAAATGCTTCCGGAGTGGCTTTCTCATCAGGAATAGAGATCTTGTATTTGCTTTCGAGAAACCTTTTTAAAGAAACCATTGAAAAAGAATCTACAATACCCCCAGAAATAAGAGGAGTATCATAAGTAAGCTCCTCATCCTCGTCTTCAACATACTCTTCAATCACATATTCTAAAACGGTTTTTTTAATGTCTTCCATTTCTCACTCCTTTTATATAAATTTAAAGCCAAAAGACAGTACTATTTTATGCTTAATCACTCCTCACCTTCAAGCGTTGAAGTATCTCCGATCTCCTCTCCCCATTCTTTTGCATGCAGCAGCCTCCGCATGATCTTTCCGCTCCGTGTTTTGGGAAGAGAGTCCACATACTCGGTTTCCTGGGGCATAGCCAGGGGTGAAAGTTTTTTGCGAATAAAATTCATAATCTTTAATTCCAGCTCTTCAGAAGGCTCGAACCCTGGCTTTAAAACAACAACTGCTTTTACTACTTCCATATTGACTTCATCCGGTTTAGCGACAACAGCGGATTCGGCAACAGCTTCATGCTCAAGCAGGGCAGACTCTACTTCAAAAGGGCTTACTAAATGCCCTCCTGTATTGATGACATCATCATCTCTGCCAACAAACCAATAATACCCCTCCTTATCGATGCTAGCCCGGTCTCCTGACACGTACCAATCATTGACAAATTTTGCCCTGTAAGTCTCCTCATTATTCCAGTATGTTCTCATCATAGAGGGCCATCCGGGCTTAAAAGCGATCAGCCCGATCTTTCCTGGTTCCCCGTCCGGTTCAAAACTCTTAGGATCAAGTACAGCTGCCATTATGCCCGGAAAAGGTTTCCCCATTGAGCCGGGCTTCACCTTCATACCGGGAAAATTGGTCAGCATCATAGCCCCGGTCTCAGTCTGCCAGTAAGTATCCAGGAAGTACTTTCCAAAGACTTTCTTCGACCAGATAACCGCCTCAGAATTCAGCGGCTCCCCCACACTGGCCAGATGACGCAGGGAAGAAAGGTCATATTTCTTGATCACTTCATCTCCAGCTTTCATAAGAGAACGGATCGCTGTCGGAGCTGAATACCAGACTGTAACTTTGTGTTTTTCAATAAATTTATACCAAGCCTCTGCTGAAAAGCCAGTGTCCAGCACACATTGAGTAATCCCGAGGCTCCAGGGTCCGATAATCCCATATGAAGTTCCTGTTACCCAACCCGGATCAGCTGTGCACCAGTAAATGTCATTATCCTTAAGGTCCAGCACCCATTTGGCAGTCAAATATTGCCCGATGAGTGAATAATGTACATGTTTTACTCCTTTTGGCTGGCCGGTGGTGCCAGAAGTATAGTGCAGAACAGACGGAGATTCGGCTTTTGTGGGAAAAATCTCAAACTCCTCGACTGGAGTTTCCTCTTTTAGAGAAAAAATCATCTCCCCATCGCGCAAAGGCTTTTTTCCGTCATGATCCACAATAATGACATGTTTCAAATCAGGAAGTTTATCTTTGATCTTTCTGACTTTGGACACATGTTTTCTCTGAGTGATAATAACCGTTGTTTCAGCATTTTCCAGCCGGACATGAAGCGATTCATCTCCAAAAGCAGAAAAAAGCGGTTGAGCAATAGCTCCAATTTTTAATATACCTATAAAGCCAAGGTATAGTTCAGGGATCTTATCAAGAAAAAGACATACCCTGTCTTCATTCCTGACTCCAATTTTTCTCAGGAAAGCACCTATGGTATTACTGGCCAGGCGGACATCATTGAAACTATAACTGCTTTTCTTTCCTCCCAGTCCGTCCCAGATCAAAGCCGGTTTATTTGCTTTTCCCATCTGACAGATCCTGTCAGAGCAATACCACCCAATATTTAAAACATCTCCCTCTTTGTAGCCGAGCTCTTTTTCAGATATAGACCAATTAAAATCTTTAACTCTTTTTTCATAAGAACCAATATTTGACATTCTCTGCTCCTCTTTTATTTTTCTATGGTTACAATCGAAGTTGCCAAATTTTTTATATGTGACAAGGAGACATGAATATGTTTTATTCCTTCTTTTGCAATAAGCTGCTTTGCTTTCCCATGCACAATTATTTCAGGCTTACCCAACTTATCATTGATTATTTCTACATCCTTAAAAGTCAATCCACCTCTCCATCCCATTCCCATAGCTTTAAAAAATGCTTCTTTAGCGGCAAAGCGCACAGCATAATTCTGGGATTTATTCTTCTTTTTTTCACAATAAGCTATTTCTCTTGAAGTATATATTCTTTCTTTGAACCTATCTCCTTTTGAAATCTGCCTTTTTATCCTATCCACCTCGATAATATCAATACCTAATCCAAAAATCATACATTTCCTCGCTTTTTGAAACCATAATTATAACAAAGACAGCCCAATCTAGTAAACCTTTGGTGAAATACCACAGCTTCATACCCTGTGTCTCGTATCTGCGGCAACCTCGACTCGTAAATAATCCAGGTTATTTTTTAATTTTTTCCATTGTTATCCCAGTATAACCAAAGAAAATGGAAATCAATGGAACCAAAAGATTAAGGTAGGCATAAGGAAGATAGGCAAAAGGGCTCACCATTAATGTCGCCCCCATAAACGCCCCGCAGCTGTTCCAGGGAATAAGCGGAGAGGTCAAAGTTCCCGAGTTTTCCAGAATCCGGGAGAGGTTTTTTGGATGCAGGCCTTTTGCCTCAAAAGCGCTTTTAAACATCCTTCCAGGAACAACAATAGCAATATACTGGTCAGCAGCAAGTATATTCATTCCTATACAACTGAAGACAACCGTTGTTACCAGAGTGCCTGTCCGCTTGACATACTTAAGAAGCGCTCCTGCCAGGACTCTCAACATTCCGGTTTTCTCCATAATCCCGCCAAAAGAAAGAGCGCATATTATTAGGGCAACAGTTTCCATCATGCTCAGAAGTCCGCCCCGGGAAAGCAGTTCATCCACCATAGCTACGCCTGTATCAGAAACATATCCGGAATGGGCAGCCTGGATCACATCTCCCAGAGATTTAGATTGAGCCACTACAGCAAAAATCCCCCCCATAAGGGTTCCTCCTAACAGGGCCGGCAGCGGAGGTATTTTAAATATAACCATGACAATTACCAACAAAGGCGGCAGCAATAGGATAGGATGGATAAAAAAGTTTGCTTTTATTGTGGATAACATGGTTTCAATATTTTGAGAAGTCAGAGCACCCCCAGAAAATTTTGTTCCTAAATAAGCGTATAAAACCAAGGCTATAACATAACCTGGAGTAACCGTATAAACCATATGCCTTATATGCGAGAATAAATCCGTACCAGCTACAGCCGGAGCTAAATTTGTAGTATCGGAAAGAGGCGACATTTTGTCCCCAAAATAAGCTCCTGAAATAATTGCTCCTGCTACCATAGGCGCAGGTATATTCAATCCCTGCCCAACCCCAATAAGGGCGACCCCAACCGTACCTGCTGTTGACCAGGAAGATCCAGTGCCAAGAGAAACAATAGAACATATTACCATGGTTGCTGCCAGAAATATCCCGGGAGAGAGAGCTTTCAGGCCATAATAGATCATAGCAGGGACAATACCCCCTGAAATCCAGGTCCCGATCAAAGTTCCGACAACTATTAGAATCAGGATAGCTGCCATAGCTAAATTGATGCCATTTACAATCCCGTCTTGAATTTCCTTCCACGGGTACTTTAAATAAACCGCTACTCCAGCTGCTGCAGAAGCACCCAAAATAAGAGGGATATGGGCAGTCTGTTTAAGGATAACAATAATCGCAAATAAGGCTCCAATTAAAAAAACAACCGGAATAAGAGCTAATCCTACACTCGGTTCTTTTCTGTCTGTTGTCATAATAATTTCCTTGAATATAGAATAGAAAATTCTATGCTAATTGCTTACAAAAAGCAACTGAGAAGAAGGGAAATAGGAATAAGATGAAAACCATGAGCAAGGATGAGCGGGCATGGTTCCTCGAGAGAATCTCGAGGGGAGCGAAGACTGTATCCGAGCGGATTTTCCACGCTGGGGAAAATACGCGTGTTTTCGTATCAACTAACCTGATTCTTTCTTATAGCCTAAAAGCATAAGAAAAAATGGGGGGGG
>Ga0114922_10001037_pt1 | contig 26412 bp, 22 predicted proteins | sample AartaG_FD_100975 | JGI IMG/M metagenome (GOLD analysis project Ga0114922, IMG submission 100975) | Deep subsurface microbial communities from Aarhus Bay to uncover new lineages of life (NeLLi) - Aarhus_00045 metaG | ecosystem: Environmental > Aquatic > Marine > Oceanic > Sediment | place... | reverse complement strand
TAACATCAAAGTTATGGCAAAAACGGTAGGGTATATGGTTACATGGACAACGTACGGTAGTTGGTTGCAAGGGGACAAACGAAGATATGTCAAAGATGGAAAAGTATTGGACGGCGACGAACATATTTATAGTTTGTGCAAAAAACTTCAAAAGGGGCCGGCAGTAAAATTAACATCAAAAGAAAAAACAGTTGTTCATCAAACAATAATAACAGAAGCCCAGAGAACAGGCCAACAGGTCGAGGCGTTAGCGGTTTGCAGTAATCATGTACATTTAGCAGCAAGGTGGTCATATCAACCGATAGGGAAAATTGTAAGCAGGTATAAGAACGAAGCGATGTTCGCACTTCACAAGCTTGGCAGGTCAGGACGAATATGGACAAGAGGATATGACAGGAGATTCTGTTTTACAGAAGATGAACTCGCCAGACGCATAAAATATGTAAAAAACCATAACGATTAACCTTTTATAATATAAAAGAACTTAAAGTTTCAGAAAAAGGTTTCCCGGCAGTTGCTTTATGATGCCCTTGAGGCGAAGGGATATCAAGCCGGCGTTTATACTGCCCGGCGCTAAATCGGTGTCCGTGATTATCTGGTCTATGTGCGACGGCTCTTTACTTAGATAATCGTAAATCGTTCTTTCAGAGTTACTGAGATTTAACTGGCTCGCATCAAATAAAGGCGTCTCGACCTTTTCCGAGGCCTTTGCCGCCGCTTCGGTTGCGTGGGTTTCTAATTGTTTGCCGATATAGCCGAGGGCTTCCATCACGTCTTCGACGGATTCGATTAGCTTCGCCCCCTGTTTTATCAATTGATGGGAACCCTTACTCAGCGGCGAATCGATTTTGCCCGGCACCGCCATCACCTCGCGATTATTTTCCAGTGCGGCCCTTGCGGTAATCAGCGCTCCCGAGCGCAGGCCGGCTTCGACAACAATTGTCCCCAGTGACAGGCCGGCTATTATTCTGTTGCGGGGCGGGAAGTTCTCAGACATCGGCTCGTACCGCAGCGGCAATTCGCTGATGCAGGCGCCGGAATCCGATATGAGCTCGAACAGTTTCTTGTTCTCCGGCGGGAAGATATTTGCCAGGCCGCAGCCCTGTACAGCAAATGTGCGTCCGCCGGCTGATAGCGCTCCCTGATGTGCGGCGGTGTCTATGCCGCGGGCTATTCCGGAACAGATAGTAAATCCGGCTGAACTTAAAAAGTGTGCAAGGCGGGAAGATTGCTCCCTGCCATAAAGGCTGCATCGCCGGGAACCGACAATCGAGATGCACAAATTGTCCTGCCGGGTCAAACTGCCCTTGATGTAGAGAACCGGCGGCGGGTCGTAAATCTGTTTGAGTACGGGCGGATAACGCTTATCATCAAGGTGGATTATCCAGACGCCAAGCTTCTCGGCCAGCTCCAGTTCGGCGGTTGTATCGAATTTGTTACGCGTCGCGGCAATTTGTTCGGCGGTTTTGAAACCTACTCCATCTATTTTGGCCAGCTCACTGACCGAAGCGCCCAAGGCGCCATCTACCGAATTGAAATGGTTTATAAACTTTCCGAAAGTAGTCGGGCCGACACTGCCGGCCCTGATTAATTTGAGCCACTTTTCGATATCAACGGAATGTTTCTGTGATTTTGGCATTCCTGAGCTATTTTGAAGACGACACTTTTAGCTGGAGTTTAGCTAATAACCGCCGATGGTCAACAAAAAATAACGCAAAAGACAACCGCAGAGAATCCGTCATTGCCACTTGTACGGCAATGCCGGAAGAGCGCCGAGAAAGAATTAAGGGCGGTTCGCGAACCGCCCCTACTCGGCGAAAGCCACGCATTGCAAATGGGTCTCTCCGTAAGGAGTCCCAAGGACTGCGAGCTCGGCGGTAAAATTGTTAGGCGTGAGTCTATGCCCAATCGGTGCGGGGGTGCGAAGAGAATTTACTTGTCTGCTGCATCTTCTCTTGCTATAATGATTTATAGAAAAAGCACGGAATCCGCACTTCATCCTTTGTAAGGGCAGTCCTGCGTTCCTGCCCAGAGGCACCCACAGAGGGTTGCCCCTACAGGTGGCGGATTTAACCATTGGCGGCTTAAACAATTACAAGGTTATCAGAATGATATACGAGATATTTGAAAATGAAGTTGTTATGCTTTTGCTTGGCGTGGGTGTTTTGACGTTTATTTTAGGTAATCGGTCGCGACTCAAACAACTTACGGCATCGAAGATTCTTATTGTGGCGTTCTACTTGCTGCTGGCCGGCTGGGTGCTGACGGTGCTCGAAGGTTTTTTCTGGGAAGGGATTCTGAACTTCGTTGAGCATTTGTGCACAGCGGTTAGTTCAGTGCTTGTGGCGGCGTGGTGTTGGAAGGTTTTTGGCAGCAGTCCTCGGGACTCGGCCTCAAGGCGTCCCGGCGGTCAGGCGTCCCCAAGCGGACAAGCGGACTTAGAGAGAAAGGAGGCTTTGTGATGCACCCTGACCCTGTAGCGGCTTTTGACCTTATCACTCTCCTGGCGTCTGCGGTTGGGCTGATTGTGATGTTGAGAGGTTGGAAGCGGGCTCTGGAGCCAAAGGCAAAGTTGGTGTTCCTGGGTCTTCTGGTTTTTACTTTGTGTTATGGAGTGTGCCTTTTCGTGGAGTGGTCCTGGGACACCAGGGCCCTGGACAGGATAGAGGACGTCATCGGGGCATTGTTGCCGATGTGGTGGGCGTTTGTCATCTACGCCTTTTTGGCGGGAATCGTCGAACAGGAACTGCGAGAGAGAGAAACAAGGTTTCAGGAACTCTATGACGAAGCCCCCATCGGCTACCATGAACTGGACACGGAGGGGCGGATTACGCGAGTGAACCGGACAGAACTCGATATGCTCGGGTACACCGCAGAGGAGATGTTAGGCAGGCCTGTGTGGGAATTTTCGGCCGAGAAAGAGAAGTCGCGGGATACGGTTACTGATAAGCTGGCCGGCGACATACCACCCGGGCGGATTTTCGAGAGGACGCTTCGGCGAAAAGATGGAAGTACACTTGGGGTGCTCGTCGGTATTCGGCTTCTGCGTGATGAGTCAGGGCACATCCGGGGTATCCGCTCAACGATACAGGATATTACTAAACGCAAGCAGGCAGAGGAGTCGCTGGCGCAAGAACGCAATCTGTTGCGGACTCTGATAGACAACATGCCGGACAACATCTATGTCAAAGATACGAAAAGCCGATTTATTGTCGCCAATATGGCCGTGGCGCGTTTAATGGGGGCGACGACGCCGAACGAGCTCCTTGGAAAGACGGATTTTGAATTTTACCCGCAGGAACTGGCGGCCAAATACTATGCCGATGACCAGAACGTCATCAAGATGGGCCAACTATTGGTTGGCCAGGAGGAACCGACAGTAGACCCGGAAGGCAATCGTAAATGGTATTCAACCACGAAAGCTCCTTTGAGGGACAGTCGCGGAAATGTTACGGGGATTATAGGCATCAGCCGTGATATTACGGCGCGCAAGCGGGCAGAAGATGACCGGGAGCATCTCATGGAGACCCTTGCCTTGAAGAATGAAGAGCTTGAGTCGGTTTTGTACGTTACGTCACATGATTTGCGTGCGCCGCTGGTTAATATTCAGGGTTTTGGTAATGAGTTATCTCGCAGTTGTGACCTGATACATTCGGCTCTTAAGGACAAGGTTAAGAGTGCAGATATGAATGGGGAAGTGCGTACCGTTTTGAATAAGGATGTTCCTGAGGCATTGGGCTTTATTTTGAGCAGTGCAACGCGGATGGATTCTCTGCTTTCCGGCCTGCTGCGGCTTTCCCGATTAGGCCAGGCGGCGGTGCATATTGAGCCGTTAGATATGAACGCGATGCTCACTGATGTCACCAAGAGTATGGAGTACCAGGTAAAGGAAGCGGGTGTGACGGTGGATATTGAGTTACTGCCGCCCAGCGTTGGTGATGCTTCGCAGATAAACCAGGTTTTTTCCAATATTCTCGATAACGCGTTGAAATATCTTGACGAATCCCAGCCGGGGATGATACGTATATACGCTAAAATTGAGGATGGTCAGAGTATTTATTGTGTGGAGGACAATGGAGTGGGTATCGCCGGGGAGCATCAGAGTAAGATATTTGAGATATTCCATCGTCTCGAACCTGACAGGAAAAGTGGAGAAGGACTTGGATTAACTATTGTCAGGCACATTCTCGACCGGCATAATGGCAAGGTATGGGTGGAATCGGAGCCTGGAAAAGGCAGCAAGTTCTTTGTGTCTTTGCCGAGTGTTTGATTGATAAAAGAAGCAGTGTTGACAGGAAAGGAAAAGCATGAACAAAGAGGGTGTTATTCTTATTGCCGAAGATGACGAGGGCCATTTTGAGCTGATAAAGAGGAGTCTTCAGCGTGCCGGTGTCTGTAACGAGATACTCAGATTTGCTGACGGCCAGGAGACACTGGATTTCCTTTTCGTAAGGGGTGACGGGGCCAAACGTGAGCACGATAAGGAGTATCTTTTGTTGTTGGATATTCGCATGCCGAATATAGACGGAATGGAAGTTCTCGAGAAAGTCAAGAATGACCCTGAATTAAAGAAGATTCCCGTGGTTATGTTAACGACAACAGATGACCCGCGTACGATAGAGCGGTGCCACAACCTTGGTTGTAGTGTCTATATAGTCAAGCCGGTGGAGTACCAGGATTTTGCAGAAGCTGTTCGAAGAGTCGGCCTGCTTCTTTCTGTTGTTGAGGTACCGCAGATAGATGGAATGCCGAAATCAAAAGGTGTAGTAAAATGAATAAGGATGCGGTTATCCTTATCGCCGAAGATGACCCGGGACACGTTGAGCTTGTAAAGAGAAATCTGTGGCGCAGTTGTGTCGCGAATGATATTCTGCAGTTCAAGGATGGTCAGGAGGTACTGGATTTTCTGTTCAGGAGGGGCAGGCGGGCGAAATGCGAAGAAAAGGGCCGTTATTTATTGCTGCTTGACATTCGAATGCCCAGGGTCGATGGGCAAGAGGTCCTTCGTCAAATGAAAGAGGACGAGGAACTGAGAAAGATTCCGGTAATTATACTGACGACGACGGATGAAGCAAGCGAGGTTGAGCGTTACTACGAGATGGGGTGTAGTTTTTATATGATTAAACCAGCGGATTATAATAAATTTATGGAGGCCGTGGAAAATCTGGGAGCTTTCCTTTCTCTGGACTGGGTAAGAGTGCCGCAGATCGATGGTGCGGGGCGGTGTTAAATGAAGTGTAGTAGAAGCTGGTACAATTGAGTGCCAAATACTATTTGGCCAACCTGTGGCCAGGGCTGTATCGGGTTGCAAATCGGTCTTGAGAAGCATAATCCGATAACAAAAAAAACAGGCATTTAGCGATGTAAAAAGTCTTTTCGAAAGATAACGGCGCAAAGCCGACTTTTTTATAACCTGTTTATCAACAAGGTTTTACATTTCTATATCTACGGATTATATTGACGTTTTGCGGTGTTTCCCGGCATCCTGGTATTGACTTGGGTACTTGTTTGTTGTTATAATGGTTATTGATGGTAAAACCTGCAAAAACAATCGGAAAGAGACGGGGGGCACGGGCTGCGTCCAAGGTTGCCAGGGTCAAAAGCAAAAAGGCTTTCAAGACCTATAAAGAGGCTATTAAGTACCTGTACGAGAAGACTGATTACGAAAAGGAAAGGCATCTTCGTTATAACGTTACAACGTTTAGCCTCGAGAGGATGGAAAAGCTGCTGTCTTTAGTTGGTAATCCTCACAAAAAAGTCCCTACAGTTCATATAGCCGGCACAAAAGGAAAGGGCTCGACGGCCACGATGCTGGGCAAGATGCTCGATGCGAATGATTACACCGTTGGATTATATACCTCGCCGCATGTAGTACACCTGCATGAACGGATTACGGTCAATTCAAAAATGATTAGCGAGCGTGAAATGCTCGGCTTGCTGAACCGCATTTATGCACCGGTAGAGAAAATAGGCAAGGCCGAGAAGGTCACTTTCTTTGAGATTATGACGGCGTTGGCGTTCATGCACTTTGTGGATTCGGATGTTGATATTGCCGTGATTGAAACCGGTATGGGCGGCAGACTGGACAGCACCAATGTTATTCGGCCGGAAGTCGTCGGAATTACCAGTTTGAGTATTGACCACCAGTATCAGCTTGGAGAAACAATAGGCAGCATTGCCAAAGAGAAGGCAGGGGTGTTCAAGCGTGGTGTGCCGGTAGTTACTGTTGAGCAGGACCCTGACGCAATGCGTGTTCTAAGATCGTGTGCTTCCGCCGTCAGGGCGCCGTTTAGCGTAACCGGCGTCGATATAGATTTTTCGCAGCGATTTGAAACGTCACGTGAGGACGGCCCGCATACGAGAATCTGCCTGACGACACCAACGAGTAAATTTGAACACCTGCGGGTGCCGTTGCAGGGCAAACATCAGGCCATCAACTGCGGTTTGGCGCTGGCTATGTTAGATAAACTCAAAGCGAGCGGCTACGAAATAGATGACGAAAAGGCGACAGAGGGACTTAGCGAGGTCTCCCTGGCGGGCCGGATGGAGATGATTTGCGATGACCCGAGAATTATGATAGATGCCGCTCACAATGCCGCAAGTATCCGGGCCCTGATACACGCAATAGGCCAGAATATTCCATACGATTCTATGGTCGTAATATTTGGCTGTAACAGGGACAAGGATGTTGAGGGGATGCTCCGTCAGTTACAATACGGAGCTGACAAGGTTATTTTTACCCGCAGTGTATCGGCGAAAGCGACGTCCCCGGAAGATCTGGCTGAGATGTACACGGAAATATGCGGCAAGATGTATCAGACGGCTACGAGTTTGGGTGGGGCTTTGCAGCTTGCAAAAAGCGCTGTCGGCAAAGAAGACCTGATTTGCATTACCGGCAGTTTTTATCTCATCGGCCAGGCCAAAGTGCGCTTCCAGCCAACGTAGTTACTGCCAACCAGCCAAGTTTCGGCTGTCCCTCGTCGCCAAAGCCATATTCGCATCGTGTTTTGTCGTATAATTTCCCAAATAGTGTTTTGTCCAGAAGTTTTGCTCCATAAAAGCACAATTTCTGTGCGCACAAAGATGGCGGGCACGCATTCATACCTCGATTTTCCTTTGCAATCGAAGAGAATTTGGATTATAAAACCGTTTCATTGCTCGATGCTCGATGCTTGATATTAACGAATCAAATAATAAGGAATAAAGGAATTAGCGATGGCGGAAGTGAAGACATATATTGCGGTTGACCTCGGTGCCGAGAGCGGCAGAGTGATGCTCGGCTCGGTCTCGGCTGATAAACTTTTCCTTGAAGAAGTCCATCGCTTCAGCAACGGCCCGATTGAAGAGAACGGCACACTCCGGTGGGATTTTGAGGGGCTGCTTTCAGAGGTAAAAACCGGCATAGGAAAAGCTGTTAAGCAGACAGGAAGTAACATATCAGGTATCGGCGTCGATAGCTGGGGCGTAGATTTCGGCCTGCTGGATGCCGATGGGAAACTCATTGAGAGACCTTATCATTATCGCGACAGCCGAACCGATGGAATGCTGGAAAAGGCATTCGAGATAATGGGCAAACGCGAAATCTATGAGAGCACCGGCATCCAATTTATGCAGTTGAATTCCTTGTATCAAGTGCTTGCGATGCGCCTGGCAAATTCGCAAGCCCTGAGTAAGACAAAAAAACTAATCTTTATAGGCGATTTGTTCTCGTACTATTTATGCGGCGTGACTTTCGGCGAATACAGCCTGGCAAGCACCTCACAAATGATGGACATGAAAACGGGTCAATGGTCGAAGGCGATTTTCGATAATCTTTCTCTGCCGATTGAGATTATGCCGGACATCGTCGGCACAGGCAGAGTTGCAGGTCAATTAAGCAAACCAATCGCAGACGAACTTGGCTGCACCCAAATCCCCGTTATTGCAACCGCCTCACATGATACGGCGTCCGCTGTTGCCGCGGTGCCGGCTGAAGAGAATAAGAAGTGGGCGTATCTGTCTTCGGGGACATGGAGCCTTATGGGTGTTGAAGTGCCCCGGGCGATTGTAAATGATAAGAGCTTCAAATATGAGTTCACGAACGAAGGAGGAGTTGAAAATACGATTCGTCTTCTGAAAAACATAATGGGACTATGGCTGATGCAGGAATGCCGAAGACAATGGCAGAAAGACGGGGCCGAGTTATCGTATGCGGAGATGACCGAGATGGCTCAGAAGGCAGAGCCGTTTGTTTGCCATATTGAGCCTGATAACAGCGCGTTTCTTGCGCCCGGGGACATGCCGAAGAGGATAAATGACTACCTCGCGGAGACAGGGCAAAGGACAATCCACGACAAGGGACAGATGATAAGAGCGATACTGGAAAGTCTTTCGCTTAAGTATCGCTTTGTGCTGGAAGCTATCGAAGAGGTGATAGCACATCCGATTGAGGTATTGCACATTGTTGGCGGGGGGATACAAAATGAATTGTTGTGTCAGTTTACAGCCAATGCAATCGGCAGGAAGGTAATCGCGGGGCCGATAGAGGCGACAGCGAGCGGCAATCTTTTGATACAGGCCAAGGCGACGGGACAGATAAAAACATTGGCCGAGCTGAGGGAAATTGTCCGTAATTCATTTGAGCTAAAAGAATATCAGCCGCAGGAAGCATCACTCTGGGAAGAACAATACAAAAAGGTACACAAGTCGTAAGTACATAACCTTATTGCTCTTATTGGTTAACGGCAGGGGGGCGACGAGGAAAGGATTTTTTTGATAGAAGAACTCGAGCAAAAGCTGGATAGTTTTGATTCCGCCGAGAGGAAGGAAGCACTCCTGGCACTATGTGAAAAAGTTCAGTCTGGCGAGATAGTTCTTCCGGAGCCCGGCACGGATGTCAACCTGCATTGTCATACCTTTTTCTCTTACAATAGTTACGGCTATTCGCCGAGCAAATTTGCGTGGCTGGCACGCAAGCGGGGATTGGCTGTTGCGGGAGTAGTGGATTTTGATGTTCTCGATGCTTTGGAAGAGTTTCTTGAAGCGGCAAAGATGTTGGGCCTGAAAGGCTGCGCCGGCTTCGAGACGCGAGTTTTTGTGCCGGAGTTTTCCGATAGAGTGATTAACTCGCCGGGCGAGCCGGGTATTTCCTATCATATGGGAGTGGGCTTCCCAAGTGCCAAATTACAAGGCCAACTGAAGAAGTTTTTGCTTAATCTTCGCAGACTTGCCCAGCAAAGAAACCGAGATTTGATGGGGCGGGTGAACAAGCATTTAACGCCTGTTGAATTGGACTATGAGCGGGACGTGCTTGTTCTGACGCCGTCAGGCAATCCGACCGAGCGGCATATTTGTCTTGCATACACCCGCAAAGCCAGAGAAATCTTCGATGATGATAATGCGCTACAGCAGTTCTGGTCTGAGAAGTTGGGCGTTGAGGTCGAATCATCAGCACTACCTGAAGGGCGGGACTTGTTGAATGCTATTCGAGCAAAGACCATGAAGCGCGGCGGTGTGGGGTACGTCGTGCCTGATAAAGGCTCGTTTCCACTTATGGCTGACACTAATCGGTTTGTGCTTGCCGCGGGGGGCATCCCGACTGTAACGTGGCTGGACGGAACGAGCGCGGGGGAAAAGGCGATTGAAGAGCTACTGGAGGTGAGCAAAGCTACCGGGGCAGCGGCGATTAATGTTATTCCTGACCGCAATTATGGAACAGGACATGGAGAGGAAAAATTGGCTAATCTGTACAGCGTCGTTGAATTAGCTCAAGAGCTGTATCTGCCTATTGTTGTTGGGACGGAAATGAACAGCCCGGGACAAAAGTTTGTGGATGATTTCGATACCAAGGAGCTTTCACCTTTGGTATCGGTATTCTTAAAAGGTGCGCATATCTTTTATGCCCATTCGGTGCTTCAACAACAATGCGGATTGGGATATACGAGCGAGTGGGCCGAGAAGAATTTTGAAGGCGTTGCAGAGAAAAATGAATTTTTCGAGACCCTTGGAAGCTCGTTGCAGCCGCAGAATGAAGATAAACTTGACGGTTTAAGTGAGGAAGTAACTGCTCAGGAAATATTAGATAAAATAACTCACAGCATGTGAGCTGTGAGATAAAAAAATTAAGGCGCAAGAGACGAGACGCACATTATTATGGCGGATTTGCCGAAAACTCAATATGCTGTCCAACTTGTCGGTCCGGACGAGCTTATTTTGAATAGGTCCAAAGAGGTCTTCCGGCCCGGCCGGCATCAGATTCTTTGCAGGGTGGAAGTGGTTGGGCTGTGTTTTTCCGACCTTAAATTGCTCAATCAATTCTCCTCACATGTTCGCAAAAGCGAAATAGTCTCCGGCATTGACACTGGAGTGCTCAAAGAGATACCCAGCTATGTCCCCGGCGAAGCGCCAACGGTGCCGGGACACGAAACGGTTGTTACAATCGAAGCAGTTGGCCCCGGCGTCGAAAACGTTAAGCCCGGCGAGCGTTTCCTCGTCCAGACCGATTACCGTTGGCTGCGGACGGCCAACTCCAATGGCGCCTTCGGGTATAACTTCGAAGGTGCCCTTCAGGAATATGTGCTGATGGATGAGAGGGTTATACTATCGCCGGAAGGTGAGTCTATGCTGATACCGGTTTCCGAGGAGCTTTCGGCCTCGGCCATAGCCTTAGTGGAGCCGTGGGCCTGCGTTGAAGATGCCTATGTCTCCGAGGAACGTACAAGTATAAAAACAGACGGCCGGATGCTTGTCGTAGCTGATGTAAAAATAGGAAAAGATGCTTTTGAGAATTTATTTGGTCGCTACGGTAAGCCCGCCCAAATAACGTGGGTTTCAAAGTCAGAAGCCGTGGAATTGGATGTGCCGGTCAAAATAGTTGCGGATGTGTCAGAACTTGGCGATGCCGGTTACGACGATGTAATTTACTTTGGTTCTGATGCCAATACTGTCGAGGCCCTGTTCGCAAAGATTGCTACAAGAGGACTCTCAAACATCGTTCTTTGCGGCGGCAAATTCGGCAGAGATGTCGTTACTATGGTGGGGCGAGTTCACTACGGCGGTATTCGGATAGTGGGCACGACAGGGTCGGAGCCGGCTGATTCTATGGAAGTTATCCCCGAAACCGATGAGATTCGGGAAGGTGACAAGATTAATGTCATCGGGGCGGGCGGGCCTATGGGCGCGATGCACGTGATAAGAAACATCTGTCAGGGTGTTAAGGGCGCGCGCGTTTTCGCAGGGGATTTGGACGATAACAGGCTCCAGATATTGACGAGAATCGCTGAGCCTTTAGCTGAGAAAAACGGGGTTGAGTATAGGCCGTACAATCCAACAAAGGATGAAATTACGGCGGCTTTTGATTATACTGTTTTGATGGCGCCGGTGCCCGGCCTTGTTGCCGCCTCGTTACACAGCGCGGCCCGGCGTGGCCTGATAAACATCTTCGCCGGTATCCCCGCCACCGTTACCGCTAAGATTGACCTGGATACTTACATTGAGAAACAATTGTATTTCATAGGGACAAGCGGTTCGACTTTGGATGATATGAAACGAATGCTGGAAAAGGCCGAGTCCGGCAGGCTCGATACGAACGTCAGCGTTGCAGCCATTACCGGTTTTGAGGGAGCAACCGAGGGGATTCGGGCCGTTGAAAACCGGTCGATAGCAGGTAAGATTGTTGTCTATCCGGCCTGTAGAGATATGGGGCTGGTAACATTGGAAGAGCTGAATGAAAGGATGCCGGAAGTCGCTGCGCGTCTAAATAATGGTTTGTGGACGAAGGAGGCGGAAGATAAATTGTTGGAAATGTATCAAAATTCATAGAAACAAAGGTAAAACAAGTTAACGAATTAAGAAAGGGAAAGGGACCGATTATGAAAAATAAAATAGCAATGAGGCAGCAGTCGAATAAGCGAATTTGGTTTTTCTGCGGGCTCTTGCCGGTAATCTTTTTGGCTACCGGATGCTTTGAGCAGAAGTCGGGATTCGACGGTTTGAAAATGAACCTGGGGAATCTACCTCGCCTTTCAAACGCTAAAACGCGGTCTATCAGCCCGGAGAATTTCACAGGCGAGAAGGGCAAGGGTGGTATGGCAACAGAAGGTACCGGGGCCAACGCTGCCCGCGAGCTGGGAGAGGGCTGGAAGGTTTCACCTTCGGTCAGGATAAAGGCAGGGCAGACTTTCTTGATGGCCGATATCCAAGGGCCCGGCGCGATACAGCACATCTGGATGACTCCGACAGGTGATAATCGTATGAATATCCTGCGAATTTACTGGGACGGGGAAGAGAATCCTTCCGTTGAGTGCCCCGCCGGCGACTTCTTCGCGTGCGGTATGGGCCAGTATATCAAGGTTACCTCTTTAGCGGTTTGTGTCAATCCCAAGAGCGGCTTCAACTGTTATTGGGTGATGCCGTTTCGCAAACACTGTAAGATTACTATGACCAATATCGATGAGAAGCCGATGACGCTGTATTACCAGGTCGATTATACATTGACCGACGTTCCGAAAGATGTGGCTTACTTTCACGCACAGTTTCGGCGTGTTAATCCATTGGCCTACAAAGAAGACTATACCATTGTTGACGGCATACGAGGACAAGGGCAATACGTCGGAACGTATATGACGTGGGGCTCGAACAGTCCCGGCTGGTGGGGTGAAGGTGAGATTAAATTCTATATGGATGGGGACAAGAAATTCCCGACAATCTGCGGTACGGGGACGGAAGATTATTTTTGCGGCTCTTATGGTTTTTCCAAACCACAGGGCGGTGGTTATCAGGAATTCAACACGCCTTATGCGGGTATGCCGCAAGTGATAATGTCTGAAACGCAGCCGCGTTTTGGGCTTTACCGCTGGCACATTATGGACCCAATAAGATTTGAAAAAGACCTGAAAGTAACAATGCAGGCATTAGGGTGGCAGAGCGGCGGAAGATATCTGCCCCTGAAGGATGACCTTTCTTCGGTGGCGTTCTGGTACCAGACTGAGCCGCACGCAGCTTTTCCTGAATTACCTGACAGGGATTCCTTGAAAATCAAATAATGGTTACACGTTCCAAATTACAGTTTTCGTTTTTATTTTTTGTGTGAAGGATTTTCGACAAGATGAGTAATCTAAAAGTAATTGAGAAAGCGTACGAGGCGGCGGGGCAGCGTTACGCTGAACTCGGTGTCGATACAGGCAAGGCAATAGAACGGCTGAGCGGGACAGCTATATCGCTGCACTGCTGGCAGGGAGATGACGTAGGGGGCTTCGAGACAAGCGAAGGCCTCAGCGGCGGAGGCCTCGTTGCCACAGGCGGCTACCCCGGCAGGGCACGAAGCGCCTGCGAGCTGCGGGCGGATATCGAAAAAGCTATGAGCCTAATACCGGGCAAGCAGCGGCTGAACCTGCACGCAATGTATGCAGAGACGGCCGGCAAAATAGAGCGCAACGAGCTGACAGCGGAGCATTTTGCGGCGTGGATAGACTGGGCGAAGGCGAACGGTCTGGGGATGGACTTTAATGGGACCTTCTTTTCGCACCCGAAAGCCGACAGCGGTTTTACATTGGCCAGCGCCGATGAAGGCGTACGCCGCTTCTGGGTGGAGCACGGGATAGCGTGCCGAAAAATCGGGGCTGCAATGGGAAAGGAATTAGGCACAGCCTGTGTAACGAACTTGTGGATTCCGGATGGGTACAAGGACATTCCGGTGGACCGGAAAGGACCCCGGCAGCGGCTTAGACAATCGCTCGATGAGATATTCGCCGAATCGATAGACCGCAGTTATCTTTTAGATGCTGTTGAAAGCAAGCTTTTTGGCATCGGCTCAGAAAGTTATGTTGTCGGCTCGCACGAGTTTTACCTCGGTTATGCCGTGCGGAACAACATTTTACTTTGTCTGGACACAGGACATTTTCATCCGACGGAGGTTGTGTCCGACAAGATAACATCGGTGATGGAGTTTCTTGACCGGATACTGCTGCACGTCAGCAGGGGCGTCCGCTGGGACAGCGACCATGTGGTTATCCTTTCAGACGAGCTGCGTGCCATCGCCGAAGAGATAGTCCGCGGCGATTATCTCGAAAGAGTACACATCGGGCTTGACTTTTCGATGCCAGCATTAACCGTGTGGCGGCGTGGGTGATAGGGACACGCTGCATGCTCAAGGCCCTTTTGATTGCGCTTCTGGAGCCGACGGAGAAGCTGCGTGCGTTCGAGCGTAACGGCGACTTTACATCACGTCTGGCAATGCTGGAAGAACTGAAAACGCTGCCCTTCGGGGCGGTCTGGGATTACTACTGCAGCAAAATGGATGTTCCCGTGGGACCGGACTGGCTGAAAGAAGTAAGGGACTACGAGACCAAGGTAACAAGCTTAAGACAAAGTTAAATTCATAAACGGAAAGGAAAATATATGGCCTCTGACAGCAAAAGCAGTGCTATAAAGGGGATGGATTCACTTTACGAATTTGAGCGCGAGCCGGTCTCCGAGAACAAGCTTCAGCCCGGAAAACATTTTGCCGGCGTTTTTGCAGGTGAGCACGTCGCCGGGACTGAGTTCGTCATAGGAGCATTATTCGTCGCCTGGGGGGCAAGTGCCTTTGATGTTTTTGTGGGCCTGCTTCTCGGCAACCTGATGGCTGTGTTGACCTGGACGTTTGTCTGCGCTCCAATTGCCGTTCGGACACGCCTGACCTTGTATTGGTACCTTCGTAAAATTGCCGGGCCGGTTACTACAACCGTTTATAACATTCTCAATGCTGTTTTGTTCTGCATCCTGGCCGGATGTATGATAACAGTCTCAGCTTCAGCGGTTCGCATCCCGTTTGGTATCGAGGAACAAACAGGGTGGTTTCCAACGGACATAAGATTTGTTTTGGTCGTAATCTGTGTTGGTGCGGTTGTCGTTACTCTCGCGATTCTCGGCTTCAAAAAGCTGGCACAATTTGCAGAAGTTTGTTCACCCTGGATGTTTCTTATGTTCATCGCCGGGGCAGTGGCGATGCTGCCCGGATTAGCAGTTAAGGTGCTTGGTCATCAAATCGGCAGTATCAACGATTTTTGGACACTGGCAAACAAGTCGATTTGGACGGGCGTTGCGCCGCCGGGCAATCCTCAAATTACTTTCTGGCAGGTGGGCGCTTTTGCGTGGATATGTAATCTCGCAATGCACGGCGGGCTGTCGGATATGGCGCTTTTGCGTTATGCCAGGAAGACATCTTACGGCCTATATTCAGCCTTCGGGATGTTTCTCGGTCACTATTTAGCGTGGATTTGCGCAGGCATAATGGGCGCCACAACCGCACTTATATTAGGCAAAGCGATAGGCGAACTCGACGCCGGGGGCGTTGCGTCACAGGCTCTGGGTGTTTCCGGCATTATCGCTGTCGTTATTGCCGGCTGGACAACTTCAAACCCAACCTTGTACCGTGCGGGCCTGGCCTTTCAGGCCGTAACGCCCGGATGGCCTCGATGGCTCGTAACGCTCTTAGCAGGAGCCGTTACTACAGCAATTGCATGCTCTCCGTTTGTATTTACGAAGCTGTTGGATTTCGTGGGCCTGTATGGGCTGTTACTGATGCCTGTTGGCTCGATTGTTTTTGTGGAACAATGGATTTTTCCAAAGCTCGGCTTGACCCAGTTCTGGGTTTCGCGCAAAAAACTGTTGGTAAGCTGGCCGGCCTTACTTAGCTGGGGCATTGCCATTGCGGCAGCTTTGGTACTGGAGCGGACGGGAGTGCTGCATCTTTTCTTTCTCTTCGTGCCCGTCTGGCTGCTCACCGCTGTGTTGTATATAGTCTTCGCTTCTGTTGCAGGTGCTCGTGAGAAGTTCGATGAGCAACAGGAAGAACAAACCCCTGAGACAACCGCTCAAAAAACAACGGCCAACAGAAAAGAGCAAAAAAGTAGAGGTGACAAAGACGTCGTATTATGGATTTCCGGAATCGTCGCGGTGGCGTCACTTCTTACATGCCTGATTTTGCCGATTTGGGTATACGTTACAGGAGGCAGCCAATATGACCAGAATTTTGCGACGTTCAAAAACATACTCATTTGGCCAACTTTAGTTTATTTTATAACCGGCACTATCTGGACCGTTAAAAGGAACAAATAACAATAGCTGTAAACAAGAGGAAAGGTAATGAGTAAAGCATTAGCTGACTTGATAAAAATATCGAATATCACAGGCAAAGATACTACCCTTGTTCAGGGCGGCGGCGGTAATACATCGGTGAAAACCGCAGATGGTAAATATATGTATATCAAGGCCAGCGGCACGGCCCTGAAGGATATGAGTAAGAAAAACGGCTGGCGGAGGATGCGGCTCGATGCGGTTCTGAGTGTTATCCGGGACAAGAAATTAGCGAAACTCGATGCCGGTACGAGGGAGCCGGAAGTTGTCGACCGTCTTTTGCTTGCCTGCGACGATGATGTGAAGACCGGCGCCCGGCCATCGGTGGAATCGCATCTGCACGCTTTTCTCGATAAGTACGTGATTCATCTGCACCCTGTTGCTATCGGTGCATACGTAAATGCCAAAAATGGGAAGGCAGAGCTTGAGAAGCTTTTCAAGAAAGAGAAATTTCCACCTCTCTGGGTGCCGTACACAAACCCCGGCTTTATGCTCGCAAAGAAAATCGCGAATCTGGTTGACGACTACCAAAACCGGTTCGGGAAAAAGCCCGCCATTATGATTTTGGGAAAACACGGCCTTTTCGTTACCGCAACAACTGCCGAAGCTGCATTAAGACTTGTTCGCAAAGTCATAAAGCTCTGCAGCAGTAAATTAAAAGAGCCAAAAGTGCGCAAGACCAAGCCCCCCGCAAACCGTGACATCACCGCTGCCAAATCAGGAATTGGCAAGGCGGTTTTCGATGCGACCGGTCAACACCTGCCCGTGAGTTACTTTGGCAGACGGGCGCCGATTGCTGCGTTTATGGCCCGCAAAGACGCGGCGAAACTGCTGGCGACACGCGCGCTTAATCCGGATGAGCTGGTTTATGCAAACGGCCCAGCTATGTGGCTCGATAGATACGACGCTAAAACGATTACTGCAAAACTAAATTCATTGGTTGGAAAAGGACAAAAGCCATCAGCGGCGTTTCTGGTAAAGGGATTGGGACTGTTTGTGGCGGCGGAGACGAAAAGTGCTCCGGTTATTGCCGAGATTACGACCGGCTCACTTATGATACGCAGTTGGGCGACGAAATTCGGCGGCGTACTTGCCCTGAACAACGGTGAGCAGGATTTCATTAACAACTGGGAAGCGGAGGCGTTTCGTAAGAAATTGGTGAGCAGCAAGAAAGGTAAAAGCTGAGATAATCCAACCGCTCATTTGGACCGTGAATGGCTGGTTTAATACTCTTGACAACCGAGCTCGCTCAACAGTGAAATGATTTCTCGATACATTTCCTCCTCCGCCGGAATCAAACTGTGGGAGTTTTTAGGTTGCATTTTTTGGGTTAAATGACTATATTTCTTACTTTTGGTTTTATTAATGGAGCAGCTCAAGCGTATTAAAGGGCGTTTGGAGCATCTCAAGACTGTTTTTGAGGAGATTTGAAGTATGGATTTTTGCATTGAGGACACTCGAAAGAAACCGCATCCGGAATTGAAAGAGCTTATAAAAGATAAGATTATTACCCTGGAACAGGCAAAGGACTGGCTCAGGACGATATATGAGATTCGTTTCTTCGAGGAGAAGGTTTTTGAGCTTTTGGGCCAGAATATTATCAAAGGTGCCTCACATCTCTACGCCGGCGAGGAAGCCGTCGCCGTTGGCTCTGTTGCAGCTATTGAGCGCGGCGATGTCATCGGCTCGACCCACCGCGGCCACGGCCACTGCGGTGCTATCGGCAACAAGTACGCCGACAGCGAAGACGACCGACAGAACCACTGGAACCAAATGATGGCTGAGCTGATGGGCAAAGAGACCGGCTACTGCAAGGGACGGGGCGGGTCAATGCACATCGCCGAAGTAGATAAGCAAAACAACCTTGGCTCAACCGGCATCGTCGGGGGCAATCAGGCACCGGCAGTCGGGGCGGCTTTAGCGGAAAAATACAAAAAAACCGGCAGGGTCGTTCTTTCATTTTTCGGCGACGGTTCCACAAATTGCGGCAGTTTCCACGAGTCAATGAATATGGCCTCAACGCTGGGCGTTCCGCTGGTAGCGATAATCGAAAATAACCTCTACGGGATGAGCGTTCCGTTCTCCGGCTCGCCAGTCGAGGGCACGAGAAAAGCCAGTAATATCAAGGACATTGCCCAAAGAGCGGCTGCATATAACGTGTCGGCTATGATTGTGGACGGCCAGGATGCGGTTGCGGTCTTTCTTGCGGTCCGCTCCGCAATCGAAAAGGCCAGAAAAGATAACCAGATGACAATCCTCGAGGCCAAGACCTATCGCTGGTACGGACACAGCAGAAGTGACCCGCGTGCTTATCGCACCAAGGCCGAGGAAAAGGCCTGGCACGACCGCGACCCAATTATTGTCTTGCGAGAAAAATTACTGGCTGATTTGCTGTGCACAGAGCAACAATTGGACGAGATTAGGGACAAGGCCTTTGCGACCATCGAGACGGCCACAAAGTTCGGTATAGACAGCCCCTGGCCGAACCCCGCCGATTTGACCAAAGACGTATATGTCGAAGAAACTTACGAGGCTTCGCTTATCGAGTCCGAAAGAGGCACCTCGGCGAAGGTAATGGAAGCAACCGCTGTCTTCGACGCTGCTCTTGCTTCATCCACCGACAAAACCAAGAAAGAGGCCACCAAGCGAGCCAGAGCAGTGGTGAAGTCTAAGTTCGGTATGGATGTTATGACTATCGGCCAGGCGGTTTCGGCCGCACAGGCAGATGAGCTTAGAAGAGATGAGAACGTTATCGTGATAGGTGAGGATGTCGGTCTTTACGGCGGAGCGTATCAGGCAACTCGGGGGCTGTCGGCCGAATTCGGTACCGACAAAGTGGTTGATACCGCAATATCCGAAGCGGCGATTGCCGGTGCCGCGGTCGGTGCCGCTCTTCGGGGACTAAGGCCGGTGGCCGAGATTATGTATGTCGATTTTGTTACGATAGCGATGGACCAGCTCGTTCACGTCGGCGCCTATAATCGCTATATGTTCGGGGGCAAGGCCAAGGTTCCGATGGTGCTGCGTACCGAGGGTGGCGTCGGCAGATGTATCGCCGCCCACCATTCGGAGTCGCTCGAAGCCTGGCTCATGCATCCACCGGGACTTTATGTGGTGATGCCTTCGACACCGTATGATGCAAAAGGCCTGCTCAAGGCCTCCATTCGCAGCGACAATCCTGTGGTCTTTATCGAGCACAAGGCCACCTATGGCCAGTTCGGTCCGGTGCCGGAAGGCGATTATATCATCCCTCTCGGCGTCGCGGACATCAAAAGGGAAGGCCGCGATGCGACCATTGTCAGCTACAGCAGGATGGCGATGTTCTCGCTGGAGGCCGCCAAAGTCCTGGCCGAGGAGCATGGTATCGACGCCGAGGTAATCGATGTGCGAACGCTAAAGCCGCTGGATGTAAAAACAATAGCCGAATCAGTTCGTAAGACAGGCCGACTCATAACCGTCAGCGAGGGCTTCGGGACCTGTGGCGCCGGCAGGGAGTTCACCGGCCAATTTATGGAATACGAGTTTGGCGACGGCAGCCACGGGTTCGATTATCTCGATGCGGCCCCCGTAAATCTGGCTGCCGCCGACGTACCTCCGCCGATGAGTGAGCCGTTGGAGACGGCAAGTATCCCAAGCGTAGATAAAATTGTCGAAGCTGTTAAGATAATTGTATAATAAGTACGCATCATAAAATTCATGAGGATTTATAAATGGCAAGAGAAGTCAGACTGCCGCAGCTTGGCCAGACGATGGAAGAAGGGACAATCGTTAATTGTTTAGTCAAGGTCGGCGACGAGGTCAAAAAAGGTGATTGTGTCTTTGAGATAGAAACCGACAAGGCGACCCTCGAGATGGAATCGCCGGCTGAGGGTTTTGTAAAATATATTCTCGTTGAGACCGACCAGACGCTGCCCGTAGGCGCACCGATTCTTGTCCTCGGCGACAAGGACGAGCAAGTACCGCAGAGCTTTGTCGACTCGCTAAAGGCCGCCGCACCTGCGGCGGCGGCTGCCGAAGCTGCACCGGCGGCCCCCGCTGCTGAGCCGAAGCCGACTGCAAAAGAGGAAGGCAGGCCTGCCGAGAGAATAAAGGCCTCACCTCGAGCAAAGAAACTGGCCGAGCAGCTCGGTGTGGACTTAACTAAAGTGACAGGGACAGGACCTGCCGGCAGAATTACCGAGCAGGATATCAGAGAAGCCGCCGCCTCGAAGCCCGCCAAACCAGCCGCAGCCCCAGTGTCCGAACCAGGCCTCAAACCTGGAGCAAAACTACCACTCAACAGGATTCAGAAGATAACCGGTGAAAGAATGGTTCAGTCAAAACACGAAATACCCTGCTTTTATCTAAGTGTTAAGGCTGATGTTACAGACCTGGTTCGATTGCGTGCCAAATTGAACAGGGCCAGTCCGTCCAAGGGCCGGATGAAGGTCGCCTACAATGACTTTATTATACGAGCGGTCGCGATGGGTCTGGAAAAGTTCCCGATTATGACGGGCCAGTTAGCCGGTGACAGCATTCGGTTGGCGGAAGCAATCGGCATCGGCCTGGCGATTTCCGTGCCGGGCGGGCTGGTTGCGCCGATTGTCAAGGACGTGAACAAAAAAGATGTCAGGCAGATAGCACGTGACACTAAGGGGCTGGTTGAGAAGGCCCGCAGCAATAAACTGGCTCCCACGGATTTGGAGGGCGGCTGTATCACGGTAAGTAACCTCGGGGCCTTTGAGATAGAGTCCTTTATTCCGATAGTAGTACCCGGCCAGTGCAGTATTCTCGGTATCGGCCAGATAAGCGAAACCTGTGTGCCCCGGGACGGCAATATTATGGTTCGCAAGCTTATGAGTATGGTCCTCTCGATAGACCACAAAGTTACCAACGGCTCATACGCAGCCCAGTTCCTGGACTACGTAAGAAAGCTGCTCGAAGATACGGCCACGTTTAGTCTTGAGTCTTGAATTCCAAAGACCGTATAAAGGAGTATCCGAAATGGCAAAGAGAGTCGAAGCAAGGCATCTGCCAAATATAAGGAAAGCGACACCAAAGGTCCCTGTTATTGGCGTTTTTGCTACGAGTGACCCTCGCATTGATAAGGGGAGCCGGACTCGATGTCAGAACATCGCGAAGATGGCCGCTGACCGCATAAGCGGCTCTGTAGTTATGCCGGACAAAACGCCGGTTCCGGTGGTTTACTCTACGGTGTTGATAGATGGTGAAGCGCAAGCTGATATTGTGGCTCAGCAATTTCGCAAAGCCGGCGTGGATATTTTGGTATGTGTGCCGGACACGTGGGCTTTCCCGCAACTTACCGCTATTTCTCTGCTGCAGCAGTTCGGCGACGATACGCCCATAAACATAACCTGCGGCAATAGTGGCCCCAAACCCGGCGTGGTCTATGCCCACGCGCTCAATGGTGCGATTAGCCAGTACGGCCGGATGGTTGCTTTGAACGTCGGGACGTGGCCGGATACAGGAATAAATCCGGAAATGACCGACCAGACCGCAAAGAACCTGATTGATTGGTGTTACGCCGCGGTGACTGCTGTGGCCCTTCGGGGCCGAAGGGTCGTGATTTTAGGCCACGACTCGATGGGAATGGAAACGGCCCTGGCCCATGTGCTGCCGACAAGGAACACATTCGGCCTCGAAATCACCCGTTTGGATATGAAGCTTCTGGCCGATATGCTCAACAAAAAAGCTTACAGCGAAAAGGAGCTTCAGGCGTTGCGAGGCTGGGTCAACAGATACGTCGGCAGGCGACTGGAGCTGCGCGATGAGTCAGACAGCGAACGATTTAATATGAGTTTAGCGATGTATCTAATCGTTCGCGACCTGATCCAATCGCTAAATGCGGTCGGCGGCGGCTTTATGAGCCAGTTGGAATGGGGCAGTGACCCACGCGGAATCCCTCTGCCCGTTGCTGACGTGATGGAATCGTTCTTTAACAGCACATTTGACCATAACGGCCGTAAGCCCCCCTTGCCTTACGCCACCGAAGCCGACGTACAGGGCCTACTCACGATGCTGTTTATGACATATCTGTCCGGCGGAAATCCACCTCTGTTTATGGACTTCAGAAAAGTATGGGAAGCGTGGGAAATCAAAGAACTTGCCAAAAAAATCGGTGTTAAAAGACTCGATAAAAAAGCGGATTGGTACAACAAGGGCCTTGTTGATGGTGACAATTCCGGCAGCGCCGCATTCGATTGGGCGGCGGAACCCGGGGCATCGGTCAGGAACATTATGGCTGGCGTCGGAATGCCTCTGGCCGATGTTTTCTACTTCCCCGGCGGCGGCAATTCGGTCACGTTTATGACACCGGCTGGAATCGAAGGCATCGCGGCCCGGTGCGCTTACAGCAGCGCCACCGGATTGTTCTCTATTGTTTGGGACGAGGCCCATACAACTGATGTTCCGAAAGAGCTTGCCAAAGCGATGTGTGAGCTGACAACTCCGACCTGGCCGCATACGTTTGTCGTCCCGAAATACGCGAGTATGGTTGAGTATAAGCAATATCCGCCGGCCAATCACTTCCATATAACCTGGGATTTGCCGGTAGCCCGCCTGCAGCACTGGATGGATTTGACGGGCGTGTTGAGCGTTACACCCTGGGCGGGGCGTCCCTCGTTCATCGAAGGTGTTGACAGACCTCAGCCTTTGATTCACCTGATAAACGGCGGAGAGAATGCTTTCAAGCTGCTCGGAGGGCGCTAAAGCGAGAGACGATGGGTGGCAGCCTCAAAGCCGAAGGATTAGGGGATGGTGAATGCGGGATAATCCATTCCCAAGCTGCGCTTGAGGATGCCACTCTTGCAGTGGTTTTCATCCTGGCGACTCAGTTTGCAACTGCACCTTCATTTCTTAGTTGAAGAATATATTCGATGACGTCTCTTATGCTGATAATGCCGACCAGTTTTCCTTTTGACGTGATGGGGACCCTTCTAAAGACGTTCTTTTTCAAAAAGTCACAGACATCCAGCAGACTTTCGTTGGCATCGAAGAAAAGCGGAGGTTGCGTCATAAAATCATTAACTGTTTGATTGTTATCTTCCTCGCTGTCGTAGAACAGGCTTAGTACATCTTTTTCTGAAATAATCCCTATCAAGGTCATATCATCTTTGACAACAGGCAGACCTGATATGTCGTGTTTTGCTATAAGCTCGAGAACATCATATATTGGTGTGTTTGCCTTAACGCTGATTATATGTTTTGTCATTATGTCTTTTGCTGTGAGCATCCGGACTCCTTTTTTTTTGGTTTAAATCACTCTCGGCATTAGCCGGTGATTGCTTTCCAGCTTTTATTTAGTTCTTCCATCAGTTTTATAACTTCACGAATCCCTTGAGGGTCCTTTTTTGTATTGGCTTCAGTCAATCGCCTGTTCATAAAAAGATACAGTTTGCGAAGATTAGCGGCTATTTCGCCGCCGGTCTCGGTGTCCAGGACCATATTAAGCTCATTGATTATGTCCTTTGCCCTGGCTATATATTTGCCCTTTTCTCCGTAGTTACCCGCCTCCAGCTCCCTGATTGCTAACTTCATAAACTTGATTGCACCGTCGTAAAGCAGGACAATAAGCCGGCCTTTGCTTTGTGTCGTGACTGCCGTGTCCTGATATGCTGATACTTTCTTCATCGCATTAATCCGTTATACGCTTGAAGGTTTTAAGTCCTTGTTATCCTTTTTATTCAAGCAGCTTCTGCGAAGAGACCTGATGTCGTTTTTATAGAGAGATGACTGTAGCTTTGTGCCACAGCCATCTCTCCCAATTGCCTTAATTCAAACCACCCGCTTCCGTGCCGTACGAAATTCTGGGACAGCCAGGAAACCGTTGGCAGTCCCGAATTTCATCGTAGGGGCGGTTCGCGAACCGCCCTTACTGCCGGGTTATCTGAGCAGTGTCAGCGCCATCTGCGGCATTGAATTGGCCTGTGCCAACATCGCGACACCAGCTTGTGCCAACACCTGCGTTCTGGTCATCTCCGCCATTTCGGTGGCAACGTCAACATCGGAAATTCGAGACTCTGATGTCAGCAGGTTCTCGGCCTGCACACCCAGGACCGATTGGGCGGTCTCCAGACGGTTCATCCAGTATCCGAGCTGCGCACGGTAGCTGTCCTTGAGGTTGATAGCGGTATCGAGGGTCGACAATGCGGCCTGTGCTCCGGTGGCCGTTGTCAGGTCGTTGCCCGTGCCCGCGGCCCCGTTTGCGGTCTCAGTGAAGTCGTCGACGTTATCCAATATACCGATACCGCCTCCACCCGCGGTGGAGGTTATCGCGAAGGGGCCTCCGTCCGTACCGGCATTCCTGGCCTGCATCTGCAGGCTGTAGCTCTTATAGGTCGAGTTGTACAGCGCGGTTGCAGCCGCATAACGTACGCCGGCGGTATCATCCACTACCTCCTGGTTGATTTCATCAACCAACAGGTTCAGACTGATGCCGGTGGTGGCGTAAGCAGTAAGGTCTAACTCGACTGTACCTTCACTACCGAATTGGAACGAGAATAAGTGAGGGTTAGTGCCAGCGGCGGTGATTTCGGCGGCGGCGATGTACTCGTCCCCGGCTGCAGCAACGGTCCTCTTGTTGACATGCGTTTCTTTTGTCGCAACTGTGGTACCGACGCTAAGTTCAGTGGCGGTCATAAACTTCGGTGTGACGGTGATAGCATCAGTGGTACCGACGTGGATTTCGATGGCCGTGGTTGAGTTCAGCAGTTGGTTCTCATTAAAGTCGGTACTCTGGGCAATCCGTGTGATCTCTTCGGACAGCTCGGTATACTCAGCGTTCATAATCGTCCGCTGGCCTTCAGAGTATGACCCTGTTGAGGCCTGCTCTGCCAGCTCCTTCATACGAATAAGAATGCTGTCGACCTCGGACATTGCACCTTCGCCCGTCTGAATCATGCTGATGCCGTCGGCGGCGTTTCGCCCCGCTTGGTTGAGCACGGCGATGTCGGCGCGAAGCAGCTCTCGGACGGCCAGGCCTGCTGCATCGTCCTTTGCACTATTGATGCGCAAGCCGGACGACAGCCTTTCGACCGATCTGGCAAGGGCATCATAGCTTTGCCCCAAGTGCCTTGCAGCGTTTGCTGCCATAATGTTGTTCTTAATTGCTAACATATTTCTGACTCCTTAAAAAAATAACTAACGCTCTCTTGGCTTCGCCAAGCCACCAATTTACTTAATACAACGTGCAACATGCAACGTGCAACGAACACGCCATAAAGCTTTACTGTCAATACCCATTATCGGTCAACAAAGAGACGACTTTAGGAATTTGTGAATAGAAAAGGACTACAAAATCGTAGGACCTATAATCCTGATGAAATCGGGATGATTTGCGAGGGCGGCTGCTAAAAATGGCAAAAAACCCAAAAATTTACGAAAAACAGCCGACTTCGCGAATTCCCGATTTTATAGTTTTACCGGACGTAAATATTTACCTTTCTATACACCGCTTTTGACAACAATTAAGGATAATTCTTGCTCAAATTGCTCCAAGCAGGTATAGTTCAGGCAATATATGCGGAAACAGGAAACACAAACTCAAAAAAGTCCCGAAAGCGCCAAGGGGTGTCCCTCTCGGGAGGACGCCTCTCGGCGGACGCTGCTCGTGTTTAATTGTTATGAGGCATGGGTATATCAGCTTGGAGTATTGGGATATAACCTTGATATAATTATAGGACTTAAGGGCCGATACAAACCAACCTGGGATGAGCAGATGAGGCCGGTGCCGCCCAATTCACGGTTAATCACTTTACAGGAAGCCCAGCAGTCACAGACCAATTACTACTGTATCATAACCCATAACATAACCGACTTGCTCGATGTTAAGCGGCGGCATGAGCCGCGGCTTACGGTCCTTCATCTGCCGATTGAGGCCCGGCTGGTGGAGGAAAAATCCGATATTGAACCGGAAAAGATGAAAGAAGTGCTGCATAAATACATGAAATTAGTCGGAGGTCATGTAGTTGCTGTCTCTATGTTGAAAGGTAAATCGTGGGGTTTTACCGAGGACATCGTGCCTTTTGGTAGCGATCCGGACGATTATCTGCCGTATTCCGGCCAGATAGCCAGCGGTCTTCGTATTTCCAATTTTATTCAGATGCGCAAACAGTTTTTATTATGGGACTTTTATGAAAAGGCATTTGATGGGATACCAGTACGGATTGTCGGGCACAATCCGGATATGCTCCGTGTTAGAGCTGCCAATAGCTGGGACCATCTGAAAAGGACATTGCAGTCTCACCGATTTTACATCCATACTGCTAATCCGGAGCTTGAAGACGGATACAATATGGCCACAGTAGAGGCGATGGCTGC
>Ga0114922_10001036_pt1 | contig 26503 bp, 27 predicted proteins | sample AartaG_FD_100975 | JGI IMG/M metagenome (GOLD analysis project Ga0114922, IMG submission 100975) | Deep subsurface microbial communities from Aarhus Bay to uncover new lineages of life (NeLLi) - Aarhus_00045 metaG | ecosystem: Environmental > Aquatic > Marine > Oceanic > Sediment | place... | reverse complement strand
TAGTGTCGTGTCCCGCAAATGCCTTTGTATTGTCATAGGAGCCTCCCGGAGGTCAAATCGGCTCTGGCAGCCGACATTGCCTGTGTGACTTATGGCAGGTATCTTCGGGACGGGACACTAGCCGGGGAGGAGTTATCTGCTGATAAAATAGAACGTCGACTGAGTAAGCGAACTGGCCTCGGCGTCATCAAAAGCGATATCGAGACTATCGCAGCAAGACTGGCGGAGGTGAACCAGAGGCGCGCCGGGAACGCGGGAAGAGCCTACGTGGCGCTTCGCACTATTGGCAGGCCAGCCCACTACTCGGAAGTGACGGAGGCGCACAACACGCTTTTTCCTCATCGCGAGTTGAGCGAGCAGAGCATTGAAACAGCTCTCAACCGCGAGAAGTTTGGCGTCGTCTGGGTGGGCATGAAGGGTATATACGCCCTGGGTGAATGGGGGTATGAACGTCCCCGAAAGACCCTTTTTGAAACAGTTAGGCATATAGTCAAGGAGGTCCATGCCCGAACCGGCAGACCGGTGCCCTTGGCAGTCATCCTGGCAGAGATCGGCAAGTACCGCCAAATGGTTAATTTAAACAGCGTGAGGATCGCCGCCTTTTGCAACCACGACCTCCGCGAAATCTCCAAGGGTTATTTTGTCCCTAAAGGCCCCGAAGAGAAACACGCAAAGCAGATTTCAACTGATAAGCTCCACAGGATCCTCGAGGAATTCGCCGGGGACTGCTAGGCGCTTCTACGCAGCAGACATCCCTGTCATCTCCCGGACCCTTCTGGAACTTGTGTTCTTGCGTGACGCCAAAGCTGTTCTTTTCTGGTTCATGACCCTTATCGCGATCGATGAGCGGATTGCCGCGCCTGCAGCAAGTTGATCAGATCAACTATCACCAAGGAAGTGTTCTGATGCCCTGCTATTGCCCTAGTTGCGAAGACAAGCCACCTGCCGTGGTTTGGCCGGACGTTGATGCCGGCACACTTGAGATACTGAGTAACGCATACGGCGTTTTCAAACAGCTCGATCACGAGGACAGCTACCTTAGATGGAAGGAGTTGTTCGGGCGAGAGGGTTTTCCCAGTAAAGGGAGATTCGCGCGGCATCTCGAACAATTCTTTTCGCGGTATCCTCATTTCCATGAGCGGATACTGGACAAGCTCCCGCCCGCCAGAGTACTAATCCAGATTTCTCGGCTCAGGCTCAATTGCGCTGTTGACTCGCAGCATTTGAATGTTGTTCAAAGGGACATGCTGGCCTATGCTGAGGAGAAGACACAAAGATTCTACTACCACGAACTTGATAGGATTTGCTCGCCTCTGAAGGGCACGGTTTTTAATGGCCGGGGCTACGAAAAGGTGCTGAAGCTGATCGCAAGAAACTATCCCAGCGTGGGCACGTCTATCAGGCAGTCTACGATAGCAATCGGCGGGCAAGCGAACCGTATCCTGTATTGCATGGTGTTGGAGTCGGTCGGGTTGGCTGAAGGGACACATTACAAGGATATGGGTTCGAGCGAACACGGTGACATAATGGTCTATGGCCCGAGGAGAGGAACTAACCTGACGGTGGAGGTAAAGTCGATGAAAACGCGAGAAAGACTTGGCAAGAGCATTTCGGCGATGCAGGGCGACATTGCCGCGGCGGGGTTTTTCGATTCAGCCAGGGAGTTCACCGTCGGGCAAACCAACCGCCTTGTCGAGCATCGTTGCCTTGCTATCTACATGCCTCCCAAGACGCTTGCGAAGCTATCACCTCAAGTGGCGCCGGCCACCAATTACAGGCAGCAGAAGTTGTATCGTTCGAATGAGCAATTTGCCGCCGATTGCCTGCACTACTCACGCCACGGAACGCTGCCCTAACGTACGTGTTTAGCGTGCATAGCCGGCGTTCTACGGGCTTCCGCGACCGCCAATCCCCGAAGGGGGATGAGACATTGTTAGCCCAAGGCGTGAGCCTTGGGAACACGGGACAAGAAAAAACATGCGCCCCGTAGGGGCGCAACTCAAAAGTCATAGCCGACGCGAGGCCCCGCGGGTTGCGCCCCTACAGGGCGCGCTGCTGTGGCGGACCACGATACCCAAGGCTCACGCCTTGGGCTAACAATGTAACGCCTCTGCGAGGCTGAGGAACCGCACGGCAAAACCACTCGCCCTTACGGAGCACGCTAAACACATACGCCCTAATCCGGAATGGCGTGAGATTAAGGCATTCAGAGGGCAGGCAATTCGCTCGAAGACTCGCTCAGCCGGCCCCTACAACGACGCGGACGCCTTAATTCCACGCCATTCCCCCTAACCCGGCCTCTGCAGGATCACGATGCTCTCCCTCGTCATGGTCTTGGATTTTGCTCCCTTTATGTTGGTCGGGCTATTCTTTGACGGCATCCGCTTGTTTGGTATGCTTCGATAAAGAAGGGCTTTGGGATTGAGATCCAGGGTTTCGGCCATCTCGAGTAATATCGTGTCCATCCTGGTGACAATGCCCTTGACCGTGCGGTTGCCGACAACGAAGACCATGTGCCCCAGAGGGCGCAACGCAGTTGCGAGCCATTCCATGCACTTCAAGAAATCGCTGTAGAAGCTGAATACTTCGGCTGATCTTTTCTCGTCTTTCTCTCGGATGGAACAGTAGATGGACTCTAGCGTCTGAGACCGCGCGAACAGCTTCTTTTGCTGCTCGTTGTTCTTGCTTCCGCCTAGTAGCAATGAATCGAGCTTTGTTGTGTATCGCTCCGGCAAGCCAAACCATTGTGCAGGCAACCGACAGAACTGCCCGTACGCGACGGTTGTCCTGCTGTCACCATAAGGCGGAGATGTGAGTATCAGATCGACCGACGAGTCGGGCATGTGCTGCTCCCTCGCATCTCCGTGAATCACTTTTGCGGTCGTTGAGCTGCCTTCGCCTATCGCACCGGCGAACTCGGCCATCCCTCTGATGTTGTGAATAGATTTCTGGAAGAATTTGTGAAGCACGTCGGGAGAAAAGTCTCCGCTGATCTTTTTCGGATCGCGAAACAGCTTGAACTCGCCGTGTCTGGTGAATGATACTTCTCTGATGATCTCACTCAAGCAGACTTTGAAAAACTTTTGAATACGCTCGTCCGGGCACTGGCATATTGCCTCGAGTACGCGCGCTATTTCTATCGAGATCTTCTCGGAAAACCAGAAGGTCCTGTTCTTGAAATCGGGCAACGAAACATCACCGTTACCATTTTCGCTGTAACGCTGCAAGATGTTCGATAGCGCTTCCAGCAAGCGTTCTGTTTCTATCGGGGTTGTCTTGACCTCGGCCATCAGAACAGCCAAAGGATTGAGCTCTACACCTGTGGCGTGTCGGTTCAGCAGCTTGCTCTCCACCAGAGTCGTGCCCGATCCGCAGAAAGGGTCGAGGACCTGTTGGTGCTCGCGGCTAAACTCGAGCAGGATTTTCCGGGCAACCTGCGGAATGAACATGGCGGGGTAGGTATGGAAACCGTGAGTGTAAAACTTCGTGTTGCTTTTCTTGAAGTCCCACTCATCCAGCCAATCTCTCACCGAGTTGCCAAGGTGGTACTGTTGAGGAGAAGCAACTGTGTCCCCAAATTCTTTTGACTTCAAAGACGCGATAAGACCATCGACATTGTCTTGCACTTCAAACAAGAAAGGGGTGCGGGTGTCCTCCACGACAGGCGGTTCCTCATCCGACGCGACATATTCGCGTGGGTTGCATGGTGATTGCCTTTTCTCGCTTGCGAGGAGGTACTTGTTGAGCTCTTCCTTCTTGAATCGCCTTTGCCCTCCGGTCGTTCGAATAGGGGACACTTGCCCCCTTTTCTCCATGCGGTAAAGTGTTGAGACGCTGATACCTAAATGTTCTGCAGCTTCGCTCGTGGTCATCCAAATGCCAGCCATACACTGCTCCTTTAGCCAAAACTATACAAACCTTGCCAAACCTTGTCAAGAAAAAAACGTACGGCTGCTCTTGAGGACATCGTTTCGGCACATGGCAGTCGGACGCTGTTGGTTAACCCACATGTTTTTTGTGCGCATTCCGGTCCGTGGTCCCAAATCAAAAATTCCAGTTGCAATTCGGATGCGGATATGGTATAGTAAAGGATCACGCCAAGCAAATCTTTACGCTAGGTGCTCGGCGGCTGCAATGGTTGCCGGGTAAGGTTCCAAGGGAAGTACGTTTGTACCATGTGGCTGTTTGGTAGGCGAAACAAGGAGCGAAAAGCTCGCGAGATTGTGGCTACGGCGCATCTCCGCGAGAATCCGATGCAGGCGCACTCCGTCCGCGAAGAGTACCTCTATCTTTCGACGAGGCGGTGTAAGTGCGGCGGCCGACTCGAAGCCTACGACCATATTCTGCGCTACAACAAGGGCCAACCCATAGATGTGATCCCCACCAACTGCACCCGCTGCACCGGCTTCTACTGCTTCGTGTTTGATATCTCCTTCTTTCATCACAAGGACGAGGATAAGATTGACAAACACGCGCGTTCCGAGACGCTCGACGTGATGGACTGGGCCGAGCATGGCTACAACTGCCTGCACAAGAGCGTCCACTCCTCGGGAGTGCGACAAGACCAATTCCTCCAAGACGCCATCTGGTCGTTTGAGGAGATGCTGAAGTTTTACCCCGCCAACGGAAAGTATCCGTTTCCCAATGCCTTCTTCAATCATCAGGCGGTGCATTACTCGCACCTGCGGGAGCGCTACCCCCGAAGCCTGATAGACGAGGCCGTCAACGCAGCAAGGGCGCGCCTCGGTAGCTGATCTTCGCGACAGTCTTCCCAACTGTTTTCATCTCCGACCGACACGCACATTTCCACGCCCAACTCAATCTCCGCCATCCGGTGGGGGACCTTTGCCCAGCGAATTGCACTCAACCGCCCCGCCTGAGTTTCCCCTTCGATCCGGCCCAGCAATCCCTTCTCAGTCACCGCACGTCAGAAACCACCACATTTGGCCTCAAAAGCCAGGCTCTTTCGGCCAAATCACGCCAAAATCCGCCGCCTTCAAGTCCGTTGGCAACATTACCGGACATGGCTATTCAACGCGCGGAAGCAAAACCAGCAAAACAGCCGCGTATCCGAGCCAAACGATATCGGACTCGACGCCGCCGGACGCGCCTCGACCCCGGCGTAGATCGTCAGGCTCGCAACTGCCGACCTCCACCAGAGCGCCCCAATCATGGACCGCACGAGATTTCAACGACCCGCCGTTGGACAGGCAACGCTCTTCCGCGCCCCTCCTCGCGTGAGAATATCCGGCAGGGCGGGGGGGACAGCTCGCGGCCCTGTCTCGCCGTTGAAACGGCACAATCACTTGAAAACCGGCCTCCTTCCACTTCTTTGCCCCCCGCGGAACGTCCGATAATACATCTTATGTTGCGCAGGGCGGGGTGGGGCGGCTTTTCGGGGGAACCGCCCCACTGGATTGCCTTCAGGTTGGGGACGGGCACTGAGGCACGGGGTGGTCACACAGCGACGCACATTTGCGGCGGTCCGCCCTTGCAGGGCTCATCTACTGTTGGCCGCCTGCTGCCCAGGGCGCCGGGCGACGTTCGTAGATTGGCGGCGCCAAGTACTGAGGAGAGAGGGGTCCCCCACTGGTCATCTGAAAGGACGCCGAACGGGTGGTTGCGTGGAGGCCCCCCCACCACTGGAACAGTGGAAGAATGTTTTCTCTTGATTGAGTGATCGGGCTGGGGTATACTCACGGGAGCGGGAGTTGCCGGATGTGGCCTATTGTATGGAGATTATGATGCAGGACATTTACGAAAAGGCTGAGGAACTGGCAGGCCTTATTGGGCAGAGCAAGGAGTATCGGGAGCTGCGTGAGGCTGAGAAGGTAATTGAGGCGAATGGGGAAGTAAAAAAGCTTGTGGACGACTTCAATGATCGCGCTGGAAAAATTGCCGAGAAGGAGAAGAAGCAGGAGCCTGTGGAAGTCGACGAAAAGCATGAGCTGCAGAAACTCCGCGAGCAATTACAGGGCAACGAGCCGCTCCAGGGACTGTTGAGGGCGCAAACAGACTACGCGATGATGATGAACAAGGTCAATTCGATTCTGAGCGGGAGGTTGGAGCGGAAGGAAGAGCCGGAGGTCAAGGGTTAGGCGGCAAGATGCCGACGTCGGTTCACAAGCGGCTACATCGTCGGATGTGCCCGGGGCCGACCCGCCTTCAGGAATAACAAGAACGGTGAAAGGAGCGGAAATGGCGACGGTATCGGTTGTGATGCCCGTATATAACGCGGAACGTTACGTTGCCGAGGCGGTCGAGAGTATCCTTGCACAGACGTTCACGGACTTCGAGTTCATCATCATCGACGATGGCTCGACGGACGGGTCCCTATCGATCTTGCAGCATTACGCCGGACAGGAAGAACGGATTCGCCTCACCAGCAGGCCCAATACGGGGTTTGTGCGTGCCGTAAACGAGGGTCTATCGCAGGCTGGTGGCAAGTACATTGCGCGGATGGACGCCGACGATATTGCCATGCCGGAACGGTTCGCCAAGGAGGTCGCGTACATGGAAGCCAATCCCGAGTGCATCGTCGTGGGCTGCAGGATGATGCTGATAGACGCCGACGGCGACCCGATCCGTGAGTGGATCTTGCGCGAGTCGCACGAAGAGATCGACGAAGCCAATCTTCGAGGCCATGGGGGCGGCGTTGGACATCCCACGGTCCTGATGCGACGAGACGAGGTGATGGCCGCGGGTGCTTACGACATAGCGTTCCAGTTCTCAGCAGACCTTGACCTGTTTCTGAGGTTGGCCGAGAGAGGACGTCTCGCCAACCTCCCGGATGTGTTGCTGAAATATCGACTTCATTTGGGCAGTATAGGGTACAAGAAACGCATACAACAGCAAAGCGCTGCAGCGGCGGTTGTGAGGGCGGCATGTGAGCGTCGAGGTCTGGACATCCCGGCGAGTGACGACCCTGCACTGCTCAGGCCGCGCTCGGCGGGGTATCACCACGCCACGTGGGCCAAGTGGGCTCTTAGAGCGGGCAACGCCGCCACAGCCCGAAAGCACGCCTTCGCGGCTCTTCGCAAGTCGCCGTTTTCGTTGAGGTCCTGGAAAGTCGCGGCCCGGATTGTTCGCAAGGGAGTGAGCGGGTGAGAGTCACATTTGTTCTTCCATACGCCGGCCTCGCAGGCGGCATTCGGGTGATCGCGATATACGCGGAACGGCTGAAGCGGCGAGGCCACGAGGTTTTTCTGATCTCAGTCCCCCGCCGCAATCCAAAGCTGCGCGACAGGGTGCGATCTCTTTTCCCAGGCGGTGGCCGGCCGGTCATCTCTAAGAAGCGACCGTCACACTTGGACGGCGTCGACGTGGAGCATCGGGTGATCGAGAGTGTGCGACCGGTGACCGACGACGATGTCCCGGATGCCGACGTGGTGGTTGCCACCTGGTGGGAGACAGCCGAATGGGTAGCCGCGCTGTCGCCCGCGAAAGGGGCGAAGGCTTATTTCATTCAAGGTGAGATTCTTGAGTATCAGCCGGTCGACCGCGTGAAGGCCACGTACTTGTTGGCCATGCACAAGATTGTCATCTCACAGTGGCTGCTGAAGCTCATGCGGAACACTTACGGGGACGCGAGGGTTTCGTTGGTCCTGAATAGTGTGGACACTCAGCAGTTTCACGCCCCGCCACGCGGCAAGCATCCGATCCCCACGGTCGGCATGATGTACTCCAGGCAACCATGGAAAGGCTGTGACATCAGCCTCGAAGCATTCGATCTGGCCAAGCGGCGGTTAGGCGATCTCCGCCTTGTCGCCTTCGGCACCGGCTCGCCGCGCGAGCAACTTCCCCTGCCCGACGGGACCGACTACGTGAAACAGCCGCCGCAAGGTTCGATCAAAGACCTTTACGCGCAATGCGATGTGTGGTTGTGCGGCAGTAGAACTGAGGGATTCCATTTGCCCCCGTTGGAAGCGATGGCGTGCAGGTGTCCTGTTGTTTCGACGCGCGTGGGAGGACCGTCAGACGTCGTCGAGGATGGGGTGAACGGCTACGTTGTAGATACTGACGACAGCGCCGCGCTGGCGCGCCGCGTTGTTGATGTTCTTACCCTGCCCGATTCCCAGTGGCGGGCAATGTCGGATGCGGCCTATGCCACCGCCACACGGTACACGTGGGATCAGGCGGCGGGCCTTTTCGAAGCTAGCTTGATCACGGCAATAGAGAGGTCACGCCAGGGAGAAACATCTGATCTACCGGAGCAGCAATAATGGGTTGGCCACTTCGCTGGACCTATCAGCCCATTCGCTTTGCTCAGGCGCTTCAGCACGTGCTTGCAGATGACCCGTTCGAAAATGTTCGGGAGTTGTTTGGCCGGACCACGCGGCGGCTCCGCCGATTCTGTCCGGCGTCATGGGCGACGGAATCGTTGTCGCGACAAACGGCGACATTGCACCCCTATTCATTACGCTGGAGAGAGATTATCCCTCTGCTCGCCGCTACTATACGCCAATCGCCGGTAGTTAGCAAGTGTCCCAAGACCTTGCCCACGCTCGGGCGCGAGTGATCGTGCATTACCAGCCGGCCGCCCGGGCGTACCAGAGGACCGAACCGATTTACATCGCTGAGCACACTCTCGTAGGAATGGTCACCGTCTATGAAGACAAGGTCACACGGCCCCTGAAACGGCAGTTCAACTTTTCTGCTGTCTCCGACGACAGGCACGATATACTCGGCCCACTTGGCAGTGTTCTTGAGAAAAACATCATAGGTGCTCTGTGGGCCATCGTCCATCGTATCATTCATCCACGTATCGACGCAATAGAGCCGGCTCTCGGGCATCCCGCGGCTCCTGCGCAGCGCTTCTGCAAGGGCAACAGCCGAAGCCCCGAGGTAGGATCCGACCTCCAGGAATCGTCCAACTTGGAGCGAGGCGGTCGCCTCGGCAAACAAGGACATTCGCTCTTTAGCTGAGGTGAAAGTGGGGATGCTTGCACCAGCGCCGACTACTTTCCGTAGGTACAAATCAGGCGCCGCCACCCGGCAGATTGTTCGTGCCCTTCTCATTATTCTTATTTGCCATTCCTTTCATTCAGCCACAGGAACGATTCCTATGGGGGGAACTCACGGTGGGCCGCCCGCGCGGCCGGCGCCGTGGCTGTCCGTTCAGAGCCGGGCTACAATTCTTCTGTGCACGACTTCATACGGTGCGGAAAGTCCTCGTAAAGATAGCATTTTCGATCAACGTCTGCGGTTTCGGGCTGAGCTTTAATTCTATCTGCCACTTTGGCCTCTCTCCTTACCCTGTCGTTGTACATGTAGTCGTAGTGAAATATGTGCGTGTCTTTCACTTTTTTGGCTCTGCCCCTGACCAACGGCGGGAATCTATGGTGGTTAACGCGGTCACTGGTGTACCGGAACATCGGGATGTTCCGAAAGAGCCTTTGCTGATAATCGGGATATAGGTGAGGGTTGTGCACATACCTGCAAGGAGAATCCGATATCAGCCAGAATCTGGGGAACTTGTAGCAGCAGTGCTTCTTGCTGCGCATCAGGTCCGAAATCTTGCTCCGCATACTTGCGCCGACAACCTCGTCGGAATCAAGCGACAATATCCAATCTCCCCGGGCCTTGTTGAATGCCCAGTTCTTTTGTTCGGAATAATTCCCCGGCCACGGACGGACGAAGTATCTGACCTTGTCGAATGACTTCGCGATTTCGGCGGTGTTGTCCTCTGAGCCGCCGTCGACAACAACTATCTCGTCGCAGAGGCCCTCGATGCTTTTCAGGGCTTTTCCCAGGCAGTGGGCACTGTTCTGGGTGATCACGCAGCCCGACAGCGTCGGTTTTTTCTCGCAAATCCTGCGCTTTTCCTCAAGCGCGTCTCTGGTCCCAATCAGCGCTCCCCGGTAATGGACGGTTTTCCTCTTGTTTTTGAACAGCCGCGACTCGCGCCCGGCCAGCCGCGCAAGCACGCATTTGAGGGAGTATTTGGCCAGCTTTGCAATGATTCGGGCCTGCCTGGGCCTCTCCCACTCGAGCAGTATCTGTCTCGTCGCCCCGCAGCGCCCTGTCATGTTAACTCTGTCCAAGTAGTATTGACTGGTGGTGCGTTCTGGAATGCTCTCGTGGTAGACCACGGCTTCGGGACAATAATGCAGGTTGAGGCCTACAGCCATGAAACGACTGCCTAATTCCGTATCTTCACCCGCGCCTGTCTTGCCCGGTCCCAGAAAAGGGCTGAAGCATCCATAAAGCTCAAAAATCTCCTTTCTGGCGGCAATATTACAGGCGATCAGCTCTTCTACATATTCGCGCTCCCCTTGCGGGTCGAAATACGGGAGAGTCTTCAGATCCGCCCAAGGAGGCATGTCTGTGAGTTCTTTGTCCAGCAGTATCTTCCCTTGAGCCACTTTGACCCTTTTATTCTGAAACAAATCCCAATAGGCCCGGACCCATCCTTTATCGACGAAAACATCGTGGTCGGTGAAGAGCAGGAGCTTCCCTTGCGCCTCACTGATCGCCAGGTTGCGCGCGTTGCTGGTGCCCCGCTCTTTCTCAAGGAGGTAACGAACGTTGGGGTGCTTTTCGCTGATTCGCTTTACAACGGAAGCCGTGTCGTCTGTGCTGTTGTTATCAACGATCAGTATCTCATGCTGAATCCCTTGTGGAATCTCTACCTGCAAAAGCGTTTCCAGCACTTGGCGCAGGGTCTTGGCGTAATTGTAGGTCGCAACTATGATGCTGATGTCCATCTACGAAGCCCTCTGTAAAGTATATACCTCTGTCCTGACTGGTCACGTATTCTCTCATTCGAGTTGCTCAATATCAAGAGGAAATCGTTCTCCTCTGTGTCTCTGCCCGAACGCTCGTATCATTCTCTTGTAGCCGGGCTATTCTCTCCCGTGACTTGGCGTCTTCCGTGTTTGGGGTTTTCCGTGTTTGGGGTTTTCCGTGTTTGGGGTTTTCCTAGCCCAAAGGGCGATAGTCTGTAGCCACGGGCGAAAGCCCGTGGAAAACGGCACTCCCCCACCGTAGAGCCCCCGCAGGGGGCGGCAGAGCGATTCGACGACGGTCCAGGAACTGTGCGTGCACTGCGTCACACCGGCTGTTTGAGGCGTTTTCAGGCGACGATGGTGGGAGGGAAGCTCTTTGAAAAGAGGTATTTGTTTGGCATGCCTGTGCGTGTGGGCCAGCTTCGCCCCGTTGGGGTTTAGGTCCTTCTGTCGCCACTCCGTGGCTTGTCGTTTCCGCGTATACCTGCAGCCACGGCTCACGCCGTGGGCTAATGTTGCGCTGCCCCTTCCGGGCATAACTTTCCCCCCACACCCCCCTTCAGAAAGTTCTTGGCTGTTACAGCCGTGCCGGCTCCTGCCGGCGCGGCACCCAAAAGTCTTTGGAAAGGGGTGCGCCTTTCGGAAAAGGCGTTGGGGAAAGCCTTTCTTCAGAAAGGCTTCCCCCAGTACAGACGACGAGAGCCGGGCTTCAACCAAGATCTCTAATCACACCCGCAAGAAATCCAAATCGCTTTTCCCGTTGCATCTGCCGGTTGCCTTTGCTATATTTTTGCCTTGTACACTCGACCTGGATTTATCCGCAAACCCCATGTGCCAAAGGAGGACATCATGCCGGCTCAAATCATCGATGGCGAGGCCATCGCGGCAAAAATCATCGGCTCGCTGAAGCAAGAGATCGAGGAACTGAAATCGAAAGGCAAAGAACCACACCTCTCAGCCGTGCAGGTGGGAGAAAACCCGGCCTCGAGAATCTACGTGAGAAACCAGAAGCGGAACTGCGAAGAGGTCGGAATAAAGTACACGCTCGTTGAACTGCCCGACGATACGACCGAGAGCGGCCTGATTGCCAAGATAGAGGAACTCAACACCGACCCGGCGGCGACCGGCATCATCCTGCAAATGCCACTGCCCAAGGGTATCGACGCGAGAAAGATACAGGCGCTGATCAATCCGCTGAAGGACGTCGAAGGGATGAACCCGGCAAACATGGGCCGGCTCGTATACGGCAATGCGAACCCGGGCCCGTGCACGGCCGTGGGCGCGGTGGAACTCCTCAAAAGCGTAGGCGCACCCATCGAAGGACAAAATGCCGTAGTGGTCGGCCACAGCGAAATCGTCGGCAAGCCGATCAGCCTGCTCCTGCTGGGGCTCAACGCCACCGTATCGACCGTCCACATCTTCACCAAGGACATGCCCTCGTTCGTCAGGAACGCCGACATCCTGTTCGTGGCCGCGGGCAAGGCCCAGGCGATGTGGATGAGATACAAGAGAGCCAAAAAGAAAGACCCGTCCACTCCCCCTCCCGACCTCTCGCCGCTTGTTGCGGCAGATATAATCAAGCCCGGCGCAATCGTGATCGACGTGGCGATCAACAGGATCCCGAAGGCTCTCGACAGCGAGGGCAAGCCGGAACTCAACAAGAAGGGCAAGCCGGCAATGAAAACGGTGGGCGACGTGGATTTTGAGGCCGCAAAAGAGGTCGCCTCTCACATCACGCCCGTCCCCGGCGGCGTGGGACCGATGACGGTAGCAATGCTTCTGAAGAACACCGTCGAGACCGCCAAACTGCAGATCGCGTAAGAAAGGATCATAACGGGCACACCCAATCAACAACAAGCATGTGGAGGAAATCCTCATGGAAGCGACACGGAAGAAATACTTCACCAAACACGTGGGCGAATACCCCGCCGAGTTCGAGTTTATGGGCCGGAAGTACGTGAAGGTCGAGGACCTGCGCTACGGCACGAATCCGAATCAGACGGCTGCCTACTTCAAGCCTGCCGACGCCGAGTGGCAAGTCCTCGGCGATATGCAGATTCTCAAGAGCGGCAAGAGCGGCCTTTCCGAAACCAACCTCGAAGACATGCACCACGCGCTCGGGATCGTGAAGTATTTCGACGGACCGGCCTGCGCCGTGATGAAACACCTCAACCCCAGCGGGGCCGCCGTCCAGGTCGGTGACGAAAGCCTCAGGCGAATTTACGTCAAGGCTCGCGACGGAGACCCCGTGGCCGCCTTCGGCAGCGTCGTGGCTTTTAATCGCCCGGTGGACCTCGACACCGCCGACGAGATAATGACCACCATCGTCGAGGGGGTTGTCGCTCCCCACTACGAGGATGCCGTGCTGGAGCGTTTTCACGACAACAAGAAGTACGGCAAGAACAAAGACATCCGCATAATCAAGGTGAGCAACCTCGACAAGGTGCCGCGCTTCGTCGGCGACACCGGGCCGGATTACAAAGAGGCGAAAGTGCTGCTCGACGGTTCCATCGTCCTGGCCGATCCGTATCTTTCAACCATTCGGTCGGTCGACGACTTCCAGCCGGCCTATGCGGATCATCCGAAGAAGGGCAAAATCGAGATAAAGCGCGCACCCACGCCGCAAGAAGCGGCAGACATGCTTTTCACGTGGTACGTCAACTTCAACGTGCGCTCCAACGGCATCATCGTCGGCAAAAACGGCGTGGTGATGGCCGCGGGCACCGGCCAGCAGGACCGCGTGGGCGCGGTGCGACAGGCGATCGCGAAGGTCAGCGAGAAGTACGTCGGCGCCGAGACGCTCGAGGGTGCGGTGTTGGCGTCGGATGCCTTCTTCCCGGCGGTGGACTCCATCGAGGAATGCGTGAAGGCGGGCATCTCGGCCATCGTTCAGCCCGGCGGCAGCGTGATGGACTACGAATGCATACAATTATGCAACGAAAACGACATAGCGATGGTCTTCACCGCCGAGCGCTGCTTCTCGCATCATTGAGGCAACGTAATCTCATCGTCTCACACCGGGCGCGCCACACGGCGCGCCCTTTCTTGTGCAGCCACCCTCAAAGCAAGGGGTGCATTTTCCACCTGCTTTGCCGAGAATAACAATAATACAACGTACACGGGGTGAATTGACGGTTCTCGCTGCGGCGGCCTCTCACCCAGCGGCCACGAAGTGGTAATCGAGATGACACCAATACCCGGAACCACCAAGACGGTGCTGTGTGTCGACGACGACCCCGGCATCCTGGGTGCACTGGAGCGGGTTCTTCGGCGCACCCCGTACAAGATCGTAACGGCGCTCGGGCCGAAAGAGGGCCTAAGGCAAGCGTCCGAACTGGAACCTGATCTTATTCTTCTCGATATGATGATGCCCGGCATGAGCGGCAAGGAATTTGCTGTCGAGGTGCGCCGCTCGCTCGGCGACGTGCCGGTGGTTTTCATAACGGGCCGAGACGACATTGACGAGGAAGCCCGCCAGCTCGCCCGCGACCATTATATCCGTAAGCCTTTCAGCAACAGGTACGTTCGCAACATCGTGGAGCTGCTGGTAGGAGACATCTCAGACGAGAGGCGCGAGGAATTGGAGGGCGCCGTCAAAGGAACCTGAATAGAAGGAGTAAAGGTGGCATGCAAGGAGTTGTCAATTTGCCGGTCGCAATTCGCGCCGCTCGTGTGCTCATGATCTGTCAGCCTGGCTCCGACCTGCACGAGGCCGCCGGCCAGTTGGAGAATGCAGGGCATACTGTTAGAACATCTACGGACCTGGGCTCGATATGGAAAGCGCCGACGCCCACCTGCGCGGACCTCGATGTTGCCGTAGTAGACCTCGGAATGCCCGGCATCCACGCGACAGAGATCATGACGTCGTGCGATCATAACGATCTGGCGTTGCCGATCATACTCGTCGCGGATGAGAATGACACGGGCAAGGCCACGCAAATCGTTGAGAGGCCCAGGATGCTTCATCTGGCTGGGCCGCTCGACACATTGCTGTTGAATGCCCTGGTTGCCCTTGCAGCAGACATGACCCGCCGACTGCGCGAATGGAAATCGCACATGGCCCAACTGGAGCAAGAGGCCGAAGACAGGGCGCAGAGCCTGGAAGCAGCCCGATCTGAGATAGAGAAGAGCCTTCATGACCTGCAACAGGCGCAAAGTCAACTGCTCCAGAGCGAGAAGATGGCGTCTATCGGGCAGCTTGCCGCGGGGGTCGCGCACGAGATCAACAACCCGATCGGCTTCATCTACTCGAACATGAACACCCTCTCCGGCTACGTTGCGACCATCAAGGAATTCGCCCAACGCTGCGGCAAGGCCCACGAATCTCTGCTGGCGGGCAACGCCCAGAATGCCGTTGAGCTTGTTAGAGAGCTCGACGAATGGTCCAGCGAGACGGAGCTCAATTATGTGCTCGAGGACATCGAATCGCTGGTTGCCGAGACAGTCGAGGGAGCCGAGCGGGTCAAGAAGATAGTGCTGGACCTGCGGAGTTTCTCCCGCGCCGAGGAAGATCACAAGACCACCGTCGACATCAACAAGGGGCTGGAAATGACCATCAGCCTCTGCCGGAACGAACTGAAGTACCATTGCGAAGTCGTGAAGGAGTTGGGCGACATCCCGGCGCTCATCTGCTTTCCTATGAAGCTGAATCAGGTCTTCATGAACCTGATCGTCAACGCCGCCCATGCCATTAAAGACAAGGGCACCGTAACGATACGGACCCGCCAGGATGGCGACGACATATTCGTGCATGTCAGCGACACCGGCTGCGGCATTTCTCAGGAGCATCTCGATAAGATCTTCGAGCCTTTCTTCACAACAAAGCCCGTGGGCAAAGGTACCGGCCTGGGCCTGAGCATAGCGTGCAGCATCATAGCCCAGCACAGCGGTGAGATAACAGTGGAAAGCGAGGTGGGCAAAGGCACGACCTTCACCGTCCGCCTGCCCATAGTGGAACCGGAAGATGCCTGAAGAAAAGCACAGCCTGCTAGTGGTAGACGACGAGCCCAATGTCCTCAGCTCGCTCAGGCGACTGCTGAGGCGCGAAGGATATAAGCTCCACATGGCTACCTCGGGCGAAGAAGCGCTTGAGCTGCTGACAAGGGAGCGCGTGGACCTCGTGATAACCGACGGCCGAATGCCGAGCATGAGCGGGATCGAGCTGCTCAAGAGAGTCAAGGCGCTATACCCCGACACCGTCAGAATGATCCTGACCGGATATACTGATGTACTCGAGCTCGCCGACGCTATTAACGAAGGGCAGGCTTACAAATTCGTCCTCAAGCCATGGAATGACGAGGAACTGAGACTCTCGATCCGCCACGCGCTTGAGTACCACCACTTGGTGAAGGAAAACGAGCAGCTCGTTGAACAGATCAAGAAACAAAACGAAGAGCTCAAGGTCCTTAACGTCAGCCTCGAGCACGCCGTCGAAAGAAAGACGCGTGAGCTGCAAGTCCACGACAGGGTCCTGGTGCTGTCGCAGCAAGTGCTCGATCAGCTCGACATATCGATCGTGGGCGTCGACGCCTTGGGCACAATCGTGCAGGCGAATCGCCATGGCATTGAGCACATGCTGCAGAATACCGGGGGCGTCGGTGGCAACATGGCAGATTGTCTGCCCCCCGAGGTGCAGGAGGCGGTGAAAAAAACAATAGCTACCGGCGCTTGCCAGATGCTGCCGCCGGAGAGCGCTGGGTCCGTGACGTGCTATCCCCTCGACAGCGACGGGGAGACCGCAGGGGCCGTTATCATCTCGTACGTTTCTGAAAACCCTTTTCACCGGCAGTTCCATCTGGTGCTGATGGGTTCGGAGGACCAGGAGGCCACACCATGCAAGTGACGCAACAAGAGGATTTGAGCAACCTGATACAGCAGACACAGGATCTGCCCAGTTTTCCCGCCGCAGTTCAGAGAGCGACCGCGCTGGCCAATGATCCGAAAGCTTCGGCCGCGGACCTCGCAAAGCTGATAGAGGTCGATCCCGTGCTCACGGCGAGAATCCTCCGCGTGACGAACTCCGCCTTCTACGGCCTCTCCAGGCAGATATCCACCGCCAAGGAAGCCGTAGTCGTCCTGGGATTCTCCGCCGTCAGGTCCCTGGCCGTGGCAGTATCTACCATGAAGATGTTCAAGGTCAGCAATTCCCGACTATTCAACCACCGGCGCTTCTGGCTGCATTCAACGTGCTGCGCCCTGGTGGCGCAGCAATTGTGCCGCCTGGGGCGACTGCCCTGGGCCGACGAGGTGTTTACCGCCGGGCTCCTTCATGACATCGGCAAGATCGTACTGCATCAGTACGCCAACGAAAGCTTCCTCTCTCTGCTCTCCACCCAAAAAGCGGAGAAAAAGCTGGACATCGAGACCGAACGCAAATCAATCAACACTGACCATGCTCAGGTAGGTCAACAGCTGGCCGAGCGCTGGCGACTTCCGGTGGCCCTTTGCGAAGCTATCGGACTGCACCACCAACCAATCGGCGCTGGCGAGCATACGAGGTTTGCGATCCTCTGCGGCCTGGCCGATTACATCTGCACGGCCAACGAGATCTCGTCAGTCGTCAACGGCGGCAGGCCGCCGGACCTTTCGCATTTTCTGCCGTTGCTGGAGGTCTCGCCCAGGATAATAAGGGAAGTGAATGCAGGCTTTCCCGGTATCCTCAAAGAGGCGCGCAGTCTCATCAAGACCACCTGACCGCGGCTGAATCCCTCCGCCGGCCGATGACAAGGCCGGCCCTACTGCGCCATCCGTGCCACGCTCAGGGCCACGACGCACGCGAGGGACGTGCCGAAGAAGTCGGTGAGCAGGCCGGCGTGCTTCATCTTTCCGGAAAGGATCGGGCCAAGGAGGATCCGGGCGAGGTTGCCGGCGATCGCCGCCAGTATCACGATCCACACATTCGAGAACCTGACCCCACCCGCGATCCACGCCACCAACGACATCAGGCAGGCCGCGGCGAGGCCGTCGACCGCGCCCTCCATCGAGATCGCGCCTTCGGCGCCGGGGTAGGTCCGTCGCATGGTGAGCAGCAAGACAGGCCGGGCGTTCATCAATACGCCGAGTTCAGTGGAAGCAATACTCCCGAAGGCCGAGGCGAAGCCGCCGGCTACGGCAACCGTGAATATCGAGGGTTGAAAAGCTCTATGCAGCGTCGCGACGGCAAAGATCGTCGGAGGCAGGCAGCAGGAGAGGATGCGCCCTGCTGAAACGGCGGCGCGGCTCGCGGCCGGCAGGCCCATCCATTCTTTGCGGCCCGCTCCGGTACGAGTGAGCAGTGCACAACCCGCAACGAACACCACGAACGGCACATAGCCCGCCGCGCTAGCGGAATACAACATCGCCACGCCGAGCACCCAGGCAACGATCAGACCCGGCGTGTCTGCAACCCGCACAATCCTCGCGATAACGACGAGCAAGAGATTCAGCAGCATCGCGAAGATCAGATCGACAGGAGAAATGGCCAACATATCATGCCCGACGCCCAACGCCGCCACCGCCCGGGCCCCACCGGCTCAATTCACAACCCATAACCCATGACTCATAACTCATAATTCTCTCAGTTCGGCCACCATGTCTTTCACGGCCGCCTCCACCGCCTCCCGCCAGCGGCGCTCGCCATATTCTTCCTTGTATGGCGAGCGGGTCCACGCGTAGATTATGCCGCGCGACGAATTGACCACGGCACCAAGCCCGTCGCTGTTGAAGCTAGGTGCCACGTCTTTTGCCGAGCCGCCCTGGGCGCCGTAGCCCGGCACGAGGAAATAGGACTTGGGCATGACGGCGCGTAACCTCGACGCCTGCTCCGGATAGGTCGCGCCCACAACCGCCCCCACCGAGCTGTACCCGCGCCGGCCTACCAGGCCCGCCCCCCACTCGTTCACCTTCTCGGCCACCTTCATGAAAAGCTCGGGGCCGTCGCCCACCTTCAGGTCCTGGAATTCGGCCGACGACGGATTGGACGTCTTGACGAGCACGAAGACGCCCCGGCCCTCGTCGCTCGCAGCTTCGATGAACGGCATCACGCCGTCGCTGCCGAGGTAAGGATTGACCGTCGCCGCGTCGGCGGCAAGCGAGCCGACCTCGTCGCCGTCGCACAGTTGCCTCAGATGCGAAGCCGCGTAAGCTTCGGCGGTGGAACCGATGTCCGAGCGCTTGATGTCGCCGATGACCAGCAGTCCGTTGCGCCTTGCCGCCGCGATCGTCTCGGCGTAGGCCATCAGGCCCGCCGCCCCCAGGCTCTCGAAAAAAGCAACCTGCGGCTTGACCACCGCCACGTGCGGGGCGACGATCTCGATGATCTCGCGACTGAACGCCAGCGCCGACGCAACCCGCCCGCCGGCGTCCGTTCTCTGTCGGATGCCCTTAGTTATCTCTTGCGGGATCAGCCCGGGCCGCGGATCGATGCCCACGCACGCCGGGCTGCCCTTCTTCTCGACAGCGGCAATGAGGCTGTCGGCAAAATTATCCAATGCTGCTTTCCTCTGCGATACTACTCCACGCGCTCGATGGTCAGGTGTTTGATCACCACGGGCGTCGTGGGCTTGTCTCTTCGGTCTCGCTTCACCTTGCTGATCGCGTCGAGCACGTCGAGCCCTTCAACGACCTTGCCGAAGATCGTGTGCTTGTTGTTGAGATGAGGCGTGGCCGCCACGGTGATGAAAAACTGGCTGCCGTTGGTGTTCGGGCCGGAATTGGCCATCGCGAGGTAGCCGGGGCCGTCGAACTTAAGATGATTGACAAACTCGTCTTCGAACTTGTATCCCGGGCCGCCTGTGCCTCTGCCCAGCGGGCATCCCCCCTGGATCATGAACTTCGGGATAACACGATGAAACACGAGCCCGTCGTAGAAGTTGCCTTTGGTCTCCTGGCGGGTCTGCGGATCGACGTAGGCCTTCGCCCCCGTTGCCAGGCCGGCGAAATTCTCCACGGTCTTCGGCGCATCATCTTCGAACAGCTTGAGGATGATATTGCCCTGGGTTGTTTCCATCGCGGCGTACAGACCGGGCTTCATCCCGGCGGGAAGCGGGCTCGCCGCCTCTTTTTCTGTCTTGTCTTCCATATTCGCGTCCTTTACTCCTTTGTCATCAGTTCTCTCGTCAGACCCTTCGGCCGGTTGTGTGCGGTCATCAGCCTTCGCCGGTGGCTCCTCCGACGCCTGGTTCAGCTCCAGGGTTACGGGGTCCTCGGCCTCAGATCCGGCCTCTTGGCTGCCCCTGTCTTGCGACTGCCCCCCGCCCTCTTCTCCCGAGCAGCCGAGCGTCAACGCGAGGGCGGCTATCAAAGCAATACCTGCAATTCTCACGATCATCGATCTTCTCCTCTCATCTGTAACAGGCCAGTAAAACGAGCCTCGTTGTCGAATGAATCTGTCGTCCTCTGCGGGGGCGGGACGATTGTCTAATTGTTGCCCCATTGTCTCATGGTCCCATTGTCCCATGGTCTCATGGTCCCACGCTCTCATTCTCCCACGGTCTGTATTTTCACCAAGTTGGTCGCTCCTCGCATGGGCATGGCGCCCGCAACGATCACGGCCATGTCGCCTTTTTTCAAATTGCCGCCTTTAACGAGCGCGTCTTCGCCCGCCTCCAGGATCGCATCCGTCTGTTCTCCGACCGGCATCCGAAGCGGCGTCACCCCCCAGACCATCGACAGCCGGTTATACGTTTCGACTGCGGGCGTCAGGGCAAAAATCCGCGATGCCGGGCGGCGCTTTGCGATCTTCATCGCCGTCGACCCGGATAACGTAAACACAACAATCGCCGCGTCGAGGTCCTCCGCCGCGCTCACTGCCGCATCTGCCGCCGCGGTTTCGACGCTCGATTCCCCGACTTCCGTCACGGCTGTCACGTCGAGATCGTAATGCCTTCGCCATTCGCGCCGGGGGCCTGCCCCGTTTTCAGATTCCGAGAACGAAGCCCTCTCCACGGCGCGGGCGATCCGGGCCATCGTCTCAACGGCTTGCACCGGATACTTGCCGACGGCGGTCTCGGCCGACAGCATCACGGCGTCGGTGCCGTCAAAGATCGCATTGGCCACGTCCGACGCCTCGGCCCGCGTGGGTCGTGGATTGCGGATCATCGACTCCAGCATCTGCGTTGCCGTTATCACGGGCTTGCCAAGGAGATTGCTCATCGCGATGAGCCGCTTCTGCGCCAGGGGCACCGCTTCGGGGGCCATCTCAACGCCCAGGTCACCCCGGGCGACCATCACTGCATCCGTCGCCTGCAGGATCGCGTTGATGTTTTTGAGCGCCTCGGGCTTTTCGATCTTTGCCACGATGGGCGTTTGGCGGCCGTGCTTCTTTATGCGGCGCCGCAGGTCCAGAATGTCCTTCGCCCTGCGCACGAATGACAACGCAACATAATCAACGTCTTCCTCAAGGCAAAACTCGAGGTCGGCGATATCCTTCTGAGTGAGCGACGGCGCGCTGATCTTCGTCCCCGGGAGGTTGATGCCCTGGTGCTCCGCCAACTTGCCCCCCACCAGCACGCGGCACCTCACCTCGGTGTCGGTTGTCGCAAGCACCTCGAGGGCGCGCGCCCCGTCGGCGAGCAGAATCTGCTGGCCCGGGTTCACGTCTTTCGGCAGTGCCGCGTAGGTGGTGCTAAGGCGCTTGGCGGTGCCTTCGATCTGCTCGGTCGTTATAGTGCATTCGTCGCCGGGCACCAGCCTCACGGCCTTGCCGCCCTTGAGCTTGCCCGTGCGGATCTTCGGACCCTGCAGGTCTCCGATCACGCCGATGGGCCTGTCGAACTTATCCGACAGCTTCCGCACGAGGGCTATCAGTCGGCGGGATTGGTCGTACTCGGCATGCGAGAAATTGACGCGGACAACGTCTACTCCTGCCCGTACGAGCTGTTCCAGCCGTCGGGCGTGCCAGGTGGCCGGCCCGATGGTCGCGACGATCTTTGTCCTTCGGTTTTCTTCCATGCCTTCCCTTTTCCGCAGAATTATCCCCCTCACAATATAGTCTATCCGGCCGTGATGATCAAGGGAAATCGGACATGCGAAGAAACAAGATTCACCACAAAGACGCAAAGGACACAGAGAAGAAAAGGATGAAGGCGGAAGGATGAAGGATGAATGAAGATTTCGGACGCAGACTGATGACTGAACGACTGTGGGACTCAGCGACTGTATTTCGTTGGCGCACCCAGATGTGCAGGCGCGCCCGCGCCGTGCCAACCGGACCATTCACTTCAGCGGGCAACGACGCACTACTCGGACTAACTCGCTGATCTCATCGGGCGAGAACAGGCGAAGGATCTGCCGGAGCTTCACCACTGGCCGCTCGGCAACAAGGAATTGAGCCCTCTTGCGTCGGAGATAGTGCAAGACTGTGTCTTGCCTCAGCAGGCGCGCCGCATAGGCTTCGATGATTCGGGCGGCTTTGGTCGGGAGGGATCGCTCGAAGACGTCGAGTTTGTCTTCCTGCCCCAGCTCGAAAAGCCGATTGACGAGCGTGATTGCCAGAAGGAACATTCTTGTCAATTGAGCCGTGTGGCACCAGTCCGCTGCAAACTTCCAATCGAGGCGAGAGCGGCTCATCACCAGCCCTATGTCTATAAGTTGCAGTATCAGTCCCAACTGGTGGTGCGTGAATGCATGGGCTACCAGCCCCAGAAGCTCAAAGGTTGGAGGAAGGCAATATATTCGGCCTTCGGGCAAATCCACGGGCTGCCTCGCACCGACAAACGTTTCGGCGTCGACCGCCTGCCGGAAGCGTTTCGGAGTGAGCAACGACCAGTGCATCTCAAACACCGTGCCGTCGATGTGGTAGACGAGTTGACTGCGCAGTTGCCTGGCGGGTTTCAGGCCATGCGTCTCGAGCAATCGGCGGATGTCTGGCGTATCGGCGGGCCTGATGAGTATGTCCACGTCCGTCATTGGGCGAAGCGCCAGGTCGCCGTACACGCACGATGCCAGCGATAGCCCCCGGAGGATCACAAAAGGCAGGCCCCCATCGTCAAGCAGTCCGGATATCTTGATCGCTGCGCTCAGAGCGCGGGCGTTTCTGACAAAAGTGATGGTCTCCTGCTCATTCCATTGTGCCGAGACCTGTTGGGGGACCTGATCCTCCCCCACCACGTGCTTGAATATCGGCCCAAGTCTGTGCGACGAAACGTGTTTGCCCAGCCATGCCCAGTCCAGATCGCGCGGAACCGCTACTCGTCCGTCGCGTGCGCGAACAAACGACCGAAGCACTTCAAGAAAGAAGCGTTGATCTCTATTCTCCACCGGAATCTGCGGGATCATTTCCAATCCTCGTAATGCATTCCACGAAATGCCCAACGCCATCCTCGGGGCGCCCCATCGACCACAAGCCGCCGGGGATGCGGTCGGCGATGGCAGATGCCGTGCGAAACCATTCTCGAGGGCGCCACATGAATCGTATGTCGTTGGCCTGATCCAGCAGCCACTTCAAAGTCTGAGTGCGGGCGACAGGCTCGAACCGGTAGGCGGCGTCCGGGCTTCGTTGCAGGAAAACGATCCCGCCCAGAGGCGCTTCGTAGCGCAATCGTATGTCGCTCAGCGCACCAACGTCCAGCCCCTTCTTCCCCGTACCCGTATCCATCTCAACCTTGGCTTTGAACAGGAGGGCGTGGGCGATGAGGGCCCCCTCGCGTTCTTCGACGGCGATCAGGTCGTCGCCCATAAACGCCATGCCCGCGCACGCCAGGTTTACCGAGGCCGTCGTCTTGCCCACTCCCGACGGCCCAAGGAGCAGGTAGGATCTGTCGTCACAGCAGATCCCTGCCGCGTGAATAATATACACGTTATGCACGGAAAAAAGGAAGTGGAGAAATGGGATCAGATAGTCCGGCCGCGTCCGGCTGCGCCCTTCGCCCCCGCTGCCGTTGGAGCCCTTCATCAGGCAAAGGGTCCGACAAGCCTCGACGTCCGTCAGCAGGCTCACCGACCGCCCGAACCGCAGCTCCGAAACGCCTTCCCCTGTTCTCACCAGACGCACGGGTGTGCCGTCCTGCATCCGCCCGGACCAAACAGAACCATTATCGGCAACTTGCGGCTCGTCGGGGAAATGCCCGTGAGCGATCAGTATATGGTGTTCTCGAACGCCTGGCGAATGTGTGGTCGTAAGGTGGCGGCTCAGGAATTCTTTCAGGCGTGCAACGGGCTCCTCGTCCTCAGAACGAAAGACGAGTTCCATCCCGCCGATTGATACTCCGGCCTCGTGGCGCCCCTCGCCTTGAGCCAGCGCCTCGTCCCACAGTTCTTTGAAACTTGGTGCCACGGTTGGTCGCCATTGCCGGAAGCGGCTGATAGCTCAACGGACCCAGGGCCCGTAACGGCTCTCCTTCAAAAGTGCGTCCCGCAGGGATGACCGCGCGCCTGAAGGCAACGGACGCTGCAGCCGTCCCCGCGGGACGCGTCGTCTCACACGAGAGCGGATCTCATGTGGGGTCAGTCATCACAAGGCGACCCTTTCACGATCTCCACGGGTTCGTGCTTTTCGGTTTCCGGACGAACGTACTTCTTCCGATCCTTCTTCTTCTCTTTCATCTGACGTCTCCTTTTCACAAAAACTTCAGCCCCGATACCAAGTCTGGTCAGGCCACCATCAATCGCCGTTGTCAGGTGACCCTTTCACTATTTCGACGGGTCTGTGGTCCAACTCAGTTTGACGAGAGCGGACCTCCTCTGGGATCAGACCTCGTCAGGCGACCCTTTCACGATCTCCACGGGTTCATGCTTTTCGGTTTCCGGCCGAACATACTTCTTGCGATCCTTCTTCTTCTCTTTCATTTGACCTGCCCCTTTCTCAAAAAGAACTCAAGGCCCGGAAATCGGACCTTCCCGCTCTACTGACGCCACAGTTCTTCGATATCAGCCGCCACCACGAACGATGCGATTACTGAAGCGGCTCGGGCGACCCCTTCACGATCTCCACGGGTTCATGCTTTTCGGTTTCGGGCCGGACATACTTCTTGCGATCCTTCTTCTTCTCTTTCATTTGGGCTGTCCCTTTCTTAAAAAGAACTCAAGGCCCAGAAATCAGGCCTACCCGAACCCTATCCATCACCGTTACTAGGCGACCCTTGCACTATAGCTCTCACTATCTCTACGGGTTTGTGCTTTTCGGTCTCCGGCCGAACGTACTTCTTGCGATCCTTCTTCTTCTCTTTCATTTGACTTGTCCCTTTCTCAAGAAACACCAGCCCCCGAAATCAGGCCCTCTTCGGACCACTCTCGAACGCATTCCGAAATATCCGCCCGCAGTTGCTCTGCGTCGATTGCATAACTCTCGAGGAGAATCTGCAGGATATCTTCTTCGCTCTTGCCCGCAGCTACGTTCTGCCATATTTCGCTGGCCGTGGCATTCAACGAATAGTAGGCGCCCGTACTCACGTTTACAATCACAGCCGTATCGCCCATCATTCTCCAACTCGCCTGCTCCGACACCTGATACATTGCTTCGCTCAATAGCGCCTCCTTTCCGGGCGTTGCAATTCAGCGGGTCGCTATGCGGCGCTCGATCGTCCTCGTCCTCGTCGTTGCCCCGCCTTTCCGAGACGGTGCCGCTATCGCGTGTACCTCGACGAACGTGTTCGTTCGTCGCCCCGCCTTCTTAGGCGGGCGCCCCTTGCAGGGGCTCTGCGGTCATGGGGCCGATCTTTTCCACGGGCTAAACGCCCGTGGCTACAGACTATCGCCCTTTGGGCTAAGACAACGCCAAAAACGGGCATTTCGAGCGGCCGACATACTATACTTGCCCGCCGAAACGGGTTCAGCGAAGGCGGGTCCCTGTGGTAGTTGATTCACGGGAACCATAATACTGTGTCGGGCTATGCGGCGCCCGGGCGCTCCCGCGCAACCGCCTTGCACTCGGGCCTCACAACCCAGTAATTGCACATGGCCGACGACCCCACGCGCTCAAGGCGCTCCTCGAGCCCGAGCGGCAGCTCCTCAACGGATTTATCGTCTATGGTAAGCCAGCAATGCCCCGAAGGTTTCAGGCTGGGGCCAACCTGCAGGCAGAAATTGATCCGACCCCGCTCCCGCTCCCCAACACGCATCGCGTGGAACCTCAGCATCGTCCGCCAGTAGCACGGGTGCGCCCGCACCGCAGGCACCACAATCTTCAGCAGGGAAAAACAGAGCAGCCCCAACTTGCACGCTGCTATGCGGAGGAAGGATGGCAGTTTCATGATGGTACCGATGACCTGGGTACACCGCGCCGCTCTTGACGACACAGCCTTGTATCGGAGAAAGAGAACACATGCCCGGGAGGTCGTTTCGGAACTGGTGCATATAATAGCATGCCGGGGCTTAAGTGTCAAGCGTTTTATGCAAGGAAAATCTTCGATCCTCACCGCAAAGACGCGGGAGGAAATGCAAAATGAAAAATGCAAGACAGAAGATTCACCGCAGAGGCGCAAAGAACGCAGAGAAGAGAAGGATGAAGGGAAGCAAGTCCAAGGTCCAAGGTCCAAAGTCAAGAGACGGGACTAACGACTGTAGACTGAATGACTGAGCGACTGTTCGACGGCCTGTGTGCCCTCTTGTGCATAGGCCGACGCCCGCCTGAGAATGCGGGGAGACAACAGGGGCGAGGATGATTTCGTTGGAGCCCAACCCGCCGCCGGAGGCCTCCGGCGGGCAGGAGGGCGGCAGTTATGTAGCCTCGGGCTTCAGCCCTTGTCATTACCCACATCTTTTTGGCAGAAGTGTTTGGGGATCGTGTTCTTGTGCAAGGAAATGTGCCAAGAAGCCCGTGCGCTCTTAAGCCCCAAAGGGGCGAAGTATGAAAGCCCAGG